>Ga0067045_1032271_pt1 | contig 10537 bp, 9 predicted proteins | sample TerdegcTABiofilm_FD_59184 | JGI IMG/M metagenome (GOLD analysis project Ga0067045, IMG submission 59184) | Combined Assembly of (Gp0054472, Gp0054536) Wastewater bioreactor microbial communities from Singapore -Terephthalate degrading... | reverse complement strand
CGCGCTGTGCCGTTTGCGTGTCCGTTTACTCGTCTTGTCCGTCATTTCCGTGGTTACTTTCTTAGCTTAACCACTGGTCGGATTTTTGGGGAGCACCTCAGGGCACGCTGGAGTTGTCGCAGCCAATTCCCACAGACACTCGGGCCCCTCGCCGACAAAGCGTTGACGCCACAAAGCGACGGCCTTCACATTCAGGCCCAAGTCCTCGGCCATCAGCTTGTCCTGCTGTCCTTGCGCAGCCGCTAAAACGATCCGACAGCGTTGCGAAACCTGTTGCGGGGTGCTGTGCACTGCCACCCAGCGCTCCAACTCTAGACGGTCGGTTTCGGCGAGATTCACAGGTGCTCCAATTCGCGGCATGGGCTTAACAGATCAGGCCAAAGCAATAATACCAGTTATTTATGAGACACTACACTAGAGGGAATCTCGTCATCAACATATTCCGCCAGCCTGTCGTTAAAGGTTTTCACGAAGTATGCCAAACGGGGCGTTCGCAGCACCTTGTTAAAGATTGCGGAATCAGAGGTCTGCCTTACCGACTTGAGGAGCCTCCTGCGCGCCTTTACTTGCGGGTAGCGACGCACGCACCACACCAGTGCTTCCCAATGGGCAAGAGCTCGTTTCCACTGCATCTTGAGCACAGCGCCGATCGAGCTGACAATAAGCACTGTGAAAAATAAAGGGAGGATTCGGGCTCGTGACCACCAAGAGAGATTCGAGAGCAGGCTGAAAGCCATATTGCGCAAATAATGGCGCAACACGAAGGCGGCATGAGGGGAGCCAGAGGTTGATCCCATGAAATGTTCGATTGCAGGGCTATTCACGAAGTGAACCTCAAATCCCGCAAGCCACGCTCGGTGGCACAGATCAGTCTCTTCATAATAGCAAAAGAAGGCGTCATCGAAAAGAAAACCACCCACCCGAGGTATTATCCAACGTCGAAACAGCAGGCATGCCCCCTTCGCGCTGAAGATGGGATAACTCTTGTCATATTTGGGGCCATCGAGCTTGTAATGCCCGTAGTGATAAGGCAGGCCCAGCCAAGTCAAGAACGAGCCGCAGGTATCCAAGCGATTACCGAGTGCCGGCAGCACCATCTTTCCCTGTACGATGGCCACTCGCACATTTTGACTCAGGTATTGGCAAAGTGCCTCGAGAAAGCCCGCGCACACCACCGTGTCGTTATTCAGGAGAAGGACGTAGTCCCCCGTACAATGTCTCAGCCCCAGGTTGTTTCCTCCGGCGAATCCCAGATTTGTTTCGCTTCGAATGACCTTGGCCCAGGGGTATTTCCGCAATAGATCAAGGGAACCATCAGACGAGGCATTATCCACAACGATCACCTCGCGGTCCGCATACCCGCATCTCTGAAGAGAGTCCAGACAGTTCTTCAAAACCCTTGCTCCATTAAAGTTCACGATGAGAATTGACACTCGCGGGGGGCTGTCGCCGATCCGGGAGCCGTCAGCAACGGGACCACTTGCCGGGCGGGCAGACTCACATGTTGGCGATCTGGGGGAAACCATGTCGAAAGATATTCCTGAGTTCATCCCACCGGTTTAGCCGCCAACGCAGAAATCGGAGCATTTTCCAATCGCCCACTCGGCGATAGGCGGCGATTCGCTGTCGCTCGGCGAGGATATGAGGGCGGAGGCGCCAACAGTCAATTATTGCGTCAAGGTAGGCGCGTTTGACAAGCGAGGGGCTGTGATAGACGATGAAAGCCACTAATGCTTCGCAGCAGAGAACGGCGATCTGGAACAGAACCATGGTTAAGAGAACGTGCTGACAATTCTTGAGCAGGACCATTAGGCAGTTTCGGTTGGTGTAAAACCGTTTTGACTCGCTGGTCCTGACCTCCGCCAGCCTAGTACCGCCTGCTGGGTTTACGGCCGCAGCTCCGCGATGGTGAACCCTTGACTGTGGGACTAACATTGCTCTGCCGCCGGAACTCCAAATACGCCAGGAAAGATCATACTCTTCGGCATACATGAAGAATCTCGAGTCAAAGCGGCCCAGGCGATCGAAAAGGTCCTTCAAGATAAGGAGACAGCAACCTCCCACCACGAAAATCTCCTTGGGCCTCGGACTAGGTTTCGCGAAGCTCATAAACCCGATTATATCAAACCCTGCGGCCCCAGCAGATTGAACTGAATCATCGTCATAATTCAGCATTAAGGGGGTGCCTGCGTCAGCGCGGTTGGCTTCGATAGTGTTTAGCAGCAGCTCAATACAATCGGGCTCCAGCCAAGTGTCATTGTTCAGGAAGAACAGCCACTTCCCTCGCGCCTGTGCCGCCGCACGGTTATTGCCCTCGCAAAAGCCCAGGTTCTCCCCGTGCTGCACGACGCAGGCATTGGGCCAATCGCGCATCAGGTCCGCGGCCAACCGGTCCGATTTGTCCGGCGAAGCGTTGTCCGCAACGATTACCTCGATTTGATCGAAAACGGTCTGAGCCCGCAAACTCCGAAGACAGCGTTCCAACCAGGCGGCCCCGTTGTAGTTCAAGATAATTACAGTAACCCGGGGTGCTGGTTGCCCGTTCGCCGCGATCGCTTCAACTCGGGATAATGCTTCTTCCACAAGAGACGGTCCTTAGCCTACCGCTCTTGCAGAATGAGCCTCAACAAAAAACCACATGGATGACACTCTCGAATGCGCGAATGGCCACGGCCGCTCCTCTTCCTCTGGCGAGCGCTCGCCCGTCCACGGCTGCCGAGCTAAAGGTTGGCCCGCGTAACCAAGAAGCTCGAATGGCAAAACACGCAATAATCAAGTTCTCCAGCGGGCCTCACACTCCTTGGCTTCCTCGCGATCGACGTAGAACCGCTCGCAGAAAGACGAGAGCTCCGGCTGCGAAACCTAACGCTAGAGAGGCGGGTTCGGGCACAATGCGAATATCATCAATCAAAGGGCCGTAAGAACCGGGCTGAAGACTGGTGAATTGCAGACGATATACGGTGCTCCCTTGAACCTCAAACTCCGGAGTCGACTCCAAGCGCCACACCATGTTATTAGTGGAAGTGTCGGAACTGTCAAATGTGAATACTCCAAGGGTCGAAAGTGGACCGGAGGCTAACCCGAAATCTACGCGCATTTCCTTGACCGTCGGCGGGCCTTCAGGATTACCAGAAAACTTGAATTGGACCAGATATTGCCCTGCCCCAAGGAACGTCACGTCTTGGTATATGGAACCCGGGAGAAAGCCGTTCAGGTCCAGTGACTGGTGCCCATCTGCAGGTGACCAGTAGCCCTCTTGTACGAGGTCCACATTGCCAGCCGCGACCTTCCAAGCAAGGGAGGGCGGGGCTGTATTGTTGTCAAACGTGTCAAAACCGCCGGGGTGCGTGGAGATGGGCGTTTCAAAACTTCCGTTCTGAAGAATCTGGCCGCGTACCGACGTGGCTAAAGCGAGTGTGGCTGCAAATCCAACAACTACGGGGATTACGTTTTTCATGTTCTGCAATTTGCAGGGTTTTATCATTCGAGTGTGAGGGATTTTTAGCAGATTGGGGAGATAATGTCAACCATTGTATGTTGAACACATCGTGTGCTGAAGACGGATTTTCTGAAGCGCATGACTGGCTGTCGCTGTCATCATGGACTTTGGCCCGGCCCGCCGCTACCCTGTGGGGGATGTCGCCTGAATACGTATTGCGGCCGTCGGGAGCGGGAACGCACCTGCAGATTGACTACGGCCGGGAGCTGAACCCGCAGCAGTATGCGGCGGTGGTGGCGCCGCCGGGACCGGCGCTGGTGATCGCCGGGGCCGGGTCGGGCAAAACCCGCACGCTGATTTACCGGGTGGCGTATCTGCTGGAGCAGGGGGTTCCGCCGGAGAACATTCTGCTGCTGACCTTCACCAACAAGGCGGCCCGGGAGATGATGCGGCGCGTGGCCGGGCTGCTGGGACAGGAGCTGGCGGCCTTGTGGGGCGGCACCTTCCATGCCATCGGCAGCCGCATCCTCCGCCGGCACGCCGACCGCCTGGGTTACGCGCGCGACTTCGCAATCCTGGACCGCGAGGACGCCAGGCACTTGCTCGGCGATTGCATCCAGTCGCTGGGAATTGACACCAAGGCGTTGCACTTTCCCAAGGCCGACGTGCTGGGCGAAATCGGCTCATTGGCGGCCAACACGGCGCGCGGGGTGGGGGAGGTGGTCGCGAGCGAATACGACCATTTCGAAGGCTTGACGGGCCTCATCGAAGCCGCCCTGCAAGCCTATCAGGCTCGGAAACGGGCGGGGAATCTGATGGATTTCGACGATCTGCTGGTTCTGTGGCTGAAGCTGCTGCGGGAAGCGGACGAAGTCCGGGAGTACTACCAGCGCCGGTTTCAATTCATCCTGGTGGATGAATACCAGGACACCAACCGGCTCCAGGGTGAGATTGTGGATCTCCTGGCGGCGCGGGATCGGAATGTGATGGCGGTGGGGGACGACGCGCAGAGCATCTACTCCTGGCGCGGCGCGGACTTCCGAAACATCCTCACCTTTCCCGAACGTTACCCCGGCACCGTGATTTATCCCATCGAAACCAACTATCGCAGCACGCCTCAAATCCTGGAGGTGGCCAACGCGGCCATTGCCTCCAACAAGCACCAATTCGAAAAAAAGCTGGCTCCGGTCCGGCCGGGTGGAGCCAAGCCAGCCGTGGTGTCGTGCCTGGACGGCGCCCAGCAGGCGAAGTTTGTCGTTCAACGGGTGCTGGAGTTGCGGGAGCAGGACATCCCGCTCGACCGCATGGCGGTGCTTTACCGCTCTCATTTCCAGGCGCTGGAACTGCAGTTGGAGCTTACGCGTCGGCGAATTCCCTTCACCATCACCAGCGGCATTCGTTTCTTCGAACAGGCGCATATCAAAGACGCCACGGCCTACCTCAAACTGGTGAGCAACCCGCGGGACGAGGTCTCCTTCAAGAGGCTGGTGCGGCTGCTGCCGGGAATCGGTCCCCGGGCGGCGGAACGGCTTTGGGCAGCCTTCCAAGCAGCGGCGGCAAGCGCCACCGGGCCGGCGAACCTGGCCGCCCGGCTCGAGGCCTGCGCCGGCGTGGTTCCCAAACGGGCAAAAGCGGACTGGACCCAGTTGACGGCCACCTGCAGCCAGCTCGCGGTTCCCGAGCTGCGCGATTCCCCGGCGCAAATGCTCCGCCTGGTGCTCGAGGCAGGCTATGAGGATTATGTCAAAACCTCCTTCGAGAACCACCGCTCCCGGCTCGAGGACCTGGACCAACTGGCGGATTTCGCCCGGCAATTCGACCAGTTGGATGACTTCCTCACGCAAATGGCCCTGCTTTCCAACGTGGACAGCGAAGACGAACAACCCGCCGCTCCAGGTGACGAGCAGCTCCGGCTTTCCACCGTGCACCAAGCCAAGGGACTGGAGTTTGACGTCGTTTTCGTGATCACGCTTTGCGACGGCCTGTTTCCCTCGCAGCGGTCTGCCGAAACTCCCGAAGGCGAGGAAGAAGAGCGGCGTCTCTTCTACGTGGCCATCACACGCGCCCGAAACGAGCTCTACCTGAGTTACCCGCTGTGCCGCGGAACCGTGGGCGGCGGCGGCGCTTCAATCCTGCGCCCCTCCCGCTTCCTGGCCGAGATTCCGCCGGACCTCGTGGAAACGTGGGACCTTCGCCCCGCTCACTTTTCTTTTTGAGCCGACGAAGCTCCCCCACGGAGCCGCTCGAGGTCCTCGGCCAGAAACCGCGTGACCTCCTTGAACCGTGCCACGTTTTCGGGGTTGATTTCCATCAACGTGCGATGCGCCTCCAGACTCGCGCGGGTGAGGTCCTCTTTGCTGACGGAAGCCGGGTCAAGCGCCTGCACCTCGCCGCACGCCGGCAGGGCCAGGGGCTCCTGGGTCACGCGGAACAGGTGCAGGATGCCCAGGTTCTCGATCAGCCCGATCAGCCGGGCGTTGGGCCGGTAAAGTTCGATTTGCCGTCCGTCGCCCGCCGTTCCCTGCAGATTCATTTGCAGCCCGAATCCGGCCAGGACCCCCAAAAACGTGCTGTCCATGAGCAGGCATTCCGAAAGGTCCATTACCAGATAGGCCAGTCCTTTCTGGCGGAGGCTGTCCACCAGGTTCTTGAAATCAATGCTCGAGGCGAAATTGGCGCGCCCGACAATTTTCACACACGCAAACCGATCGCCGGTCAGCACCAGGATCTTTGCCGGGGTTTGATTGGGAGCGGTGGGGCCGGGCATTTTCAAGCAGTGCCGCGCGGCGCGGTGGCGGGAGTGGAGGTCTGGGAGGCAATCTGCACGAGGGTCTGCTGCAGCACCAGCGCCTCATCGAGGTTGCTCGACACCAGGCGCTGGTTGCACTGGAACAAAAGGTCCATTGCCCGGACCAGCTCCGCCTGCGAATAGCGCCTCACTTGGGGCAGAGCCTTGAACAAGACATAGGCGTTGATTTGCAGCGGATTGTATCGCTTGTCCTCCGGCAGCGATTCCGGGGGAATCCGCTGCAATTGCGACTTGAAACGGGCGTAATCACAGTTCGGACTGATCCACCCCTCCCGCAGCAGTTCTTTCAACAGCAGCATGGCGCGGACCTTGCTGATCAGGCCGTACAGCAGCCCGATCTCCGATCGTTGCGAATCCAGTTTGACCTCCCAGAGTTCCTCATCCAGACGCCGCAGGAGCTCCGGCAAATTGCGGTCGCCCAGCGCATCGCCCAGCGCGAACGCCCGCGCCGTCTTGTTCCGCGTGCAGACGGCTGCCACATCCTCGAGCGTGACCCGGCGGCGGTCCCCGACATAGAGACAGACCTTTTCCACCTCGTTTTCCAATTGGCGCGAGTTGGGGCCGACGCGCGCCACCAGTTCGGAGAGCGCCTCGTCCGTCATCTCCTTCCCGCGCGCCTTGAACCCCCTCATGGCGCTGGCTTCCGCCACTTCGGTCCAGTTCTTGTCGTCCAGAGACCAGGCGGCAAACAGTTCCACTGTACCGATTTTCTCGAGGGTTTTGAAAAAGCTCTTGCGGCGGTCCACCTTGCCGGCGCTGATCAGCAGGCGCAGGTTGTCCCACGGCAGCTCTTTAAGTTCCTGGGCCAGTCCCACGAGTTGTTCGCCGACCTGCGCCGAGGCCGGTCGGTCCTCGGAAAGGAAATTGCAGTTCTGAAACCAGACCACCTTGGCACTGCCGAAAAAGGGGAGTGTTTGGAGCGCCTCGCGCAGGCGCGCCACGGCTTTCAAGGCCTCGCCGCTGTGCGAAACGTTGGCGTCTATGATTTCATGGTCCATGCCCCCCACCTCTTGCGTCCACTGAGCATAGACCTCCCGCGCCCGCTGTTTCACCGCATGGTCATCCTCGCCAAAAACAAGGCACACCGGCAGGGAGGACCTGGCTGAACCCGGAGGCATCGGCTATTCGTTTTCGGCGCCCGTTTCGTTGATCCGTTCAAGAACCTCGCTCATATCCTCGACCTGCTCGAAGAGGGAGGTCGTCACGTAAATGGGGCGCTTGGCGGCGCTGGCCAGGGCCAGACAGTCGCTCGGCCGGGCGTCAATTTCGACAATCTTGCGCGCCACCTCGTTGCTCTGCTGCAAAATCAACCGCGCATAATAGGTCGAATTGCGCAGCTCGGTAATCACCACGCGCTCAACCGTGATGTTAAACCCTTTGAAGATGGACTGAATCAGATCGTGGGTCAGCGGCCGTTCCTTCGGGGTCTCGCGCAGAAACATTCCAATGACGGCGCCCATGTTCGGCTCGACGTTGATCACAAACACCTTCTCGTCGTTGCCGACAAAGAGCGCGCATCCGCTGTTGGCGGGTAAAATCCCCCGAATTTGCACCGGCACGACATCGTTCTTCATACCCATACTTTAGGGCGGAATCCCCCAAAAAACAAGTCTTGTCGCATCCCCAAAACAGGGGGCGCATTGACTCGTATTAGAAGTTACCGGGACAAGAAGGAGGGGGGTGCAGGGGGGAGGGCGGTTGACTCATATTGTGGGTAACCGAAGGAACGACGTATGAGTCATCAAACCAAGCGAGAGTATCTCGCCGCGATCCGCGGCCGCTATCAGCGGGCGGGGCGGCGGCACAAGAGCAAGATTCTGGACGAGTTCTGCGCGGTCTGTGGCTATGCGCGCAAGTATGCCATTCGACTGTTGCATCGGCCGTTGCCCGGTCCCCGACGGCGGCCAGGACCCAAGCCGAAGTATCAGGGCGTGGTGGTGCGGGTGATCAAGGAAATCTGGAGGTTGAGCGAGTGGATGTGCTCCAAGCGGCTCAAGGCCGCCTTGCCCTTGTGGCTGCCTTACTATGAGCAACACCACGAGCCGCTGCCCGCGTCCACCCGGCGGCTGGTCCTCCAGATCAGTCCGGCGGCCATCGACCGGGTGCTCCATCCGGCTCGGGCTCGGCTCCAAGGCCGGGGCCGCTCTGGCACCCGGGCCGCCCTCAACCTCAAGCTCAGCATTCCCATCCGTCGGGGCACCCATCGGGCCGACCGGCCCGGTTTGCTGGAGATGGACACCGTGCCCCACTGCGGCGACCACCTGGACGGCAACTTCGCCTGGAGCCTCACAGGCACCGACTTATGCACGCAATGGACCGAGAACCGCGCCGTCTGGAACAAAGGGGCCACCGACGTGCTCCGCCAGATTGACGACATCGAAGCCCAACTGCCCTTTGCCCTCTGGGGCATCGATGTGGACAGCGGCACCGAATTCCTCAACCATCATCTCTACCGCTACTGCCGGCAGCACCACCCCCCCATCGAACTGACCCGCAGCCGCCCGGCCTACAAGAACGATCAGGCCCACGTCGAACAGAAGAACTTCACTCATGTCCGCCTGCTCCTGGGCTATCACCGCATCGAGCAGCCCGAACTGGTGCCGGCCATCAACACGCTCTATCGGCTCTGGAACACGTTCCACAACTTCTTCTGCCCCACCCTCAAGCTGCTCAGCAAGAAACGCGTCGGCACCCGAGTCATCCGGCGCTACACCCGACCTAAAACCCCCTACCAACGGGTGATGGCTTCCCCGCACGTCCCGCCCCAAACCAAGGCTCAACTCCAAGCCCGCCTGGCCACCCTCGACCCTTTTGCCCTCAAGGAACAGATCGAACATCAGCTTCAGTTCGTCCTCCACCACCTCCAACCTTGAGTCACCTCTATTATGAGTCATCAACCTGGATTTCTCCCTCACCTTCGGTTACCTTTTGCCATGAGGCAACGCGCCGGGCGTGTCCGGCGAAGGGCGGGGTGCTGATGCGGCCGGAGGAGGCGAGCCGTCAGCGGAATTGAATTGAAAAGCGATTTGTATTGCCCATAATCACACAGACGCAACCTATGAAAACGAAGCGAATTCCTATCTCCCTTACGGCGGCAGCGGCCATGGTCCTCACGGGTTCGGGTTTGGCGCAAGTTCCTTTATACCCGACGGCGGAAGCGACGATTCGCGATGGCTCGAATTTCGCAGTGGATATGGACGAGTCAACGCTGGGCTATCTCATGGTCAAGTATGGGAGCGGCAGTTCGGGCAAGGCTTACTTCAAGTTTAACTTCGCGGGATTGAACCCGAACACGAATGATGCGTTAAGTCTGACCTTTACGACCGCCAGCAACAGCGGCCGGCAGCATCCCATGGTGTGGGCGCTCAATCAGGCCTATCCGGCCTTCAACAGCAGCGTGCTGATCTGGCGGGATGCCCAGGCGAACCAGACCAATGGCAATGGCATGTTGACCGATCCCACCAACACCTATACCGCCACGCCCCTCGTGGATTTCATCTCGCCCGCCGGGGGAGGGGCCACCGCCACTGTGAAACTCCCGGCGCCTTGGGGCGATTTTCTGATCGGGAATGAACTGGTGCTGGTGATGACCAGTCCGTTTAACGATCCCACCAACGCCGCCGCCGGTTTGCGCCTGGCGCTCAACCAGACCTACGTCAGCTACCAAACGCTTGTGGGCGCGCCGCCCTCAATTTCCGCTCTGACAAATATCACCACCGTCCCGGGGCAGAATTCGCCCACCAACAGCTTCACGGTCAATGACCCTGAAGATGGCCCCGACTTCCTCTACCCCTATGCCATTTCCTCAAACGAAGGGGTGGTGCCCTCGGGCAACGTCTTCTTTGAGGGCGCGGGCGTCAACCGCAAGGTGTACGTCATTGCCACCAGCAGCGGAGTGGCGGACATCACCGTCATCGTGATGGACTCCGCCGGCAACATGGCGCAACGGGTGTTTCGAGTGACGGCGCTGGTGACGGACAACCCGCCGCTGGTAGGGGGTCTGGGCCCCACCAACACGCTGGTGAACGTACCCGTGACCATTCCGTTCACGGTCTGGGATGCGGAATCGCCGGCCAGCACGCTGAGTGTCACCGGTGTGGTGGCGACCTACAGCGCGGGTTTGCTGGCCAATTTGTCTTTCACTGCCGACGCCTCCGGCAGCAACCGGACGGTGACGGTGACACCCGTGACCGGCGCCACGGGCGTGGGGATCGTGACCCTGACCGCAACCGATACAAACAGCAACGCCACCAGCGTTTCTTTCGCGGTGATGGTTCTGCCTTCGGCGC
>Ga0067045_1032265_pt1 | contig 10539 bp, 10 predicted proteins | sample TerdegcTABiofilm_FD_59184 | JGI IMG/M metagenome (GOLD analysis project Ga0067045, IMG submission 59184) | Combined Assembly of (Gp0054472, Gp0054536) Wastewater bioreactor microbial communities from Singapore -Terephthalate degrading... | reverse complement strand
GCCTGCCATCATGAGGACCCTCACCAGCCCAAGCGTGGCAATCCAGATTGCGGCGAGGCTGGGGCCGTTCACGTATCTTTTGAAGGAAATCCTAACCATTCGCGCCCTCTGAGAGCTACCTCTTCGATTTGTGCAGTATTGCGTCCATGCAACGGGCTGCGGGATTGAGCCTGCTCCGCGGACGAAGCAATCCGCATCCCTCAATGTTCGGTCCTCAGGGAGTCTGCTTCCTCTCGCCCCCCTGTCCATTTCCTGACGGGATCGGTTCCCCCCCGAAGCATCGCGCTCACATCTGTCAGATGAGGTCATTCGAACGAGTTTTTTTCGTACCCGGGCGTCTGCGCGCGGGCCGCACTCTTTTCAGAGGCTGCTATGAGGTTTTCCGCTGGGATCGACGGAGGCCATGGTTGAGGAAACCATCCCTGTGGTGTTCTGCTGGTTCTAAACTGTTGCAGCGTTTCCAAGAAGGATGCTATCTGAAGGAGGTCCATCTCCCGGAGGTCGCTTTCGGCTGTCCTGGGCTCAATTGAGGAGAAGATGAGACGATTGGGAAAATGTTTACTAAGAGGAGGAAGAAATGAAGTTGGACGAGATCAAGATTTCACAGGCGATTATCAAACGATATTGCGATAAGCTCACTCGGTGCCTTGAATCCGACGTTGCGATTGTCGGCGGAGGACCTTCCGGTCTCGCTGCTGCGTATTACCTTGCCAAGGCCAGGAAAAACGTCATCCTCCTCGAACGCAAGCTCTCAATAGGTGGTGGCATGTGGGGCGGAGGAATCATGTTCAACGAAATTGTAGTTCAGGAAGAAGGGAAGGAAATCCTGGACGAATTCGGTGTGTCTACCGAGCTGTTCGAGGCTGGGTATTATTGTGCGGATTCAATTGAGGCGGTTTCCACCTTGTGCTCCAAGGCGGTCAAGGCTGGGGCGCAGGTGTTTAATCTCATGAGCGCGGAAGACGTGATGCTCATAGGCGGTCGAGTGACCGGCCTGGTGATCAACTGGACCGCTGTGGAAATGGGTGGTCTCCATGTGGACCCCATAACCATTCGCAGCAAGTTTGTCGTGGACGCGACTGGACATGCTGCGGAGATAGCGGGTATTATTCAGCGGAAAAGCGGTATGAGCCTCCTCACTCCGTCGGGCAAGATCATGGGAGAAGGGTCCATGGACGCGGATGCGGGTGAGCGCACCATCGTCGAAAATACCAAAGAGTTCTTTCCTGGCGTGTACGCGTGTGGCATGTGTTGTAACGCCATATTCGGAGGGCCGAGAATGGGACCGATATTCGGGGGAATGCTCATGAGCGGCCGTAAGGTGGCTCAGATTCTTTCGGACCTCCTCTGACGGTGATCATGAAACAGCGTGCCATACGATCATGTAGAGTGCATCTGGTCACCGACAGACGGCTGGCCCGCGGACGCACCACGCGCGAAATTGTCGAAGCCGCGGTTGCAGCGGGGGTGAGCGTGGTGCAGCTCCGCGAAAAGGAGCTGCAGACCAGAGCTTTTTATGAGGAGGGGATGCGTATCCGGGACTTTCTCAGACATGCGGGAGTGACATTCATCGTCAACGATCGCGTTGACTTGGCGCAGGCACTTGACGCGGACGGCGTGCATCTCGGGCCGGACGATATGCCTGTTGCCGTTGCTCGGCGAATCCTGGGACCGGACAGGATCATCGGGCTTTCCATCAAGACTCTCGATGACCTGAGGAGTCCCGACTGTTCGTACGCGGATTACCTCGGTGTGGGACCCATCTTTTCGACCAGTACCAAGCTCGATACCGCCCCTCCCTGGGGACTGGAAGGTCTTCGGCGGGCCCGAGAGGCTACGACACTTCCCATTGTCGCTATTGGGTCTATCACGCCGGAAAACGCACAGGCAGTCATCGAGGCAGGTGCCGACGCCGTTGCCGTGGTGTCAGCCGTGGTTGGAGCAATCGATCCGGGGCAAGCAGCCGCAGCGTTGGTCCGAGCAGTGGGGTCAGGCTCTGCTTCTTGATGTTTACTCTTCCGACGAGCTGTGCTGCTCACCGAGGCTTGATGAATCCTGGCAATGGCTGTTGCTGGTTCGGATCAGCCGCGGTTGAATGTGCAACGACTAACAAGAAATTCGTGTAGTTCCTGAAACATGGGGCGGCACCTCTGGGCCACGAGTTCCGGATTTATGGACAATAGCATTGCAGGCGTGTGCATACTCTTGGAATATGGGGACCGACCCGTATTGTGCGTGCCTTGCACCGTTGATTCTATGATCGTGTCGGAGAGTTTTTCCGAGCACGCGTCTCGCTCAGCGTCATAATTGCCAAACGTTTCCGGGTTGTCAAATGGGACATTCCCGACGGTACTCAGCCAATGCCGCATGCCTTGCTGTCTTTGCCCGCGAAAGTCGGGATGCTCTCCAAAAGAATGATCCCAGTCGGCTATGAGCCACGCCTCTAACTCCGGGGCGGCAAATCCGACAAATCGTTCGATTTGCCTTTCCCCAAGCGCAGCTTCCACGGCTTTAAGCAGCCTCTGGCGAGACGGGGCTGCGTCACGGCAATCTAGATCGTCCAGCACCAGAATGATGTCGCATGGCTCGTCGTACCGCAGCGACAGCACAAGACGCTCCCTTACCTCTTTGACCAAGCTCGAGCCTGTTCTTCCATGGGCAGAGCGTGCCCGATTCGCTTTCGGGGCAGGTGGCCGCCTCACCGGCGTCTTGCGTACAAATCTGCAATTCCCGTACCATTTTCGAAAGAAATTCACGAGGCCGCCGACGCGCCCCTGGGAAGTTCCGATTTCTGATTGCCCTCCTCCCGCGAAGAGCCATATCACCATGGCCACCCTCCAACCAAGGGGTCTCCTACACGGTACAAATCACCAAGTTGCCAGCCTTCCTGAAGCTTGCTCTCCAGTCGATCTCGGGACAAAGACTCTGTCGTGAAGTGGTTCCCGTCTCGTGTGGAGAAACAGATGACATTCTCCAAGAAATCAGTGAAATGATCGAGAAGGTCAGGACTGTGCGTCGAAATGATGACCTGTGTCCTTTGAGATGCTGCTTTTATCCAATCCACCAGTGCCGGCAACCATGAAGGGTGAATCCCCATTTCCGGTTCATCTATTACAAGCAAGGTTGGCAGCCTTGGGGACAGGAGAATGGTGGCCCAGCAAAGCATCCGCACCGTGCCGTCGGACATTTCGCTCAAATAAAATGGGGCACTCATGTCCTCGCAATACCATTCGACCGCCAATCCCATGAGTCCGGTCCGGACAACTCGCACTTTTCTGGTCCGGGGCAGAATGGACTTCATCGCAATGTTGAGCCTTTCTTCAAATTCGAAGTCGCCTTGAATAAGATTTTCCATCACGAGTGCCAGATTGTTTCCCGAGCTGGACAGATAAATGTCGGGAGGACCTATTTTCGGCTCGGCGGTTCTGATGTCTTCAAAATTCATGTCGTTGGAGTTATAAAAATGCCACTTCTTTATATAATCAATTAGTTGCCTTCGGACGGAATAGACAGGTGTCATGTCGGGCGGATGCGGAAACCTTTCGAGGAGCTCATGCAGTATTACAAGACCCAACATGTCTGTTGGAACATCATCGAGTCGCTCATAATGCGATTTGTGTTTTTCGGGGCCATCATAGATCGAGACCACGCCCCGTCCGATCTCCTGGTCGTGAAATCTGTAGTAAAAGTATGGATCGGTACGCGGCTTAGTTGACGTGCTGGACAGGGCCTCGAAGTACATAGTGACCGGCGATTCGGCACTGAAAGCATAAAGGCCCAATTCCAGCCGCAAACTTGCCCATCGATCTCGCAATTCTGGAGGTGGCACGAACTCGTATGCGATGTCAATCTTGCTCGGGAATGCAACGCCGCGATCCAACATTCTCGCGCCTCCAAGGATCCGAGTCTCATAAGCGAGTTGTGCACCCGTGACACTGTCGTCCGCCGACCTGACAATGGAGGACTTCAAGAATTGTAGGAGTCGAATAGCATTGGTTTTCCCTGAGCCGTTTGGCCCGATTAGAACATTGAGTGATTGGAACTTCTGTCTGCTCTCGAGCAAGATATTCTTGTAGCGGGTCGTCGCCATGGAGATAAGACCCAATGTGGCCATGAATTCACCTCTCTCGTAGCGGAAAGTTGCACTCTGCCTCGCCGCGACCCGTTTGTGTGGGATCCACGTGACAACCCGATGAGGTTAGTCGTAATGGCTGGAGTGAGTCAAGCGATATTCTGCCTGCTTTCCTGAGGGGCACACACGGTCTATCGCAAACCTTTTCTCACTCCCATCCGAGAGGATTTGCACTCGCCAGGAAGGCATCGGGGGATCCTTGTACGGGAGACCACTTCCTCGCCTTTCCGCAATCCAAAGCCTCGGCAGGGAGGGTGGTTTCGCTCTGAGAATCTCTCTTTGCTCTCGGCTAATCGAAACGGCTGGCCGCACTTACCAGATCATGCTTCAAAAGGTGCGCGATCTGTTGGTCTTGACAAAAATCAGGGTTCCGAGCACGGTCTGAATCAGAATCCCGGCACCCAACAAGATTCGATATGTCGTGCCGGCCGGCCCTCCCCCGTGATGGAGTGTCATGGCAGTGGTACTCACCGTGGTCCAGAAATCACGGGTGTCGGACGTGCCGTGCTCATGGGTGTGGGGAACGATCAAATGCCCAAGAGTCAGGAAGAGCCCCGTTCCGGTTTGAACGATAATGAAAAGGGCCAGAATAATGCCCAAGTGACGGTGCCATCGCCTCAAGATCCTCTCTTTCATAGTGCCTCCACCTGAAACCGACGGACCAACAATCGAGTACCAGATCGATCTGCGAAATCGAAGACCAATGCGGACAATAGCGGCCTAGGAAGCCGGACCGATCACTACTGGAAGCGGTGAGTCAACAACGAACAACACACCTTCCGCTGCTCACGCCTGTTACATCTCGTGCGTGAAGAAATCCACCGCCGCACGTACTTACCTGCGTCCCGAGCCGCAGCGATTCGTCGGACCATGTAGCATCCCGCGTCCGGGTCCCTATTTTGGTGAGCAAGCTCTCCGTTCCGCGCTACGGCTCACAAGTTCATCCCGTCACCGCTTTCGCGGCTCCCTAAGACAGTAAGTCTCTCTTGATTCTGTCGAATTCTTCTTTGCTGATTTCCCCCTTCGCGTAGCGCTTCTTGAGGATATCCAGGGCGGATTCGGCCGGCGGAAGAGCCGATGTGCCAGAGCCGCCTGAATTGCGAGTTGAATACCCCTTTCCTCGCAACAGGAGCAGGAGCACGATCAGCACGATGATGAGAACCGGCCAGATCCACATGCCAAGTCCAGGCAGCCACCAATCGTACATCCAGGTATCACGCATCCACGGTCCCATTTCATTGCCTCATCGCAGCGCATTCATGACGAGTCCGCAGTTGTTAGGTCTCTTCAGTCCATACAAGTCGGAGTCCTACTTGCCCCCCTCTTCGGTCATCTTCTTGGCGCCTTCCATGACATGCTTGTGCCCTTCCTTCACGGATTTTTCCGCTTCTGGAGACTCCTTTTTCTCTTTCATCATCATCATGCCCTTCTGCATCATCTTACAGCCCTGCATCATCTTCTTGCAATGTTCCATCATTGGGCCCATTTTCTTCATCATACCCTCGTCCTTGCCCATCGTTTCCTGTGCCTGCATCATCGATTTCTCTGCTTCCGTCATCAGCGTTTCCGCGTCAGTCATCATTTGCTGGGCTTTGATAGAGTCTTTTCCCTCCTTCAGCATCTGGTGAGCTTCCTGCATCATCTTGGCCGCATCCATCATCTTCTTCGATGCGTCCATCATCATCATTTTCGGTAGCGCCGTCGCTTGTTCGGTTGGTCCTGGCGTCCCGGGCTGTGCCTGGGCCTGTACAAATGCAGCAGCAATGACGAGTGCAACACAGAAGGTCACGGCTCCCAGAGCGCTTCCGATCGCATGGTGCCGACGAGTTTTCATAATAGTTCCCTCCCCCATCAATTTTTCCGTACAAGACACCCCGCGATTCTTTTCGTTCCTCCCGGTCACTTCTCTTGGCTCTTGCTGGCATCTGCCAGGCCGTAACGTGTCCGACGATTGAAAACAAGGGCTATTTCCGCCAACAACCGGGCGAACAGGACAATCGGATCGAGGCGCCGGCTGATTCTAGCCTGAGGAAGCATTTGAGATCTCAAGCGGATCTTCCGTTCTGTCGCACCCTGGCCTCTTTCTTGAGTCATTCCATAAACATTGGGCACGCGCTTGACTTCTCAAGCAGAGAAACCCATCGTGATACTTGGGAGAGTGAGCAATGAACCGCCCGTGGGCAATAATAGTTGTTTTGGTTTTCTGCGCCAGCAGCGTTTGGGGAATGTCCGGCGTGTGTTGTTGCTCGACGGACGCTCACGAGACGGCGAGTGACTGCGACGAGAATCCCGCAATCTTTCGGCATCATTCTTCGTGCGATCACGGGGGACTGTGTAAGCAAGATCCCCTTGATGGGTGTCTGTCTCTCCGATGCCTTGAAGGCCTGAGCTCGGTTGCTCTTCCCGAATTGTCGAGCGTGTTTCCGCGGCTTCAAGCCCTGGCTTTAGCCACGTTGGTGATCGACTCCCAGGATTCGGCCAAGACAAGTCGGTCCGATGGCGGCTCGTCTTTTTGCCACTCGGAGGAGCCCGTCCCGCTTCTCTTACGGACTTGTTCCTTTCTTTCTTGATCCCCCAGGTGCGGAAAACTATCATAGCTCGTACATCGCTCACCTTTTCTGCAACCTCCCGATCCGATTCGGGAAACCAGGGTCCTACGGGTGGGCGGTGCCGGGTTTTTCCTGCCATGGTGTGCTGAAATTCGTACTACGGCTCCACGAACGGGGGAAAACATGAACGACACAATCTCGATATCCAAGAGGACCTTGAAGAGAATCGTGCTGGGTGTGCTCGTGATCATCGCGGCTTTGGGGGGCTATTTTCTCCTGGGCTCAAGATCCGACCACGCAGCCGTGGAAATGCAGGCTTCTCGATCCGGCAAGGTGGAGGAACCGACAAAGTCCCCGGCTGGTGGTGGGCACGCGCATGGTTTGCCTGCTCGGGTCGAAACAACAGGCGAGGGGCCCGTGAGGTACGCTATGTCCGAAGAAGCCAGAATGCTTGCTGAAGTTCAGACAGCGGAAGTGAAGAGAGACAGGGCAGTGAAGAGGCTGAGGATGGTCGGGATGGTCATCGATGCTGAAACAAGAGTCGCCACGTTGACCGCACGCATCGACGGCCGGCTTGACGAAGTCTTCATCGATTTCACCGGAGTGAAGGTGCAAAAAGGGGATCCGATGGTCACCATCTGGAGCCCCACACTGATCAAGAGCCAGGTGGAACTGTTCGAGAGCATCAGGAGCGGAGACGCAGAAAGCGTTATTCGTGGAGCCGAAGAAAAGCTCATGCAGTTCGGAATGACCAGAGAGCAGGTCAAGCGCATTCGAGAGAACAACAAAGCCGAGCTGTATGTCACCTTGAGAGCGCCGATCAGTGGCATCGTCATGAAGAAAATGGCGGTCCTGGGTCAGTTCGTGAAGGAAGGCCAGGACATGTTCGTCATCAATGATCTGTCCCACGTATGGGTAAAGCTCGATGCGTACGAGCCGGACCTGCCCTGGATCAGGTACGGGCAGGAAGTCGCGTTCACCACCCCTGCGTTTCCCGGAAAGACCTACCGGGGGAGAGTGATCTTCATAGAGCCGGTGCTGGAAATGGAGACCCGTACCGTCAAGGTGCGGGTTGATGCGGAAAACCCGAACTACGAATTGAAACCCCATATGTTTGTGAATGCAGAGCTTGAAGCCGAGATGGACGAGCAGGGCAGAGTCATCAAGCCTGAATGGGCGGGAAAATACATTTGCCCCTTCGACCCCCAAGAAGTGAGCGACGTTCCCGGAACGTGCCCCAGAACGCAGCAGCCCCTGCAGCCGGCCAGTGCATTCGGGTACTCCGGCGTGGAGAATCCGGTCCTTCCCCTCGTAGTACCCGAAACCGCCGTGTTGTTCACCGGCAAGCGATCTCTGGTCTACGTGGAAGTGCCCAATCAGGATCGGCCCACGTACGAGCAGAGGGATGTGACTTTGGGGCCGAGAGCAGGGAACAAATACGTGATCTTCGACGGCCTCAAAGAAGGAGATCGAGTCGTGGTCAAGGGGAATTTCGAGATCGACAGCTCCGTCCAGATATCGGGCCAACCCAGTATGATGAGCCCACCTGAGCCCCTTGCAAGCACCGAAGAGCCCAGAGAACCCCCTGCGCCCGCGTCTGACGCTCATGCGGGGCATGCGACGCCCGAACAAGAGCGGGGAGATCCCGCTCAGAAAGCACCTGAGACCGACCCAGGTCCTCGTTCCGCTCACGGAAAGGAGGAACACTGATGGCGAATCCCAATAATGAATCCGAGATTGTAGCGCCCACATTGTTCTCCAGAATGATGCGCTTCTGGTTGCACCAAAAGCTCCTGGTGTTTGTGGGAATACTTGCGATCATTCTCGTTGGCTTGGCGGTTGCCCCGTTTGACTGGGATATTCCACTCTTGCCTCGGAATCCGGTACCTGTTGACGCAATCCCTGACATCGGAGAGAACCAGCAGATTGTATTCACCGTGTGGGAAGGCCGTTCAGCGAAAAACGTCGAGGATCAGATCACGTATCCACTGACAGTACAGCTTCTGGGAATTCCCGGCGTGAAGGCCATCAGGAGCTATTCATATTTCGGATTTTCAACTATCTATGTCGTGTTTGAAGAAAACATCGAATTCTACTGGTCGCGAACCCGCATACTGGAGCGGCTCAACTCGCTCCCACCCGGCATTCTGCCCGCGGATGTCCAGCCCATGTTGGGGCCGGACGCCACAGCGGTAGGACAGGTATTCTGGTACACCCTGGAAGGAAAAGGGTTTGGCCTGGATGAACTGAGGACCGCGCAGGATTGGTATGTGCGCTACCTGTTACAGTCAGCAAAGGGAGTCAGTGAAGTCGCTTCGGTCGGTGGCTACGTGAGGGAGTATCAAATTGACGTCAATCCCAACGCACTGAGAGCCCATAGCGTCAGTCTCATGGATGTCTTTAGCGCTGTGCAGAGGTCCAATATTGACGTGGGAGCTCGTACTATCGAGCTAAACAAAGCCGACTATGTGATCCGCGGGTTAGGCTTCATCAAGTCCGTCCAGGACCTCGAAAAAGCCGTAGTGAAGGTGAACAACAACATCCCCCTGTACGTCAAGGACGTCGCTACGGTTTCGGAAGGACCGGCATTCAGGCAAGGAGCACTCGATAAAGGAGGGGCAGAGGCGGTAGGGGGCGTTGTGGTCGTTCGCTTCGCGGAGAACCCGCTCCAGGTCATAAAGAATGTGAAAGAAAGAATTGCCGAGATTGCCCCGAGCCTACCCAGAAAGACGCTTGCTGACGGGACGGTGTCCCAGATTAAGATCGTGCCATTTTACGACCGCACCCACCTCATCTATGAGACTCTTGACACCCTGAAAAGGGCATTGTCCGAGGAAATCCTGGTCACGATTATCATCGTGGTGGTCATGGTAAATCACCTGGTCAGCGCAGCCTTGATTTCGTTCATTCTGCCCTTGGCCATCCTCTTGACGTTCGTTGCCATGAAATTCATGGGTATCGATGCAAACATTATGGCCCTGTCAGGCATTGCCATTGCTATTGGGGTCATGGTGGACATTGGCATCATCCTGACCGAAAACATCTTGAGGCACATCGAGCACGATCCCCCGGAAAAGAGTCGCCTAAAATTGGTCCATGAAGCAGCGAGCGAGGTCGGCGGTGCGGTCATTACGTCCGCTTCAACCACCATTATCGCCTTTCTTCCTGTGTTCACCTTAACCGGGGCCGAAGGTAAACTGTTTACGCCTCTGGCATGGACGAAAACGCTTGCGATAACGGCTTCCCTCGTCCTGGCTCTCTCGATTATTCCGCCTCTGGCTCATATCGTCTTTACGAAGAGGCACTTTCGCACAAAGACGCTGGCAATTGTGTACGGATTGGTTGCCGTCGGCGCGATTTGGATGGGATACGCCCTTTCCTGGTCGATCGGGTTGGGGGTCTTTATCCTGGCAGCCATCAAGCTCGTTTCCCTGATTCTGCCACCTCATATACGAGAGAAGGCTCCGGCTGCGATGAACATGGTGGCGCTCGGCCTGGTGATTCTGCTGCTCACCGAGCACTGGCTCCCACTGGGGCCGGACAAGGGACTGTTGCGGAACCTCATCTTTTGCGCCGGGCTTATTTTCGGGCTTCTGGGTATTAGAAAGGTTTTCACCGGCTATTATCGTCAGGCATTGGCGTGGATGCTCGACCACAAGGCAACGTTTCTGACCGTTCCAATCACCTTGATCCTGTTCGGGCTTCTCATATGGATCGGTTTCGATAGAGTCTTCGGATTCGTTCCCGACACCGCTACACGGATCTTTGGGTGGTCTCCTCCTGCCGCGGCCGTTCAGACCGGCGCCATGCCCGAGGAAGCAAAGCCGGCGCCAGGCATGGCGGGCATGAGCCGCGGGG
>Ga0067045_1000177_pt1 | contig 10539 bp, 12 predicted proteins | sample TerdegcTABiofilm_FD_59184 | JGI IMG/M metagenome (GOLD analysis project Ga0067045, IMG submission 59184) | Combined Assembly of (Gp0054472, Gp0054536) Wastewater bioreactor microbial communities from Singapore -Terephthalate degrading... | reverse complement strand
CCCATTATCTTATGGGTCTGAGGAATTACCCGCACATCCGTCAGTTTCCTCAAAGCCAGACGCTGCAATTCCAGCACACGGCCCGGTGAAATCCCCATTACCTCACCGGCATGACTGACCGGCTGAATGATCATGGCTATGCCGGCACCAACTTCATTGATTAAAGCGGCAGCCTTTTCGATCTCAGCTTCCACAGTCCCCTCTCCGACAACCACTTTGACATAAACTTGCTTCTGGGCGGCTATTTTCAGGAAATACCTGTGTTCTTCCCAAAAAGGGGGTAAACCGCTTACACTGGGCAACTTAATATCCATACCGACAATATCAACAAGGTCAATTACCCTGGCCAACTCTTCAGGTAAAGTACCGTTTGTTTCAAGATAAATTCCTCGCCTGGTACCTTTCAGAAGCGGGGCCAGCTCTCTGATAAAAGAAGTTTGAAGCAAAGGCTCGCCGCCGGTCAGGCTTACGGAATGGTGTACCGACAGGTCATAAGCGTACACGGCGGCAGCAACTTCTTTAACCGTCAGCGGATTGGGAACTATTTTAAAATCTCTTTGCCCGGGATGCTGCTCAATCCTGCAAAAACCAGGCTCCTGGACAGAGGGAGTATCACAAAAAGAGCACTGCAAGTTACATCCGTGCAACCTGACAAAAACTTGCCGGCAACCAACGAGCAACCCCTCACCCTGCACAGAAGAAAAAATTTCTGTAACGGGACAGGCCATTTTATTTTACCCCCCGAACCTTACAGCGCGCCATTTTAATTTCCTGGTATTCTTTTACATATTCGCGGCACAGCGTCCTGCCGACTGCTTCTACCTCTGCGGAGTCAAGACCGAAGTCTGCCAGCCCGGCAGCCGGTACGGGCGTATCTTTGCTGGAAATGTTAACCCCGGTATGGATCATGGTGGAGACAGGGGTAAGGGTGGCAATGGACACAGATAGCTTCCGCTCATGAAAAAACAGATCGTCTCCGGCACGGCTAAGCAGCACCCCTGTACTTTGCATAATAATATCTTTCAGCATGGCGATTAATAGGCGCTGCCTGACTATCGTCTTCTCCAGATCAAGCTCAAAATGCTCGACAATAAAGTGGAGCATATCCGTGCTGAAAATAGGCGACATTTTAAGCACGTCCTCAAGGTCCACCATTTCCGCAAGTTCAACCCGGCAGGGACCCCTGAAAGAGACGATGCTGTCCCCCTGGATTCCGAAGCTGCGAAAAGCCCAATGGGACGAAAGCTGCGTGCCGTCATAAGTGATAACTTTATCAATAAAGCGCCCTTGCATTAACAAACCTCCAGGAATTCAATGTTACCAAGGTCTAAAGCGGCTTCTCCGGCGGCGCGTTTGAAGCGCATGCAGCTTTCACACCGGCCGCACATTTTTTCGCCCCCGCGGTAACAGCTCCAGACATACTGGTAGGGGACCTTCAGCTTCATGCCAAGTCTGATAATATCTACTTTACTGAGCCGCTGGGTATAACTGACCACTTTTACTTTATTGAGGGTGGAATAAGCCAGGGCACTGTTTACCGACTCCACAAACCCCGCGCTGTTGTCTGGAAAAGTAACCGCTTCCTCACGGTTAAATCCGGTAACCACCAGCCCGGCACTACAGGATTCGGCAAAGGCAGCAGCAATATTGACAAAAAGGCCGTTGCGGTTGGGTACCCATACCTGGGCCGCTGTGGCACTGGAGGCCACCGGATCATCAAGTTCAGATATACCTGGTTCGGGCAAGTCCGTTTCGTTGTTTACCAGGGCCGTACCTGTCACTTCCCTTAAAAAGGGGAGCTCAATGACACGGTGACGCAAGTGATAATGAGCCGCCAGGGCCGCAGCGGCTTCAATTTCTTTTTGGGCTGCACGCTGCCCGTAATCAAAAGTCAGGCATAACTTAACCTCGGATTCCCTTAACGCATGAGCTAAAGATACCGTCGAGTCCAGACCACCGGAAAGGAGCACAACACTTTTCAAATTATTCCCCCTCCCAGTATGCAGCTGAAGCTTCCGGAGATTCGCAAACGCGGACTAAAGCTACTCTTACTTCCCTCTGCGAATCCGAAAATTCAGTCTTAAGCTTGTTAAAAATATACCTGGCCAGGTTTTCCGCCGTCGGGTTATTCTCACCACCGGTCTTAAACGGCTCCAGGGTATTCAAATCCTGGTGATCCAGTTCTTCGATTATTTTTTTTACACCGCTTTTTAATTCTTTAAAATCTACCAGCATTCCTCTCTGGTCCAACAGCCGGCCTTTAAAGGCAACTTCCACCTGCCAGGTATGGCCATGCAGCCGGGCACATGGACCCATGTAATCTCTAAGCAAGTGTGCCGCTGCAAAACGGGTCCGTATAGTAAGCTCATACATAGCGGTGGAGCCCTCCTTCATACTTAATAACTTCGTTACGACAGGCACCTGCCCCCAATGTTCGTCCCACCGATTTTATTCCGGTACTTCATAACCGGCATCCACTACTGCTTTAATCAGTCCATCCCTGGTTACCTTGCTTGAGTCGTACTGGACCGTTACCATTCCGGAACCCAAATCAACAACGGCTTCTCGCACTCCCGGAGTTTCTTTCAAAGATTTTTCGACTGCAGCTTTACAGTGGCTGCAACTCATCCCTTCCACTTTTAGAGTGACGCGTTCCATCTCTATGGCTCCTTTTCCATATAAATTTTCCCCCATGAACAATTACATAGACAGACGACCGGCCCCAAAATATCTTTCATTGCGTATTATACCCCAATATTATCAGTTGTTTTGCCTTAACATCCATGAGGATGCTAAAAAAAGGAGGGTCATCTTGAGCGCAAAACCCCGGCAAGTATCCTAAAAGGAAGTAAACGTCCCCCACAACTCCCTTACCTTAAAATCGGCACCCATATTCCGGGCTATCTCACGGCATCTCTCTATGTCAATACCCGGCCACCTGACAACCGATAATATAACTCTGGGAATATATTTTCTACATTGCATAGCAAATTCAAGCAAAGCTGAATATGCTTTTTCACCATACTGCGGCCGGCAAAGAACGACATATTGCCCGGAATCGGCGGCGTTCATGCTTATCGAAACAGCATCAACCAGACCTGCCAACTCCGAAGCAATGTCTCGCCCGTGAATTAGTCCGGCCTGGCCGTTGGTATCTATTCTTATATATGCGCCTTGCCTCTTCAGGAGCCTGGACGCCTCAATCACAAGGTTAGCTCTGATCAACGGCTCTCCGTAGCCGCAAAACACAACCTCCCTGTACTGCCGCGCATCGCCCATAGCTTTCATCAGCTCATCGAGACCGGGTTCTCTTTCCAGCCACAAGTCATAACCCAATCCTTCTTTTGTCCGTCTGATACAAAAAACACAGTCGTTTGTGCACCTGTTGGTTATGTTCAGGTAAATTGAATGACCAATTGTATAAGCAAATACCTTTCCTGCCATTTTCTAATATCTCCTGATGATAAAGAATAAACATGCCTGGACCGACAGTCATATATACCAACAACTAACATAAAAATAATTATAATTACTTTCAGGGGGTGTTGCAATGCCATCTATAAACATGGATAACTTTGAGTTTTCCTTAAGCGCTGGCGCAGTGTTAAAAGGTGTCTTATATGCGTTGGCCGTTTCCCTGCTGTTGAGCACGGGAGCCGGCCTGGTTTATCATTTTTCGTCACTTCCGGAAAATACTCTCCCCTGGTTAGCTGCTGTAATCCTGGCGGCCAGCACCTTCGGCGGCTCCCTTGCCGCAGGCAGGCAGGCCGGAAGTAAGGGGCTTTACCATGGACTGGCCGTAGGACTTTTATTCTTCATCGTCGTCTGGGCCGTTGCAGCATTGTTTGTGCCCGGTCAGGCGGGACTAAATATAATCTGCAAATTACTAATAATAGTACCAGGCGGCGCATTGGGCGGGGTGATCGGAGTAGGGCTTTCTTAAAGACCTGCCAATTTACAAAGCCTGGCCACTCCAGCAAAAACCCCGGCATTGGCAGGCAGAGGATTTTGTTTTAATATAAGCTGAAAGGCAGGCCCCGGCCTGCCCTAAAGTAATACTTAAAAATATAAACTACTGCTTACTTGCAAATCTTCAATAACCACGATCTTAAAAAAGATGGCAACTTCACAAAATATACACGCAAAGCGATCACTCTCCTTCTAAAATTTAACTATTAATATACTATTTCGAAACCTGTTTAAATGTGCTAATTATTTTTGAATCCATTCCGCCAGTTTTTTAAAGATCATGTCAGTTCCACCGCGGATATGGCTTTTCAACGGGAGCGAGCTTAGAAATTGTCTCCCATAGCTTTTACTAATGATCCTCGGGTCCAGGATAACCACACAGCCACGGTCGCTACCGTTGCGGATCAACCGGCCGAAACCCTGCTTGAAACGGATCACCGCCTGGGGAACACTTAACACTCTGAAGCCGTCTCTGTTCCTCCTCGCCAAATCTTCCAGGCGGGCCTCAATAACCGGTACCTTGGGAGACTCAAAAGGCAGCTTGACCATTACCACACAGGTCAATGCCTCCCCCGGCACGTCCACTCCTTCCCAAAAACTCGAAGCACCAAATAACACTGACCTTTCAGTTGCCCTGAATTCTTCTAAAATCCTTGACCTGCTGCCGTCTATGCCGTGACCCAGCAGGCATATATCCATACTTTCCAGTTTAGGCTTCAACCTGTTATATATCTCGCGCAGGGTCCGGTGGGAAGTAAAAAGTACAAGAGTTCTTCCATCAGTTATATTTACCAGCCCGGCAATAACATCTTCAAGTTTTTTCAAATATAGCTCACCGGCAACAGCGCCCTGGACCGGCAGGTCACGATTTATACAGAGCAGCGCCTGGCGTTCATAAATAAAAGGCGAGTCGAAATGAGCCTGGATTAGCTGACCTTCTGAAAGGTGATCCAGTCCCGACCGCTCAATAAAATGGTCGAAAGAACCATTTACAGAAAGCGTTGCTGAAGTGAAGACCACGGTTTTTTTATTCTTAAAAAAGCGGTCGTACAACATTTCCCCCACATTAATAGGAGCCGCCAGCAAGTTGCAATATCTTACCACGCCTCCGGCTAAAAATTCCAACTCCGCCCAGTATACGAAGTCTTCGCCGGCACTTTCCAAAATAAACAGCAGATCGTCAGCTAAAGCCTTTCCGGACTGGGCGATTTGCGAAAGATCGCGTGCTTGTTCAGCCCATTCCTCCGAGGTTATAGACCATAATTCCATTAATTCCACAAGGGACATGGCAGCATCTGTAAGCTGGTATAAGAGCCTGATCAACTCTTTACCGCCTGTAACTAAAGCTGCATATCCGGCGCTGCTGTCCGGAAACCGCAGGGACACGCGCCCGTATTCATGCTCTTCACCGGAGTGCTTATCTGCAACCAGCTTACCCAGTACCTGGAAAAAGAGACGCGCAGCCTCAGCCGTCTCCAACCTGATCTCTTGTGCTGAATTAATCCCTTCACGCCAGCGCACACCATCACCCAGAGGTACGATTTCCGACAGCTTCCCCAGGGTTTTACCGGCCACCCCCAGCCAGCGGCTTATTGAACTCTGGGAAACCTGCCTTCCAAGGTGAGTGGTAGCCGAGTCCTCCAGGTGATGGGCCTCGTCAATGATCAGTGGCCCGTATGCCGGGAGCACCCGGTTTTCTGCCCTGACATCTGAGAACAGCAAGGAATGATTAGTAATAACCAGGTCGGCCTCTTCTGCCGCTCTTCTGGCTCTATGCACAAAGCAGTCCCGCTGGTGGCGGCACCGGGAGCCGAGGCAGCCATCCGCATCCCCACAGATTGTGAGCCAGTACTCCCCTTCACCAGGGGTAATGTTTAATTCAGCGCGGTCTCCAGTTTTAGTTAACGTCAGCCAGGTCAAAACCCGTGCAAAAAACGCCGCTTCGTCCGGCTGGTGCAAGCTCCTTAAAGCGCTGACCCACCGGCGCAGGCAAATATAGTTCTGCCGCCCTTTGGCCAGGGCTACCCGGAACGGTTCTCTGATCACACCGGCTAACACAGGGATGTCTTTAAGCCACAGTTGTTCCTGCAGATTGATGGTGTTGGTAGCTACAAGAACCCTCTCCTTGTTTTTGATGCTCCATAGAACCGCCGGAAGCAGGTAAGCCATCGACTTGCCCACCCCGGTTCCGGCCTCCAGCAACAAATACTTTTCTTCATTTAGAGCCCTGGTGACTTCCCTGATCATCGCTTCTTGCTGGGGACGGTACTCGTATCCGGGGATAGCTTCAGCCAGTGGTCCTTCTTTTCCGACAAGCGAAGCAATACCTTCCGGATCCAGCAATAACCTTTCCCTCCCGTCCATTTGTTCCCGGCGGGCCAGGGACTTGTTTTCTACACCTTCCCTGCGCCAATATGGAGCAGCAGATATTTTCCGGTCAGGGAAAGCTCTCAGCAAATTTTTAATCAGACCTGCAGTAAAAACATGCCAGCTAGAACGAGCCTCGGCCAAAAGGCTGCTTAACTGGACCAAAACACCAAGATCAATTTCCTTTAATTTTTGAATCATGACAGATAACAGGCGCGCTGTAACAATAGCGTCATCCAGGGCCCGGTGACCGGCACCAGTCTCGATACTGAAAATGCTGCACAGGGTACTCAGACGGAAATTGAACGCGTCTGGTACAACAAACCGGGCCAGTTCCAGGGTATCGTAGGAGGGGTTAGGAAAAGGCTGTCCTCTGGCCATAGCCAGGAAGCTCAGGTCAAAGTCGATATTGTGTCCGGCTATTGCGCTCTCACCGATAAAATTCAGTACTTCGGGAAACACTTTGGATAATTCGGGCGCATCTGCTAAATCCTGATCACTAAGGCCAGTCAACCTTTTTATCTTTACCCCAAGCGGCTGCTTGGGGTTTACCAGGGTATGATATTTTTCGGTTATTTCCCCATCTGTAAGCCGCACCAGGCCGATTTCGATAATCTTATCTGTTACAGGATTAAATCCTGTGGTTTCCAAATCACAAATGACAAAACTTCTTTCAACCTTATTCTCAGACAATAGTCTTCACACCCAAACTCTATTGGGCGCCTGGCCCTGTTCAGTATTTTTCTTCAAAGCATAGCAAAAATCCTCTTAGACATACATGCTGCTGACGCGGCACCAGTAGAGGATGAAAATAACTGGGGTAAGGGTAGTTATCTCGAGTGAACGACTTGCGTAGCGCCGGTAACAGCACCTGGCAAAGCGAGGAAGCGAAATTGGGGGCGCGGACAGGATGTCCACGTCAGCCTTCAGCGAGCTAGGACGGCGAGTTAAAGGCGGTCCAATTTCGACCGATTTTTATTACCTTTGTTTTTCAAGGTATCTTTCAGCCGAAACAGCAGCTACAGCCCCGTCTGCCACTGCAGTAACCACCTGGCGCAAAAGCTTCTGGCGCACATCACCCGCCGCGAAAATACCGGGACATGAAGTGAGCATATTTTCGTCGNGTAATTATATAACCACTTTCGTTTATCTCGACCAGGTTCTTGACCAGCCNGGAAACAGGCATGTTCCCTACATAGATAAACATACCGTCAACCGGTAGAAAGTTTTTCCTGCCGTCACGGACATCCTTTACCGTCACGGCCTCAACGGTACCGTTCCCGTGAATTTCTTCAACAACACTGTGCCAGATAAAATCGATCTTTGGGTTCTCAAAAGCCTTTTGCTGGACAACTTTCGTAGCCCTCAACTCGCCCCGGCGATGAACAATAAAAACCCTATCCGCAAATTTAGAAAGAAAAATAGCTTCCTCTACAGCAGCATCGCCGCCACCTGCCACCGCAACTTTTTTGCCCCGGAAAAACGGTCCGTCACAGGTGGCACAATATGACACACCACGCCCGGTAAGTTCAGCTTCGCCCTTAACATTCAGACGTTGAGGCTGGACACCTGTGGCAACAATCACCGCACCGGCTGTTATTTCACCGCTATCGGTTTGAATCAAAAATTTGTTTCCTGCCGGTTTCAGACTATGAACATCCGCAACTCTGATTTCCAGGCCAAAACGGCGGGCCTGATTTTCCATCCGGATCACCAACTCGGGCCCACTGATACCGTCAGGAAAACCAGGGTAATTTTCAACAGACTCCGTGTTGACCACAAGGCCACCCGGCATTCCGCGTTCAAGCAGTACAGCGTTGAGAGCCGCTCTTGAAGCATAAATACCTGCAGCAAGACCGGCCGGGCCGCCGCCGACAATTACCAGATCCCTTTGTTCCAAGAAAAGCGCCTCCCAGCAAATAACAGACTTATCCTCAATAATCTTACCCTGCCGGCAAGGATTCCGTCAATAAAATAACCGTAACTCTACTCAAGCATTTCGCGCCCGCAAACAGGAATTATAACGTAGATAGTGAAATATAACATTTAATATTACACAATAGGGAGGTAGTTAACCATGCCGAAAATTCTCGGAATTACTTGTTCTTACCGGCGTTTTGGCAACTCTGACGTTCTGCTGCAGGAAGCATTATTGGGAGCACGAGAGTCAGGTGTAGAAGTCGAGTACTTGCGTCTTTCCGACTTTAACATAAAACCGTGCCGTGGTTGTTTAGCATGTGTTTTTAAAGGAGAGTGCTCTGTCAAAGAAGATGATATGCCAATTTTGTGGGATAAAATGAAAGACTCTGACGGTCTTTTGGTATCTGCACCCACATACGTTTTCAGCCCGGCTGGCTCCGTTAAAATGGTTATAGACAGAGCTTTTATTTGTGCAAAAGACATTGATGAAGTTTTTCAGCGAAACAGGGTAGCAGCTACTATCAGTGTAGCCGGTAACAGCAAATGGAACCCGCTCGGTTTGGAAATATTAAATTTCTTACCACTGGTATTCGGGTACCGTTTAGTAGACTACCTTGAAGCTTATGCCACGGGCCCGGGAGAAGTGCTTCTCAATGAAGAAAACATAAGCGGGGCAAGGCGTCTAGGTTTGGTTGTCGCCGCTGAATTACAGGGAAAAACAAAAAGGAGAGAACCTGCACCGGGGCAGTGCCCGGTATGTTACAGTAAATCATTTCGTCTTGCTGATTCTGGGGAAATGCAGTGCTGTACCTGCGGGGTGAAGGGAAAAGTTTTACTAAAAGGGAATAAATGGAAATTCGAAGTTAATCCGGCCGACTTGTCAAGTCACTTCCACTCATATAAGCATCGCCGGGAACACCTGGATGGATGGATAATACCATCAAAAGACAGATTTCTTGCAAATAGGGAAGCTATTAGAGAGCGCTTGCGTAAGTATAAGGAAATTAAATGGTAGTAAATAACATTATTTTCACCATATTTTACCCCGGGTAATTTATTATTATCAGAAAATTTTTATAAGATATTGTTATGGACAGAAATGTAAATTTAATGATATAATAACTAGAAAAATATGGGAGGAGTCAGGAATGGAAAATAATGATAACCAGGTAATTATCGACAAAGGTGGTTCCGGTACAATTAAAATATCCGAGGACGTTGTAAAAATTATTGCAGGTCTTGCAGCCATCGAGGTAGCGGGGGTAGCCGGAATGAGCGGCGGCATTGCCGGAGGCATAGCCGAAAAACTTGGCCGCAAGAACATGTCTAAGGGGGTTAAAGCTGATGTTGGGGAAAAAGAGGCTACTATTGATATATCTGTAATCGTCGATTATGGAACAAATATCCAGCAGGTCGCTTGTGAAATTCAATCAAAAGTAAAAAATGCTGTTGAGGGCATGACCGGGTTAAAGGTGCTGGGGGTTAACGTTAATGTGCAGGGGGTTTCCTTTGGACCAGATAATAAAGAATAGTAGCCCCATCCAAAATTTTACATATAAATAATCATCTTTTAATTACCTTTCCATTTCTCGTGAAAAACAACTTCGTCCATCGCTTTTCTAGGGCGGGGTTCCGGAGCCTGGACGGGATAGCCGAGAGGTGTCAATCCGACAACACGCCATTCTGACGGTATTTCTAAATTAGATTTTACAATATCTTCATCAAATACACCAACCCAGCAAGTACCCAGCCCCTCGGCACAGGCAGCAAGAATCAAGTGTTCCATAGCAATTCCCGCGTCTACAAGATAGTAGTAGCGGTCCCCCATTATACCCGACGCCCGGGGGTCGGCACAAAGAACAATTGTTACCGGCGCGGTGGAAATAGCTTTTTTAGCAGGGTTAGTATCGGGAATAGCTGCTAAAATACCGGCTTTACCTTCCCCACTGCTTACTATAATAAACCGCCAGCACTGAAGATTTTTCCATGAGGGGGCCAGGCGGGCCGCTTCTAGTACCCGCTTCAAGATATCCTCCCGACAGGGTTTGGTTTATAGCTCCGGACACTCCTCCTGGCTTTTACCAGTTCATAAAAGTCCATCTTAAAACCTCCCATTAAATCAAAAATATTGAAGGAATATCACCGTTAAGGTAATATTCCTCATACTTACTTATGTACCATATAACACACTAAAAAACAACACATAACCAGAACAAAATTCCCTCTCGGTTTTGCCTGAACACCAACCACCTTCACCTTATAATTCCAGCCTCTTCAACTCAA
>Ga0067045_1004731_pt1 | contig 10540 bp, 8 predicted proteins | sample TerdegcTABiofilm_FD_59184 | JGI IMG/M metagenome (GOLD analysis project Ga0067045, IMG submission 59184) | Combined Assembly of (Gp0054472, Gp0054536) Wastewater bioreactor microbial communities from Singapore -Terephthalate degrading... | reverse complement strand
GCCGTTCCTGCACCAGCCGCGCAGCCAGCGCCGCCCGCAGATCGGCGTCGCCCAGGCCGGCATAGTGCGGATCGGTGCGGTACTGGCCCAGGGCGCGCGCCAGTTCGCGCCGGTTGATCGATTTCTGGGCGCGGGCGATCTCGGCCTCGATCGAGCGCGGCCAGAACAGCAGCCAGGGCTGGCGCAAGACCAGCCCGCGCCGGTAGCGCACTTTGGCCTGGCCGAGAAACAGCTCCACTGCGCGGGGGTGGTACGAGCCGCGCATGGTGTAGATCGCGTCGCCCTCGTCAGGGTAGGGGGCCTGGTGGGGGTCTTCGGGGAACAGCACCAGCACCGGCGCGAACCGGCGCAGCAGGATGCGCCGTTCGTTGGGCAGCAAAAATCCGTTGCGATCGGGCATTCCGTCGATCTCCCCGGTGAGTCAGCGTCTCTGTTAGCTTAGTACAACTGGCGGGATGAAGCCAGCCTGCAGGGGGGGGCGCCTAGGCTGTATCCCTTCAACGAAAAGCCCAAGGATTCATTCGCGTGAACTGTCGATCGCGATGGGCATGTCACGATTGACAAAGAGCGCCGAATCGTCATAAGATAGGATTGATAACGTTATCATAGAATATCTGGTCAAACATAAAAAAACGTTTTCGCAAAATCCTGCCCGGTAGACCAAATTCGGTGTCTCACAGCTATGCCTACTATCAAAGACGTTGCCAAGAAAGCTGGCGTTTCTGTATCGACTGTTTCGCGCGTACTCAACGGATACCCGCACATCACGGATGAAGTGAGCCGGCGGGTGCTGGATGCGGTGGAGGAACTCGATTATCGTCCGAACCGCGTTGCGCAACGTCTCCGCGCTACGCATAGCCAGCTGGTTGGTGTCATATTCTCCGATATTACCAACCCGTTCTATATCCATGTCCTGCGCGGCATCGAGCATATCTTCTCTCAGCGCAGAATGAGCGTGTTGATCAGCAATGCCGACGCCGATCCCCAGCTGGAAGAATATTTCATACGCCTGATGCAGACCGAAGGGATCGCGGGTCTGATCATCGCGCCCACCACGGAAGACTCGCCGGCCTTAGTCAGCGCCATCTACCAGGGACTCCCTGTTGTTGTCATTGATCGGCGCATGAGCCGGGGGGAAGTGGATACGGTATTGGTCGACAACTTCAAGGGCGCGCTGTTGGCTATCCAACACCTGATCCGATTAGGCCACCGCCGCATTGGAGTCATCAGCGGGCCGCTCCATCTGACGACAGGTCGGGACCGCTATGCGGGCTACTTGCAGGCAATGAGTGACGCCGGCCTGCCCGTCGAAGCGACGTTGACGCGCTTCGGAGACTATCGGCAAGAAAGCGGCTACAAGCTGGCGCATGACCTGATCAGTCTACCCGACCCTCCAACAGCTCTTTTTGTAGCCAACAACCAGATGACGATAGGCGCTCTTAATGCCATTCACGAAGCGGGGAGGGTGATCCCCGATGAAATTGCTGTAGTCGGCTTTGACGATCTGTCCTGGGCTATTTCCCTTAATCCTCCACTGACAACCGTGGCGCAACCCACGTTTGAAATCGGCGTGAACGCTGCGCATCTTCTTCTTGAGAGGATAGCAGATCCCAAACGTCCCCCGCGCACCGTGATCTTAGAAACAGAACTCAAGATTCGCGCGTCCTGTGGCGCAAAGCTCTCTCCAGAGGAAAGGAGGCCCTGGCCAACGCAGGAATTACCCCCTTCCAAAACGACCGCTATTGATTAGCTATTGGGAGTAAAAAAGACCATGAGGAGCCGTTTCAACTTCCAACACGTGTTGTCTATATTCATTCCTGTGTCGCTCATTCTGTTGGCGTTGCTTGCGCCCCTGCAGGTCCGGGGGCAGGAGGAACAGGTGCTGGTGATCGCCATCTCCGGCGATGTCGAAACGCTCGACCCTCCCTTCTCACGATTCCAGCGCTCGAACGAGGTCAACTACAATATATACGATCAGTTCTTCCGCTACGGCTGGCACGACACAGGCCAGGGCTACAGCATCACTGACATCGATGTGATCGAAGGCGCAGCCGTTGAATCCTGGGAGTGGTCTGAGGATCAGCTTTCGATCGTGTTGCATATACGCGAGGGAACAAAATTCGCCAAAACCGGGCGCGAAGTCACCGCGGATGATTTCATCTATTGGTTTGAGCGTGCCTACGGCACCCAGTCTGGTACGGAGTGGAACTGCCTGACCGCCAACATTCGCAGCATGGATCAGGTGAAAAAGACGGGCGACTACGAAGTCACGATCAACTTCTCCGCACCCAGCCCGTGGTTCTTTTACCTGTTCCGCGATCAGTCGCAGGCTCCCATGGACGCCATCGAGGCCCAGGCTCATGCTGAGAGCGACGATCCGTGGGCTACTCGCTGGTTGGCAAAGAACGACGTCGGGTCTGGCGAGTTTTATGTAGAGAGCTGGGAACCTGGAGTTGAAATGGTGCTGCGCGCCAATCCAGACTATTGGGATGGCCCGGCTTTCTTCGACCAGGTCATTCTGAGGATCGTGCCGTCTTCAGCCGACCGCGCCTTGCTGCTCCAGCAAGGAGAAGTTGATATCGCCAGAGACCTGAGCGCAGATGAACTGTCATTCCTGCGCGAGGCGGAAGGCGTTAAGGTGCTCTCTGTGCCGACCCGCAACCAGATGATTCTGGGCTTCAATGTGCAGAAGGCTCCGTTCGATAACAAGCTGGTGCGACAGGCCCTGACCTATGCCGTCCCCTACGAAGATATTCTGAACGGCGTGTTCAAGGGGAACGGCCTGATCCCCGAAGGCCCCATTCCGGTGCAAGGGCAATTGCACGACAGCAGCCTGTGGCCGTACAGCTTCGACCTGGACAAAGCCAGGCAATTGCTGACTGAGGCGGGGTATGCGAACGGGTTCGAATTCACATTGGATATAGCCCAGGGTGATCCAACGGTCGAGCAGATTGCAATCCTGCTGAAGGATGCTTTCTCACAAATTGGCGTCGATATGACGATCAACCGGCAGCCTTCGGCGGTTTTCGCCGAGCAGCTGGGCACGCTGGAACACCAGGCCTGGATGCGCGACTTGCTCTGGTACGTAGACGATCCGGGCTACACAGGCGTGCTCTTTTTCCGCACAGAGGCCGTTGCCAACTGGATGGGATACAGCAACCCAGAGCTGGATGCGGTCATTGACGAATTGGCCGCTACGCTTGATCCAGAGCGCAAAGCCGAGCTGGCCCAAGAGTACCAGCGCATCCTCATCGACGACGCGCCAGTGCTCTATGCAGCTGAAATGCCATTCGAGATCGCCATGCGCGAGGACATCCAGGGGTATGTTCAACTGCCGGACAACCTGCTGTGGTACTACCCGCTGTATCGTGAATAGGCTTGCTATAGCTTCGTGACTCTACCGATCGCTTTCCGGGGCGCGCAGCGCACGCGCCCCGGAAAGCCTTAAAGAAACCAGCATTGACGAGGATGCCAGGATGCTTGAGTCCGTCCGAGAATGGGTGCTTTTCTTGAGTAAGCGCCTGGGAATATTAGTGATTTCCCTGATCTTGGTGTCGATGATCACCTTTGCCGTCACGCATTTCATTGGAAATCCCGTCTACTTGCTGGTCGGACCACGGTACACCCAGCAGATGCTAGACAACATGATTCGTGATTTGGGACTAGACCAACCGCTCTGGCGGCAGTACTTCAACTACATCAAGAACCTGGCTCAAGGAGACCTGGGGACATCACGCTATACCTACAACCCAGTCATGCAAGACATCCGGTCACGGCTTCCGGCCACCTTAGAACTCTCTACCTTCTCGTTGCTCCTTGGCGTCTTCTGGGCAGTGCCAGCCGGGCTTATCGCAGGGACATACCGGCAGAGTTGGTTTGCCAGGCTGGTAGATTTGGTCGCGCGAGGGGGCGTCTCGATGCCCAGTTTTTGGCTGGGGCTACTCCTGATCTATGTCTTCTTCGCCGAACTTCACTGGCTACCTGCTCCGCTGGGGCGAATTGATCGCCAGTTCCGAGATCTGCCCCAGGTGACAGGTTGGTACACACTCGACGCGCTGCTGGCCGGCAATTGGAGCGCGTTTGTGTCCAGTGTGAAGCACTTGATCTTGCCCGCCCTCACCCTTGCCATCACGACCAGCCCCAGCACTTTGCAGATCACTCGAAACAAAGCGGAAGAGATCATGCAGAGCGACTACATCCGCTCTGCACGGGCGTTTGGGCTGCCCAACAGCACCATTCGCCGTTACGCTTTCAGGAACATGTTGGCGCCCATCATCACCATGATAGCTATGACATATGGATACCTGCTGAGCGGCACGGTGCTTGTCGAAGTCGTCTTTACCTGGCCCGGACTGGGGCTTTACGCCGTAGATGCCATGAATCATTCGGACTACGAACCGGTTATGGGGGTGGTGCTGCTGAGCGCCGGCTTTTACCTTGTTGTCTACCTTGTAGCCGATATTCTGAACGCCGTAATCGATCCGCGTGTGCGTGTTTCGAGCTAAGCGCCCGCTTTGTCACAACGAGGCAACTCTATGACCACCACCAGCGCGCCCGTTCCCCAAACCCCTTTGTTTCGCGCATCTGCTCTGCGGCGCATGGTCGATGCCCACGGTTCCCGGAAGGTTTGGGTCAACTTGGGGCTTCTATTCCTTCTCATTCTTCTTGGAGTGCTCGCGCCCATCTTGCCGTTAAAGAACCCCGTTAAACCGGCCCCTATGGCTACCCTCCAGCCGCCGTCATCGGAGCACTGGTTTGGAACCGACCGGGATGGAATGGACGTTTTCTCGCGGACGATCTTTGCGATCCGTACCGACTTCGCGCTGGCCCTCAGTTCTGTCGTCATTGGGATTGCGATTGGTGTGCCGCTGGGCGCTGTTTCTGGCTACTACGGCGGGATAGTGGATACTGTCGTCACCCGCGCCACAGAAGTGCTGCAGGGGTTTCCCCAAATCCTCTTCGGTATGGCAGTGATTGCCGCGGCAGGTAATACGCTGACGAACGTGGTGTTGATCGTCGCCTTCTACAACATTCCTGTCTACAGCAAAATGGTGCGCAGCGTGGTCGTTCCCATGCGCAACGTGGAGTTCGTGCAGGCCGCCAAAGTGGCCGGCAACCCTCCTTTGTCCATTGTCTATCGCCATATCGTTCCCAATGCGCTGGTGCCCGTTTTTGCCCAGCTTCCCCTGAGTTGCGCCTATGCGGTTCAGATGATTGCAGGGTTGAGCTTTATCGGTTTGGGGGTAGAGATTCCCCGGCCAGAATGGGGATCCATGATCCAGGCCGGGGCCAACTATGTTGTGTTTGGCAAATGGTGGCCCTCGGTCTTTCCGGGCCTGGCGCTGTTCTTTTCGGTATGGATACTCAATAACGTCAGCGATCTGCTGAAATCGCTCGTGACCAGAAGGGCATAGGCATGGCACTGCTTGAAATCGAGGACCTTCGCGTAGAATTCCACACCGGGAAACATACCGTCTACGCTTTGCGCGGCGTGAACATGCAGATCGAACGCGGTTCGCGGACGGCAATCGTGGGGGAAAGCGGCTCTGGAAAGACCATAACTGCCATGACCGTCTTGCGTTTGTTGCCCACGACCGCACGAATTACTTCAGGGCGCATCCTTTTCCAGGGAAAAGAACTGCTGGCGCTGCCAGAAAGCGAATTTAGAGAGATTCGCGGCTCTCAGGTTTGTATCATCTTTCAAAACGCAACTGCTGCCCTGAATCCTTTATACCCGGTGGGAAGCCAGATTGCCGATATTTATCGACACCACGCCAAAATTAGCAAGCGCGAAGCGTGGGAAAAAGCCGTTGAAGCGCTGGCGGCTACAGGAATTCCCGATCCGGCAAAACGGGCCCGGAATTTCCCGTTTGAATATAGCGGAGGTATGGCTCAGCGAGCCATGATTGCCATGGCGCTCGCCTGCACCCCACAACTGCTGATTGCCGACGAACCTACCAGTGACCTGGATGTAACCATCCAGGTGCAGGTGCTCGATCTGATCCTGGAGGTCGTAGAGCGACTCCACAGCACCCTTGTGCTTGTTTCTCACGACATCGGTCTGGTGTCGGCGGTGTGCGATCAGGTTGTGGTCATGTATGCTGGCACAGTCATGGAGGCTGGAGCCGCCGAGCAGGTGTTACTGTCACCGGCTAACCCTTACACAAGCCGGCTGCTTGAGTGCTTTGGCAAAATCGAAAGCGATACAATGCCCTTCATTCCTGGGCGCGTGCCGGACCTGCGGGAACAATGGTCGGGGTGCAGCTTTGTAGCGCGGTGTCCTCTGGCGCAGGATATTTGCCGCCGGCAGGCTCCGGCGCTCGTCGAGATCGAGCCTGGTCATCTGTCTGCCTGTCATTTTGCATAAACTGTTGCGGGTGTGCGAACAATGGACAACGAACCCCTTCTGGTTGTGAGAGATGCGGTCAAGACGTTCACGATCAGACAACGAAGCCTGAGACAAGCGCGTATGGTCGCTGTTGATGGGGTGAGCCTGACTGTCGGTCGCGGGGAAACAGTGGGACTGGTGGGAGAAAGCGGTTCGGGCAAATCGACATTGGGGCGTGCGATTCTCCATTTGTTATCGCTCGATAGCGGGCAGATCGTCTTTGAGGACCAGGAAATCCAGAACTTAAATGAGCGGGAATTTCGCCCCTTGCGGCGCAGGCTTCAGATGGTATTCCAAAATCCGCTCACCTCTTTCAATCCCACTATGACTATCGGGCAAACGTTGGTCGATGCCATGCGGCTCGCAGGGAGTCTGAGTCCTGCAGAAAAGAGGCAGCGTGCCATAGAGCTTCTCGATCAAGTCCAGCTAGACGCCCAGTTTGCCATGCATTATCCATATGAAATGAGCGGCGGGCAGCTGCAACGGGTGGCTTTGGCGAGAGCGCTGGCCCCAGGGCCAGAGTTCATATTCCTGGATGAGCCAACTGCGGCGCTTGACATGTCTATTCGGGGTCAGATTGTCAATTTGTTGATCGAGCTTCAGCGCAAGACGCAGCTCAGTTTCATCTTTGTATCGCACGATCTGCGGGTGATCCGTTATGTGGCTCATCGCATGTACGTGATGTACCTGGGGCAGGTGGTAGAGACGGGGGACAAGCGACAGATATTTGAGTTTCCCTATCACCCGTACACGCGAGCGTTGCTAGCCGCTACGCGGTTGGATCGAAAAAACCGGGACAGAATTGAGCGGGTTGGAGCTTTGAGGGGCGAAGCCGTTCTGGCCGCAGGGGACTCCGCCGGCTGTAAATTGTACGGGCGATGTCCCTATGCCCAGGAGCGGTGTGCACACGAACCCCAGGTTCTACAGGAGATTCAGCCTAACCACTGGGTGCGCTGCTGGCAGGCTGAGACTTTAGCCCGCACAACCTGGCAGGAATCGACATGGGCGGCTGGTGGCAGGTCGAAATAGAGACCTGTTCGGAGTCTTGTTCGGTTGTACTACAGGAGAGCTTGTCATGGATCAAATCTTGGGTAGCGCCGACCTGGTCGCTATGTTCGAGCACGAGCTGCGTCTCTGCAAGCTCAAACAGGGCGAAACGGTCTTGGTCTTCACGGATCCGCGTTTTCCTCATCCAGAATATCCCCCGGCAGCGTTCGCGGCGGCCCGCAGTCTGGGAGCGGACGTGTATCTCATGATTTCCCAGGGCGATCAAAAATTTGACGATCCATTGGTAAAAGCGGCGTGGTGTAATGCGAACCTGATCCTGGGTATGAGTATGTTGCCACGGGGGATAGGGTCTTGGATGTATACCGAGACTCATAACGCGGCCTTGCATGCTGGTGCACGTGTGCTGATGGTGCAGGAACCGCTCGATGTCCTCAAACGGATGTTGCCCAATGAAGAAATACGGCGGCGCGGTCTGGCCGGCGCGCAGCGATTGCAACAAGCCAAAGAGATTCATATCGTTTCGAAAGCAGGCTCGGATTATATTCTGCGCAAGGATGGCCGCAAGGCAATGTATCAATGCGGAATCGCCGACGAACCGGGCCGCTGGGATCATTGGCCGTCAGGACTGGTGACGTGCGCTCCTCTGGAAGATAGCGCAGAGGGCGTCTACGTCATCGAACCCGGCGACGTTTTGCTCGGCTTGTGGCGTCATGCTCAGAGCCGTGTCGTTCTCACACTCGAAAAAGGAAAGATCACCAAGATCGAGGGCGGCCCAGATGCATACTTGCTACAGGCAAACCTTGAGCGAGCCGGAGACGAAGGCGCTTTTCGTTTTGCCCATGCCGGTTGGGGAATCGATCACCGGGCCGACTGGGCGCATGTGGGCATGGATTCAGAGTCGAAGTATGGCACAGTTCTGGTAGCCATTGGACGCAACATCTTCGACGCGCCAGCTCCATTTTCGGGACTTGGCGGCAAGAATGTCTCAGAAGCGCACTTTGACATCTGTTGCCGGAACACAAGTCTGTATCTGGATGGCGAATTGATCGTAGAGAACGAGCGCTTTGTAGTTCCTGAATTGGGCTAAGAGACCGGGGGCTGCTGGCATTTTCATTGCGTCCCAGTCAAGGAACTCGCACGGTAGAAAACGAGCGGCGAGCTTCTCGACACAAGAGAAGGTACGGCGCTACTGTTTGCGCCTGTTGATGGGCCACTTTGCCATGGCGCGTTCACGGTAGAGCCAGACGCCCATATGCGCGGGGCTATTCCCGCCGCAGGCTGCGCGTGAGGATGAGCTGGCCCGGCTGGCGGTTGGCGCGGGGTCTGGCTCGCCGCTCCCGCGCGGCCTACTGCCAGCCCATCCAAGGTCGCTTCCGCCTCGGCGCTCGACGTCGCCGCTGCCTGTTCGTGTAGCAACTGCGTCACACTCTCCGCGTCCAACTCACTGCGCTGCGTCGTTCGCGCGCAGACTCTCCCCCTCTGCGGACTTCAAGCAACCCTGTTGACAATCGAGGAAAATCGCCGTATGCTTAATCGTGTAACTTACACGATTAACTAATTGAGTGTGGTTTCCCAAAAACGTTTTTGATTGCGAGTATTTGGGCGCATCATGACCAAGAAAGTTTCGCATACCAAAAAACCAACGCAGGCGGACGTCGCCAAGTTGGCGGGGGTATCTCGGGCGGCTGTCTCGTACGTGCTCAATAACAAATATCCGATTTCGATCCCGGAACCGACTCGTCAGAGAATTCTTGAAGCCATTGAAGAACTCGGTTACGTTCCTGACCGTAACGCACAAAGCCTTCGTACCGGTAGGACGTATACCATTGCCAGCATTATTCCTGACATAACTAATCCCTACTATCCCCTTCTTGAGCGCAAGATTCAGGATGTAGCCAAGCAGCATGGCTATGTTCACATTACCTACAACACTGACGGGATCGCCGAAGAGGAGCACCGCTGCTTGCAGGCGGTGCAACAGAGTCGTGTCGACGGCATCTTTGGTTCATTTTTCCACGTAGGGCCAGAAGACCTAAGACCTCTCATCGAGAAGAACATAGCGGTTGTCAGTTTGGTGGCCGCCCGTGAGGCAGCGCCTGATTTTCCCTTAGATATGCTCTATGTTGATAATGTCGCAGCCGCGTACATGGCTGTGACATTTCTGGTCGACCGTGGCCATACCCGCATCGGTATGATCGGTGGGCTTGATGTCGCTGTCGGTCAAAAGCGCCTGGAAGGCTATATCAAAGCGCTTACCCAACATGGAATTCCCATCGCCCAAGAGATGGTCCGGCACGGTGATTTTACGGAAGAGGGCGGTTACCGAGAAATGTGCGTTTTATTGCAGGCTTCGCCGCGCCCAACAGCCGTCTTTACCGCCAATGATCTGATGGCATTGGGGGCGCTGTTCGCCATCAAAGAAAGCGGCCTGCGCGTACCGGACGATGTGGCGATTGTTGGCTTCGATGACATTCCTACTTCACGTCTGGTCAGCCCACCCCTCACCACCATCCGCAAGCCCCAAAACCTGATTGGGCAGCGAGCAGTAGAGATGATACTTGAAAGACTAGACAACGCTGTTGCACCAAAAGGACGATGTGAGGAGATACCCTTCGAATTGATTATTCGGCAATCAGCATAGTTGGCCGAACGTGACACATCCCTAGTTGGTCAGGGCCTGGGTTCAGACCCGGCGTGTTGGGTGTGGCCTCTGGCGATGCCATACGCCTACGAAGATGAGGGGGCAGCCTGTACGTGGAATGAGACTATGAGAAGCCATGTATTCAATGGCATGCGAGCGAGTAGTAAACGTTCGTCGAGATTCTCGACAAGAGGTTGTCTCGCAAGAAACTCGATATGCTGTACGTGTAAAACCGGAACTTCCATGTCGTCTTCTGCAGTTGCAGGATAGGAGTTGCTCATGGGAGCAATGAGATTTGGGCAATTAGCTGACACACAGGGCGCCAGCCTAATCAGTCGCGGGACCAAGCTCTTACGCAAAGATATTTTTGTTCGCTATCTGCCGTTGATTGTGATGCTAGCAGTGCTTGTGTATATGGCATTCACTGTTGAGCATTTTATGACGCAGCGCAACTTGATCAATATCTTGCGACAGGCATCTGCGCTCGCGGTTATGGCGGTTGG
>Ga0067045_1032270_pt1 | contig 10543 bp, 10 predicted proteins | sample TerdegcTABiofilm_FD_59184 | JGI IMG/M metagenome (GOLD analysis project Ga0067045, IMG submission 59184) | Combined Assembly of (Gp0054472, Gp0054536) Wastewater bioreactor microbial communities from Singapore -Terephthalate degrading... | reverse complement strand
AGCCGATGAACACGTCGATGGCATGGGCCCTGGCGCAGGCGCCTACCTCATCGATGAAGCGCGCCGCGTGTTGCTCTGCGAAAGAGACCAGCTCCTCGCGCGAGCATTCGTACGCGACCATGCTCGCTTCGGGGAAGCAGATGAGCTGGGCGCCGCTTTCGGACGCGGTGGCGATGTGGCTGCGTATTGTGCGCAAGTTGCTCTCAATGTCGCGCACGCTCTTGAACTGTGAAACGGAGGCTTTCATGAACTCTCTGGTGAACCTGGTGGGCGTGAATCCTAGTTTTGGCTCCGGACGCAGTCCAATACCATTTGCTCCTGCATTGATAGAATTTGAGCATCAATGAAGACCTACCCCAGCCTTCGAAGGCTTCAGCAGTTCCGCCATCTCAGCGACACGCTGAACTTCAGAAAATCCGCCGAAGCCCTGCGCATTGCGCAGCCGGCGCTGAGCCGTTCCATCAAGTTGCTGGAAGAGGAGCTCGGCTTTCAGCTCTTCGTGCGAACGACGCGCTCGATGGAGTTGACGCCGGCGGCGTCTCACTTGCTGGGGCAGCTGGACGCGGTGTTCGATGGCCTGCACCAGGCGGTGCGCGAGTCGCGCCGCCTGGCGGGGAGTTCAAGCAAACGAAAGCTGTTGATCGGCTACTCGGCGCAGGCGGCCAACAGCGCCATGCCGGAGCTGCTGTTCAGCTTTGGCGTGGGCTGTCCGGATGTGGAGCTCAACCTGTTGCAGGCGCCGTCGGAGCGCCTGTTCAGCGAGATCGTCGCAGGCGACCTGGACGCGGCGTTCCTGCTGCTGCCGGCATCGCTGGCGCCAGCGCCCTCCCTGGGCAGGGTGCTTGTGGATTCACAACCCATCGTGGCCCTTTGCCGCGTCGGTCATCCCCTGGCTCGCAAGCGAAAGCTGAATTTCAAGGATCTTCAGGAGGTGGGCCTGATCATCGGTTCTGCGGGCCGTTGGGGCACGTTTCGGGAATTGCTCTTCGCGCTGTTCGAGCGCCACGCGTTCAAACCCCGGGTGGTGTACGAGCCCGACGACACGCCGATTCTGCTGGAGTCGGTGGCGCGCAGTGCCCACGTGGCACTGTATGGCGGCGGGATCGTGGGCAAGCTGCCTGCCAGCATCGTGGCGATTCCGCTGGCGCACGAAGACGCGTGTTTGCAGACCCACCTGCTTTGGCGAACGCCGACAGAAGGTGCGCTGGCCGAGCTGGTGGAGTTCGTTCGCACGGGCCTTCCCACCCGAATCACAGGCCCGGCAGCGCCTTGACCCGAAAGGCCTTATGCTGGCCGGCGAGTTGACCGGAGGGGTCAAACCTTGTTGAAAAAAAAGCCATGAAAAACCAGGACCTGGATGTGTTGATCGTGGACGATTCGCGGGATGCGGCGGACTCGCTGACCACGCTGATGACCTTGCTGGGGCATCGGGCGCAGGCGGCGTACAGCGGCCGCGAGGCGATCGAGGCGGTGGAGCAGTCGCTGCCACTGTGCGTGATGCTGGATGTGCACATGCCGGACATGGATGGACTGGCCCTTGCGCACGCCCTGCGTCAGAAGTGCGGCGACAACCTGGTGCTCATCGCGGTGACGGGCGCCGACCGGGACGATGAGCTGGCGGCAGAGGTGTTCGCGTTGGTCGACTATCACTTCATCAAGCCCGTCTCGGCCGAGGCATTGGTGAAGGTACTGCGCGCCTGACCCTCAACCCGGGTCTTCGGTCTTCAAGGCGCCTCGAATGTTCAGGGCGGCCAGCCCGATCTGCAGGGCGATCAGCGCCTGCGCATTCGCATGCCATCCCCACACGACCCAAAGGGCATTGCTGGTGAGAAACAGCCAGAAGCCGGCGTTGCGGCGATCGGCGCTGTGCGAAGCCACCAGCCACGCCGCCAGCAGCGTCATCAGCATGGCAGGCCATTGCAGGAAATCGAGCCAGTCCATCGTCCTCCCGAGATGGTTTGTCTGCACGGATGTTGCTCGTTGGTGCGCGCCTTGACTGTTCGCCATGGCACACAGCGACATGGCGTGTGCAGGCCGCGCCCCCGACGGAAAAAAGGTGCGGCACGGATCGCAAATCAGCAAAATTTGCCGCAAGCACGCCATGGTGCTCGACCGCTCCCGGCACGAGCATGCGGGAATGTCGTTTGCTCTCACGGGGCTCGATCTGTGAGGCGAGGTGTCCATGTTTGCACTGTCCGTGGCCTGGTGGGAATTGCCTGCCAGGGCCGCCGTCATTTACGCGGTGTTGCTGGTGCTGATGCGCCTGTCCGGCAAGCGCACCGTGGGGCAGTTCACGCCGTTCGACCTGCTCGTCGTGATGCTGTTGAGCGAGTCGGTGTCCGCCGGCCTCAGCGGCGGGGACGGAAAGATCTACGGGCAGACGCTGCGGCAACACCATGTGCCTCTGCTGGATATGGAGCGCGCGCTGCGCGAGGCCGATTGCGACCTGAAGGACATGAAATATGCGCTCCTTGAGGCAGATGGCGGTATCAGCGTGTTGAAAGAATCTTCGGGCACCGTGAAGCAGGTCAGCGGTGGTGGGTGAAACGGGGTTGCCACGAAGTCGGCGCGCCTTGGTGCTGGTCGACTTCATCAACCCGCTCGACTTTGCGCAAGCCGGTGACCTGGCCGCGCCCGTGGCTGCCAGGCCGATTGGCCCGAGCGGCCCGCGGGCAGGGCCAGGGCGCCAGGGCTGCGCCCTCATGCACGCGACGCAGGGCTGCACAGCATCCGAGACGGAAAAAAGGCAGTGGCGCTGACCTACATGCTCGACATCCTCAAGTGCGACACGCGCCCATGGCGGGCCGCTCGCTGGCATCGCCAGGAGAGCCCGGGCACATGCCTTGCCCAGGGAGTTGGCGTTCGGTCCCACGTGATCGCCGCAATCCCTTCAACACATGCAGGAGAACGTCCATGGCATCGAATAACCAGGGCCAGCAAGGCCAGCAAGGTCAACAGAACCAGAACCAGCAGGAGCAGGGCCAACAGGGCCAGAACCAGCAAGGTCAGAACCCGGGCCAGCGCCAAGGGCAGCAAGGCCAGCAAGGCGACAAGAACAACCCGGCAGGGCAGCGCGAGCAGAGCAACCCGGGTGGCTCCGATCAACAGGGCCGCAAGGAAGTCAATCCTTCCCAGCAGCAGGACGGCTCCCGTCCCGGTGCCCGTGAGCAGGACGACAACGCCCGCCGTCCAGGCGACAACAACGCCTCGTAACGGCCGTTGCGTGCACCCGCCCTGTCCCACCTTGGGCAGGGTGGGTGCTCGCATCTCTCAATCAAAAAACGTTCCCCCACACCCACATCAGGAGCACCCCATGGCCACCACCCGCACCGAAGCAGACGCATGCACGCTGCTCGACACCGACCACAAGGCGGTCAAGAAATTGTTCAAGGCCTACGACGAGCTGGCCAATTCCAAGGCGCGTGGCGCCCCGCAGAAGAAGCTGGAACTGGCCCACCAGATCTGCCAGGAACTCACCGTGCACGCCACCATCGAGGAAGAGATCTTCTATCCCGCGCTGCGTGAAGCCCTGAAGGAGACCGACATCCTGGCCGAGGCCGAGGTGGAGCACGCTGGCGCCAAGGACCTGATCGCCCAGATCGAAGCGATGGAGCAGGCGGACGAGATGTTCGATGCCAAGGTGAAGGTGTTGGGCGAGTACATCGACCACCACGTGAAGGAGGAGCGCAATCAAATCTTTCCCAAGGCACGGGCCGCGCGCGGCCTGGACCTGGTGGCGATGCGCGAGGAGTTGCAAACCCGCAAGGAAGCCCTGATGGGCTTGGAAACGGCCTGACCGCCTCGCCCCCTTCCCCGTACTTTGAAGAGAGTCCCACCATGGCAAGAAAATCCCCTCCCGCTTCCGTCGGCCAGTCGCCCGCATCTGACAAGGAGGCCCAGACCGACCACCTTGCCCAGGGCATGCCTTTCAATGCCAACAAAGCGGGCGAACACGGTTTTGACAATGGGCTGGCCGTGCAGCCAGGCGCCACGGTGGAGCCGCAGTCCCGACTGCCCACGGGCAGTACCTTGTCGGAAGAGAACCACTCGGACAAAACCGGCAGCGTGGCGGCGGAAGGGGTCAACTGGGCGATCGAATCGCTCGACCGCGTGCGGGTGGATTCGGCAGGGCAGATGCTCACGACCAACCAGGGCGTGCCCATCGCGGACAACCAGAACTCGTTGAAGTACGGTGTGCGTGGCCCGGCGCTGCTGGAAGATTTCATCCTGCGCGAAAAGATCACGCACTTCGACCACGAACGCATCCCCGAACGCATCGTGCACGCGCGGGGCTCAGGTGCGCACGGCTTCTTCGAGTGTTATGACGCCCTGACCGACATCACCAAGGCCGCGCCTTTCCAGGAGGCCGGCAAGGTCACACCGGTGTTCGTGCGCTTCTCCACCGTGCAGGGCGAGCGGGGGTCGAAGGACACCGCCCGCGATGTGCGCGGCTTCGCGGTGAAGTTCTACACCGACGAAGGCAACTGGGACCTGGTGGGCAACAACATGCCGGTGTTCTTCATCCAGGACGCAATGAAGTTCCCGGACCTGGTGCACGCCGTGAAGCCCGAGCCGCACCACCAGATGCCGCAGGCCGCCAGCGCGCACGACACGTTCTGGGACTTCGTGTCCCTCATGCCGGAGTCCACCCACATGCTGATGTGGGCCATGTCCGACCGGGGCATTCCGCGCAGCTACGCCACCATGCAGGGCTTTGGCGTACACACCTTCCGAATGGTCAATGCGGAAGGGGACTCGGTATTCGTGAAGTTCCACTGGAACCCGGTCTATGGCACGCACTCGCTGGTGTGGGACGAAGCCGTGAAGATCTCGGGCGCCGACCCGGACTACCACCGCCGGGATCTATGGGAGCGCATCGAGGCCGGCGCGTTTCCCGAGTGGGAGCTGGGCTTGCAGATATTCACCGAAGAGCAGGCCGATGGCTTCAGCTTCGACGTGCTGGACCCGACCAAGATCGTGCCCGAGGAATTGGTGCCGGTGCGCGCGGTGGGCCGCATGGTGCTCAACCGCAACCCGGACAACTTCTTCGCCGAAACCGAGCAGGTGGCTTTCTGCGCGGCGCATATCGTGCCGGGCCTGGATTTCTCGAACGACCCGTTGCTCGCCGGGCGCATCCATTCGTATGTGGACACCCAGATCAGCCGCCTGGGTGGTCCCAACTTCCACGAGATTCCGATCAATTCGCCGCTGGCGCCGGTGCACAACAACCAGCGCGACGGCATGCACCGCCAGGCCATCCATCGGGGGCGCGTGAATTACGAGCCCAATTCCCTGGCCGGCGGCTGCCCGTTCCAGGCGGGTGCCGCGCATGGCTTCGTGTCTGTGCCGGCTCGCATCCAGGCCAAGGAAGAGCAGGGCAAGGTGCGCGCCAAGCCCGAGAAGTTCGCCGACCACTACACGCAGGCGACGCTGTTCTTTGAAAGCCAGAGCCCGGTCGAGCAGGCCCACATCGCAGCGGCGTTCCGCTTTGAACTCTCCAAGGTGACGGTGCCGGCGATCCGAGAGCGCATGGTGTCTTCCCTGCGCAATGCCTCGGAAACGCTGGCCGCGCAGGTGGCCGAGGGTCTTGGCATGGCGCAGCTGCCTTCGGCCATGCCGCGCGCTCTGGAGACACCACCCAAGCCCGAGGTGAGCCATTCGCCCACACTCTCGCTGCTGGCGCGGCCGGGTGACGGCTCGATCAGGGGCCGCAGGGTGGCCCTGCTGGTGGCCGATGGGGTGAATGGTCGGATCGCGACCGACGTGCATGCGATGCTGCTGGCCCAGGGCGCGGTGCCGCGTTTCGTGGCGCCCCGCATCGGGCCGGTGAAAACCGCTGACGGTGTCGCCATCCAGGCCGATGCCTCGCTGGAAAACGAGCCCGGCTTCCTGTTCGATGCGCTGGTGCTGCCCGATGGCGATGAAGGCGTTCGCATGCTCTCGCTGGATGGTCACACCATGGAGTTCATCAAGGACCAGTACCGCCACGGCAAGGCCATTCTGGTGCTGCCTGCGTCGGCCACGCTGCTGGAGGCGGCGGGTGTGTCGGCCACGCTGCCTTCGGGCGAGGCCGATCCGGGTGTGGTGTCGGGTGGGCACGTCGAGACCTTCATCGCGGCCATTGCTCGGCATCGGCATCCGGAGCGCGAGACGGATCCGCCGCAGGTGTGATGCGGCGTCAGCGCTCGCCCACGAGGCCGCGCACGGCCTCGCCCAGCTCGATCACCGCCAGCGCGTAGTAGCTGCTCCAGTTGTAGCGCGTCACCACGTAGAAGTTTTCGGTGCCAGCGATGTAACTGGAGGGCGCGCCCGCGTTCTGCAGTTCGACCAGTGCCAGTTGGCCGGGGTGCTGCAGGGCGGGGCCTTCAAGCACCGCACCCTTGCGGGTGAAGCTCTCCACACCGAAGCTGGGCAGGATGTCGGGCGCGAGCAATGTCTCGAAGTCTTCCTTGCTCTGGTTCGGGTCGAAACGCACGGGGTAGTGCGTGGGCATGCCGGGCTGCCAGCCGAAGGCTTTGAAGTAGTTGGCCACCGAGCCGATCACGTCGGCCTGGCTGTTGAAGAGGTCGACCTTGCCGTCGGCGTCGAAGTCGATCGCGTACTTCACCCAGCTGCTGGGCATGAACTGCGGCCAGCCCATGGCGCCCGCGTAGCTGCCCAGGTAGCTCAGCGGATCGGTGCCGGTGCGTTCGCAGAGGCTCAGGAATTGTTCGAGTTCGCTGCGGAAGAACTCGGTGCGTGCGGCGGCGCGCGGGTGGCTTGCCGGGAAGTCGAAGGCCAGGGTGGCGAGCGCGTCGATGACGCGGAAATTGCCGGTGTGCTGGCCGTACAGCGTCTCCACGCCGATCACGCCCACGATAAGGCTGGCGGGCACACCGAACTCGGCCTCGGCGCGCGCCAGGGTGTCGCGGTTGGCTTCCCAGAAGCGCTGGCCGGCGCGCAGGCGCACCGGTTCGATGAAGCGCGCGCGGTAGGCGGCCCAGTTCTTGGGTGCGCCGCTGGGCGCGGGTTGCATGAGGCGGATGACGGTGGGAATGCGCTGGGCGGCGCCGATCTGCTGGCGAACCCAGGTGGGGTCGAGGTTGCGGCGCTCGGCCAGGTCGGTGGCGAAGGCCATGGCGGCCGTGCTTTGTGCGTAGTTATAGGCGGGTGCCTTGGCCGGGGTGGCAGGGCGCGCTTTCGCGGGCGACTGCGCCAGGGCACCGGCGCTCAGGCACAGAGCGAGGGCGGACGAAGAGAGGAAGGCGAGGGTGTTCAACGGGTGTCTTTTCGGGGCCAGGCCAGTTGCCGGAATTCGCGTTGCAGCGTGGCCAGGGTGGGGGTGTCGGCGGCGCCCGGGCGGCCGTACCGCTGGGCTTCGAGTTGCAGCAGCCATTGTGCAACGCCCTGCGCCGCAGCCGTGGTGCCCCAGTGCTGTTGCACGCGTTCGGCGAGCTCGCGGGGCGGTGTGCGGTCACTGCTGTCCAGACCCAGGGCCCTGAGCCGCGTGCGGGCGCGTTGCAACAGGCGCAACCAGGGGTCGTGCTGTTGGCGTTCCCAGAGCGTCCAGGCCGCGCCGATCAGGCTTGCCACCACCACCACACCGATGAGCACGTAGGCCAGATCGGCCCAGCTGGGGGACTGGAAGCCCAGGTTCTTGAGCAGGTCGAGCTGGCGACCCTGGGTGTAGTTCAGCACCCATTGATTCCAGCTGTTGTTCACCGCCTCCCAGGCCGCGCGCAACTGGGCGCTGATGTTGGGGTTGAGGTTGCGGATGGCACCGGCAATGGCGCCTTCGGGCGCGCTCAGGCGCTGCAGCGAGCCGATGCGCCCGGGTGCGACGGCGGCGGTGGGGTCCACGCGCACCCAGCCCTGGCCGGCGTGCCAGACCTCGGTCCACGCATGGGCATCGCGCTGGCGCACGGTCCAGTAGCCATCGACGTTGTTGAGTTCGCCGCCCTGGTAACCAGTGACGATGCGCGCGGGAATGTCGAGCGCGCGCATGAGGATCACGAAGCTGCTGGCGATGTGTTCGCAGAAGCCTTGGCGGCGGTCGAACCAGAATTCGTCGGCGGTGTGCTGCCCGTACACGCCCGGTTCCAGCGTATAGAGGTACCCGCCGGTGCGCAGGCGCTCCAACACCGCTTCCACGAGCCGGGCCGTGGCGCCGGGGCCGCTGCCGTGTTCGCGCCGCAGCTGCTGCGCGAGTTCGAGCGTTCGGGGGTTGTAGCCGGGTGGCAAGGCCACGTGCTCCTGCAGCGCCAGCGTGGGGGCGAGCGGGCCGTGGCGGAACGCGGTGTGGCTCACGGCGCTGAAGCGCACCAGGCTTCCCATGGGCCGGTCGGTGAGCCATTGCAGCTCGTTCGTCATGCGCACGCGCACATCGGGCACCTCGGGCGCCTGGGTGGCGGCTTCCAGCAGGAAGAGCCAGGGCCGGCGGTGCGGCTCCATGGTCACCTCATAGCGGATGGGCTCGCCCGAAACGGCGAGATCGCTCGGCAGCGCCTGGCGCGTCGGGAAATCGGCGCGTGCGGGGCGCCATTCCACGCCGTCGAACGCGCTGAGCACGGGACCCCGGAAGTACAGCTGACCTGCCGGTGGCGGACGGTCCTCGAAGCGCAGGCGCAGGGCGATGCTGTCGTCGAGCACCAGCTCGGCGATCTGGCCCACGCGCATGGTGCTGGAGAGGCCGCTGCGGCCCCGGTCGTCGCTGGGCACGCCCCACAGCGGCGAGAGGCGTGGGAACAGCAGGAACAGCACCAGCATGATGGGTGCACCCAGGGCCGCCATGCCAGCAGCGATGCGCGCGGCTTGCGCCAATGAAGGCCGGCCTACCGGCATGTGGGCGTTCACCAGCGCGGTGAGCAGGCCCAGCAGCGCGATCAGGATGCCCGCCGCTGTGAGTAGCGACTGTGAGTAGAAGAAATGCGTGAGCAGCGTGAAGAAGGCGAGGAAGAACACCACGAAGGCATCGCGCCGCGCTCGCATTTCCAGCGTCTTGAGCGACAGCAGCACGACGATGAGCGTGACGCCCGCGTCCTGGCCCAGCAGCGTGCGGTGGGTGGCCCAGGTGGCTGCGAGCGTGAAGGCGAGCAGGCCCAGCCGCCATGGCCATCCGGGCAGCGGCAGGCCGCGCAGCGCCAGCGTGCCGCGCCACACCAGCACGCCGGCCGTGAGGGCGCTGCACCACCAGGGAATGTGGGCCACTTGCATGGCCACCACCCAGCCCACCACGGCGAGCAGGAACAGCGTGTCGCGTGTTTCACGCGGCAGGGACGCGAGCCGGGCTTCCACGCGACCTTGCCGGCGCGACGGGCCTGCGTCCAGGGCGCCCACGGAACCGGCTTTCCCGGGCCGCAGGGTGCGCCCCCCTTCAGGGGGGACGCGCGGAGCGCGGCGGGGGGTGCTCAGCATGTTGCCAACGCTTCCAGGCAACGCGCGCGGTGCGCCGGGCCCTGATCGGGCGCGATCTCGCGGCCGGGCACGCGCAGGCCGTAGTCGAGCCCCAGGCGGTCGGCCATCAGCACCCAGGCCGTCAGGCGCGAGAGGCGCGCTTCCAGCTCGCTGTGGCCGCACTGCGCATGGTCCAGCCAGAGTTGCTGGCGCTGGGTGGAGAGTGCGTCGCGGCTCACCAGTTCGTCGCGCCCCGCAGCGAAGGCCTGGGCGGCTTTCTTCCACACCACGGCCTTGATCGGGTCACCCCGGCGGTAGGCGCGCACGCCGTCGAACTCGCCCGTGCTCTGCACGCGCGCGCTGCCCGAGCTGCCGGCTTGTGGTTCACCTGGCGGCAGTGGCGGTGGGTGGCTTTCGGGCTCAGGGTAGACGAGCACGGAGGCGGCCGGGCGCCACACCGTCCATACGCGAAAGGTGCCCAGCGGAAACAGCGTGAGCGCGGTGAGGGCCGGCAGTGCGTGCAGGCCGCGCGCGGGCACCGGCCACGCCACTTGCAGCGTGGTACTGCCTTGCGCGGGCACATCGGTCCAGGCCAGCGGTGCGTGCGCCAGGTCGGCGCCGATCACGCCCATGCCCAGGCCGTAGCGGATGCGGGGGCGCTCGCTCGTAAGGCGGATGTCCAGCGCGACCGCCTGGCCGGCGTGCACCGGGGTGGGCGGGTTCAGGTGCAGGGTGGTGCCGCGCAGGTTGCCGTGGCACACGTGCATGCCCACCACCGCGCTGCCCGCGAGCAGGAAGGTGAGCAGGTAACCCAGGTTGAGCTGGTAGTTGATGCTGGCCACGAGCAGCAGCAGCAACGTGAGCGCGAGCATCCAGCCCGCCCTCGTGGGCAGGATGTAGACGTTGCGCTGCGTCAGCGTGAGGGTGTCGCGGCGCGGCAGGCGGCTGTGCCACCACGATTGCAGGTGAATGAGGGGATGCCTCCATCCAGAGGCGCTGCGGAACCGGCTTTGCCGGGCCGCTGGTGCCGCCCCCCTCTCAGGGGGGACGCGCGGAGCGCGGCGGGGGGTGTTCACGGTAGCGGCACGGCGTCCAGCATGGCTCGGACTTGTTCCACCGGGCCGCGCCCGGCGTCGCGCACGGGTGTGAGGCGGTGGGCCACCGTCTGCGG
>Ga0067045_1032255_pt1 | contig 10543 bp, 9 predicted proteins | sample TerdegcTABiofilm_FD_59184 | JGI IMG/M metagenome (GOLD analysis project Ga0067045, IMG submission 59184) | Combined Assembly of (Gp0054472, Gp0054536) Wastewater bioreactor microbial communities from Singapore -Terephthalate degrading... | reverse complement strand
TTTCTTGCAGTGGGGGTTTAATGAAACGTTTATTAAACTTGTTGAAAGTCTCAAATCGATGCCTTCGGTCAAAAACCGGTTTTGAAGTATGTCAGCCGCTTCTGGGTCCTCTCTGTCAAGGATATGGTTGTTCTTATGGAAAAGAATTACTTGGGATCCCAAACGTTTGAAAGCTTGGGCCAATTCACATCCTATAGGTCCCCCGCCCAAGACACCCAATCTTCGCGGAAGATTTTTGATCTCAAAGATATTTTCATTTGTGAAAAAACCGGCCTGCGTCAGTCCAGAAATGTCTGGAACCTTGGGTCTGGAGCCCGTGGCAATGACCGCCTTTTTAAAATTCAAAATCGCATTTTTAACCTCAACTCGATCAGGACCAGTAAATGATGCTTCGCCAAAGAAAACATCGACTCCTAATCTGGTAAAACGTTCAGCCGAGTCATTTTTGCTGATTTGCGTTCTAACATTCCGAACTCTGTCCATGACGGTCTTGAAATTGATTCCAATTGGATGTTCGATAGATGCGCCAAATCGACTCGATTCAGAGACTTTAAAGCACATGTCTGCGGATTTGATGAGCGCCTTAGATGGAACACAGCCGAAATTCAAGCAATCTCCACCGAGAAAACGCTTTTCTATCAAGGCTACCCTTGCGCCAAGGCCAGCGGCTATTGCAGAGGTCACCAGGCCTGCTGTTCCTCCTCCCACGATTACGAGATTGTATTTTGAGGCGGGTGTTGGATTTGTCCAATTATCAGGATGAACCTGCGCAATAAGGCTAGGGTCAAATTCAGCCTGAGACATATTCTTGGGATTTTGTGACATCATGACCAGCTTTGATTCCAGGTTGTTCGCAAAACCATACTCATTGGACTCATTGGACTCAATCTTTTTCCTGAGCCTCAGAAATGCTTTTTCTGGCTATTCTAGTGGCGAGAATTGCCACGGATATTGTTGCCACCAGGCCTATCCAAAAGAAAACTTGACCAGCCCAGCCGGTCTCTACATTTCCTGAAGCCGCTTCAGCCAATGATCGCGCGGCGGAGCCAATATAAACATACATCAATGCTCCTGGTATCATACCAATTGCAGATGCAACCGCATAGTTGGCAAAAGACACTCTTGTCAAACCTAAAGCATAGTTTAAGAAATTGTAGGGAAATAATGGACTAAGCCTCAACAAGAAAACCAGTTTGAACCCCTCTCTTGCTATGGCTTCATCTAGCGCAGAAAACTTTGAATTTCCAGAAACCTTTTTAGATACCCATTCCCTAGCCAGGTGGCGGCCTATCAGGAATGCTAGGCAAGAGCCAGCAGTAGCCCCAAACCAGACTGTGATAAAACCCAGAACAACTCCAAACAGAAAGCCGGCTCCTAATGTAAGGACAGAACCCGGAAGAAAAGCTACGGCCGCTATGACATAGAAAATTGAAACCACGAACGGGGCCGCCGAACCAAGCTCATGCGCCCAATTCAAGATGTGTATTAACCAATCTTTGATGGGAGCTAGTATCAGTAACCCTACGAGTAACACAATAAAACATAGTATAATTAGAACATTACGAAAATATTTACTAGAATTACTGTTTCTTGATGAAAGATTTATGCTCAACAATTTGCTCGCGCCTCTTAATGAGAATTCTTGGAAGTTTTTCAGTTGCTCAGTTAAATGTTCAACAGTGAAGCGATTTTCATGAAAAACCTATATCAATTCTAAAAATATTCCTAGAAACACGTGAGCGTTATGTGGCAATTTTGTTTTTACGATTGACGAGACTGAAACTGAGCCCGAGTCTTTTTACATCTTGACAGAACAGGCCAATGATGTGAATATCGAGATGTGCCGAAGTGGCGGAAGTGGTAGACGCGCCAGGTTCAGGGTCTGGTGGGCGCAAGCCTGTAGGAGTTCGAGTCTCCTCTTCGGCACCATTCACCAGTCTTTTTCGAATACGCTCTTTTCTATTCTAACTCTTACCTTTTTTCAATGTTGGGCCTACACTGATCCGTCTGGCAATGGCCGTTTGTCTCATAATTCGTTCTAATGAATTCCAGAAACTTTCGACGGATTCCAGGAAATCTTTTTCGCTAAAAACTTCTAAAGTTACCACTCCCCTAAAATGTTTGTTTATTATTTCCACTATCGGATCTAGTTTTGCGAAGTTTACAACTGAGAGGCTCTTATGGTCAGAGCCCTCAAATCCGTGCATATGAATCACACGAGCTCTTGGGAACCATCTTTGCATATAGGGCATTGGGTCAAGTCCCTTTTTCCAAAAATGCCCAATGTCTATGCAGTAAGACACAGGAAGATTATCAGTGATATGGTCGAGCAGGGAAGGAGCCTGGGTTTCAAGGTTTTCGACACACAGTTTGCTCGGGTCTCCTATAACATCTATCAATATTTCCAAAGAGTTAATGGATTGCCTCTCCCAGATTGAAATATGGGTTGAAGCCGCCAATTCGGATGATTCAAGATGGCAGATGTATGCGAATGGATTTAGGGGCAGGGTAGCTTCTATTACTTTGATGGTTTTTTCTATACATGGGTGGTGATCCGATAAATACACGTTTAATGGTAAGTGAACCGTGTATGTCATATCAAATTTGGAAGCAATTTCTTTGAGTTCATTGATTTCAGAATCTGTCGGTAAGCTGTCCCATCTGTCATCTATCTCAAAAAATACCAATTCGATATCTTGGGTTTGGCCTGCGAGTTTTCTTACGTTTGTTATAATATCCGCTGGATAAATGTACGAAGTGGTTCCAAGTCTCATCAGATTAGTTATCCCCAACAGGAAGTTATCAAAACAATTGTCTCCGTTAATTCGCAAGAGGCCCCGAGGACATCGCCGTTGATGAGCCCAAGTTTTGATTCTGCGATCCTCTTGAACAAAAATGTGGCGGCAATTGCGGCGAACGTTGAGATTATACCATCGATGCCACAAATTATCACCACCGGTAGAAGCGCAAACCACATAAAACCGTAAGCCCGTGAATCAATACCGGTTATGAATGAGTGTGCCATCCCGGGAGAAGTATGCTCACAGTGTCTAAAGCATATCACCAATACGCTCCGTCCTAGCGCCGCAGCCAGTATCAACTCCAGGTAACTAACTAAACCGCTGGAAAGGCAGGAGACCTTCAAGCCAAGCAAAATGAACAGGGACATTGCCCCAAATGAGCCAAGTCTACTGTCTTTAAGTATTTCAAGTCTTCGGTCTTTGCTTACAGACGCTCCAAAAGCATCCCAGCAGTCGCTCCATCCGTCGAGGTGTAAACCACCGGTGACAAATATCCAAACTCCCACCGTGAGCAATGCCGCAACACCTAGAGGCACAAAATAGTTAGCTATAACCTGTGCTACGACAAGAATGACGCCTATGAAAATCCCAACAAGAGGAAAAGCCCAACTTGACCTTCCGACATCTTCCAGGCTGGAAAATGAGCCCTTTCCAAAGTTAAAAACTGTCAGAAAGTTCAATGCGATCAAAAATGAGTTGGTTGTTTGTCCCAAAAAACCTCACTATCGGCAAAGTCAGGACAATCTAGTCATGTTGAAGACTATTGTGTAATAGAGCCAATTAAATTGCTATATATTATTTCTGACTGTAATTTCAACTTATTGACGTTCACGTCATGTTCTCTGACGAAAGCGTCCTTTTGAGGTGACTCATCAAACCAAGCGCTCAAAAGACCTGCGTCAGCCTCGATGTGGAATTGAAAGCCATAGGAGCGGTTAATTCTGAAAGCCTGGTGTGGGCACAACTCTGAATAGCCCAGCAAAACACCTGATTCTGGAACATGAAACATATCTCCATGCCACTGAAAAACCTTCAGTGGGTTTTTGATTCCAGCAAAAAGTTTATCCGAAAGGCCTTCATTGTTAAGAAAAACCTCTCCCCAGCCAACTTCCTTTGCTGGGGATTTTACTACTTGCGCTCCCATGGCTTTGGCCATCATCTGGGCGCCCAAGCATACTCCGAGAACTGTCGTTCCCCTTTCGATCTTTTCACGGAGAAATTTGGTCTCATCTGCCAGGAACGGATATTTTTCCTCCTCATAGACATTCATTGTTCCGCCCATGGAGACGACCAAGTCATACATCCCATTCTTGGCGGATAGTTGGCAACCTTCATATAACCTTGCGAAATCAAGTTCCCAGTCTTTTGACTTAAGGAAATCGCCTAAAGTTCCCACGCCTTCAGATTCCAAATGCTGTATCACCAGTGCGATCATCTTATTTTTCATCCATATTATCGTTAGTGTATCTATTGGTAATTGGGAGTCTTCTATCCCTGCCGAAGGCTTTGGGAGTTATTTTAACTCCAGGCGGCGCTTGCCGTCGTTTATATTCATTAATATCAACTAAGTGAGCCACTGACTTGACTATTTCTGCAGGAAAGTTCCGTATTTCATCCGGGGATTTGTCGTCTTCAACGTATGCTTTTAATATGGGATCCAGGATGTCGTAAGGCGGTAAAGAGTCTTCGTCTTTCTGATCGGGTCTAAGTTCTGCAGTTGGCGCCCGATCTAAGGTCGATTGGGGTATCAAATCGTAACCGGCTTGCTTGTTGACATATTGCGAGAGCTCATAAACCAATGTTTTCGGGACATCCTTAATAAGGGCGAAACCTCCTGCCATATCTCCGTAAAGAGTGCAGTAACCCACAGCTGTCTCGCTCTTGTTTCCTGTGGTGAGCACCAACCATCCAAAACGATTCGAAAGGGTCATTAATATTGCGCCTCGGATTCGAGCCTGCAAGTTTTCATACTCAATTCCCAATGGGCCATCGCCAAGAGTATCTTTAAGAGCGTCCATGAATGAGGCCAGTATCCCCTCTATGGGAGCGGAAATCATTCTAATGCCTAGATTCTTAGCCAGCAGGGCAGCATCAGAGAGTGTTTCGCCCGATGTAAAGCGGGATGGCATGGTTACGCCAATAACATTTTGAACTCCGAGGGATTCACAAGCTATTGCTGTAGTGAGAGCCGAGTCGATACCACCACTCAAACCAATGACCAATTTCGTGAAGCGATTTTTTGAGCAGTAATCCTTTAGCCCAAGTTTGAGTGCCTCAAAGACTTCTTCGACCCGGTCCATGTCAGGAGGACGCCGATTACTGACCCCGCTAGACCGTTCAGGCACTCTCGAATCGAGAACCACGATCTTTTTGTCAGGGCCTCGTGACGATTCTTCGAGCGGGATTACGTCAAAAGTCATGTCAGTCACCAGCAAATCCTCGCAAAAACGATTTGCCGCTGTCCGAATTTTCTCGTCAGGCGAAATTATTAGGCTGCCTCCATCGAAGACAAGCTCATCTTGTCCCCCCACAAGGTTGTTAAAACACACAATCGATCCGGTTACCTTGGAAAATCTTCCAACAACTTTCTTGCGAAGTTCGTATTTTCCCGAATAAAAAGGCGATGCTGAGATATTAAGGGTCAAAGCAGCTCTATTTCGTAACACGCAGTCTTCGGCTAATGAATTTTCTACCCAGATGTCTTCACATATTGTGACAGACACCTTGATACCCCTGAGTTCAAAAACGAGGCAACCCTGACCGGGACTGAAATATCGTTTCTCGTCAAATACACCGTAATTCGGTAATTCAAGTTTGTTGTAAACGGCGACAACGGCCCTGTTATGGATCAATGCGGCCGAATTATAGGTCTTTTCGTTCGAAAAGTTGGCGTACCCAACAACCGCTGTGATGTTTTCACATGCTTGGACTACCGCCTCAAGGCCTCTGTGGTTGTCCAAAAGAAACTTGTGCTTTAACAGGAGATCCTCAGGAGGATAACCGCAGATGGAAAGCTCTGGAAATGTAACTATATCGCTCTGTAAAGCAATAGCCTTTTTTATATTGGCGACGATCTTTGCCGTGTTGCCTCCAATATCTCCAACAGTGGGATTAATTTGAGCCAGGGCTATTCTCAGGGTTTTCAAGCGGGCCTCCAATTGATGAACAGAGCAACCTTGTCATTTCATGACGCTTTATTTATCGTCGAACCCAATGTGACGAAGCAACAAAATAATGAGCCACGGCTTCAATCGAAACACCGTGGCTCAGGATGGATCTAAGGCATTGTAAAAAGTATAATTAGCGAACCCAGTATGTTTTAGATATCAAAATACAGAGCAAACTCATATGGATGGGGTCTCATCCGTACCGGGTTCAGTTCGGCGTTTCTTTTATATTCAATCCACATTCCAATGGCGTCCTCTGTAAAGACGTCCCCCTTCATGAGGAAGTCATGGTCGTCTTCAAGCGCCTTAAGAGCTTCTGCGAGGTCTCCTGGAGTAGAAGGAACATCTTTCAATTCCTCTGGCGACAAGGCGTAGATATCTTTGTCAAGAGGCTCTCCTGGATCAATCTTGTTTTCAATGCCGTCTATGACAGCCATCAGCAGAGCGCTAAAAGCCAGATAACCGTTACAGGAAGGATCAGGAGTCCTGTATTCAATGCGTTTTGACTTGGGTGAGGCGCTGTACATCGGAATTCGGCAACAAGCCGAGCGATTTCGTGACGAATAAGCGAGATTAACTGGGGCTTCAAAGCCTGGCACCAATCTTTTGTAAGAGTTGGTAGTAGGATTACAGATTCCACAAAGCGCCGGAGCATGTTTCAGGATTCCACCAATTCCCCACAGGGCTTCCTGAGACAGGCCCGCATATTTGTCACCTGCAAAAAGTGGCTGAGAACCTCTCCATATGCTGATGTGAGTGTGCATTCCCGAGCCATTATCCTCAAACAAGGGTTTGGGCATGAAAGTAACGGTTTTCATGTGTCTTTTGGCAACATTTTTCAATACATACTTAAACCACATCAGCTGATCGCCCATCTGAACTATCGGTCGGAACTTCATGTCGATCTCGCTCTGACCGGCGGTGGCGACTTCGTGGTGCTGAGCTTCTACAGTTATGCCTAGGCTCTCCAGCAACAAAACCATTTCGGTTCTGATATCCTGAAGTGAGTCAGAAGGAGAAACAGGGAAGTAGCCTTCCTTATGTCTAGGCTTGTAGCCAAGGTTTGGTTCCTCTTCTCTACCTGTGTTCCAAGTGCCCTCAATGGAGTCCACATGATGAAATCCATGGTTCGAGCCGTAACTGTACCGCACATCGTCAAAAATGAAGAATTCAGCCTCAGGTCCGAAATACGCCGTATCCCCAATTTTTGTGTACTTTAAATAGGCTTCGGCTTTCTGGGCTATGTTTCTAGGATCACGAGAATATTTCTCTTTGGTCATAGGGTCGTATATGTTGCATATGAGTGACAGAGTGGGATGTTCCATAAACGGATCCATCACGGCAGTATTAGGATCAGGAATTACCAACATGTCCGAAGCATGAATCGGTTGCCATCCCCGGATGGACGAGCCGTCAAATCCAAATCCCTCTTCAAATGAATCTTCCTCTAGTTCGTGAAGAGGAACCGTAAAATGTTGCCACATCCCAGGGAAGTCCATGAATTTTAGGTCTACCATTACCGCGTTGTTTTCAGCGGCATACTCCAAAACCTGTTTGGGGTCCATACTTTACTCCTTGTTTTCAAACTAATTTATTCTTGCAGCTATGCCTAAAGCATGTTGAGAACATGCCAATTGATGAAAATTGATCAAATCAACAGATGCTAATCAAATGGCATCCAAATCCTTCTCACCTGTCCTTATCCTTATGACTGACTCAACCGGTGTAACGAATATTTTTCCGTCACCTATGCTCCCGGTCTTGGCAGCGGATATTATTTTTTCAATTACCTGCGGTACCATGTCAGCTTTGACTACTAACTCGATTTTTACCTTTGGCAGGAAATCAACAAGATACTCAGCGCCTCGATAAATCTCCTTGTGACCTTTCTGTCGTCCGAAGCCCTTGACTTCGGTTACAGTCATTCCGTGAACACCTACCGATTGCAAAGCCTCTTTCACATCATCAAGTCGAAACGGTTTTATGATTGCCTCTATTTTTCTCATTTCTCATTCCTTCTTTTCTGTCAGCATCCAGAGAATGAACACTCAACCACTAACTCCGGAAATCACTATTCTTGATCTCATCCTTACATTCGCTGAGCATCGAGAGAATTCAAAACCTTACATTTTTGATATAGTGAGCAATCTGCATGCCAAGTCAATCACATAAAGTCTCGTATGTATAACATGTTGATATATCCTTATGTTTTTGATTGTATTAGTCTGACTTAACGTTTTGACGCTCATGATTAACCTACCATTTTGTAATATGGCCCTGAATTAGATACATTTATGTAGCGTGCTCTCTAGCACATCGGTTACATAATTGTAACCCCAATCATTTCCTCTAGCTTTGAATCTCAGGATAACTGGTGTTTCCAACCGTTTAATTTTCTTCTGGATGTTCGAATGACCCATATGTATTTTTTTAGATCAAGAATGAACGGTTTTAGGCTGACAGGTTCCACTTAACCTAAATTTTCATGATTTCATGAGAAAAAATGGTGGTCCTTTATTTGGGAGGATCCAAGAGTTCGGGATTATACCGCGAACTCTTGAATGGTAAGTCCAAAGACTTTGACCTTAATTATTGCTGATGATCAGATTGCGTCAGAATCTTTTTCTCCTGTTCTTATTCTCACAACGGTGTCCACTGGCAGTACGAATATTTTTCCATCGCCGATTGTGCCGGTTCTGGCGGCTGATATGACTTTTTCCACTACGCGATCAGTCAAATCCGATTGCACGACCATTTCTATTTTTATTTTTGGCAGGAAATCCACGAGATACTCTGCGCCTCTGTAGATCTCTTTGTGACCTTTTTGACGTCCGAAACCTTTAACTTCAGTGATTGTCATTCCCTGGACACCGATAGAGTGAAGCGCCTCCTTGACGTCATCGAGTTTGAATGGTTTGATTATAACTTCTATCTTTTTCATAGGTTGCCCCTTTGGAACATTCTTATATGTTTGATATTGCCTTAAGCGAGATCACACTATCCGTAATATATTGGTAATCATCACTTCCTGAATTAGATGTTGTAAGCTGTCTCACCGTGTTCAGATGTGTCACAGCCCACGAACTCATCTTCCTCTGAAACCCTTATTCCGACGATGGCTTTGATTATATAGAGAATGATCATGGTTACTACAAAGGAGTAGACCATGGTTACTAGCACGGCCACAATTTGGGTCCAGAGTTGCCCGGGGTTACCGAAAAAAAGCCCATCACTTCCAGCAGCGTTGATAGCTTTTGATGCGAACAATCCCGTAGCGATAGCGCCCCATATTCCGCCTACGCAATGAACGCCTACGACATCCAGAGCGTCATCATATCCTAAAGTGTGCTTTGCCAGGACTGCAAAATAGCAGATGGCTCCAGCTACTAGACCGATGATAACAGAAGAGATTGGCCCAACGAAGCCGGCTGCCGGAGTAATAGCGACCAGCCCAGCTATTGCTCCTGATGCTATACCCAGAGTAGTGGGTTTGCCCTTGATGATCCATTCCATGATTATCCAGCTTAAAGCAGCCGCCGCAGTAGCCATATGGGTTACCACAAATGCCATGGCAGCTCCTTCACTTGCTGACAGGGCGCTACCGGCGTTGAATCCAAACCAACCGAACCACAGCAGGCCAGCCCCTAGAAGGGTCAGTGTCAGGTTGTGGGGTATCATGGGTGTGATTCCGTAACCCTTCCTGTTTCCTAATACGAAGACACATGCAAGGGCTGCTATTCCAGCGTTAATGTGCACTACAGTTCCACCAGCAAAGTCCATAGCGCCCATTCCACTTAACCAACCACCGGGTCCCCAAACCCAGTGAGCCACAGGACAGTAAACTATAGTGATCCAAAGGAACATGAATATAGCGAATGCGCTAAACTTCATCCTTTCGGCAAAAGCGCCTGAAATTAGAGCCGGTGTAATAATAGCGAACATACACTGAAAAATCATGAAAGTAGTTCCAGGGATAGTCATTGTTTTTGTCGGATCAACGAGGTCCGGGAAAAGGTCAGATCCAATTCCATTGAGCCCAATGTAGTTCAAACCGCCAATAAAACCACCCCAGGCGTCAGGCGCAAAAGATAAGCTGAAGCCATAAAACAACCATATGATAGAAGCTAAACCCATCACAAAAAAGCTGTGCATCATTGTTGATAAAACGTTTTTTGATCTGGTCATCCCTCCGTAAAACATAGCCAAGCCTGGCGTCATGAGCAACACAAGAGCTGATGATACCAGTACCCATGCATTGTCAGCCTGATTCATTTGATACAACCTCCACTGCTATTTTTAAATTCCGATAAGCCTTTGGGTGTTTGAACTCTTAAGGATTCAGCCCTCGCAAGTTATTCAAATCCAGGGCAAATCGTGTTGACCTGCTTCTCTTGAAGTCGATACGCTCTAGAGCAATGAAGGCGCCAAAGATGGTTTAATTGGTGGCTCTATTATAACTAGTTAAATATATTGATATAAATAAGTCGGAGGAAAAGACGCCAGCTTTTCCTCCAAGAGTTTAAATTACCAAAATGTAATATTCTATAGAGCTTATTACATTGTGGTACGGAAACG
>Ga0067045_1032269_pt1 | contig 10544 bp, 10 predicted proteins | sample TerdegcTABiofilm_FD_59184 | JGI IMG/M metagenome (GOLD analysis project Ga0067045, IMG submission 59184) | Combined Assembly of (Gp0054472, Gp0054536) Wastewater bioreactor microbial communities from Singapore -Terephthalate degrading... | reverse complement strand
GAATATTGCCACCATGACCATAGAAGAACTGCAAAAGCGCTGTGTTCAACTGGAACGGGAAAACGCTGAACTTACTGCCAAGCTGAACTGGTTTATGGAGCAGTTTCGCTTAATTAAGCACCGGCAGTTTGGTGCTTCCAGCGAACGGACCGTTTCTGAGCAACAGCAGCTTTCTTTTTTTAATGAAGCGGAAGTTGAAGCCCAACCGGATCTAGCTGAGCCGGATCTGGAAACGATCACCTACAAGCGGCGCAAACAACGCGGCCACCGTGAGGCGGTGCTTGAAAACCTGCCGGTTGAAACGGTTGAATACTGCCTGCCTGCCGAAGAGCAGGTCTGTTCGTGCTGCGGCGGTCCTTTGCATGAAATGAGCACCGAAGTGCGGCAGGAACTTCAGATCATTCCGGCCCAGGTGAAAGTGGTCAGGCATGTGCGTTACGTTTATGCCTGCCGCCGTTGCGAACGCAAGGAGCTAACCACCCCCATTGTCACTGCCCCGATGCCTTTACCTGTACTTCCCGGGAGCCTGGTTTCCCCCTCGCTTATGGCTTACATCATGAACCAGAAATATGGAGAAGGCCTGCCGATGTACCGCCAGGAGCAGCAGTTTGTCAACCTGGGGATTGAACTGTCCAGGTAGACGCTTGCCAACTGGGTGCTTTATGGGGCGAACAACTGGTTGAGCCTGATCTGCGACCGCCTGCATGAACACCTGCTCAATCGGGATATCCTGCATGCCGATGAGACAACCTTGCAGGTTCTCCGCGAACCGGGCCGGGCTGCCGAAACCCAGTCGTATCTCTGGCTCTACCGCACCGGGCGGGACGGCCCACCCATCGTTCTTTATGACTACCAGACCACTCGAGCCAGCAAACACCCCCGCCGGTTTCTGGCAGGCTTCAAAGGTTACTTGCACGTGGACGGCTATGCCGGTTACAATGAGTTGTCGGAGGTCACTCTGGTCGGCTGTTGGGCCCATGCCCGGCGCAAGTTCGACGAGGTGCTCAAGGCCCTGCCGGATGATAAGCGTATGGCAGTCGTGGCCGCCCGGGAGGGGCTGGAATTTTGCAACCAACTTTTTGCCATTGAGCGCGAGCTGAAAGATGTAACTCCGGGTGAACGTTATCAAATTCGCCTGGCGCGCAGCCGTCCCGTGCTGGATGCCTTCTTGGCGTGGCTTAAAAGCCAAAAAGCACAGGTACTGCCCAAAAGCTCCTTTGGCCAGGCAATCAGGTATTACCTAAGCCAGTGGGATAAACTCATCGCCTTCTTGCAGGACGGGCGCCTGGAACTCGATAACAACCGCAGCGAACGCTCCATCAAGCCTTTTGTAATTGGCCGCAAGAACTGGCTGTTTGCCAACACCCCGCGGGGTGCCAGGGCCAGCGCCATTGTCTACAGCATCGTGGAAACGGCGAAGGAGAATGGGTTAAATCCGTTCCACTATTTAAGCTATCTTTTTGAAAAACTTCCTAAGCTGGATGCTGGGGACAGAAACGCCTTAGATCAGTTGCTTCCATGGTCTGATTCTTTACCTTCTGGCTGCCGGGTCAATAAGTAAGTCAGATTGAGTCCCCACCTAATTGCAAGGTGGGGATTATTTTACGCTTACAGCGATACCATGTTGATTTTAGGAGATATCTTAGTCACAGAAGACTTTTCCAAAGTGGGGATATCGATCGGTAAAGATGCCGTATTCTGCTTAAACGACGGCACAACTACCGTACCCTCAGCCTTTAAGTACTACAGTAAAGCCTTCCAAACCAAGACCTTGGAGCAAGTCTGGTAATAAACTTTATAAAAACAATCCCCAACTAACCAATTACTTATAAAAGCATTCCTGTAATAAAGCGAATTGGCCTTTGAAAAACAAAAGTACCTCACGGTAGAATTGGAATGTGCATCTGGCCAGAAGCACAACATTCCAAAATCTACGGAGGTACCTAAAATGAAGTATAGCCAGAATTCTAAGATCATGCAAATCAAACAGGACACACTGATAATCGGCGTAGACGTTGCCAGCGAAACACATTACGCCAGGGCATTTGATTACAGAGGGATAGAGTTAAGCCGGCTGTTAAAGTTCAGCAGACCTGCCATACAGGCTGCATAAGAGCACCGCAAGAGGCGATTGTACATCGCATCCGCTCACCAGTCAAGGGCAAGGACTGCGTCTCGGCTTCGCCGACCCTTGACAGCCTCGCTTCTGCGATGGCCAGGTAGTCAAGCGGTGCAAGGAAATAAAGCGAACAACGTTCCCGCTTATAATCTTGGATTTGAACATTGACAAAACGAGCCGGGATTAGTCAGGTTGAATTATCACCATAAGGGCAAAGACCCTGTTTAGGAGCATGACTGACATCCAACTTATGGGCAGGCAGAACGAAGGAATTTGGGGCTACGAGCCTGGGAGACATGGGAGGGTACGCCACCAGTGAGATGTGGATTCCAATGGCCGCAATACTTTTTAAAGGACGCGTTTCATTAGGATAGCCATCAACATCCATAATAATGTATTTATGTAAACACTGCCCATAATGCTTGTTTTTAAAAACATAAAAATCTAAGATTTAGCGAGATATTTGAAGAAAATCAAAGATCATAGAGGGATGGAGAAGGATTACTGAGATGGAATTTATTGAATTGAAAAAACAGTATTCTTTGCTGAAGGACAAAATCGATTCTGCAATAAGTGAGGTATTAACAAGTGGTACTTTTATTATGGGGCCTGCTGTGGATGAGCTGGAAAACAAGCTGGCAGCATTTGTTGGCACAAGGTATGCAATTGGTGTTTCCAGTGGAACTGATGCGCTGCTGGTTTCTCTGATGGCTCAGGGGATATCCAGTGGCGATTATATTTTTACAACCCCTTTTACTTTCGCGGCAACGGCTGAAGTTATCGTATTGTTGGGAGCAACGCCTGTTTTTGTTGATATTGATCCTGAGACACTTAATATTTCTCCCGAGCAACTGGAGCATACCATCAGGAAATTCAAAAAGGCCGGAAAACCAGTGAAAGGGATTATTACTGTTTCTTTGTATGGACAGCCTGCTGATCATGATGAAATCTCCGAAATTGCTGACAGGTATGGAGCATGGGTAATAGAAGATGCCTGCCAGTCTTTCGGTGCTACTTACAAGGGGAGGAAATCTTGCAACCTATCTGATATAGGCGTAACGAGTTTTTTCCCTTCTAAGCCTTTAGGTTGTTACGGTGACGGTGGGATGATTTTTACTCAGGATGCTCGTCTGGCTGAGCGGTGTAAAGCAATAAGGGCCCATGGACAGACGGGCAGGTATATTCATGAGGTAATAGGCTTAAACGCTAGGCTGGATACACTTCAGGCAGCTGTCTTATTGGCTAAATTACCTGGTTTTCCTGATGAAATAAGAAGAAGGGAAATAATTGGGAAACGTTATACCAGGCTGCTAAATGATTATTTGCCTGTAGTAAAGGTAAAGTCCGACCGGAGCAGTGTCTATGCTCAGTATACAGTTCGCATTCAAGAAAAAAATGATCCCGGCAGGAGAGTAAAAGTTGCAAACTATTTGAATAAGAAGGGGATTCCAACTGCTATACATTACCCAATACCTTTACATTTGCAGAGAAGTTTTGCTTTTACCGGATATAAAAAGGAAGATTTTATAGTTGCAGAACAAGCGGCCAGGGAGGTTCTTAGCCTGCCCATGCACCCCTGGCTGACTGCTGAGCAACAGGATTTTATTGCTGAAAGTGTTATAGAGGCGGTGAAAATTTATTTTTAAGGAATGCAGGAATAACTCCTCTGCAGTTGACCTGAGTTGTTCACTGGTGGAATTTGTAATATTAACTAACGGATAAGAGGAAAATTATACTATTTGTTGAAATAGTTAATAAAACAATGACTTTCTGCAAAATTTGTTACTGGCATGAGGTGGGTTGAGTGGTTGCTGCACCAAAGCCTGCAAAAAAATTGTTTGGAGAACTATTAATAGAAAGAGGTATTATTACCAAGGAGCAACTGTGGGAGGCGCTTCGCTTGCAATCGCGGACCGGCGGGCCTTTAGAAGAGATCCTTATTAAACTGGGTATGGTTTCAGAAGAGATTATAAATGAGATTTCTGATGTTCAGCAGACCAGGCTGAATAATATTGATCCCAGCCTGCTGAAAACTATACCCGAGCAACTGGTTCGGAGATATAAGGTAATTCCGCTAAAAAAAGAGGGAAATTGCCTTACTGTGGCCATGCCGGATCCTACGAATGTCCTGGCTATAGATGACCTGCGCCTGTTGATGGGATGTGATATTGAACCAGTCCAGGCCAGTGAAAAGGATATTGTTGCGCTAATCCAAAAACATTTCGGCATACCGGAAGTAGAAAAGATATTTGAGGAGTTTGAACTGCTGTCCGGCCAGCAGGAATCCGAAGTCATGGCTCTGGAGGAAGAAATGGTTGACGAGGGGCCGGTTGTGCGCCTGGTAAACTCAATTTTTCTCCAGGCCATCGAACAGAATGCCAGCGACATTCACATCGAGCCACAAGAACACCAGGTGAGGGTGAGGTACCGGATTGATGGGATGCTCCGGGAAGTGATGACGCTTCCTAAAAAGATTCGTTCAGCGGTAATCTCAAGAGTGAAAGTTATTTCTAATATGGATATTGCTGAAAAAAGAATCCCTCAAGACGGCAGGCTCCAGCTTAAATATGGGAACAGGAAGATTGATCTCAGAGTATCCACCGTGCCCACGGTTTACGGTGAAAAGATAGCTACCCGGCTTCTGGATAAGGGGAGCATGAAATCTTATAAAATTGAGCAGATTGGTTTTGGACATCTTAATCTTAAAAGGTTTACCAGCGCTCTGAAAAGCTCCTACGGAATGCTCTTAATTACCGGGCCTACCGGCAGCGGAAAAACTACCACTCTTTATGCCGCCCTTAATGAAATCAATACCATCGAAAAAAATATCATCACAGTGGAAGACCCGGTTGAGTACATGCTGGACGGTATAAACCAGATTCAGGTTAATGTCAAGGCGGGTATGACCTTTGCGGCCAGTCTGCGCTCCATTCTCCGGCAGGATCCTGATATCATAATGGTTGGTGAGATCAGGGACAGTGAAACTGCTGAAATTGCCATCAGGGCTGCCACCACCGGCCACCTGGTTCTTTCCACCCTTCACACCAACGACGCAGCCGGTGCAATCACCCGTCTGGTCGACATGGGAATCGAGCCCTTCCTGGTAGCCTCGTCGGTGCTCGCTGTGGTTGCGCAGCGCCTGGTCAGGGTAATTTGCCCGAAATGTTACCGGGCTTACGAACTGGCGCCGGATGCCCCGGAGCGGGCATTTATTGGGGTTGGCCCGGATAAACCAGTTACCCTTTATAAAGGTGCCGGCTGTGACAACTGCGGGAATACCGGCTACAAGGGCCGTTTGGCCATTCACGAAGTATTGCCTGTAACTGCAGGTCTTCGCCCGTTGATTATCAAAAATGCTCCTGCAGATGAAATCAAGCGAAAAGCCCTGTCCGAGGGAATGATCAGCCTGAAAATGGACGGCATACAAAAAGCTCTGGAGGGTTTAACCAGCATCGAAGAAGTGATGAGAGTAACTTATACGGACGAGATATAATTAAGTTAAGGGTTAGGGGGAGCAAGTGTCAATGTTGACTGCTGATGAAATACTCTCGCTTGCTTTTAAGACAGGTGCTTCCGATGTCCATATTACTGTCAACAGCGCCCCTGCTTTTCGCCTGCACGGAAAACTGCTGCCTTTTGATGCGCCGGAATGGCAGGGCAGGCTTGGTGCTGAGGCTGCTGCCACCGGCAAGCTGACACCGGTAGACACTGACCAGCTGGTCCGCCAGATTATGACTGAGGCGCAGTACCAGAAATTCCAGGAAATTGGCGAGCTGGATTTTTCTTATGCCATTCCGGGGTTATGCCGGTTTCGCATCAATGCCTTCAAACAGCAGGGTAATGTGGGTTTTGTCATCCGTTTGATTAATCCGGAGATTTTATCATTCAAGGATCTTGGATTGCCGGAGGTACTGGCCTCCCTCTGCCGCCAACCAAGGGGTCTGGTGCTGGTTACCGGCCCTACCGGCAGCGGCAAATCCACCACACTGGCATCTATGATTGACCTGATCAACAGAGAAAGCCGTTACCATATTATTACTTTGGAAGATCCAATCGAATTTGTACACCAGCACAAAAAATGTATAATCAACCAGCGCGAAATAGGAAAGGATACTGGATCGTTTGCCAGCGCGCTTCGCGCGGCCATGCGGGAAGACCCGGATGTTATCCTGGTGGGTGAGATGCGCGATCCCGAAACCATCGGGATTGCCATTACCGCAGCCGAAACCGGCCACCTGGTTTTTGGAACGTTGCATACTTCCAGCGCTGCCCAGACCATCGACCGGATCATTGACGTTTTTCCACCTCACCAGCAGCAGCAGATCAGGGTTCAGTTAGGAAATACCATCCAGGGTATTGTCGCCCAAACATTGATTCCCAGGATAGACAGGCCTGGCCGGGTGGCGGCGATAGAGATAATGGTTGCAACACCAGCTATCCGCAACCTCATCCGTGAAGGTAAGACCTACCAGATCATTAGCCAGATTCAAACGGGCGCCAGGTTCGGCATGCAGTCCATGGATATGGCTTTACGCACTCTTTACATGAAAAAAATTATCAGCAAAGAGGAAGCTTTAAGCCGCGCGGCTGACCCGGAAACGCTGTCAAAGATGCTGTAGCAATAAAAAGTCGAAACATATGCATTGGGGGAAGGATTTTTATGTCTTATAAAGAAATTTCTGTTATAGTTATTAAAAAATATAGTTATTAAAAAATTGATTATTTAAGCGGTGGAACAAATGACCCCAAAATTTGCCTATAAAGCCCGTAATCTGGCTGGTAAGCTGGTTACCGGAAAAGTCGAGGCGGAAAACCGGAATAAGGCTATTGCTCTGCTGAGAGAGCGCAGGCTCTTCGTAGTTGAGATCAATGAAGTACTTTCCGCTAAAAATTACTTCAACCTGGAAAAAATCTTCCGGCAAAAGGTCGGTACCAGGGAGCTGGCTGTTTTATGTCGCCAGTTTGCCACCATGACCCAGGCTGGCATTCCTATCCTCCAGAGTCTAAATATACTGGCGCAGCAATGCGATAATAAAACTCTCAAGGAAACGGTGAAAAAGGTTATTGGAAATCTTGAAGGAGGGATGTCACTGACCGAGTCGCTCAAGGCCTTTCCAAAGGTGTTTCCTCAGATCTTTGTTAATATGGTGGGAGCCGGGGAGGTTGGTGGGGTCCTGGACCAGGTACTGGAACGGCTGGCCGCAAATTTCGAAAAAGAGAACGATTTAAAGGAAAAAGTTAAGTCGGCCATGATCTACCCTTCGGTTGTTTTAGTTGTGGCCGTCCTATCAATAGCAGCATTGCTGGTTTTTGTGGTGCCGAAGATTGTTGCCATGCTTACCGATATGGGTGCTCCTGTTCCGCTGACTACTCAATTGATTATCTTCTTCAGCGATTTTTTAAAAAATTTCTGGTACATAGTCCTTCTTTTGAGTACAGGAATATCATTTGGTTATAAACGAGCCGTTAAGACCGAGCATGGTAAAATGATCAGGGATCAGATGAGCCTGAAATTTCCTGTGTTTGGTCTGTTGAACCAAAAGATAATTATATCCCGCTTCTGCAGGTCTTTAAGCACTCTTTTAAAAAGCGGTGTGCCGGTTTTGCAGTCCCTTGATGTGGTAAAAAACATTGTGGGAAATTATGCGGTTATCATAAGCATAAAAGAAGCAGAGAGCAGTATTAAAAAAGGGCAGAGCATGTCCATGCCGCTGCAGAAAAGCGGGGTGTTCCCACCGATGGTGATCAGAATGATATCGATCGGTGAAGAAACAGGTTCTATCGATACCCTGCTGGAAAAGGTAGCCGACTTTTACGAAAGGGAAGTCGAAGAACTGGTAGGCAGGCTGTCTTCCATGCTGGAACCGGTTTTAATTATCGGGCTGGGTGGAGTTGTGGGGTTTATCATCCTTTCCATAATGCTGCCGATGTTCAGCGTCATCAACAATGTGAAATAGCCCCTGATTAACAGTGTGGTCAGGCAGTTAAGTAAAAATTTTAAAGGGATGGGGGTGGAGTAGTGAAAATTACAAGGAACGAGCGCGGTTTTACGCTGATCGAGTTAATGGTTGTTGTAATTATTATCGGCATCCTGGCGGCCATTGCTATTCCCCCCATAAATAAACAAACGGATAAAGCAAAGATTAAGAGAGCTGTTTCAGAGCTAATAAAAATGAAAACTGTTATTGATATCTATTATGCTGAACATGGAACAGTACCGAAAGCAGTTACTGCCACAACTGATAACGCTAATATAGGTTATGTTTTACAGCAAGCTGGAATTCAATTTACAGGAACTGCTGGGGGATTAATGGATCCATGGAACCATGCTTATGTCTACTCTGTTGATAGCGATACAAGCCTTACTGCATACAAGGTCATTTGTAAAGGGCCTGATGGTACAATTAATAACGGTGCAGATGACATCTATATTGATAAGGATCATAATCCCACAGAAGGGTCTAATCAAGATAATCTGCCAGGAACTAGTGTAAACTCTGGTGTTTGAGAAAATATTTTTTAATTAACCTTATAACTTAAAGATAAATAAAACTATTTTATCCGGTAAGGCAGGAAATGCCTACCTTACCGAACTTATTATCTCAAAACAATCATGAGTGATAAGATTGATGCAATGCTGGGGCGTATTATTAAAGGGATTACCAATAATAGTGGTTTCACTTTGGTTGAGTTATGTATTGTAGTTATTATAATCGGGATCATTCTTACTCTTGTTATACCTGACTTCAATAAAACCATAGGGCGTTACAACCTTGATAACTCGGCCAGGCTGCTGGTTTCAGATATACGTTCTCTCCAGCAATCCGCTATTAAAAATGAGAGTCCCGATTTCAATATATTGTTTAACACAGTTAATGAAAGGTATTACTTGAGGAACGGTATAGCTGTTTACAAGACCGTGAATCTTCCTTCAAGCGTTGACCTTGTTTTCAGTAATTTTACAGATAACAAGTTAATTTGCGCTGCCAACGGCAGGCCTTACGGCGGGATTGGCGGAACTATCAGGCTGCAGGACCGGAGGACCGGAAAATCTTTATATATTATTGTTGATACCGTTGGCCGTGTGCGGGTGAGCGAAACCTTGTCTTAACATTTTCAGGATGACTGTGGTGGTAACGGCTTGAAATTTGCGGTTTTTAAAAATGAATGTGGCCTTACTCTGATCGAAGTGCTGGTGGCATTTGTTATCTTAACCATGACACTAGTTACGATGATGGATAGCTTCGCCCTGAGCGGCCGCCAAAACGCTGGTACCTACCGCTACAATGCTGCCATGACTCTTGCCCAAAGCAAGATGGAAGAAATAAAGAGCAAACCTTTTAACAGTGTGGTAAATGTTGCTTTAACGGATTTTTCCACTGAAAATGACTACTCCCAGTTTCCTGGTTTCTCATATGCCGTTACGGTGGAAAACGACGGATTAAACCACAAGAAAGTAACAGTAACGGTTTCTTACTGTGATGAAGGGGTCTTAAAAACATTCAACTTAACGTCCGGAATAACGAAGAGGTGAGAACCGTGGGGTATCTGAGGGGTGAGCGCGGCTTTACCCTGGTGGAGCTGATGCTGTCCATCCTGCTGCTGAGCATTCTTTTTACGGCGGTCTGGGGGCTTTTCGGCCAGGGTTTTATCCTCTGGAAGCAGGGCGAGCATCAGATCGACATGTATGAAAGCCTGCGCATTTCCCTGGACCGGCTGGGCAGGGAATTGAGATACGCCCGGGAGATTAAATCTTCCAGCAATGACACCAATTTATATTTTGTAAATGACGGGGGAACCACCGTAAGATATTACTGCTCTTCATATGCCCTCTACCGCCAGATTCCGGGTGATGTACCCCAGCCGCTGGCAAGTGATATTCAAAGTGTAAGCTTTGCTTACTATAACTCTGCCGGGGCGGACGTAGACGTTTCTGTCCAGGCGGCGGCAGTGAAGCAGGTGAAAATAATGATAACAGCGTCAAAACAAGGCAGTAAAGTTAGCCCGGTTTTGTTAACTCAGAAAGTCAGTCTGAGGGCTTTGTAATGAGCAGGTTGAAAAATGATTCCGGTCAGGCACTGGCCCTGGTTATGATGGTGACATTAGTAATCCTTCTGATGAGCTTGTCAGTGCTTACTCAGGGTACCGAGAGCCGCAAAGCTTCTTTTGAAGAAAGAAGGATCGTGCAGGCCTGCTATATTGCCGAGGCGGGGGCCGAGAAGGCTATCGCGGAGATAAAAAACAACCCTCTTTGGCTGAAAGGCCTGACTTTAAATACTGATTATACTTTTATATCGGCAGTGCCTTACGCCGGAGGGCAGATTACCAGCGTAAAGGTGAAAAGGATAACGAAGTCGGCTAATCCAACCAGATTTTTTGTCGAATCTCTGGGTGAATACCAGGGGGCCAAACGCACCATTCAGGT
>Ga0067045_1032258_pt1 | contig 10545 bp, 8 predicted proteins | sample TerdegcTABiofilm_FD_59184 | JGI IMG/M metagenome (GOLD analysis project Ga0067045, IMG submission 59184) | Combined Assembly of (Gp0054472, Gp0054536) Wastewater bioreactor microbial communities from Singapore -Terephthalate degrading... | reverse complement strand
TCCTTGTGATAACCTCCTGGTTCTGCATTCCCCCCTCAAGATCGGGCAGTTTTGCCAGGGTAATCCAGCGGGTATTATTGTAGCTTCTAAGTTCCACCTGCACCTCTAAAAGGGAGAGAACCGGAAAGGATGTTAGCCTGGTATCGGAAACCCCTAGATTACCTCCCAGGGTTGCTACATTTCTTATGGAGGGCATTCCGATGCTTGCCAGAGCGGAGTATAGAGCCTTGGGAAGAAGATGTTTACCAAGGTTGAGAAGCCTGTTGAGGGATGCGCAGCTTCCGATCTCCAGGTATCGTTCCGTCCGGTTTATCCTGCTCAATTCTGCAAGGTTTCTAAGGGAGATGACATGCCTTGGAAAGGAGAGATTGTACCCCCACTGTTTTACTGCCAGATAGGTGCCTCCTGCAAAAAGCAGAGCACCGGGATGATCCTTCAAGGTGGAGAGGAGATTGGGAAGGTTTGAAGGATTATGAACTACCGGGGAATTATCTCTTTCTGGCACGTTTCCTTCTCCGAATATACCCTGCTGCCAGGGTTATGCTCTCTATAAGGGTTTTATAATCCCCGCAGGTACAGGGAATTCCCTTCAGAGCTTCGACTATCTCCTCCTTGGTTGGCGCTGGCTTTTGTTCAAGGAGGGAATAAATGGTGATTATCTTTCCAGACTCGCAGGCATGGCAAGGACGGTATCCCGTTTCTTCAAAACTCCGGATTATATCTGCATACTCCCGGGTTTTTGCTATCCCTTCCAGGGTAGTTACAGTGTTTCCCTTAAGGGCAAAAGCGGGAAGAAGACAGGAAAGAGCCGTTTCTCCATTTAAAAGGATTGTGCATTTTCCACAGATACCCTTATAGCATCTTCCCTTGGCTGCCAGAAGACCGAACTCATCCCTAAGGAGGTCCAGGCTTCTTCTCTCTGGCTCAGTATTTATTGTCACCTCCTTACCATTAAGCAGAAAAGAGATTATCATAGCTCCTCCAGGGATCTGGAAATCAGGGAGGGGGTTACAGGCATGGTGCTGTAATGCCTTCCTGTAGCCTGACTGAGAGCTGTGATCACGGCACTGGGAATCACATTAAAGGGCAGCTCCCCTATCCCTGCAGGCTCCTCCCTCTCTTTTGAGGGCAGGAAATTTATATAAACCGGAGTAATGGGATTGATTCCTGTGATAACTGTGGTATTGATAAAATCCTCAAAGGGATACCTCCTTGAAAGGCTCCAGGAGAGGGCTCTGTAGATTCCCGCCTCCATCCTTTTTAAAGCATTTTCCTTGTCGAGGAGCTTCCCACAGTCCAGGTTAAGCCAAACCCCCTTAACCACAGGAATATAAGTGATGGGATCCACCTCAATCTCCACTATCCCTGCAGCCCAGGATTCTCCCAGGTTTGCAGCAATAGCAGGGTCCACTCCACCTCTGGAAGCAGCGGGAAAACGGAAGGATCTGGTTATCTCAATGGGTAGGGGTTCTCGAAAACGGTTTCTTTTTACTGCCTCGCAGCAGCGTTTTATCAGCTCTGTGGTCAGGGTTGTGTTTCGGGAAAAAAGAGAGGGTCCCGAATCAGGAACCAGGGCGGTGTCTGGTTTTACAATGGTTATCCTTTCCAGGGGTATACCCAAGATCTCTCCTGCCAGTCTCTTCCAGAACCTGGGTGTTCCCCGGTTTCCCGTAAGACTGGAGGTAGCGATAAAAAGCCTCTCCTCCTGTTCCAGCCGGACTGTTACAGAATAGCTGTGGTAGGCCTTTTCCTTTGAAAAGAAGGGAGTGGAGGCAGATGCCAGGGCTATGCCTATACCCCTTAAGGGCCTTGAAAAGTCTTGTATTTCCTTTCTCTTTTTTCTTATGCTTTCAAAGGCAGCATATTTCCTGTAAAAATCGGATTGTTGGGCAATGTTATCCAGTAAATCTTGTACTTTCTCAGGATTCCTTAAATTATCTCTGCGCCAGCTTATGGGATCCCTCTGGCAGAGTTCTGCTATCCTGGATACATGGGTTTCCCGGGCAAACAAGGCCTCGGCAGGACCGAAACCCGAAACAGGATCGGGAGGAGGATTGGAGGTTAAAATAGCCTGGCTTGAGAGAGAAAAGGCCTCGGCCTTGTAGGTTCCCAGGGATGCCTTAGAGAGGATGGCGAGATGCTCCTCTGACTGCATAGGAAAGGCTCCGGTGTCCAGAGAGATGGAGATGCTGGTGGTTTTGATATTTCCTTCCGTATTCAGTCCGGTTTTATATTTTATTGATACAGGGGAACGGCGAAAGCTGTTCTCCAATTCCTCCTGCCTTGAGAGTAAAAGCTTGACAGGTCTCCCGCTCTTCCAGGCAAGCAGAGCCGCAAAGGTGCCTAGAAGGGAAGGATACCAGATTCGGCTTTCTATGGGAGAACCGGTTTCCGGAATTCTAACCCTTATCTGTTTTGGGGGAAGCTTCAGGGCCTCTGCGGCGGTGTCCCGAAGATGAAATATCCAGGGACTCTTGGTGAGAATTAAAAAACTGTTGCTCTCCTCCGGTTTTGCAAAGGCACCAAGAATATCGCCAGAAAGCTCCTCCTGGGGAAAGGTCGTATAATGCTCCTCCAGAACCTGGTAAGACTCTTTAAATTTGTCCTCCACCACTCCTTCGCTTATATAGGATTCAAGGATCTTCTGGTTTTCCTCCTCCTTTTCTCCTGCCGAAAGGGGAGTTCTCTTCTCTATGGTAAAACCGATCTGTTGGGCAAAATACTTTACTACCTTAAGATCAGGCCCAGCCAGCAGTGCAAGAGGCTGACCCCGGTGGCCTATCTCCCGGTCGGAAAGCAGAGCCATAGAACGGGAAAAGAGTTTCAGCCTGTTTTCTCCAGGTATCTCCGAGGGAAGGAAGGAGAAATAATCCCTGGGAAGGGTTGGGATATCCAAGGATATCAACGTTCCCCTATCTGCCGGGGAACGGATAATTACAGCATACAGTATTTGGGGGGCATACAGGTCCTCCACGAAAAGGCCCTGAACCCAGGCAGGAGGTTCTGCCTTCTTAGCTGCCGCCATGGATCCTTCTCCTTAGATGTTTCTTTGCCGTGGCAAGAACCGTCCGAATGATCCGTTCCCTCTGCTCCTCCTTAAGGGAGGGATACACAGGGAGACTTACACAGCGGGTATACACCTTCAGGGAATTGGGAAAATCCTCCGGTTTGTGGCTGTAAAGACTGCGGTAATAGGGCATTATGTGAAGGGGTATATAGTGAACACTGGTTCCTATCCCCTCTTCGGCAAGAAGATTGATAAATTCGTCTCTGGTTATGGTAAGGTCTTCCAGATTTAGCTGAAGGATGTAGAGATGCCAGCTGTGGGCAGGATGGTCCTTAGGGGTTATGAGAAGGCCGCAGTCTGAAAAGGACTTGTTATATTCTTCTGCTATCTCTCTTCTCTGGCGGTTGAAAAGCTCTGCCTTGGTAAGCTGAACCCTTCCCAGGGCGGCAGAGAGATCGGTCATATTGTATTTATACCCAGCCTCAACTATCCGGTATTCCCAGCCCTGCTTTTTTGTAGAGGTGTAACGGTCCCAGACATCCCGGTCTATCCCGTGCAGCCGCATGGTGGAGATTCTTTTTGCCAGGGTTTCATCCGCTGTTACGATCATCCCCCCCTCGCCGGTGGTTATGGTCTTTGTAGCATAGAAGGAGAAAACCCCGGCCTTTCCCAGGGTTCCCAGATATCCCTTTTCGGTTCTGCTGGGAAAGGAATGAGCAGCATCCTCCACAAGGGAGGCGGAGAATTTTTCGGAAAGATCGCAGAGGGCCTCCATATCGCAGGGATACCCACCAAGATGAATGGGAATTATAGCTTTGCAGGTCTTGTCTTCCTTTAGGATCCTTTCCACCTCTTGGGGATGGATTGTAAAGGTTTCAGAATCAATATCGGCAAACCGGATATCTGCTGCCAGGTATCGCACTATCTCCGCCGAAGCTGTAAAAGTGAAGGGGCAGGTAATTACTCTGTCTCCAGGTCTGATTCCTAAAGCCTCCAGGGATAGATGCAGCCCCGCGGTGGCGGAATTAACCGCCAGGGCATTGGGCACCCCTAAAAAGGAGGCAAACTCCTTTTCAAAGGCCAAGGTCTCCCGGCCCGTGGTAAGCCAATTGCTTCGTAAAACCCGGATTACCGCTTCCTCCTCCTCTCTTCCTAAGGAGGGAAGAGCAAAGGGGATATTCTCAGTATTCCGGTTCATCGGGGGGAATCTCCAAGGAGGGAATATGCTGTTTAAGTGTGGACCTTAAAATACGACGATTTCTGTAATACTCCGGTTTCTGCTTATCCAGGAAACAGATAGGTTTAAGGGATTCCAAAATTTCCTCCAGGGAACCGTTCCATCTTTTTTCTCGCATAAGACGGTTGATTCGAGGATGTTCTGTGGGAACCGGTTCTTCATCCGATGCCCAGAGCCTTTCCAACAGTTTTTCTCCGGGTCTGAGGCCGATATATTTAAAGGGTATATCCGTTTCGGGGATAAAACCGTAGAATTTAATAAGCTGAACAGCCAGCTCCTTTATAGAGATCGGTTCCCCCATATCCAGAACATAGAGGGATCCGTTTTCTCCCACCCCTCCAGCCTTAAGCACCAGGGATGCGGCCTCTGGGAGGGTCATAAAGAAACGTTCTGCCTTTTCATGGGTAATTGTTACCGGGCCACCCTTCTGGATCTGCTTTGTAAATAGGGGAACTATGCTTCCTGTAGAGGCTAACACATTTCCGAACCGGACCACCATAAAGGAGATTCCCTGTTTCCTCTTGTTAAGAACTATCTCTTCCGCCAGCATTTTTGTTGCTCCGTAGATGCCCACCGGTTCTACAGCCTTATCTGTGGAGATGAAGACAAACCTTGCCGTTTCCGCTTTGCAGGCTGCATCCACAAGATGCTTTGTGCCAAAGAGATTGTTTTTAACTGCCTCTATAGGGTTGGCCTCCATAAGGGGGACATGCTTGTGGGCGGCACAGTGAAAGATAACATCCGCCTTAAGCCGTTTCAGTATAAACTCTACGTAATCCTTATCCTGCAGTTCCCCAATAACAGGTACTATTGTAGCCGCCTCTCCTACACCCTCTTCCTGCAGTATCTTCAGTTCCTTTTCTATCTCGTAAACCTGATTCTCTCCATGGTCGAAGAGGTACAACCTGGCGGCTCCTCCGGAAAGAAGCTGTCTTGCCAGCTCACTGCCTATACTGCCCCCGGCACCAGTTATCAGTACCCTTTTACCCCTAAGGTACACGAGGCTTTCTTTTAAAGGAATAACCACCTGGGTTCTGCTTAAAAGGTCCTGGGCAGAGATTTCCCGGGTTTGAATAAGGTGCGCATTTCCGTCGACTATCTGGCTAATGCCGGGAAGAATCCTTATCTTTGAGAAATCCGCCCTTTTCAGAAGCGTGTATACGGAGTGAAGCCATTCCCGACTTGCGGAGGGTACTGCAATCAGGGCCTCTTCTGCTGGAATCCGGGAAAGGAACTCTTCTACATGGTTTATGGGACCAAGCACAGGAATTCCCTCTATCTCGGTTCCAATTTTTTTTGGATCGTCATCCAGGAAGGCAACTACCTTTCCAAGGATCTCCTTTGCTTTTATCTCCCTGGCAATGGAACGACCTGCAAACCCTGCGCCAATTATATAGATGGTTTTACGACTTTTCTTCATCCCCTTGTTCCACCTGTTCAAGAACATCAAAACCAAAGTCAACAAGAAAGGCATTTTCATAAAGGGACAGCATTATTTTTGCCCTCTTCTTTCTCTTATCGACCTTAACAATTCTCCCTTCAAGACCTTTCATTGGCCCGTTTACAACCTGGATCTTCTGATTCTCATCAAAGGTCACCAAGGACTTTTCCATCACATCCCCGAAGGAGAGAAAATGCAGAAGTATCCTTTTGTCATTTTCTCCTAAAGGTTCAATCTCCTGATTATTTTTAAGAAAGCGGTAAAATCCTACCACCCTCTTCAGGAGCCAATAGACCTCTGTGGAAATATCCTCCGCTTCTAAAAATATGTATCCCGGGTAGATCGGCGCCAAGGTCTCCACGGATTTTCCCCTTTTGCGGATGGTTATCTTCCTTCTGGGCCAGAGAAGTCGTCCCGTGACCTCCTCTGGAAGATTCCTCGACTTAAAAAGAGTCTTCGCTATTTTTATATACTTTGTTTCACCCCGGGTTTTTACCTGAATTACAAAATAGTTCATTTTTTATTTCGTTTTAAGGATAAATGCTCCTTTATAGCAGTAAGCTTCTTCGATTCCAGAGGATCCTGTTTAACCCTTTCGCTGTATTCCATTATAAAGCTAATGAAAATTGCCAGAAAAAAGGCGGATACCGATGTAATAATGCAGAGCTTCCCCCGGCTAGGTTTATACTTTCGTTCCGGTACTTCCGCTCTCTCGATGATCTGGAACTTTTTAGAGTCATCGGCTTCTTCCAGCTTGGTAGTTTCAAGCTGTTGCCTTAAGGAACTGAAAACAGTCTCGTGGATGGCAAGATCTCTTCTAAGATTAAGATAAGTGGCGCTGATTTCTGGAAGCTGACTGGTAGGTATATTTTCTGAAGAGAAGATATTAAAACCGGTTTTTTTCATCTCCAGCAGCTGATGGTTCAGCTTTAGATCCTGCTCCACCCTGAGGATCTGTGGATCCTCAGGTCTCCGGTATTGTCTTAAGGACTGAAGTTCCATCTCCAGGGCTACTATTTTAGCATTAAGAGAGGCAATCTCCTCAATTTGTAGTTGTGCCTGGGTTTCTATGTCCACAATCCCGTTTTTTTTCTGGAAGTCTATAAGTTTATTTTGAGCGTTTTTCAGATCCCTCTCCACTTCGGAGATCCTTTCTGTAAGAAAGTCTCTTTTTGAAGTTACCCGTTCCAGGGTAAGATTCTTGAAACGCTCCTCTAGTAGATCCAAGGCCCGGTTCAGGATTTGTGTGGCAAAACCCGGGTCTATATCCTCGTAACTGATGGTAAGAATACCAGTGGAGTTTTGAAAATCACTTTTTATTGCGGTGGTGATAAGCTCCCTAGCCTCTGTAACCGGATATTTAAACAGGTTATATTTTTCTATAAAATTGAACTCCCTGGCCAGCTGATCTACCAAAGTATTTCCCTTAAGCAGAGCCTGGGCAAGGTCGGCGCTCTGGGATCCTGATCCCGATCCTTGGGCAAGCCCGGCAAAGATGCCAAGGTCGCTGTTTTGTAAAAGAGCAGACAAGGTGTCGGAGGAAGCACTGTCCTGAAGCCTTATCTTAACCTCCGGTTTATATACATTCGGAAGGGGATTGTAGGGTGAATCGGAGGGCATTTTCAAAGTGTATAGGGAAAAGAGAACCACAAGAATCATAAACACCCCAGTAAAAAGGAATATAAATCTCCATCTTTTTGCTAGGACAAGAATTAGATCCAGCAGTGATATGGTTTCTGGGGTATTTGCCTTGGGTTGTTCCATTGATTTCTAAAGTAACACAGAATCGGTTTCTCTGCAATAAGTGAGCTTTAAAGCCGATAATCAGTGGTATGAAGGAAAGAAGATGCTCTTGCTGTCCGGTCGTTATTCTGGTCCTGGTTTTTCTGTGCTTCTCTGCCTCCGTTTTTGGAGAAACCATCTGTCTTTACACCCGTTTTTCGGAGGAGAATTCTGCTCCAGAGGCGGTTGAATATTTTTCTGTTTTAGAGGGCGGGGTAATGGATGCCTTTTTCGAAGGAGGGCATATAATCTTTAACACCCCCTTTAAGGATCTGCCTGAGGATCCCTATGGCAAGAGCAGTTCCTCTGTCTTTTTATCCAGAAACGGCGGAGCGTCGTATCTTCTGGAGGTTACCATGACTCTTGAGACGGTGGGTTCCAAAAAATTCCGCCTTGCAAAGGTGGAATTCTGTTTTATGAATCTTGTCGGAGACAGCGAAATTGGAAGGGATTCCTTCCCTATTGACCTTCTGCGCATCGATTCTTCTAGGCCGGAGATAATTGCTTATGCTGTAGGAAGAGAGATAGGAATCCGAGCCCTCAGAATGCTTAATTGATGGTGCGAAGCCCTTTTTATCGATCAGGGAAAAGAAATCACAATCCAAGAGCGTTAAAAAATCATGTTTTTTAAAGGAATCCCAGTAAAAAAGGATTAGATCTCCTATTTTTTTTCCGATGATAATAAGAGGAGTAGTCTAATGAGAAGGATAATACTCGTACTGTTTCTCTTAATATCTCCTTTCCTTTTTGCCCAAACCTTATCTCAATGGGAGGGCAGTACGGCCTTAGGAAGATACGGAGAATTTCCGGCCTCAGGATTTTTCGGAGCCAGCAATGCCTTTCCCAGAAATACCACAGTTAGAGTGGAAAATCTGACTAATGGAAAGGTTGTAGAGATAATTATTGTAAGCCGACTGCAGGATCCAGGACTTTTTTTGCTGGTATCCAGGGATGCAGCCAGTGCCCTTGGTATATCGGAATCTGAGATTGTACGTTGTAAGGTTACTCTGAATAGCCAGGCGAACAAGGGTGCTATAAACCCTGCGGAAGAGAGGGCTTACACGCCAGATCCTGATTTAAATCCAAAAGCGGGTTTATCCTCGGAACTTGCCTTTCTGGATTCTATTCTTTTTCCGGAAAGAGTGGCTTCTCCACCGGTACAACCAAAAGAGGATACCACCCCGGTAACCCCTGTTTCTCCTCCAGTTAAGGAGGAACCGCAGGTCCAGGCTGTTGTAGAGGAATCACCGGTTCAGGCTGCCACAAAGGAGGAACTGGCAGAAGAGGCTGCAAAAGAAGCAGAGCCAGTTGTTGAAGAAACACCTTCGGTGGCAGAGGTGCCAGAAACTCCCCCGGAAGAACCGGATCTCCCCAGGGTGGATGATCTTATCCTGCTTAAGGCAGAACCGGAACCTGTCTTACCTGAGGAAGTAGCCCTTCCCGAACCGGAACCACAACCTGTATTGGCAGAGGAGTCAGCAGAAGAGCCGGTGGAAGAGCCGGCGGAGGAAATAGTAGAGGAACCCTCCCAAGAGGTGGCAGAAGAGATTGTCTCAGAACCAAAGGCAGAAGAAACTGTTCTTCCTGTTGTAGAGGAGGTTCCCCTGGAGGAACCGCCTGTGGAGGAAACTATCTTGGCAGAATCCCTTCCGGAACCAGTGGAAGAGATAACCGCAGAACCTCCGGCAGAGGAAGAACCAGAAGAAGTGACGATGGAGGACCTTCCCTTGGTGGCAGAATACCCTGAAGCTTTTGAGCCGGAACCGGAGGTAATGGAATTGGAAGAGATCCTTCCTCCCCCAGTGCCAACGATTGTGGAAGAGGAGCTTCCCATGGCTGTTTCCTCCCGGGAGGAGATGCCGGAAGAGGAACTCTCCACCTTTGATCTTGAAGAACCTCTTGCCGAGGAGCCGGAGGTTGTTCTTGAAACCTCTGAAAAGGGAGAAGAGTTGCCAGAAGCAATAGAGCCGGAGCCGGAAGTTCTGGCGGAAGAAACAGCTGCGGAAGGGGAGATCCCCATGGAATCGGAAACAGAACTGCCTGGGGAAGAGAAAACCGAAGAAACGACAATCCGGGAAGTGGAGAAGGAGGAGATTCCTGTAGAAGCAGAACTGGTATTCCTTTTTGAACCTGCTGAGGAAAGACCCCCTGAAGTTCCCCAGGAAAAGGAATCCGAAGAGATCCCGGAGGAGGTATCTGTCGACTATGCGGAGTTGGAAGTAGCCGAAGTTGTCGAGGTTCCAGAGGAGATGCCGGAGGTTTCTTTACCTGTTGCAGAAAAGGAAACCCCATTGCCTGTTTTAATGGTGAATCGGGAAGCCTACTATCTTCAGATTGGGGTATTTACGGAGAGAGACTCTGCCTTGAAATTAGTTGAAAGATTCGGTTCTGTTTATCCCCTGGGGATTACCAAGAGGGATACTCCGGAAAGAACTGTGTACAGGGTTTTATTGGGCCCTTTGAACTGGGATGAAAGCGGCGCTGTGCTTCTCTCCATGAAAAGCCTTGGGTTCAAGGATGCTTTTCTAAGGAAAGGATTGACCCTTGAATAAGGAATCCAGGGAAGAGGCCAAGAAAAGGATAGAGATTCTTTCGGAAAGATTGCGAAGGTATCAGTATGAATATTATGTCTTAGGCCGACCAACTTTAGGCGATCAGGAATATGATCGCCTTTTTGATGAACTTTGCTCCCTGGAAAGGCAGTATCCAGATTTGGCTTTTATGGATTCTCCTACCAGGAGGGTAGGGAGTGATCTTACCAATGATTTTAGAGAATTTACTCACACTATTCCTGTGCTAAGCCTTGACAAAGCCTACACTCCGGAAAGTGTTCTTGCCTGGATGAAAAAAACAGAACAGACCGCAGGGAAACCCCTCTGTTTTGTGGGGGAAGAGAAGATCGATGGGGTTTCCATAGTTCTCTACTACGAGGAGGGCAGGCTGCAGAGGGGAGTTACCCGGGGTAATGGGTATGTAGGCAATGATATTACAGAAAATATTAAAACCCTAGGATCCCTTCCTCTTAAACTCGAAAGAAGAGTGAATTGCACGGTCCGGTGGGAGATCTACCTGCCAAAG
>Ga0067045_1032268_pt1 | contig 10546 bp, 9 predicted proteins | sample TerdegcTABiofilm_FD_59184 | JGI IMG/M metagenome (GOLD analysis project Ga0067045, IMG submission 59184) | Combined Assembly of (Gp0054472, Gp0054536) Wastewater bioreactor microbial communities from Singapore -Terephthalate degrading... | reverse complement strand
CGGCTACGCCGCCGGCGGCGCGGTGGACACGATGGCACGCATCGTCGCGCAGCGCCTCACCACCGCACTGGGCCAGTCCGTCATTGTGGAAAACCGCGCTGGCTCGGCCGGGCTGCTCGCCGCCGACACGGTGGCCAAGGCCCCGGCCGATGGCTACACGCTGCTGCACGGCGAAAGCGCGCTGCTCATCGCGCCGCAGTTGCAGAACCAGTCGTCCTCGCTCGACCCGATCAAGGCGCTCGTGCCCGTGGCGGGCCTGTTCCAGTCGCGCCTGTTGCTGGTGGCGAACAACGCGGTGGCCGCCAACAACCCGGCGGAATTTCTCGCGCTGGTCAAGGCCAACCCGGGTCGCTTCACGTATGGCACCTCCGGCATCGGCACGGTGCATCACCTGGGCGTGGAGCTGTTCAAGTCGCGCACCAAGACGCACCTCTTGCACATCCCGTATCGCGGAGCGTCGCAGCTCGTGACCGACGTGATCAACGGCCAGCTGCAGTTTGGCGTGGTGAGCGCGGCGGCCGGCGTGCCGCAGGTGCGCAGCGGGCGCGTGAAGGCGATCGCGATGTTCAGCTCGACCCGCCTGGCCGGCGCGGAAGACATCGCGACCCTGTCCGACGTGGTCCCGGGTTTCCATGTCGCGCCCCGGCAGATGCTGCTGGCGCCGGCCGGTACGCCACAGGCCGTCATCGACCGACTGAGCGCGGCCGTGGGCGAGCTGCTGGCCACGCCCGAAGCGGTGAGCGCCGCCGCCGCGCAAGGCGTCACCACGGCCTACATGGCGCCCGGGCCGCTGGCGGCCGATGTCAAGCGCGAGTACGCGGAGTGGGGCCGGGTCATCAAGGCCCAGGGCATCTCGGCCGAATGAGCGCGCCGCGCCCCCGCATCGGCCTCATCGTGCCGCCGGCCCACGGGCGTGTGCCGCCCGATGCGCCGCTGCTGTACGGCGAGCGCTTCGACTTCATCGCGCGCGGCCTGGGCATCGACGGCGTGTCGCCCCGGGGCTTCGCGCCCGTGGTCGACCAGATCGTTGACCATGCGCGCGCCTTGCGCGCCGATGGGGCACAAGCGATCTCGCTCATGGGCACCTCGCTCAGCTTCTACAAAGGCCCCGCGTTCACCGACTCGCTGCGCGATGCCATGCAGCAAGCCACCGGCGTGCCCTGCACCACCATGAGCCACGCCGTCGTGTCGGCCTTGCAGACGCTCGGCGTGCAGCGGGTCGCGGTGGCCACCTCGTACATCGACGAGCTCAACGAGCGCCTGGTCGACTACCTCGGCGCCCTGGGCATCGAGGTCACAGCCATCGAAGGCCTGGGCATCGAGCCGGTCGGCGGCGCGGCCGAGGTCTCCACCGAGCGCCTGATCGCGCTGAGCCGCAAGGTGCATGCGAAAGCGCCCGGCGCGCAAGGCATCTTCATGTCCTGCGGCGGGTTGCTGACGCTGGACGCCATTGCGGCGCTGGAAGACACCTTCGACCTCCCCGTGATCGGCAGTTCGCCCAGTGGCTTCTGGGACGTGGTGCGCACCGCAGGCGAAGACCCGCGCAGCAGCACCGCCGGAGGCCGCCTGTTCACGCGGGTTTAATTCACTTTGCCTGGCCCTGGCCAGCCTCTGCATCCCACCCCTGTCTCTCATGAAAATCACCCGCATCACCGCCACCGCGCTCCACATTCCCTTCACGCTCGATGTGCCCGGCGGCGGCGCGCACCAAGAGGCGCTTGGCTGCTGCGTCGTCGAGATCGAGACCGATGAAGGCCTGATCGGCCATGGCCTGACCGCGATCACGCAGGAGAAGGTGGCCGAGTCCATCATCACCCACGTGCTGGCGCCGGCGCTGATCGGCACCGACCCGCTGGCGCACGAGGCGCGCTGGGAACAGATGTACTGGCTCACCGCCTCGCGCGGACAGACCGGGTATGCGCAGCACGCCATGGCGGCCATCGACGTGGCGCTGTGGGACATCAAGGGCAAGGCGCTGAAGCAACCCATCTGGCGGTTGCTCGGCGCCGCGCGCAAGGAGCTGGAGATCTACGCCACCTTCGGTTTCGAGTTCCTCGACATCGACGGCCTGCGCAGCGCGGTCAAGTCCCTGTCCACCGAGGGCGTGGAGCACCTGAAAATGGTGGTGGGCTTTCGCGCGCTGCCGCGCCGCGAGAGCCGCAGCCTGATGTCCGTCATCAAGGAAGACGCCAGGCGCGTGCACGCGGTGCGCGAGGCCGCAGGCGACGACGTCTCGCTCTACATCGACGCCAACTGCGGCCTGGACGCGTACCACGCCGAGCGCCTCATCCGCATGACGGCCGACTGCAACCTCGGGTTCTTTGAAGAGCCGATCACGCAGAACGACGTGCTCGCCATGGCCGACCTGCGCGCACGCACCGGCATGCCGCTGACCTGTGGGCAGAACGAAGGCCTGGCTTACCGCTTCCGCGACTGGCTGATGGCGCGCAGTGTCGATTTCGTGCAGCCCAACGTGGTGATCTCCGGCGGCTTCACGCAATGCGTGCGCATCGCGGCGCTGGCCAACGCCTTCAACGTGTCCATCACCAGCGGCGGCGCCTACCCGCTGCACAACATGCACCTGCAGGCCGGTGTGGGCAACGGCACCAAGGTCGAGTGGCACCTGCCGGTGGTGGCCATGATGCGGCGCCTGTACCAGGGCTTCCCCGAGCCCGTGGGCGGCAGCATCACCATGTCGGAAGCACCGGGCCTGGGCTTCGACCTGATCCCCGGGGCCTTGCAGGAACTGCGGGCCTGATCCCGTGATCCTCAACCTCGACGATTTTGAAGCCGCTGCGCGCTCGCGGCTGCCGAGCGCCCTGTACGGCTTCGCGGCGAACGGCTCGGAGCGCGGCGCGTCGGTGCTGGCCAACAGCCGCTCCTTTGAGCGCTGGTCCCTGGTGCCGCGAACGCTCGTGGACGTGGCCTCGGTGGCGCAGGAGACGAGCCTGTTCGGTGTGACGCATGCCTCACCGTTCGGCATCGCGCCCATGGGCGGCTGCGCGCTGTTTGCCCACCGGGCCGACCTTGCACTCGCGCAGGCTGCGCACGCCAGCGGCATTCCCTTCGTGCTCAGCGCGGCCTCCAGCGTGCCGCTCGAACAGGTGATGGCCGCCGCGCCGGGCAGCTGGTACCAGGGCTACATTCCCGGTGACGAAGCGCGCATCACCGCCCTGCTCGCGAGGCTGCGCAGCGCGAAAGTCGCGGTACTGGTGATCACCGTGGACGTGCCCATCGCCTCCAACCGCGACCGGGACCGCCGCCTCGGTTTCACCATCCCGCTCAAGCCGCGCCTCTCGCTCGCCGTGGACGGCGTGCTGCACCCGCGCTGGCTGCTCGACACCTTTGCCCGCACGCTGCTGGCCGACGGCATTCCCCGGCTGCCGAACTTCGGCGGCGAGGCCACGGGGCGGCCCATCATCGCCACCCCCACGGCGGCCGCGCGCTCGGACCGCGACCGGTTCACCTGGGCGCATGTGGCCCTCATCCGCCGCCTGTGGAGCGGACCCCTGGTGATCAAGGGCGTGCTCAGCGCCGACGACGCGAGGCTGGCCCGCGAGGCCGGTGTGGATGGCCTCATCGTCTCCAACCACGGTGGCCGCCAGCTCGATGGCGCGGTGGCGCCGCTGGACGTGCTGCCTGAAGTGCTGGAGGCGGCGGGTTCGCTGCCAGTCTGCCTGGACGGTGGCATCCGGCGCGGCACCGATGCGCTGAAGGCGCTCGCCCTGGGCGCACGCATGGTCTTCGTGGGCCGGCCCATGCTGTACGCCGCCACCGTGGGTGGGCAGGCCGGCGTGGAGCAGGCGGTGCGCATCCTGCAGGCCGAGATCAAGACCAGCCTCGCCCTGCTGGGCTGCAACCGCATCGGCGAACTGCGGCCTTCCCACCTTCGCGCGCCATGAACACCACCACCCACCAGGCCCAGGTGCTGATCGTCGGCGGCGGCCCGGTCGGGCTCACGCTGGCGATGGATCTCGCGCAGCGCGGCACCGACGTGCTGCTGGTCGAGCTGCGGCCCCACGGCGAGCGACCCGAGGCCAAGTGCAACCACGTCTCGGCGCGCTCCATGGAAATCTTCCGCCGCCTCGGCGTGGCGAAAGCCCTGCGCAACACCGGCCTGCCGGCCGATCACCCGAACGACGTGGCCTACCGCACCACCTTCACCGGCGACGAGCTCTCGCGCATCCCCATTCCCTCGCGCCGCGACCGCTACACCGCCACGGAAGGCCCCGACACCTGGTGGCCCACGCCGGAGCCCCCGCACCGCATCAACCAGATCTACCTGGAGCCGGTGCTGTTCGAGCACGCGCTCGCCACGCCCGGCGTGCGCATCCTGACGCACACGCGCATCGAGGACTTTTCGCAGGACGAAGACGGCGTGAGCGCGCAAGGCATCGACCTGTCGAGTGGGGCCATGGTCAGCTTCCGTTGCGAGTACCTCATCGGTTGCGATGGTGGCCGCTCCGGGGTGCGCAAGAAGATCGGCGCCAAGCTGCATGGTGTGGAGGTGGTGCAGCGCGTGCAGTCCACCTTCCTGCGCGCGCCCGACCTGCTGCAGCGCGCGAAGCACCCGCCGGCCTGGGCCACGTTTTCCTACAACCCGCGCCGCAGCGGCAACGTGTACGCCATCGATGGCACCGAGACATTCGTGGTGCACAACTACCTGCGGCCCGGCGAGACCGACTTCGAGTCCGTCGACCGGGACGCCTCGATCCGCACCATCCTTGGCGTGGGGGCCGACTTCCAATACGAGGTGATCTCGAAGGAAGACTGGATCGGCCGCCGCCCGGTGGGCGACAAGCTGCGCGAGCGGCGCGTGTTCATCTGCGGTGACGCGGCGCACCTCTGGGTGCCCATGGCCGGCTACGGCATGAATGCCGGCATTGCTGATGCGATGAACCTGTCGTGGCTGCTCGCGGGCCGTTTGCAGGGATGGGCTGGAGAGGGCGCTCTCGCCGCCTACGAAGCCGAGCGCCTGCCCATCACCGAGCAGGTGTCGCGCTTCGCGATGAACCATTCCATCGCGCTGCAGAAGGAGCGCGAAAGCGTGCCGCCTGACCTGGAGGCACAAGGCCCCGCTGGCGACGCCTTGCGCGCCGCTGCGGGCAAGACGCTGTACGACCTCAACGTGCGGCAGTACTGCTGCGCGGGCCTCAACTTCGGCTACTTCTACGATGAGTCACCGTTGATTGCCTACGACGGCGAAAGCCCGCCCGGCTACACCATGGACACGTTCACCCCCTCCACGGTGCCGGGTTGCCGCACGCCGCATGTGTGGCTGGACGATGGGCGCTCGCTCTACGACGCGATGGGCGACGGCTTTGCGTTGCTGCGCCTGGACCCTGCGGCCGACGCGGGTCCCTTGCTGGACGCCGCGAAGCAACGCGGCTTGCCGCTGCGCGTGGTGGATGTGAAGTCGCCGCAGGCGCCGGCGCTGTACACCCACCGGTGGGTGCTGTCCCGGCCCGACCAGCACGTGGCGTGGCGCGGTGATGAGTGGCCTGCCGATCCCCTGGCCTTGATCGATCGGGCGCGCGGCGCTTAGCGCGGTCGATATACTTCTTTTGGCTTAATTTGATGGTGCGGGCTGCGTGTCTTTGGCTGTTCACCATCATTGGGGGGAAGCGCGATAGGCGAGTTGCACGGTCTTGTTTCGATTTTTGCCAGTCCCCCCCAAAACCGACCATCATGGAGGGGCTCGTGAAGCTGCGACGTGTCATCAACGGCGAAAAGACCATCAACGACGTGGGATCGTGGAAAACGGGTGAAAAGATGCCCAAGACTGCTTTTCCAGTGCGCGGAACCGGGTTCAAGGTACCGGGCAAGTACACATGGCGTGTCGTGCAATTTGCATGCGAAGGCGAGTCGTTTCGACTGCTCATGGCTTATCGGCTGGACTTGCAACGGGCTGTGTTTTACTTGGGCAAAGAAGCAAGGTCTGAAATGCTTGTCCTCTGCCGATATGAGTTCCACTCAGGCGAGCCCGGGTGGCATATGCACTGTATTTGTGATGATGAGGACAAGGTATCCGGGCGTTTGGTCTGCGATGACAAGCGGCTGCCTCACTGGGATTCGTTTCATCGGGAGTTGGCGCTTGGCATCACACGTTCTGAGGACGCTTACAAACGTGCGGATAGAGTGTTTCGATTGTCCAAAACCCCGCCCTACGAGTTGGAGGGTCAACCATGGCAAGCGTGATCAAGGAAGAACTGTGCCAAGCGTTCTGCGGCATGCTGTCGGTCCACGAGATTCCGGCGGGTTATGCCGTTGGCACCGGGCATGAGGGAATGAACGGAGATCACATCGGGTTCTATGTGATTGGGCCGGATGTCGCCGGCCGGTATTTCGTTCAAGACGACGGCCTCACGATGGCGACACTTGAGGCATCTGGAGTTGACCTCACCAACAAGTCGCGCAGCGCGATGCTTTCCGAGTTGCGAGAGCAATATGCCGTCCTCTTCGATCAGGAATCCGGTGAGTTGAAGACGAACAGCGTCGATCAACAGGAAGTTGGTCGCGTCGCGATGCGCTTCATTGCCTTCATGCTGCGAGTGCAGGATTTGCTGCTGACGACGCGCGAACGCACCCTCAGCACATTTCGAGAGGACGCTTCCATTCTGATTCGCCAGATCGCTGGTGATCGGGCGCAAATCGTCGAGGACTACGTCATCAGCCCACTGATTTCGGACGTTTCCGCAGAGCTCGCGATCCTTGTCCCCAATCGGCCGCCCGTGGCGGTCTTTTTTGGTATCGACGATTCGCACGTGATGGAAGCACTGCTCTTGCAGTCGTATGCCGAAAACAAGAAGGTCGATTGCAAAGTGATCGCACTGCTTGAGACCGAAGGTGCCGTCAAGGGCAAGACCCGCCAGCGCGCGAACAACCACCTTACTGCGGTTCCCAACTTCCGTGGTGATGAGGAGGCTGCTTGCAAGCGCATCGTGCGAGAGGCGCTCGGCATTGATCCAACGATTCACTAACGTGATCGGTGCCTGGATATACTGCTTCCGTTGTACAAATTCTGTGCAACCGGGATTGGCGTCCTGATGATGGAAGATTGATAAGAGGGCTGCAACGTGTTCGCGTTGCAGCTCTCTTCTCGTCCGTGCTGCTTTATGGTGGCCCGGGCGGGGAGACGCGAGTCTCGCCGGTCTTGATCTTTCATCCCGGTACGCCAACCTGCTCGGGCCACCGCCACCTCAAAAGGGGGGCGGTGCCATCACCAGCAACAGGAAGGCACATGCAATATCCCCCCTTTGTGTCCACGCGGCGACCCCGCTTGGGCCTGCTCATCGACGCCGAAAACTTCAGCGCCCGCAAAGCCCCGCGGCTCATGGCCCGGGTCTTCGACCGGGGCGAACCCATCATTCGCCGCGCCTACGCGGACTGGACCAACCCCCGGCACCTCGGCTGGCGCCGCATGCTGCACATGCTGGCCATCCGCCCCATGCAGCAGTTCCACTACGCCCACGACAAAAACGCCTCGGACTCCGCGCTCATCATGGACGCCATGGAGATGCGGGTCGGGCGCCCCCGGCTGGACGGCATGTGCATCGCCTCGTGCGACAGCGACTTCACCGGCGTGGTCGGGCGCCTGCGCGAGGCCGACATGGCCGTCTACGGCTTTGGCCGGCCCGATGCCTCACCAGCCTTCGTGGCCGCGTGCGACCACTTCGTGTTCCCGTAGCCGGGCTGGCAAGATGCGAGGGTGCTGTTTTAGCGCCCTCGGCACGGGCGCACCTGAAAGGCCGACATGCGAATCCAGCTTCTGGTCATCGACCCCCAGAATGACTTCTGCGACATCGAGGGCGCCGCGCTGCCTGTGGCCGGTGCGGACGAAGACCTCCAGCGCCTGGCGCGCTTCATCGCCTCGAACACCGGGCGCCTGGACGGCATCACCGTCACGCTGGACTCGCACGCGAGCGTGGCGGTCGAGCGCACCACGTTCTGGCTCACCGGGAAAGGCGAGGCGGTCGAACCCTTCACCTTCATCACGGCCGATGACGTGGTTTCGGGCCGGTTCCGGCCCCGGGATGCGGGCCTCGCGCCCCAGGTGCTGGCCATGCTTCACCAGCTCGCCGCCGCCGGCAAACCCGGCATGGTGGTCTGGCCGGTGCACTGTGTCACCGGCACCTGGGGCCACAACATCCACGGCGAGCTTGCCCGCAGCCTGGCGGCCTGGGAAATGGCGAACCAGCGCGCGGTGGCCAAGGTGCTCAAGGGCGAGTACCCCCTGAGCGAGCATTTCGGCGTGTTCGAGGCCGACGCGCCCGTGCCCTCTGTGCCGGGCACGCAGTTCAACCGGGGCCTGGCCGCCGCCGTGGCCAGCGGGGCGGACCTGGTGGCGATCGCGGGCGAGGCGTCGAGCCATTGCGTGGCCGCGAGCTACGACCAGTTCATGCGTTTCCTGGCGAAGTCGCCGGCGTTCGCGCCCCGGGTGGCGCTGCTGCGCGACTGCATGAGCCCGGTGGCGGGTTTCGAGCCCCTGGCCGAGGCCTTGTTCGAGCGAGCGCGCGCGGCTGGCACGCTGGTGCTGGGCGTCGATGAGCTCCAGGCCATGATCCACCCGGAACGGACCGCCGCATGAGCCCCGACGCCGCCCAAGCTTTCGTCCCGGTGGTGGATTCGCTGCTGGGCACCGATCTCTACAAGTTCACGATGTTGCAGCCCATGCTGCACTCCATGCCCGCCAACCAGGCGGAGTACCGCTTCGTGTGCCGCAACCAGCCGGACTACCCGCTGAGCGAGATCCGCGACGAAGTGGAGCGCCAGATCGAGCACCTGTGCAGCCTGCGCTTCACCGAGGACGAGCTGCGCTACCTCGGCGCCTTGCGCTACATGAAGTCCGACTTCATCGACTTCCTGCGCATCTTCCGGCTGCAGCGCCGCTACATCACCGTGAGCAGCGAGGGCGACCAGTTGAGCATCGTGGCCAAGGGGCCGCAGATCCACGTGATGCTGTTCGAGATCTTCGTGCTGGCCATCGTCAACGAGGTCTACTTCCGGCGCCTGGACACCCCCGAGGCGCGTGCCGAAGGCCGCCGGCGCCTGAAGGACAAGATCGCCCTGTTGCGCGGCTTCGGCACTCAGGGCCCGCAGCGCCAGCACCCCTTCGAGTTCTTCGACTTCGGTGTGCGCCGCCGCTTCTCGGCCCCGTGGCAGGACGAGGTGGTGGCCACGCTGGCCCGCGAGGTGCCCGAGTTCTTCAAGGGCACGTCCAACGTGCACCTGGCGAAGAAACACGGCCTGGTGCCCATCGGCACCATGGCCCATGAGTACCTGCAGACCTTCCAGGCCACGGGCGTGCAATTGCGGGCGTTCCAGAAGGCGGCGCTGGAGAACTGGGTGCAGGAGTACCGGGGCGACCTGGGCGTGGCCCTGACCGATGTGGTCGGCATGGACGCCTTCATCGCTGACTTCGATCTTTATTTCGCCAAGCTCTTTGACGGCCTGCGCCACGACTCCGGCGACCCGGTGGCCTGGGGCGAGAAAGCGCTGGCGCACTACGAACGGCTCAAGATCAAGGCGCACACCAAGCGCCTGGTGTTCTCCGACGGGCTCGATCTGCCGGCCGCCCTGGGGCTGTACCAGCACTTCGCGGACCGCATCCAGATCGGCTTTGGCATCGGCACGAACCTCACCAACGACATGGGCTTGCGCCCGCTGAACATTGTCATGAAACTCGTGAGCTGCAACGCGCAGCCCGTGGCCAAGCTCTCCGACTCGCCCGGAAAAACCATCTGCGACGACGAGACTTTTCTGGCTTACCTGCGCCAGGTGTTCCGCATCACCGCCTGAGCCGTGCCCGCATTTGCTGGAGATCACCGCCATGACCGATCGCCGCCAGTTCCTCGTTGCCGCCGCTGCGTTGGCCGCACCCCCGCTTGTGCGGGCGCAGCACCACGGCCACCACAGCGGCCAGTTCGAGCGCCTGAACCAGCCCGGTCGCATCGACCTGCCTGAAGTCCATGCGCAGCAGGCGGTGAGCGACAGCCCCGCGCCACGGGCGGCGCGCGCAGGCGCCTGGCGGGCGCGCGCGCCCTTGCCGATTCCCCGCACCGAAATGGCCTGGGCGGTGGCGTACCGCAACCGCGTGCACCTGGTCGGCGGCTACGCCGAGCAGCGGGTCGACAAGCCGTACCACCATGCCTACGATCCCGTCACCGACCGTTGGGAGGAACTGCCCCAGCTGCCGCGCGGAGCGAACCACGTGGGCGTCGCGACGCTGGGCGACCGGCTCTACGCGTTCGGCGGTTTCATAGAGCAGAACCGCACGCCGCACGACGAGGCGTTCCGTTTCGATGGCGCGCGCTGGGAGCGCATCCGCCGCCTGCCCGAAGCCTGCGGCGCCATGGCCTGCATCGCGCTCGGTTCGCGCATTCACCTGATCGGCGGCGCCATCGGCAGCGACTGGCGGCGCTCGATCGACTGGCACGTGGTCTACGACCCCGCGAGCGATCGGTATGAGAAACGCCAGCCCTTGCCGGTGGCACGGGACCACATCGGCATCGTGGTGGTGGGGCCGGCCATTCACGTGATCGGCGGG
>Ga0067045_1032267_pt1 | contig 10548 bp, 8 predicted proteins | sample TerdegcTABiofilm_FD_59184 | JGI IMG/M metagenome (GOLD analysis project Ga0067045, IMG submission 59184) | Combined Assembly of (Gp0054472, Gp0054536) Wastewater bioreactor microbial communities from Singapore -Terephthalate degrading... | reverse complement strand
CGGCCATCGAGGCGGCCCGCGAGGCGGGGCTGATCGTCAGGCGGGTGATCGCCCTCATCGACCGCGAAGAGGGGGGCAGGGAAAACATCGAAAAAGAGGTCGGCGACGTCAGGGCCGTGCTGACGAGAACGGAAGTCATGGCCTACTACAGCGGCAAGGCGGGGTGACCGGTTGAAGCCCATCCGACGCCTCTCCCTGATGGCCCTCGCCGCCATGCTCCTCCTGCCGCCCTGCGAGGCGAAGGCCGAAACGGCCGGCGAACGAATCCCCATCACCGCCTTTTCCTCGACCGCCCTGGAGAACGGGGTCCCTCCGGGCTGGAACCTCGAGCTACGCCACGGAAGGCCGAACCTCTCGATCGAGAGGCTGGAGCGGACGGGGATCGATCCTGCCGGGAAACGCACGTCCTTCGGGTGGGGGGAGGCCCAGGCGTCGGTCCGGCCGGGAAACTACTGCCTTCACCTGACAAGCGACGGGGAGTCCTCCTTCGGCATCAGCCGCAACATGAAGGTCAACCCGAAGGAGTACCCCTATCTGAACTGGAAATGGGCCGCCAGCCGGCTGCCCGACGGGGCCGACATCCGCCGGCGCGCCGCGGACGACCAGGCCGCCCAGATCTACGTCGTCTTCACCCCCACGGGATTCCCCCACGCCCTGACGGCCCCCCTGCTGGGCTACGTCTGGGACACGGAGTGCCCCAAGGGGACGACGGGCCGCAGCGCCCACCCCCTGGCGGGCCGGGTCCGCTACGTCGTGCTGCGGAACAAGACCGACAGGCTCGGCCAGTGGATAGCGGAGAAGCGCAACATCTACGAGGACTACCGCAGGCTCTTCAAGGACATCAACGGCGGCGAGCCTCCCGAGGTCGTGGGCGTCACGTTCTTCATCAACGCCCACAACACGAAGAGCCGGGCCGAAAGCCGGTTCTGCGACGCCTACTTCTCCAGGAACTAGGCATCAGGCATGGGGCTCCGGGCTTGAGGCAAGAACGAACCCGCCCGTGCCATTCCCTCCTGTCACCTGTCGCCTGTCGCCTCTCGTCTGATCTTGTTCACCAGGATGTGCGCGCGCCGGATGGGCTCCGGGATGCGGTAGCGACGCGAGCACCGAAGGACGATCTCCACCGCCCGCTCGTGGCCGACCCGGTGGCCGGGGGAGACGAAGACCGGCTTGACGCGGTCCTTCGTCCGCACGACGGAGCCGATCACCCTGCCGTCGTGCACCAGCGGCGCGCTCTGCCCCCGACCCGCGCCGGGCTCCTCGAACGAGCCCGTCAGCCGCGTCTTGGCGCACCCCACGGCCGGCACGTCCAGGATGAGCCCCAGGTGGGCCGCCAGGCCGAAGCCCCGGGGGTGGGCAATGCCCTGTCCGTCGAAGAGGGCCACGTCCGGCCGCCCCCGCAGCTTCGCGAAGGCCCGAAGCAAGGCCGGGCCCTCGCGGAAGGACAGAAGGCCGGGGATGTAGGGAAAGGGGGTCCTTCCGCAGTGCGTGGCCTCTTCCAGGACGTCCAGGCTTTCGGCGTCCAGGAGCACGACGGCCGCGAAGACCCGGTCGTCGCCCTTCGCGCACGAGATGTCGGCCCCCGCCACGGTCCGGATGTCCCGGGGCAGCCTGTCTTCCAGGACCAGCCGTCCGCGCAGCTCCTCCTGGATGGCCGCCGCCGTCCCGTAGTCCACGTCCCAGGGATGCAGGTTCTTTATCTTCACTGTGCACCAGGGGTGAGGTTCTTCAAGGGCGGTTAAAGGGCCCAGATGCAAGGCGCCCTTTCAGACAGAGGGTAAGAGGGTATGAAGGCGAGAAGTTCGGAGAAGCGGAACGCCTTACTTTGGCTGACGGATCATCCGACGTTCTTACCCTCTCACCTTCTTACCTTCACCGGTCAGAAGCATGCGCCCCAAACGCCGGACCGCTAGAGCTTGAAGGTCATGTCGCAGCAGGCCCCCAGGATCCCCACCTGCCGGTTTGCGTCCCGGACGATGCGGCGGCAGTGCTCCACGACCTTGTCCATGGCCCGGTCGGTCCGGTCCTGGTTGATGTGGAACAGGGCGAACTGCCCGACCCCGGCGTCCATGGCCAGGCTCAGGGCGTCGAGGTAGGAGGAGTGCCCCCAGCTTTGGTGCCTGCCGTATTCCTCGCCGGTGAATTCGGCATCGTGCACGAGCAGGTCGGCGCCGGCGCAGAACCTCAGGTAGTCCTCGTAGGCGAGGCCGCCGGGGTGGGAGAAGCCCAGTTCGTGGTCCGTCAGGAAGACGAACCGCTTGCCGTCCTCGACGAACGCATAGCCCTTGCCCCCGCCGGGGTGGCTGACGTCGATGGGGTGGATCGCGATCGAGTCGATCTCGAACCGTTCGGGACACCCCTCGGAATACAGGATGTGCGCCTTCAGGTCCCCGTAGTTGACCGGGAAGTTGGGCGGGGACATCATCCGGGCCAGCATGGTCCGCACGAACTCCTCGGCGAAGGGACACCCGTGCACGCGCAGGACGGTCTTGCCGGAGTAGAGGGGCCGGAAGAAGGGGAAGCCCATGACGTGGTCCCAGTGGGCGTGGGTGAAGATCAGGTCGTACTCGGTGATGCCCTCGGCCAGGAGCGACTTGCCCAGCCTCCGGATCCCGGTGCCGGAATCCACGATGATCACGCGGCCGTTCTTCGAGCGGATCTCGACACAGGTGGTGTCGCCGCCGTAGCGGATGTACTCCTGGCCGCAGACGGGGATGGACCCCCTTGCGCCCCAGATCTTGATGAACATGCGAGGCACTCCATGGGGCGGGGTGTGCGTCAGGCCGCCCCGAGATGTGGTTTCAAGAGCTCCCGGGCCCTCTCGATATCTCTTTCGATCTGCCGGACCAGTTCCTTAGGACTTTCGAACTTCACCTCGTCGCGGATGCGGTCGATGAAGAACACCTCGATCGGCTTTCCGTAGAGCTCCTCCCGCGGGAAATCCAGCAGGTGCACCTCCACGGTCAGCCGGTTGTCGCCGAAGGTGGGGCTGTAACCGATGTTCAGCACGCCGGGATGCCGCCTGCCCTCCATCCGGGCCGTGACGGCGTAGACCCCCTGGGCCGGGATGAGTTCCTTCTCCGAGGCGATGTTGGCCGTGGGGACCCCGATCTCGGAGCCCCGCCGGTACCCCTTCACGACGGTGCCGCTGAGGTTGTACGGCCGGCCCAGAAGCTTCATGGCCCTGCGCACGTCCCCCTCCAGGAGGGCGTGTCGGACGCTGGTGCTGCTGACCAGCACGCCTTCGACCTGCACCCCCTCGATGGCCTCCACGTCGAACCCCAGCTCCTTCCCCATGCTGCGCAGGAAGCTCTCGTTGCCCGTCTTGCGGTTGCCGAAGGCCGTGTCGTGACCGATCAGGAGCTTGACGAGTCGGAGCCTCTCCCACAGGATCTCCCGGACGAACACGTCGGCCGTGGTCCGGGCGAACTCCGGGGTGAACTCGATGAGGATGACGGCGTCGATCCCGAGGCCCCCGATCAGCTTCAGCTTTTCCTCGAGCGTCGTCAGGAGGTAGAAGGGCCTGCGCTCGGGGTGCAGCACCTTCTGGGGATGGGGCTCGAAGGTGAGGACCACGCCGCTGCACTTCCTCCGGGCGGCCTCTGCTGCAACCTCCCGCAGGAGCCTCTGGTGGGCCAGGTGAATCCCGTCGAAATTGCCGATGGTCACGACGGAACATTCATATCTCGGGGGGATTTGGTCCAGGCCCCTGATAACATCCATGAAGACGCTCGCCTCCCCGATGCGTTGTCGCGGCCGCACCCACGGGCGGACCAGCTCTGTACCATATCACGTAGGCCCTTTATATCAAGCCTGTTTTTGCTTGACAAGATTTCGGGGATCATTATAGATTTAGGCCTCTCGAAACGCGTGCCGAAGTGGCGGAATTGGTAGACGCGCTAGGTTCAGGGTCTAGTGGGCGTAGGCCTGTCCGGGTTCAAATCCCGGCTTCGGCACCATGAAAATTCAAAAGGCGCAATCCAGACCGGGTTGCGCCTTTTTTATTGCCCCTCTCCGATGTCACCCCTCCCGGCACCCTGCCGCACTTTCTTTCACGCCTTCAGAGCCCCACAAAACTGGGATTTACGCGTGGAACAAACAAGCAGTCATTGAGTAATTTTACTCAATGACTGAGTAACATTTGTTGATATTAATATTTGCTTATGATATATGCCACTTATGAAATACGAACGCCCATTGAAAACTGTCCTTTTTGAAGCACTTTCGCGACCGACGCCGGTCATTCACGTCCTGATCGGGCCCCGTCAGGTGGGAAAGACCACCATTGCGCGCCAGATCCAAGAATCCATCAAGATCCCCACCGTCTATGCGACAGCCGACAGCCCCGTGCCCCTCGATGCCGCCTGGGTTGAGACCTCCTGGCGTCGGGCTGTCGCCGAGGCCAAGACAACCAACGCCCCGGTACTCCTGATTCTTGATGAACTCCAGAAAGTGCGAGGATGGAGCGAGACCCTCAAGCTGCTCTGGGACAGCCGCGCCCCGGGCCCCGAAATTCGCGTACTCATTGTCGGCTCGTCTGCCCTGCTGATGCAGGAGGGCCTGACGGAAAGCCTTGCGGGCCGGTTCTTCCTTCACCGCTGCACGCACTGGGATTATGCCGAATGCCGCGACGCCTTCGGCTGGAACCTGCAGCAGTGGCTCTATTACGGCGGCTACCCCGGGGCTGCTGCATTCACGGAAAATGAGGACGCCTGGAAACGCTACATCGCCGATTCCCTGATCGAGACCGTTGTGGCCCGCGACGTTCTCCAGATGAGCAAGGTTGCCAAGCCTGCCCTGCTGAGACACCTCTTCGCTCTCGCCGCCACTCTGCCGGCCCAGGCGGTGTCCTACTCCAAGATGCTGGGTCAGCTTCATGACGCCGGCAACACGACCACCCTTGCCCATTACTTGAAACTGCTCGAATCCGCCTTTCTGGCCAGTGGTCTGGAGATCTTCTCTCGCGGTCGACAGCGCAAAAGGGGCAGCATCCCCAAGCTCATTCTCTGGAACAATGCCTTGGTCAATGCCCTGTCCACACGGAGCTTCGCGGAATCTACTGAGGATGGGGTGTGGTGGGGAAGGCTCGTGGAGAATGCCGTCGGCGCCTGCCTGTGCAACAACCTCCACGCGGTTGAATACACCGTGACCTACTGGCGGCAGGGAAATTACGAGGTCGATTTCGTCATCGCCCGGGGAAACGATCTCTGGGCCATCGAGGTCAAAAGCGGCAGGGGCGGCAAGACGGAGGGACTAGCCCGCTTTCGGGCACTATACCCCGAGGCACGGGCGCTGATCGTCGGCGGCCCGGGAATCCCCCTGGAAGAGTTCTTCAGCAGAAACGTCCGTTCATGGCTGGTGTGAATCGGCTACCAGGGTTAATCGGATTTCAACCGATGGTGCTTTCACCGAGAGGCATGCTGAAATACAAGACGCGACCCCATTGCCCGGCCCGACCCCATTGCCCGGCCGGGTTCAAGTCCCGGCTTCGGCACCATGAAAACGAAACGGCATGGAGCCGTCCGGTCCATGCCGTTTTCGTTTGCGCGCTGTGCCTTTTTCCCTGCGCACTTAGAATTTGAAGTTCCCGAAGTTGGACTCCCGGATGGGCTGCAGCATGGCGACCTCGAAGCCGAGGGCCAGGGCGTCGCGGCAGTCCTTGAGCGGCAGCGTCCCGTCGTTGAAGAGCCGAGCCTCCATGTAGAAGGGGTGCGCCTCGCGGTTGTACTTGTCGATCATCCCCTGCTGGAACTTCTTCGCCGCCTCCTCGTCCATCTCCTGGCCCCGCTTCTTGCGGTTGACGCGCTCGAGGCTCGTGAGGATGAAGCCCGCCGTCTCCCCGGACATGACCGACGTCCGGGCGCGCATGGTGGCGAAGATGAACAGCGGGTCGAAGGTCCGGCCGCTCATGCCGAAATTGGCGGCGCCGTGATCGGGGCCGATGACCCACTGGATCCTCGGGACCTCCGTGCAGGCCACGGCCCGGACCATGCCGGAGCCGTACTTGCCGATGCCTGCGTACTCCTCGGCGGTCCCCACCATGTAGCCCGGCGAGTTCTGGATGTAGAGCAGGGGGATCTTCATCGTGGAGCAGCGGATGACCCACTCGATGGCCTTGCGGGCCGAGTCCACGAAGATGACGCCGTTGTTGTTGCTGGCGATGACCCCCACGGGGATCCCCTTGAGATGGATCTTTCCGCAGACGACGTTGTCGCCGCGGCCGATGTTGTACTGGCGCTTGTACTCGCTGAAGTAGCTGTCGTCGGCGATGCAGGCGATGACCTCGCGGACGTTGATGCCCCGGGAAACCTCCTTCGGAAGGACTTCGTAGAGGCGCTCGGGCGGCACCCTCGGCTCGACGGGCTTGCGCCGCTCGCAGTGCAGGGTCTGCTTCGGGTCGAAGGCCAGGAGCTCCCGGAGCTTCTCGATCCCCTCGTCCTGGGACCGGACGAAGTGGTCCGCCCCGCCGGAGATGTGGGTGTGGACCCGGGCGCCTCCCAGGTCCTCCATGCTCACCGTCTCGCCGATGGCGGATTTCACCATGGGCGGCCCGCCGAGGAAGGAGTAGGACATCTTGTCGATCATGATGGACTCGCAGGCCAGGTAGACGATGTAGGCCCCGCCGGCGGTGTTGCCGCCGGTGCTCAGGGTGTACTGCTTGAGCCCCTTGGCCGACATGCGGCACATGTTGTAGAAGAAGTGGCCGAACTGGTTGCGGCCCGGGAAGATCCGGTCCTGCAGGGGCAGGTAGGCGCCCGCCGAGTCGGCGATGTAGACGAAGTTCAGGCCGCAGCGCTCGGCGATCTCCTGGGCCCGCAGGTGCTTCTTGCAGCTGATGGGGTAGTAGGCCCCGGCGCTCACGCGGCTGTCGTTGGCGAGGATCATGACCCAGTTGCCGTGGATCTTGCCGATGCCCGTCACGAGCCCTGCGGAGGGGACGTCCATCACGCCCTCGTAGCCGATCCCGAAGCCCGCGCCGCGGCTCAGCTCGAAGAACTCCGTCCCCGGGTCGATGAGCTGCCGGATGAGCTGGCGCGGGGGCTTCTTCCCCTGCTGGGCGAGCCGGTCGTTCTGGGCCTGGCCGCCGGGGTTGTAGGCCCTTTCCCACATCTCGTAGATCTTCTGCTCCTCGGCAAGCCAGTGCTCGCGGTTCTCCCGGTGTTCCTGCTCCTTCTTCTGCCGCCGGCTCGACTGCTTGTCGGCTGTCTCCGTCATCCCCGATCTCCTTTCACCTCGTCCGCCGCTGTTGAGTGCCTCCTGCAGCCCCCCCCCCGCGGGGATCGGCCCGAAGGCCCCTCACGCGGGCCGTTTCCCGCAGAACAGCTTCATCACGAAGGTTGCGACCGTCTCGTCCCGCTGGTTCACGATCCGGTTGCGGACGGTCAGGACCCCCGCGTCCTTGCCCTTGTCGGCAATCTCGACGACCTCCACCTCGCAGCGGATGGTGTCCCCGATCCGCGTGGGCGCGGGGAAGCGGACCCCCTCCATCCCGTAGAAGGCGATGAACGATTTCGGCAGGTAGCTCGAATACTGCCCCAGGCGGAAGGGCAGCGCGAGGCCGATGCTCAGGACGAGCATGCCGTGGGCGATGCGGCCCTTGAAGGGCGTCCGGGCCGCGTACTCCACGTCTGTGTGAAGGGGGTGCCAGTCGCCGGTGAGGGCCGCGAAGTTCACGAGGTCCCCCTCGGTGACGGTCCTTGCCGGCGAGACCATCCGGTCGCCGACCTGGTAATCGTCGAGATACAGGTACTCTTTTGCCATCTCCGCCTCCCTCGATACCTTGTCCGTTGGGTGCCGGACCGGCGCCCTATGAAGCCGCGACGCCCGCAACCATGATCACCCGACCCGTCCCACGTTTTCTTGTCACTTTTCATCCGGGAATGCAAAACTTTTGTTGGATCCGACTGGGGCCCGTCTCTGGTCCAAAACTTGCAGCATTCCCCTGGGATTTATCACCGGAAAACAAGGAGTTATCGCCATGCTGACCTGGAACCCCTTCAACGTGACGGCCGCGGCGCCGAAGTGGCTCTTCGACGCCTGGGAATACGGCGTCGATGCGGCGCAGCGCCAGATCCTCTTCTGGGACGTCCTGCGCAAGCGGGGCAACAACTACATCGAGCACCTGCGAAACGGCCAGCCGCCCGTGCTGACCTTCCACTACGAGATGATCCTCGACGGCCGCACGTTCGAGCGGCCCGTGAACTTCGCCCTCGTGCGGATCGTGGACCGGCGGGGCGAACACAGGGGCTGCCGCGACGGAGCCGAACGGCGAAAGGGCGGGCGCGGCAAATCGCCCGAGATGCCCAAGCGGCCCATCGTGATCATCGACCCGCGGGCGGGGCACGGCCCCGGGATCGGGGGCTCGAAGCGCGACTCCGAGATCGGCATGGCCCTGGACCACGGCCACCCGGTCTACTTCATCCTCTTCTACACGGAGCCCATGCCCGGCCAGACGCTCAGGCACGTCGTCGAGGCCGAGGAGCGCTTCGTCGAGGAGGTCTGCCGCAGGCACCCCGAGGCGGGAAACCCCGCCATCATGGGCAACTGCCAGGCGGGCTGGGCCTCGGCCCTTCTGTGCGCCGACCGCCCCGACATCGCGGGGCCGCTCATCCTGAACGGGGCCCCCATGTCCTACTGGGCCGGCGTCTCGGGGACGAACCCCATGCGCTACAAGGGGGGGATGCTGGGCGGCGTCTGGCTCACCTCGCTGCTCTGCGACCTGGGCAACGGCAAGTTCGACGGGGCGAACCTCGTCTGGAACTTCGAGTCGCTCAACCCGGCCAACACGTACTGGACGAAGAACTACAGGGTCTACTCCGAGATCGACACGGAGGAGGAGCGGTTCCTGAACTTCGAGAAGTGGTGGGGCGGCTTCTACATGATGAACGCCGAGGAGATCCACTTCATCGTGAGCAACCTCTTCGTGGGCAACAAGCTCGAGCAGGGCAAGCTGGAGCTGCACGAGGGCGAGCCCCTGAGCCTCAAGAACATCCAGAGCCCCATCCTGGTCTTCGCCTCGAAGGGGGACAACATCACCCCGCCCCAGCAGGCCCTCGAGTGGATCCCCCGGGTGTACCGCTCCCTCGACGAGATCCGGGGGCTCGGCCAGGTGATCGTCTACATCATCCACGAGAACATCGGGCACCTGGGCATCTTCGTCGCGGCCGGCGTGGCGAAGAAGGAGCACAAGGAGATCATCCGCAGCTCCGAGATGATCGACTTCCTCCCGCCGGGCCTCTACGAGATGGTCATCGAGGGCGACCCGGCGAAGGGCGACTTCACGACGCGATTCGAGGAGAGGACCCTGGAGGACATCCGCGCCCTCGGCGACTCCGCGGAGACGGAGGAGGACTTCAGCATCGTGGCGCAGGTCTCCGAGTTCAACGACCGGATGTACCGGAGTTTCCTGAGCCCCTGGGTGAAGGCCTGCACCACCGAGCTCTCCGCCGAAATGATGCGCTGGCTCCACCCCCTGCGGGTCCAGCGATACGCGATCTCCGACATGAACCCGCTGCTCCGCCACCTCGGCGCGGCGGCGGCGCAGGCCCGGGCCCACCGGAGGCCCGCGCGCGCGGGAAACCCCTTGAGCGCCTTCGAGAGAGCCCTGTCGGGCTTCGTCGAGGACTGGCTCGACTACTACCGCGACTGCCGCGACCGCGCCCATGAGGCCCTCTTCCGCGCGGTCTACGGCCACGAGGCCCTTCAATACTCTTCCCTCGCGGCGGGGACGATCAAGGCCCTCACGGGGGAGAAGGGGGTCGAGATGTCCTGGGAGGGCTACGAAGCCTGGCTGCGTGAGAGATGGATCGACGCCGCGGACAGGGGGGGGCATGCCGAGGGGCTCGTCCGGACCATGATCGCCATGGCCCGGGTGGGCGGCGTCATCGGCCGCAGGCATTACGCCGTCGCGGAGGAGATCGCCAAGACCCACAGGGTCCTCCGGAAGATCCGGCCCTCCGCCTTCCGCCGCATGGTGAAGGAGCAGTACTGCATCCTGGCGGCCGACGAGGATCGTGCGCTGGAGGCCCTCTCCGGGCTCATCCCCGGCGAACACGACCGCGACGAGGCCCTGGCCCTGGCCCGGCGCATCGCCCTGGCCGACGGGTCCTACCGGGAACCGGAAAAGGCCATGCTCGCGAGGATCGCCCGCGGTCTCGGGATCGACCGGGCGGAGCCGGAGGAGAATAAACTCTTGAAATTCCGGGGAGAGAGCCGTATGTAGAAGAAAAAAAGGAGGGCCCGGGGATGTTCAAGATCGCGAAACTCAAGCAGCTGACCTTCATCCTGCCCAACCGCGTGGGACTTCTGTCCGAGGTCACCACGTTCCTGGCAAACGGGAGGATCAACATCGAGGCCCTCTGCGCCTACGGACGGGGCCCGGACGGCGTCTTCATGATCGTGACGGACAACAACGCCAAGGCGAAGAAGATCCTCACCCAGATGGGCGCCGACGTGAAGGTGGAGGAGATCATCGCCGTGGAGCTGCCCAACAGGCCGGGGCAGCTGCAGAAGGTGGCCAAGAAGGCCTCCGATGCCCTCGTCGACATC
>Ga0067045_1032266_pt1 | contig 10549 bp, 6 predicted proteins | sample TerdegcTABiofilm_FD_59184 | JGI IMG/M metagenome (GOLD analysis project Ga0067045, IMG submission 59184) | Combined Assembly of (Gp0054472, Gp0054536) Wastewater bioreactor microbial communities from Singapore -Terephthalate degrading... | reverse complement strand
TAATCACGTCACCTCGTTGGTGATAGAATCGTTTTCACAAAAGCATTCTATCTTCTTGATCTCTCAAGAACAACGAGGTTTTTCACTTTTTTTGACCCGCGATCCAGGGTCGAGGAAGCCGTTGGCTACGTACGCATCGGTCAGAGTGGCCTCGCTGCCTCCAAGATCGTAACAGGCCGGGCCAGGATAGGCTCCCATACTTTTCGGTCCGAGGTGAACCTCCTTTGCGTTTCCTCGTGCCACGCTCCCGCCGCCGAGGGGAATGCTTCGCAGATCAAGCATGGGCTGCTTCAAAGGGATCCCGAAGATATCAGGATCTCTTGATACGGCGGGCCTAAAGTTCTCTACGAGCCCCACCTTTGTGGTAGTACCGCCAACGTCCAACGTCAACACGTGAGGAAGCTCGTAGAGCCGGGCCCAGTAGGCGCCGGCGTGGATACCGAAGATAGGACCCGACTCGATAGTGTCCACAGGCTTGGTCTTGGAGACTCGAGCAACACCGCCGTCTATGTGCCCAACCAGCAAAGGTTTGAGGAATCCTCGTTGCCTCAGCTCATCTTCCGCTTTGAACATGGTCACTGCCATAGGGCCATGGACGTACGAGTTCATGAGAGCCATATGTGTGCGGGTCATGTCGTCTTGATGCTTGAGGACATCTCGACCGAGAAGAAGCGGAACGTTGCCCAGGTAGTGGTCAGGATATTGCTCTTCGAAAACCTTTTTGATCGTAGCTTCTTCGTCATGACGCAGGCCGTTCCCAAGGCTGATGCATATGCGACGGACGCCCCTTTCCAGGAGGTGCCGGATTCGCAGGAGAAGCTCCTCGGTGTTGAGAGGCAACCTCACAGCCTCGATGTTCGATTCTTCAACGAGAAAACCCACGGCCGGGCTCTTCTGCAAGGCCGAATACAAGGACTTCTGTTTTCCCTCGCTCACGAAGAGGCCGAGCTTTGGCCCCTTGCGCTCGGCTATGACATTTGTCGCAACGGTGGATGACCACCGCATGATATCGACTTTTTCCAAAAACTCGCGGATCGTGGAAAAGCCGAACTGAGCGGCACCTTGTCTGAGGCAATTGATCCACGCTACGGTGAGATCATGAGGGGTGGTGTCCACCTTTACCCGTTTGATCTCATGACCGTTCGTGAACAAGCCATCAGTGAATGTGCCGCCGGTGTCGATGTCAGCAGTGAATCCCATACGTGAATTCCCTCCTTTACCGATTTCTTCGAACAGGCTGTGAGAAAAAGCGCAGGCTTCAAACCTGCCGTGCCGTGGGGCTGGCTCCAAATCCGCCCATCCCCCAAGGCCAGTTCAAAACAAGAATACCGGCGAGACGTCGGCGCTACGGAAAGTTCGCGCCGAGATCCTCGCGGTGGGAGCAGGGTTCAAACGCGACTTTGATTGAAGATAGTCGCCCTCCCCGCCATTCTCGCCGCTTGCCACCGCAATCGAATCAACCGTATTGCAGTGAATAAGGCAGCGTGTTTGTGAAATCCTCCACTAAGTTCCCTGATGATGGGAGAGATAAAGGACCCGACGATCTCCTTCATGCCTCGTGGACGATAGTGGGCAACATTCGTGCCAGACAGCGAAGGAGTGGGGCAAGATCGGGTTGAGACGGTCACCGGTCACAATATCAGTGGGTTAAGGCAAGCCGGTTGTCGTCCCGATTCGATTAGTGGCCAGGATGGTTCGGGAGCCATCGACCGCTGACAGTATCATTTCGGCTAGGACGGGTTGAATTATTTGTGATGGCGAGTGGTTAGCTTATTAGCAACCTTGCTATAGTGATGCAGTTATGCTACAACCGAACCACGGGTTGAAATCCCGCGTCCAACCGGACTGCTCAAGGTGACCTCCTTCAGTGAGCAAGTCCCCTAATAAGCCGTGGCAGAATACGCAACCGTATTTTCGACGGGGCATATCAAGAAGGGATTGCGACGTAGGGTCACCCCTTGTGGGTGCCCAGGGCTGGCACGAGGCCCGCCCCTACAGTCCGAACCGATGCCCTGACCAAGTGCACTGTGGCGCAGATACGCTGCCGTACTTGCGGCAACGCAATTGGCCCGATTGGGGTGGCAAGCGTCGAGAATTCCGGCGAGGGCGGGTTTGAAACTTCACTTCGCCCTTTTGCGAACTGGAACGCTTACTGGGTTTCAACCGCGATGAATGTCACCGCGACCCAAACGTACTGCTTTTAGCTTCCGGAGCTTCCGATGAAACGTTACGGGATGAATGTCCGCAGCCTTTGCCGCTCGGGTAACATTCCCGTCGTGGGCATCCAGGACTGCTCTGAGGTACGTGGTCTCGAACTGCTCCACGGCCTCGCGGTGGGTCAAATTGGCGAGCGAGGAGATCGACTGCTCGCTCCCCGATTCCCCCGCAAACCGCCTGATCTTATCCGAGTACGCGAAGATGTCCCTGTCACTGATTGTTTGAGTGGAACTTGGAAGGATTGCCATTAGTCCCTCCATGAGATTTTCCAGCTCACGGACGTTTCCCGGCCAATCGTATCGTTCGAGAACTCGTGCCGCTTCAGGCGAGAGCGTTCGTACCGGGACGGCATTGGATAGACTGAATTTCTTCATGAAGTAGCGGGCAAGATTGATAATATCGTCTTTGCGCTTCCTCAGAGGCGGCACCTTCAGATGTACTACGTTCAGGCGAAAATGGACGTCGGCTCGAAATCGGTGTTCAGCAACCTCCCTTTCCAGGTCCCTGTTCGTGGACGCAATGATGCGAGCGTCTGAATGGAGAGTCTTGGTGCCTCCCACTCGGAGGAACTCGCGCTCTTCGAGGAATCTCAAGAGAGTGACCTGCGCTTTCGGGCTGAGCTCGCCCACCTCATCCAGGAAAAGGGTTCCTCCTCTCGACTTTTCCAGGAACCCCGGAGAAGCGGTCACTGCTCCTGTAAAAGCCCCTTTCTCGTGGCCGAACAGCATACTTTCCACAAGTCCCTCGGGCAATGCTCCGCAGTTGACGGCAAAGAACGGCCCACTGCTGCGGTTACTTCTAACATGGATTGCGCGAGCTACGAGCTCCTTGCCGGTACCGCTCTCGCCTGTGATGAGCACACTCACGTTGAGTGAGGCAATCTGGTTGATAACTTCAAGGAGTTCCCTGAGGGGCTTGCTGCTCCCCATCAGGCCGTGGGATTGCACTTCTTCTTGGTTGAGGTGCGCTGCTTCCCTGGCCCGATCGCGTTTGGCAAATGCTTCTCGGAGAGAGCTTTCCAGGCGGGCAATGTTGTTGAACGGCTTCGTCAAGTAGTCAAATGCGCCGCTGCGAATCACTTCGACAGCGAAGTCGACCTCAAATCTCTCCGAAACTGCAATGACTGGTACCCGGCAGTTGCCCTGTGCCAGTATGCTTACCGAGGCAAGCTGGGATTGACTGAACGTGGGAAGATTTACCATTACCGCGTCGAAATCGCGCTCTCCCAGCATCCTGCTCCCGCTCACGGTGTCGGCTGCGATGACAATTGACAGGTCTCCCTGACGGAGAACCTCATCAAAGAAGAAACGACAGTATCCGTCGCTTTCGATCACCAAAATCGTTCTCGGATTCCGAGCATCCGTTCGTGGCACGTCATGTGTCCTCATGGTCTGGCCTATTGGTCAAAGAATTCAGAGTTGCCGTGGGGGGATGGCCCTGGTCTTCATTGTCCTCTCTCGCCCCCGAGGCCGGATCCGGCCAGGTTCCGTAGTATTTCAGGATACTGTCGGGGGGCTTTCTGTCGGCCCATTCGGCAAAAAAGCTCTGGTAGGAGCGGCCGGACGCCAGGCGGACTTTCCTTGCCGCATTCCTCTGTTCTTGCGTTTCCGCTCGGAGTACCGTCATGGTAACCGGATCGTATGCCACACAGTACACATTTCGGGCCACCCAGTCGGAAATGATCCCGTTCTGCACGTCTTCCATGACGAGAGCCGGGTCCCGTTCCAGAACATCGCCGTATCCAACTCCTCCGTGGGAACATCCGACGAAGACATCTCCCTCTGCAAAGGGCATCGCTTTCCGCAAATTCGTAGTAACTTCGCAGAGACCCCCCAGAGATTCGTCTCTCACAAGCTCATAAACATCCGCGGGAATGTCCGCGGATAGGCGGCTCATTCGGTCCGGTATCCCGGTATTTCGCAGTTGGATGCCCGGATGGGTGGGCGGAGGATATCCTCCGAAAAACGATTGGAGAGCCTGCACGCGGGACGACTTCACGATTGATTGGTAAACCGCGGCGGGAGCTCCCTGAACCATCCAGGCCACCGTAATCCCTGCTCCCCCTCGATACTTGCCGTGTCCGCACGAATCCTTAAGAATCTTCTGGAAGAGATGCACGTGCGGACGTTCATCCTCTTCCTCTTCGACATCCGGACCCCTTCCCCACGGCCCCCATGGAAAACCCCACGCGTCGACTCCGTCGGAATTATGGCGGGCACCTCCCCCTTCGCAGGTGAGTGGATAAGCCAGCATGTCAGTAAAAGGGATCCCCCATTGGTTACTTCCGGACATGACGTACGCGTCACCATTGTTTCCGTATGGAGCGGTAGCCTGATCGATCTGCCCTGATGCAAAGAGAAGCTTGGACATGGTCAAGTGGGTCAGGCACATGGCAAGGCTGCAGACGAGCACCGAGTTCGCGACTGCAGATTCCGGATTGGCATTGAGGCAGGTTCCTCGCGGCACTGTGAAATCGATGGGCTCCCATATGCCGGCAGACAGAGGCAGGTCATTGAAGGGAAAGCCATAGAGGTACATGGCGCAGTGAGCAACCATTGTATGCTTGAACGCATTGTACGGCCCCGGCGTTTCCGGTGAGGTACCCGTGAAATCGAAATGGAGTCTCCCTCCTCGCTTGACCAGAGTGCATTTGCCTCGCACGAGTCCTTCGTCGATACCTATATGGTCCGTAAAAACAACGCTTCGAAACGTACCATCGACCCAGCTCGATATCCTAGCCCGGGCCGCTTCCGAAGTCATGGCTATCACTCTGGTGAAAACCCCCATGAGAAACTCCGGTCCCTTGTCCTTGGCCAGTTGTTCCACGCGAATCCTCACCCGGTCGCAACTTAGCACCCGAGCTTTCAAATCGATGAGTTGCATGTGGGGTGCTCGCGAAACCATGTTGGCCATCATCTCCAAGAGGTCCTCACGCAGCACAAAATCTTCCCCGATCCTGATAGGGCTCAATTTAAGTCCCTCGTCATATCTGGTTCTGGCGCTTACTGGCATGCCTCCAGGCTCGCAAGCTCCTGTTTCGGGCTGATGACAGGCTGCAGCAGTCCACGCGATTAGACGATCTCCACAGAAAATAGGAATAAACGCGAACTGATCGGGATTGTGGACACCGCCGTACACAGCGTCATTTGCGTAGAATATGTCACCGGGCCTTACTCCCACGGTGGGATGGTCTTTCCAACGTGCACAGATGTACTTGATCTGGGGTTGACCGCATACGGCGTACAAATATGAACCGCATGCCGCAGTGACCATGTCACCCTTAGCCGTGTATATACCTACCGCGACATCTCCGGATCGCAGCATGCTCGACACACCGCTCCGCACAAAGATGTCTTTGGCTTCCTCAACAATCATGTTGAGCTTTTCCGCTGCAATCTCAAAATCGACGCTGTCAAGGCCCCGCATGTACTCCAGCTCTCCGGGATCAAACGGTTCCGGCTTCAATCTTTCGGTGAAAGTCATGTCCAGGATCATGTCCGCATCTCCATTGGCGCCTGCCACTCAATTCGTCAAATCGATGACTGCATTCAGATGCTTATCTATGCGGAGGGTGGCGCCATCGGGCAGCACCAGGGTTGTATACTGGGCCTCAATGACCGCCGGACCTTCGATGACGTTGCCAGCACACAATTCGCTGCTGTCGTAGATCTGCGTCTTCACGAATTCCTTCTCGTTGTTCCAGTAGACGTTTCTCCACCCTTTTTTCGCATGTCGATTCACCTTGGACGATTTGGAGGGATACGACGGAAGGCTGAGTTTCTTGAGGGGATAGATGGCGTGCAACACAAAATTCTCTATGCTGACTCCCCCTTCGGGAAACACTCCAGCGGGACTGAACGAATGAGCATAATCCTTGCCGAATGTGGTAAGAAGCGTTTCGACTTCTTGCATGTTCACCAACTGGAGCCCTGGAGAGGTCGTTCTCTTGAAATGCAATTGCCCTCCATACTTCATGTCAAGCTCCAGGATGAAGACGAGTTTTCCAGGATCCAGGCCTTCTGCTTTGGCGTTTGCAAATGCCTCGCCTATAAGCTTCCTGACAGTCTTGTTGAACTCATCGAGGTTAAGAACGGGGTCTTTCTGACCCGGTCTGAGAACGCTCAATCGTCGAGAGACCTCGTACACATGACGGATGTCCATCAGCGATCCTGAATACGCGCAGAATACCGGTGAAAACGGGAAAGCTATCAATCTATCTATTTGGCCCACAGAAGCATAACCGCAGCAATGCGTCGGTCCGGCTCCTCCGAAGCTGAACAGAATATATTCCCTTGGGTCGTGACCGCGAAGCACGGTTTCTTTGAAGAGATGGTTTCCCATGTTGCCGTCAACAAGGGTCCTTATTGCAAACGCCGCCTGTTCGGCTGTCATGCCGAGCGGACGGGCTACCTTCGCTTCGATAGCTTTCAAAGCAAGCTCTCGGTCGAGCTTAATCTTCCCACCGTGGAAATAGCCGGGATTAATGTAGCCGAGTGCCACATCAGCGTCCGTTACCGTTGGTTCTGATCCGCCCAAATTGTAACATGCCGGGCCCGGCATTGCACCGGCACTGAGAGGGCCGACTTCGAGCTGATTTCCTAAACATTCGTTGATGCGGGCGATAGAGCCTCCGCCTGCTCCGATGGACTTCCCGGCGATCATGGTTGTATTAACCATCCACCGATCTATCGTTGGGCGAACTTCAAAGAAGTGGGGGCGTCCTTCCGTAACGACACCTACATCGAAACTGGTTCCCCCCATATCCGTAGTGATGACATTCTCAAAACCGTACAACTTCGCGATCTCTAGACTTCCGACAATGCCCGCTATTGGTCCCCCGTTGAACGTGTCGATTGCGCGGGTTTTACTCAATTCCGCCATTCCCCCGGAGTTGTGAACCATGAGGAGAGGACCGGCATACCCCATCTCTCTAAGCTCGGCTCGAATGCTCAACAGGTCTCGAGCCATGGACTCGTGAAGATAGGAGTTCAGCACCGCGGTTATAGTCCGCTGGTACTCTCCCTTCTTCGGCTGCAGCTCATGAGCGAGAACCACATTGAGGCTTCCCAAGCAACTTTGCGGGTACTCTTCCTCGATGAGCTCCCTGATGCGCAGCTCGTGGACCGGATTGCGATGAGCCCAGAGCAAAGAAACCACAATGCCTCTCACGCCCCAGCCCATGAGGTCTACAATCTTCCTTCTCGTGTCCTCTTCGTCCAGTGGTCTTAGAATCCTCCCCGCATGATCGATCCGCTCTTTGACACCGACTATCCACCTTCTCGGGATCAGCGGCTCAGGCTTCCGTACTGAAGCCAGATTTCTACTTTCCCGCTTGGATAGCCCGTCATCCCACTGGGCTCCCCTACCTATTAGCACCGAATCTTCAAATCCCTTGGTAGTGATGAGTCCGAGCTTCGGTCCTTTTCGTTCGAGCAGCTTGTTCATCGCCAACGTCGTCGAGTACCGAATGACGTTCGTCTGGTGAAGGAGAGCATGGAATTGTACATCGAGAGCTTTCGCTGCTTCCGTCAGGGCCCGAAAGAATCCGACCCACAAATCGAATCCCGTGGTGGGAGATTTCGCGCTCACCACCCTTCCCTGATGGTGCACATAGCAATCGGTAAACGTGCCTCCCACGTCGATGTCTATGCTGTTGGGAGTCATGGGATTCATCCTTCTTTGCCTGTGTGCCTTTCCTTGAAAGCATCCACGTCCAGCTCGATGTCGTGAGTAGGAGGGTGGCCCGGAGGGAGAAACTCGTTCTCAATCATTGTCCCGCATTGGGGACAGTAGAACTCCACGATTCGTATCCACTTCGGATCGGGTGAGAAGGTGAATTCACCCTCGAGGACTGGAGGATAGATGGACTGAGGGTCTCGTTCCGCGACGATGCAGCCCTTCTTGTATGTGTCCCGTGCGCTCCAGAGCTGATGGCCACAGCGGCTGCAGCACCAGTGTTCAGTCCGGACATCTATGTCCAGGTATTCCGTGATTCTGATCTTCATTTTCACTTCCGATCAACCGAACCGTTCCATTGAGGTTCGGATCCAATTCGAGCACCGTCCCGGGAGGCAAGAGCACGGTGGTATGGGATGCCTCTATGATTGCCGGTCCTTTCATCATCAACGGTGTGGGCAACAGATCCCACTCGTACACGGGATATTCCAGCCACGTTCCGGAATCGGCGTACACGGGACGAATGCCTTTGAAGGAATTGTTTGCCTTCGGATTCCGCGTCACGAACGAATCCGCTCCGTTCTCATTTCTTGGCAGATGGGCCTTGGCCCTGACAAAGAGCCTTGAGAGCGTGATGGTCTCCCAGGTCTCGGGATTTTCGTCTTTGAGCTTGACAGCGACGCGCTCGGCAATGGCGGGCCAATCCCGTGAAGGCCAAAGAAACGGGCTCGGCATCCTAATACGTACCGGGATCCTCCCATTTGGCGTCATAAATTCGGCCTCAACGTCGAATCGAATGTCTTCGGCACGGAACCCTTCTCCTCGCATATCTTTGCACGCGAGGCGTTGGATATCGGCGACCACTGCGTTCACGATCTTTGCCTTCTTCTGAGCTTCTGACCGTCGGCCGAAGCGAGTCAGGTGGAACCGATGCTCGTAAAGGTGCACTACGTCCACGCCGCTGCTCCCGTACGCTCCAAAGACAGCACCGTGTCGGAAAAAATGCATCTTCTTCATGCGAAGACCGGCAAAGAGCTCCGGACCGACGCATCCTCCGGCGCCCCCTACTGCAGCGAGGGAGAACTCATCCCCTTGGACGCCGGTTCTTTCCATGACTGCAGTCACAGTTTTGCCCAGGATCTCCAGGGCTCGCTTCTTGACCTGCACAGCGGCATCTTCGCACGATACGCCTAGAGGAACTGCCAGATGCTCTGAAACAGCTCGCATCGCTCTGTCCAGGCTTATCTTCTTGGCTCCGCCAAGGTAGTAGCGCTGGTCAAGGTACCCAAGAATAAGGTAGGCGTCGGTAAGAGTCGGAATCGTCCCTCCAAGCTCGTAACACGCTGGACCGGGAAAAGCGCCGGCGCTCTGTGGCCCCACAAGAAGCTCCCCGGATTGTCCCATACGTACCAGCGAGCCACCGCCAAGACCTAATGACAGAGCCACTGGACGAGGCAGATCTATCGGGGCATTGCCGTCATCTTCCCATCTGCCGTAATCGATGTCTCCATCCAGCAGCAGACCGATCTCCGTTGTTGTGCCGCCGACGTCTACGGAAATCACATTCTCTAGATCGTATTCCTGGGCAAGCCTCCCAATAGCCAACACTCCTGCGGCAGCGCCCGAATTGATAGTGAGGATGGCCCTGGTCTTCGCGACTCGAGCACTTCCCCCATTGCAGTGAACCACTAACAACGGATACGGGTAGCCTTCCTTCCTCAGGAAGTCCTCGATTTGATAGAAAATGTTCGCCATCGGGCTGTGACAATATGCGTTGAGGACGGCGGTGTTGGTTCGCTCGAAAAAGTCCGGGCTGGAGCTAATCTGACTGCTAAGCAGCACGGGCACGGATCCGATGAAATGAGAGGGATAGTATCTCAGAATTACCTGCTTGATCAACTGCTCGACTTCGGCCCATGCTTCACCGGTCGCTACGCTTACCACAATGATAGATGCGCCTTTCTCCAGCAGTTTTTGGACTGAGTCACGGATTTCGTCTTCCGGAATCTGGTCGTTTGCTCCCGGTGGTCCGTTTAATGAGACTGCGGCAATCATGTCTTCTACCAGCCTGAGAGAGGGCGAATTGATAGAACGGAGGTGCGAAATATACGATCCTCTCCATCCTTGTGGCACTATCAAACCACATTGGGCTCCTATCCCTTCGACAAGAAAGTTCGTGGAAAGGCTGGTGGAGAGCCGAACTACTGTGGTAGCCGTCAGAAGACACCTCACATCAGGAAGATCGAGCTCTGCTACAGCTCGTTGAAGCACTTCCTGGAGACAGAGGCTTAACTCGTGCGGGGTAGTTTCGACTTTGATAAAGAGATTTCTTGAACGTGAAGAGACGATCGCATCGGTAAACGTCCCTCCCACATCCACGTCAATGATGAACGTCTCGCTGAATCCGGCAGGTCTAGCCATTGGTTGGAAGCCAAGTTTTTTCTCATAATAGACTTCTTCTCCAGTGACGTCAACGACTCCAGCCTCCAACCAGCAATGAAGAGTGATGAGAATCCTGTGTTGAGGTAGAGACTGGTTGTAGTAACCAGCCGCAGGAGGTCAGGCACTGGGGACAGAGCTGATCTTGTTCGATGATTTTGCGCATCGAATAGCAGGACTGAGCTTGGTTTGGGAGGTACCAGGGGAAGCCGATCGG
>Ga0067045_1006431_pt1 | contig 10554 bp, 15 predicted proteins | sample TerdegcTABiofilm_FD_59184 | JGI IMG/M metagenome (GOLD analysis project Ga0067045, IMG submission 59184) | Combined Assembly of (Gp0054472, Gp0054536) Wastewater bioreactor microbial communities from Singapore -Terephthalate degrading... | reverse complement strand
ATATGAAGAAATGATAGTAGAAAATGCCTAACACTCGTTTCAACCTGACAAAGTTTGTTGTCACGGTTCTTGCACGCTACGCGTAAGCAAGAACTCGCGCCAACTGCACTTTGCAGGTTAAACGTATGTTAGGACGACGCTTCGCGCGAGGAAAGATGAAGATGAGAAAATCAATAATTAATTATCTTGGCATGATATTTAACTCAAGTATCTGGTTCATAATGTCATTTCTGTTTTCTATGTTTTTATTATCTTTAGTAAGTAATAAATATTACGTTGTATACCCTCTTATAATTGGTGTTTGTGTTTTAATTATTACTGTTGTACTCCGTTCTAAATTGCTACATTTATTAATTAATAATTTTGTATATTCAACAACAATGTATTTGTTATTTATGATAGGAATATTTGGTTTCTTTATGGGTGTTCCAGTATTTTGTATTTTCCCAGGGATAATATGGGCTAAGTTCTATATAACAACGCATGAAATGGAAAAAAACACTACACAAAGAATAAAGCATCAAAGATATATATTAATAGTAAGTTTAATTTTTCTACTATTATTTATGATTATGTCAGCAATTATTGCGTTAATGGATTTGTATACAGCTGATGCTATAAAAGGTATGCTAGGGTTAAAATATACTGTCACACAAGAAATGATTTACTCATTAATAATTTTTGGTGGCATTTTTTTGTTCTTAACACAATATATATTTGAATATTTTATTTTTCATAATGCAGAGAAAAAAATCCTAACAACTGCTTCAACCTGACTCGGCTATGTCACGATTCTTGCTAGTCGTCGCTTCGCGCAGAAGAAATTCATATGTTATTAAACCATGGTAATATCAAGAAATCCAAACTGCTGCGATATCTATTTCTTGACAACTTACCAGCAGAAGATCATTTGATGAAATGTGAAGAATACCATAAGACCATAGAACAAGAAGAATACTTCGATTATTTACGAATAGAGAAGTATTTACATGATTCAAGAATAAACATAATAGAAGATAAAAAAGATATAAGAATTGAATTTACATTCTTGAATGAGGAAATGGGAAAAGATGATGTTAAAGTAATAATATTTCAAAAAGCTAAAGTAATATCTTGGAATAAGTGCAGAAAGTCAGGGCATATATCTAGTATGAATAAACGTGTTAAACCGTATGAGTATGGGTATAGTGAGTTCTATAAAGACAATGGAAAGAATTATATATCAATAGTAGTATTCCCAGGACCGAATAATAAAGTTAAAACAGGAATATACTATCCAATAGTTACAATACAATATGAAGAAATGATAGTAGAAAATGCCTAACACTCGTTTCAACCTGACAAAGTTTGTTGTCACGGTTCTTGCACGCTACGCGTAAGCAAGAACTCGCGCCAACTGCACTTTGCAGGTTAAACGTATGTTGGGCAGCTTGCTGAATTAACAAGCATAAAAGTCATGGGCGAGAAAGTTCACTCAACTAAAATTTTCTTAAGGATATTACATGGAAAACTTGCACTTTGGCGAAAAACATCCATTTCGGTTCAGTTTTCTTATGCTATTACTACTCGTTGTCGTTCAAGCGGCAGGAGTGGTTATCGCTCAGCAAATGGGTTTAACTTTGACCAGTTTCGGCGGATATACTGAGGCGGTTCTCGCCATCATTTTGGTGATTATCGTTTCCAGACTGGGATGGTGGCAAGAAATTGGCTTCCGGAAACCTGAACGCCTTGCAAGCTTACTTCTTTTTCTACCCGCCTTGGCACTCACCTTCGGCAACTTAACCTTTGGAATCGCAGCCACTCAAGTATCTGCACTGTTAACTTTTGCTTTTTTGGCCGTTACTTCTGGTTTCGTGGAAGAAGTGCTATTTCGAGGACTTATGTTGCGAGCCTTCCTGCCACAGGGGGAATGGAAGGCGGTATTAATCCCAGCCGCAATCTTCGGACTTACACATTTATTGAATGTCATTGCTGGCTATGAGCCCGTTTATGCGGTGATTCAGGTTTGCTATGCGCTATCAATTGGTTTCGGATTCGGCGCAATGGTCATCAAGGGACGCATCATCTGGCCTTTAATCATTGCTCACGCTCTGGGTAACTTCTTTGCCTTTATAAACAACGGTCAAATCGGAGCGCAATTATTGGTTGTCTCGCTGATGTATATTGTCCTGTTTACTGGATACGGTCTATATCTAATGCTTCACGAAAAGAATACTACCAAGGGTAGCAAGTCCAGCAAGTGACGCTTAGAAAAATTCATGTGTTGTAATGTACGAACGCAGCCCACCGATATATGCAGTGATTAACGAAAGTATCAAGTTCAAATTCAAAACCGTCTTGCAAAGCCGGCCCAACACCGCGTGCACCGGACAAGTGCGGGCTGCGCCCACACTTTCGGGGATTCTGGCCCCAACGGCGGATTCGGCATCTGGCGGTTTTGTCCGCCAATTCTCGCCCTTGCCGGTAACGCGAGATATTGTCAATTCCTGTGGATGAGAAAAGCACACCTTCTCCAATATCATGCTGCCGTCTCATCTGACAGCTCTCCGTTGATAAAGACCTTGTCAGCTTCAACGAGTTGAAGCAAACGATGACCGGATAATTTGTACCAAGACTTCTCAGCTTCCATGCACAGCTTCCAGGCCATAGTCAATGCGGCGATTCTTGAACCAGAGCCCTTCGTTCGTTTCGTCCGAAGACGCACCGTTGCAAACGTCGACTCAATTGGGTTTGTCGTCCGGATATGTTTCCAGTGCTGAGCGGGGAAAGAATAGAACGAGAATAGATCACCCTCGTCTTTGGAAAGGCATTCGACCGCCTTCGGATACTTGGCCTCAAAGGTTTCAATGAACAGGTGGTATGCTTTTTCCGCGTCCGCTTTGGTCGGAGCCAGATAGATGTCATGGATCATGGATTTTGCCTTCCCTTGTACCGACCGCGGCATCTTGTCGAGTATGTTAGCCGTCTTATGAACCCAGCAGCGCTGCCGCTTCGTAGTGGGGAACACCTCGGATAGGGCTGCCCAGAATCCCAGCGCCCCATCGCCAACAGCGAGCTTGGGTGGCAGATCAAGGCCTCGGCTCTTGCAGTCCAGGAGCAGTTCCTTCCATGATTGCTTGCTTTCCCGATACCCGTCGCTTACCGCGACTAATTCTTTATCACCAGAAGAGGTAGCCCCCATAATCACCAACAGGCAACTGCGTTCGTCCTCAAGGCGGACATTCACATAGATGCCGTCAGCCCAGAAATATATGTACCGTTTCCCCTTAAGGTCGCGCTTCGTCCAAGACAAATATTCTTCTTCCCATACCCTCTTCAGCCGCACGATGGTATTCGCGGACAACCCTTTAGCTCCTTCTCCAAGAATAGCGGCCAAAGCTTTGGGGAAATCATCAGTAGATACTCCATGCAGGTACAAGGATGGTATCAGATTTTCCAGACTGGGAACTCTTCTCATGAATGGTGGGAGGATCTTACTGCTGAAACGCTCCATCCCGATTTTCGTCAATTTACGGTCATCAACTCGAGGTTGCCGTATACGCAGAGGACCAGCTCCGGTCAGGATAGCCCGCTCCTCCTTGTGTCCGTTTCGAACCACAAGCTGCCTTCCTTCTTCGTCTCTCCTGCCCTTATGCCGTTCCACATATTCCGACACTTCCTCTTCCAGGGCAGCCTGGAGCATCTTCCTGGCTCCTTCACGAACAAGTGCGTCTATGAGACTGACAACCTCGTCCCTTGCGTTTTCCTGTTCCTGTATGCTATTGTTCTTCATAGGCATGTTCTCCTTTTGGTATTTTTATTCGCAACTAAATAATACCGGAGAATGTGCCTTTTCTCTACACCATCCACAGCTTTTGACTATAGCTCCGGTAACGCCTGCCGTTAGGCAGACGCTACGCGCCTTTTAATTTTCTACATGTTTTAGGCTAACTTGGAAGGAGAACGAATCAATTATGTCAACTACTGGTGATTCAAGATTATTTAGTGGAATTAAGAGGCATCCACTCAGATCATTTTTCATTTTAGCTTATTTAGGATCATGGATCTTTTCCATACCGTTTATTTTAAGTGAATGGGGCGTTTTAGATGGAGATTATAAGGCTTTTTTTGTCATTAAAGCATTTGCGGGGCCTTTTTTAGCTGCATATCTGATTACAAGAGTAATTGATGGTAAAGAAGGATTTACTTTATTGCGGAAACGAATTACGCAAAGGAGATTTAATTTAAAATATTATCTATTTGTGCTTCTCTTAATTCCTGGTGCAATTATTATTGCTATATTATTACAGCCTAATGCATTTACTGGATTTGTTGGGTTCACAATTTTTGATGTAATTAAATATTTAATTTTATTTATTGTTGTATTTTTTGGTGGTGGGCCACTAGCAGAAGAACCTGGTTGGAGAGGATTTGCATTACCAAGAATGCAAAATAAATATGGACCATTATTGGGTTCATTATTTCTTGGTCTATTATGGGCTTTTTGGCATGCTCCTGATTTTTTAACATCTGCTCAGGGTGGTGGTCCAGAATCAAGATTTACAGATGTTTTACTAAATTTTATAATTTTTACAGTATTAATATTATCACTTTCAGTAATATTTACATGGATTAGCAATAAGACAAATGGAAGTTTGCTTAGTGTGTTATTAGCTCATGCAAGTGTAAATACTCCACAAGTCGCAATTTTACCGTTATTCCCTTCAATTACTACTACACAACTAGATTTAATGGCAATGATCTCGTTTTCAATCATCAGCATAGTCATTATATCTAGTACAAAAGGCGAATTAGGATATAAAAAATAAATGCCTAACAATCGCTTCAACCTGATAATTCCTTTTGTCACACTTTTTGCAGTCGCTACCCTCGGCAATAAGTGCGCCAATTCCTACGGGCCGGAATTACAGGTTAAGCAAATGTTAGCCAGACGCTCCGCGCGGGGAGAATGTAATGTACCGAGTAATTAATAGGTATGCTGAAATTATCATTGATTCCTTCAAATATGAAAGCGAGATCGAGCCATATATAAAAATAATGCAATTTTATAATGAGAATAAAATCGATTATAACTTTATGGCTATTTATAAGCAGTTTTATCGTCTAAATGCAGCAAGATTGTCAGATTCATTTCTAAATGAATATTTCGAAATATTAAAAAGAAAAAGTAGTAAAGATGTACTTGAGATAGCAAATAAACTTGAAAAAATAGCCTGTAACAGTAAGAATGCTCGAAAAGTACATTTTTCATTTTCAACTAAATTGATGCATACAATGGACGAAAATAGCCCAATCTATGATAGTGCAATATCTGCTTTCTATTTCTTGCCATCAATTAAAGTTGAATGGAGTATTGAGCAGAAGCTACAATCATATGAAAAAGCTTACCATTTTCTAAAAGATGAATATTCTAGGATTGTTGATAAGAACTTATTAGGCGAGGCACTAGAAATATTCAATAAGAAAGTTAATGGCTCAGATAAAATATGTAATATAAAAAAGATAGATTATTTAATTTGGCAATTCGTAAGTTTATCAAAGCAGGGAAAGATAAGAGATAAAGAGATTGAATATGGCTAACAATCGCTTCCACCATGACTCCACGGCCTGTCATGATTCCTGCTTGAACAACAATGCAGGAATCACGCCAGGCTCGCGTCGCAGGTGAAGCGTATGTTAGGCACTTGGTCTAGGAAAACCATTCAATATGAAAGCGTATGAGTACATCACGGGAAAGCAAATGTCAAGGTCGGTTTCAATTTTCCGGTTTTAGTCGGTTTCAACTTTCCGGTCTCTGACCATTATTCAAAGCCTACCGCTCCCACACGGAGCCGTTCTTTCATGCGGTAGGAGTCGGCTTTCAGGCTGACGACCTGCGCATGGTGCAAGAGCCGGTCAAGCATCGCGGTAGCAACGGCTTCATCGGACATGAGTTCTGCCCATTTTGCAAAAGGCTTGTTGGAGGTCATGACAATCGAGCCTGTTTCGTAGCGTGCGTTGATCAGCTGGAAGAAGACATGCGCTTGTTCAGGGGTAAGCGGCTCGTACCCCACTTCGTCAATGAGCAGCACATGCGGTTTTTTCAGCCAGGCAAGGCGCTTTCTGAGCCGTCCCTGCTCCCGTGCCCGAATGAGGGAATCGATCGCTTCATAGCAGGTCATGTAGTAGGTGTCACAGTCGATATTAATCTTCCGGTTTTAGTCGGGGAGAATTTTCCGGTCTCTTGTCCATAGCCTGGCGTTGCCAGGCAATAAAACAGGGGCTCAGCCTCCGGTACAATAGTGGTGGAATACAAACACTCACGGTAACGGAGAGAACCCCATGGACAAGGAGCAATGTATGCTGAATGCCCGAATACTGCAAGCACAGGGCTACACACAAGTGCAGATTGCCGAGATGCTGGGAGTCAGCGACCGAACGGTCAGAACCTATTGTGTAATGTAAGCTAAAACTCCTCTAAAAAATCAATCTGGGATGGCCAAAAAAATCATCAGATTTCCCCAGAAAAATCGTGGGGAGATTTGACGGGAGAAGTCCTGTACCATAAGCACGGTACAGGGAGGAGGACATGCTTACGATGAACGAGATTGATCAGATCAAGGAGTTGCAGCGGCAAGGGTATGGGCCAGGTGACATTGCCTCGAGGTTGAGCCTGGATCGGAAAACTATACGGAAATATCTGCACACGGAGGATTTCAACCAGCTCCAGCGCGTGCCTGCGGTGCATCCCTCAAAGCTGGATCGCTGGAAGCCGCTCATCGACGAGTGGATGGCGCTCGACCAGCGCATGCGATTTAAGCAGCGCCATACCGCCAAACGCATACACCAGCGCCTTTCTGAAGAGCATGCCGGGGAGTATGACTGCTCCTATCCATTGGTACAGCGCTCTGTGAAGGCGAGGAAAGCTGCCCAGTTGAAGTCAGGGGGCTTTCTTGAGCTCGTATGGGCACCCGGTGAAGCTCAGGCAGACTTCGGTGAAGCGGATCTGGTGGAAGCCGGCCTCAGAAAGACCGTCAAGTATCTGACCCTGACCTTTCCGTACAGTAATGCGGGTTTTACCCAAGTTTTCGGCGGAGAGACTGCCGAATGTGTTGCACAAGGCTTGCAGGATATCTTCAGAGAGATTGGCGGCGTGCCGAGCCGCATCGTGTTCGACAATGCAACAGGTGTCGGCCGCAGGATTCAGCAGCATATCACCCTGAATCAACTCTTTCTGCGCTTCAAATGCCATTATGGCTTTTCGGTCACCTTCTGCAATCCTAATGCAGGTCATGAGAAAGGCAATGTGGAGAACAAGATTGGCTATACCCGGCGCACCTTCTTTGTGCCGCTGCCTGTCGTCGATCAGCTCGTCGACTGGAATGCAGAACTCCTTAAGAAGGCAAGGCAGGACCATGAACGGAAGCACTACAAGAAAGGCCGGACTATTGCGGCATTGTTTGCCGAGGAACAGACAGCCCTGAGTCTCTTGCCTCCGAGGCCGTTCAATGTCGAGCGGTACGAACGGCTTCATACCGATGGCTACGGGAAATTCTGCCTCGACGGCAAACACTGGTACTCGAGCGCTCCTGAGTATGCGTCAGGCGAACTCACGGTAGGGATCAAAGCCCACGAAATCGTGGTCTACCGGCCTGACGGGGTGGTCCTCTGGGTCCACCACAGAATCTATGGCGAAGAGCGGAGCGATTCCATTGACTGGCATACCAGCATTACCGCGCTCATGCACAAGCCGGGCGCCTGGCAGAACAGCCGCTTCAGAGCGGCAACGAGTCCTTGCGTACGAAAGGCGATGGATGAGCTTTCTCCCGACCAGCTGCGTGATGTACTCAAGGGCATTGTCCAAAGCAGCGAGCGTTTCGGGTCCGAGGTAGCCCTGGCCTCCCTCGAGGAAGCAGTCAGCGTGGGCAGACTGGACAGCTATAGCATCCATGCCGTTGCCGCACGCCATGTCTATGACGGACTGTACGGGATTCCTGCTTCCGGTCCCGACCTTGGTGTGTATGATCGTGCCTTTATCGGGGACAAGGAGCATGCCCAATGAGTCGAACTCGGACGAACCGCACGCTCCTGCGAAACGAAATCTCCCAGCTTTTGAAAAAAATGGCATTCAGCCAGACGGCGGTACAGCTGTGCGAGGAGGAAGGCACTGCTCCCATGGAGCATTTCCTCCTGAAGGTTCTGCGCAGCGAGATGGCGAGCCGGGAGCAGGCTCGCCAGGCGCGTTTTCTGCGAGAAGCGGCATTCCCTGTCTACAAGACACTCGATGGATTTGATTTTGCGAGCGTCACCCTGCCGCCCGCATTAAGTCAGCAAGCGCTGACACGCATAGCTTTTGTTACCGATAAAACGAATCTTGTCCTGTACGGACCGGTAGGGACTGGCAAGACGCATCTGGCGACGGCACTCGGCGTCAAAGCCTGCAACCGATCCCTTCGCACCAAGTTTTTCACCGCGGCAGAACTGGTCGTGCGACTCTCGGAAGCCCTCAAGGAGGGCATGCTCGACAAACTGCTGGCGAGCGTGCTGAAAGCAGACCTTCTGATCATCGATGAGTGGGGATATGTGCCGGTCGATCGGCAGGGCGCACAGCTGTTGTTCCGTGTCATTGCTGATTCGTATGAACAGCGGAGCCTGATTCTCACCACAAATCTTGAGTTTTCTAAGTGGGGAAGCATTTTCACGGATGACCAGATGGCTGCGGCGATGATCGACCGCCTTGCGCACCATGGACACATTCTCTTATTCGAAGGCGAGAGTTACCGCATGAAACATGCACTTATGCGGCAAAAGGACCAGGCAAAAATCCCCATGGCCTGATGGGGAAATTTGCACGATTTTTTTGGGGATTTTGGCTTGACGAAAAACATATAGATGGGCATTACAACCAGATAATAAAAATGTTGATCAAGAAATTGATACTACAGAAATCTAGATGCCTAACACCTGCTTCAACCCGACTCGCCTATGTCACAAAACTTGCTTATCGCTACGCTCAGCAAGTTTTGCGCCATGAACGGCTCGCCGGTTAAGCAAATGTTGGGCGGCTTGACCACCCGAAAGGAGCATAACGATGAGCAAGACTGATCTCAGGAAAGACTTGAAGCATCTTTACAATCCATCAGCCAAGGAAGTTGCTATGGTGGATGTTCCACCAATGAACTTTCTGATGATCGATGGCGCTGGTGACCCAAACGTTTCCGTGGAATACCAGCAGTCAATGGAAGCGCTCTTCCCTCTGTCCTACACACTCAAATTCAGGGTCAAGAAGATCACCGGCGTAGATTATGCCGTGATGCCTTTGGAAGGACTGTGGTGGACAGATGATCCCAGCCAATTGGACGACAAGAGTCTCTGGAAGTGGACAGCGATGATTATGCAACCAGAATTCGTTACGGCTGAACTGGTTACGGAAGCGCTGGCAGAAGTCAGGGAGAAGAAAGGCTTTGCCGCTCTGGACAGAGTGCGATTCGAAACCTATCAAGAAGGGCTATCAGCCCAGATTATGCATATCGGGACTTATGCTGCAGAAGGGCCAACTATTGCCAGGCTACATGGTTTCATCAGAGAAAGTGGCTATGAGCCTTGGGGGAAGCATCACGAAATATACCTGAGTGATCCGCGAAGGACTGCCCCAGAGAAGTTGAAAACTGCCCTGCGTCAACCTTTGCGGAAGCAGGCGTAGACGTTCAAGTGTATATATGCCAGTATGAGGAATAAGTCGATGTCTGCTTTACAAAGAATAGCCTACTTTCAGAATCGGCGCGATGAAGTGCCCAATCAAGAACTCGCCAGGGAATTGGCACAAAAGCAAGATCGCGCTGGGATACGGGAGATCGCTGAAGGTCTCCATCACAAGAATCCGAATGTTCAGAGCGACTGCATCAAAGTCCTGTATGAGATCGGCTATCTCAATCCTGAGCTAATTGCGGAATACGTTGAAGATTTTCTGGATTTGCTGAAAAGCGGGAACAACCGACTCGTGTGGGGCGGTATGATTGCCTTATCCACGATCGCCGGGATCAAGGGAGAAGCGATTTATGGGCGTTTGGGCGAGATACAGAGAGCGATAGAGAAGGGGTCTGTCATAACAGTGGACAGTGGAGTAAAGGTTCTGACGATTGTAGCTGCCAGGAATGAGGAATACCGAAAGCAGATATTCCAATACCTGCTGAACCATCTGCGAACGTGCCGCCCCAAAGATGTGGCACAACACGCGGAGAAAATTCTTGTGGCCGTCAACGACGAAAACAAAGGTGAGTTTCTTGAAGTGTTGGCGAATCGCTCGCCTGCCTTGAGGAGTTCGGAATCATCCCGTGTACGGAGAGTCATAAAGGAAGCTGAAAAGCGGTAGTGTGTTATCACAGCCTCTTGCCTCCCAACCATTCGCTGTAGCCGACTGCTCTTTCGCTGCGCTCGGTCGCAGCTGCTGAACTCTGTGTCGTTGGGCGGCAAAACACAGCGCTATTAGCAAGGATCAGAGCCATGAAAATACCCATTGATTGGTTAATTGAAGGTGAACCCTGGATTGAATATCGGGCAAGACGCGACTTGTTG
>Ga0067045_1032262_pt1 | contig 10556 bp, 12 predicted proteins | sample TerdegcTABiofilm_FD_59184 | JGI IMG/M metagenome (GOLD analysis project Ga0067045, IMG submission 59184) | Combined Assembly of (Gp0054472, Gp0054536) Wastewater bioreactor microbial communities from Singapore -Terephthalate degrading... | reverse complement strand
CATGGCCCTCGATGCGCGCGCCCATGCGGATCAGCATCTCGGCCAGGTCGGTCACCTCAGGCTCCTGCGCGGCGTTCTCCAGCACCGTCTCGCCCTCGGCCAGCGTGGCGGCCATGAGCAGGTTCTCGGTGCCGGTCACGGTGATCATGTCGGTGGTGATGCGCGCGCCGCGCAGGCGCCGCCGGCCCGCGGGCAGCTTGGCGATCATGTAGCCATGCTCGACCACGATGTTCGCGCCCATGGCCTGCAGGCCCTTGATGTGCTGGTCCACGGGGCGCGAGCCTATGGCGCAGCCGCCGGGCAGGGAGATCGTGGCCTCGCCGAAGCGCGCCAGCAGCGGGCCCAGGGCCAGCACCGAGGCGCGCATGGTCTTGACCAGCTCGTAGGGCGCCTCGGGGCTGAGCGCGTCGGGCGCGACGAAGCTCATGCCGCCGCGCTCGCCATGGGTCTCGGTCTTCACGCCCATGTTGTCGAGCAGGCGGCGCATGGTGCGCACGTCGTGCAGGCGCGGCACGTTGATCAGGTGCACGGGCTCGTCGGTGAGCAGGGCGGCGCACATCTCGGGCAGGGCCGCGTTCTTGGCGCCGGAGATGACGACCTCGCCGCGCAGGGGGCGGCCGCCGCGTACCAGTAGTTTGTCCATGGGCTTCTAATCAAATAAGGGCCTAACGCTCGTCCATAAAGCGCGAGCAGCTATCGAACAAGGAGCATCAGGCCTGCTGCCGCGCCGCCGCCCACTCGGCCGGGGTGAAGGTCTTCATCGACAGCGCGTGCACCTCGTCGCGCTGCATCTTGTCGCCCAGCGTGGCGTAGACGCGCTGGTGGCGCTGTATCGGGCGCTTGCCCTCGAATTCGGCGGAGACGATGACGGCATACCAGTGGCGGCCGTCGCCTTCGAGCGTGATGTAGTCGCAGGCCATGGCGGCGCTGATGATGTCTTTGATTTGGTCTGCAGTCATGGCGGGAAGGGAATTCAGTTGCGGATCTTGTAGCCCGTGCGCAGCAGGCGCAGGGCCAGGAAGCTGACGGCAACCCAAGCGCCGCCGACGATGGCCAGGCTGAGCCAGGGCGAGACGTCGCTCACGCCGAAGAAGCCGTAGCGGAAGCCGTCGATCATGTAGAAGAACGGGTTGAAGCGGCTGGCATGCTGCCAGAAGGCGGGCAGCGAGTGGATGGAGTAGAACACGCCCGACAGGAACGTCATGGGCATGATGAGGAAGTTCTGGAACGAGGCCATCTGGTCGAACTTGTCGGCCCACAGGCCCGCGACCACGCCCAGCGTGGCCAGCAGCGCCGCGCCCAGCAGGGCGAAGACGAAGACCCAGGGCAGCGCGCTGAACGCCGGCCGCGCGAAGGCCAGCGTGACGGCGAACACCCCCAGGCCGACGAGCAGCCCGCGCAGCACCGACGAGCCCACGTAGGCCGCGAACCAGGCCCAGTGCGACAGCGGGGTGAGCAGCACGAACACCAGGTTGCCCATGATCTTGCTCTGGATGAGGCTGGACGAGCTGTTGGCGAACGAGTTCTGCAGCATGCTCATCATCACCAGGCCCGGCACCAGGAAGGCGGTGTAGCTCAGCTGCCCGTAGACCTGCACGCGGTCCTCCAGCACGTGGCTGAAGATCAGCAGGTACAGCACGGCGGTGAGCACGGGCGCGGCCACGGTCTGGAAGGCCACCTTCCAGAAGCGCAGCACCTCTTTGTAGAACAGGGTCTGCCAGCCGGTCATGCCACGGCCTCCGGGGCTTCCGAGCCCATCACCTTGATGAACACGTCCTCCAGGTCGGCGCGGCGGATCTCCACGTCCTCGCTGGCCACGCCGGCCTCGCGCAGGGCCGCCAGGTGGTGCTCGATCTCGGCGGCGTCATGGGCGGGCAGCTGCACGATGCGCCCGGTCACGCGCGCGAGCCGCGCCAGCGCCGCGGGCAGCGGCGCATCGGTCTTGAACTGCAGCACGCTGGCGTTGGCGCTCTGCAGCAGCTTGGAGGTGCTGTCGAGCGCCACCACGCGGCCGTTCTTGAGCATGGCGATGCGCCCGCACAGCGCCTCGGCCTCCTCCAGGTAATGGGTGGTGAGCAGCACCGTGTGGCCCTGCTTGTTGAGCCTGGCGATGAACTGCCACAGCGTCTGGCGCAGCTCCACGTCCACGCCGGCCGTGGGCTCGTCCAGCACGATGATGGGCGGCTTGTGCACCAGCGCCTGCGCCACCAGCACGCGCCGCTTCATGCCACCCGAGAGCTGGCGCATGTTGGCCGTGGCCTTGTCGGCCAGGCCCAGGCTTTCGAGCAGCTCGTCGATCCAGGCGTCGTTGTTCTTCACGCCGAAGTAGCCCGACTGCAGGCGCAGCGTCTCGCGCACGTTGAAGAACGGGTCGAACACCAGCTCCTGCGGCACCACGCCCAGGCACTGGCGCGCGCGCGCGAAGTCGGCCTGCACGTCGTGGCCCAGCACCGTCACGCGGCCCTGGGTGGCGCGCGACAGGCCGGCCAGGATGCTGATCAGGGTGGTCTTGCCCGCGCCGTTGGGACCCAGCAGGCCGAAGAATTCGCCCTCCTCGATGTCCAGGCTGACGCCGTGCAGGGCCTGGAACGGCCCGCGGGGCGTGGGGAATGTCTTGGAGACGGATTGGAAGGATACGGCGGTCATGGGAACCGCGCATTCTAAGTCGCCGCCGCCGGAAAGGCGCCTGCGGGGACATAGGCGGCGGGGGCGGCCCGCCCGGGGCATCAGCCCCCGGGCCAGGCGAAGATGCGGTCCCGGCCCTGCTGCTTGGCGCAGTACAGCGCCCGGTCGGCGCGCGAGAACAGCGCGTCGAACGCCTGGTCGCCGCTCTCCAGGCTGGCGACGCCGAAGCTCGCGCTGATGCGCAGCTGCGGGCTCTGCCCGTCAACGCACAGGGAGCCGGCCGACACGCGGATGCGCTCGGCGATGCGCCAGGCGTCATCGAGGTCCGTCTCCGGCAGCAGGATGCAGAACTCCTCCCCGCCGGTGCGGGCGCACAGGTCCGCCTCGCGCAGCATGCTCTGGCAGCAGGCCGCGAACGCGCACAGCACGCGGTCGCCCAGCGGGTGGCCGTAGCTGTCGTTCAGGCGCTTGAAGTGGTCGATGTCGATGGCGACCAGGGACAGCGGCGTGCCGTGCCTGCGGCTGCGCGCGAACTCGTGCCCGGCGCGCTCGCAGAAGCTGCGCCGGTTGGCCAGGCCCGTCAGGCCATCGGTGCCGGCCTGGCGCCTGAGCTCCTCCTTGAGCTCGTGCAGCTCGGTGATGTCGGTGCTCAGGCCGATCACCGCCGGCGTGCCGTCGGGCGCGGGCAGGGGCACGACCACGCGCCAGTAGTGGCGCAGCCGCCCGGAGGCATCGACCACCGCCTCCTCGCTGCTCTGGCGCTGCCCCGACGCGAAGATCTTCTGGTCCGCCGCCCAGAGCCTGTCGGCCAGGTCGCGCGGCAGGAGCTCCGTGTCCAGGCGGCCGACGATGCGCTCGACCGGCAGGCCCAGGACGTCGGCCATGTGCTGGTTGGCGTAGACGAAGCGCCGGTTGGCGTCCTTCATGTAGACCAGCGCGTCCACGTTGTCCAGGACGGTGTCGAGCAGCTCCTTCTGCTTGCGCACGCAGTCTTCCAGGCGCTTCTTCTCGGTGATGTCGTGCGAGATGCCCAGCATGCCGACGATGTTGCCCGCGGCGTCGCGCAGGGGCTTCTTCATCGACCAGTAGGTGCGCAGCTCGCCCGTGGCCTTGATGAGGTTGGTCTCCTCGCGCGCGATGGTCTCGCCGCCGCGCAGCACGCGCGCGTCGTTCTCACGGATGACTTCGTTGCTCTTCTCGCCGAAGAAGTGGCTGATGTCCTTGCCCAGGACGTAGTCCAGCGGGTGCCCCAGCAGCTCCAGCACCAGGCGGTTGGCGTAGGTGTAGCGCCCCTGCAGGTCGATGGTGTAGACGAAGGCCCCGACCTCGTCGAGCAACTGGCGGAACGGATCGGGCGCCGGGCCGGAGGGTGCCGTGCCGGGTTCGGGCTTGGGCATGGTGGATTTTCGTGTTCAGCACGGCAAGTATCTCCCCGAAGGCCGGCGCGCCGCCTTCGGGGTTCACCCCAGGGAGGGCAGCAGCTCCTGCACGCCGTACAGGCCCGCCAGGCTGGCCAGGGCCGGCGGCAGGGCCTTGACCATGAAGCCCTTGCCCTCGGAGACGGCCACGCGGCGGCACTCCAGCAGCACGGCCAGGGCCGACGAGTCGAAGGTGGCCAGCGCCCCGGCATCGACCACCACCTGCGGCTCGCCCTGGGCCTTGAGCGCCTGCAGCAGCATGCGCAGGCTGACCGAGGCCTGGCGGTGCGTGAGTTCGGCAGGCAGTACGAGCATGCAGACGCCCTCCGCGCTCACTTCGCGCCGGTGACGCCGGCGTTGGTGCCGGCATTGGCCTTGTTGCGCGCGGCCAGGGTCTCGATCAGGCCGTCCACGCCCTTGGCGTTGATCTCTTGGGCGAACTGGGGACGGTAGGTATCGACCAGCCACACGCCCAGCACGTTCAGGTTGTAGATCTTCCAGCCGCTGCCCTCGCCCGGGGTCTTTTCCAGGCGGTAGTCCAGCTGCACCGGATCGCCGCGGCCGCGGATCTCGGTGCGCACCAGCACGTCCGTGTCCCCAGGCGCGGCGCGCAGCGGCTTGACGACGATGGTCTGGTCCGTGACCTGGCTCAGGGCGCCGGAGTAGGTGCGCACCAGCAGGACCTTGAACTCGTCCTGCAGGCGCTTTTGCTGCTCGGGCGTGGCGCTGCGCCAGGCCGGCCCGACGGCGGCGGCCGTCATGCGGCGGAAGTTCACGTGCGGCAGGATGGTCTTGTTCACCAGCACCATGATCTTGTCCACGTCGCCGCTCTTGATGGACTTGTCATTGCGCACGGTCTCCAGCACGTCGGCCGACAGGCGCTTGATCAGCGCATCGGGCGCCTCGTCGGCGGCCAGCGCGGCCTGGTGCCAGGGCAGCCCGGCGGCCACCACCAGGGCGGCGGCCGATTGCATGAGGGTGCGGCGGTTGGTCATGGGGAATCCTTGCAGGTTTTTTGTTTTTTTGATTGTGGGGTGCGGGGCGCGCGCACATTGCGTCGCCCGCGTGCCGGGATGCAAGCAACTGCAACCATGCCCGCGGGGCGCCGCCGTCAATAGTCGTCGGGCAGCTTGCCGCCCTCCTCGTCGCCGGCGCCGGTGTTCGCGCCCCCGCGCAGCTGGAGGTACACGTCGCGCGTGAAGCTGTAGGAGTCGAGCGCCGCCTCGTCGAGCACGCTGGTCGCGTGCAGCAGGCTGGCACGCTTGTCCACGAGGCGCAGGCCGTAGAGCGAATTGCGCACCGCCACATCGTTTACATAACCCACCGGGTCGCCGACGAAGTAGTCCACGGGCAGGGCCGCCGTGTCGCGCACCGTGGACGGGCCCAGCAGCGGCAGCACCAGATAGGGGCCCGTGGGCACGCCCCAGCGTCCGAGCGTCAGGCCGAAGTCCTGCTTGTGGCGCTCTATGCCGGCCTCGCTCGCGATGTCCAGCAGCCCGCCCAGGCCGAAGACCGTGTTCGTGCTGAAGCGCACGAGGCTCTCGTAGGCCTCCAGGCCGCGCGCCTGCAGCAGGTTGTTGACGAACGACCAGGCATCGCCCAGGTTGGCGAAGAAGTTGCCCACGCCGGTGCGCACGGGCCTCGGCATCACGTCGCGATACACGGTGGCCACGGGCTTGAGCACGGCCTTGTCCAGGTTGTCGTTGAACCGGGTCATGCCGCGGTTGTAGGGCTCGAACGGGTCGGCCGGGTTGGCATTGGGGCCCGTGGCGCAGCCGGTGGCAAGGGCCGCGCCGAGCAGCAGCGCCGCCCAGCGCGCCGCCCGGGTTCTGGATCGTGAGTGAGTTGTCATTTTTTTCCACCTCCGCCCGCCGGTGCAGCGCCCTGCTCTGCCTTGCCGTAGAGGAACTGGCCGATCAGGTTTTCCAGCACCACGGCGGACTGCGTGTTCGTGACCATGCTGCCGTCGGCGAGGTTGTCCTCCTCCGCGCCGGGCTCGATGCCGATGTACTGGTCGCCCAGCAGGCCGCTGGTCAGGATCTTGAGCGAGCTGTCCTTGGGGAAAGCGTAGCGCTTCTCGATCTCCAGCGCCACGCGCGCCTGGTAGGTCTTGTCGTCGAAGCTGATCGACTGCACGCGCCCCACGACCACGCCGGCGCTGCGCACCGCCGCCTTGGGCTTGAGGCCGCCGATGTTGTCGAAGCGCGCCGTGATCACGTAGCCGGAGCGGAAGTTGAGCTGGAGCAGGTTGGCCGACTGCAGGGCCAGGAAGACCAGCGCCGCGCCCCCGAGCAGGACGAACAGCCCGACCCAGATATCGTTCTTGGAATGCTGCATGGTGAATTTCCTCGGCGGCGGTGGCTGCCGCTCCTCAAATACTGAACATCAGTGCCGTGAGGACGAAGTCCAGCCCCAGCACGGTGAGCGATGCCATGACCACGGTGCGCGTGGTGGCGCGCGAGACGCCCTCGGGCGTGGGCTTGGCCATGTAGCCCTGCAGCACCGCGATGAAGGTGACGGCCACGCCGAACACGACGCTCTTGACGACGCCGTTGCCCACGTCCTTCCAGACGTCGACGCTGCTTTGCATCTGCCCCCAGAAGGCGCCGCCGTCCACGCCGATCAGCACCACGCCGACCAGCCAGCCGCCGATCACGCCCACGGCGCTGAACACCGCCGCCAAGAGCGGCATGGCGATCACGCCGCCCCAGAAGCGCGGCGCCAGGATGCGCTGCACCGGATCCACGGCCATCATCTCCATGGCCGAGAGCTGCTCGCCCGCGCGCATGAGGCCGATCTCGGCCGTGAGCGAGGTGCCCGCGCGGCCCGCGAACAGCAGCGCCGTGACCACGGGCCCGAGCTCGCGCACCAGCCCCAGCGTGACCACCAGGCCCAGCGAGTTGGCCGAGCCGTAGAGCTGCAGCACGTTGTAGCCCTGCAGCGCCAGCACGAAGCCCACGAACAGGCCTGACATGGCGATGATGGACAGCGAATAGTTGCCCAGGAAGTGCACCTGGTCGCGCACCAGGCCGAAGCGCCGCATGGCCGTGCCGAACAGGCCCACGAGGCGCACGAACAGGCGCGCGCCCATGCCGAGGTCCGCCAGCTTGCTGCGCACGGCATAGCCCACGTGCGACGGCCGCCACCAGCTCATGGCGCACCTCCGTCCTGGTGCTGCGCCTCGACGGGGCCGAAGTCCTGCGCCACGCTGGGGCCGGGGTAGTGGAACGGCACGGGCCCCGTGGGCAGCGCGTGCACGAACTGGCGCACCAGCGGGTCGGTGCTGGCGCGCACCTCTTCGGGCGTGCCCTGCGCGGCCACGGTGCCGGGGCCGAGGATGATGACGTGGTCCGCCAGGCGGAAGGTCTCCTCCAGGTCGTGCGAGACGACGATGGTGGTCAGGCCCATGGCGTCGCCCAGCTGGCGGATGAGCTGCGCGGCCGTGCCCAGCGAGATCGGGTCCAGCCCCGCGAAGGGCTCGTCGTACATGATGAGCTCGGGATCGAGCGCGATGGCGCGCGCCAGCGCCACGCGCCGCGCCATGCCGCCCGAGATCTGGCTGGGCATCAGGTCGCGCGCGCCGCGCAGGCCCACGGCGTTGAGCTTCATGAGCACGATGTCGCGGATCAGCTCCTCGGGCAGGTCGGTGTGCTCGCGCAGCGGGAAGGCCACGTTCTCGAACACGCTCATGTCGGTGAACAGCGCGCCGAACTGGAACAGCATGCCCATGCGCCGGCGCGCGGCGTAGAGCTGCGCGGTGTCCATGCGGCCCACGTCCTGCCCTGCCACCAGCACCTCGCCCTGCTGCGCGCGCTGCTGCCCGCCGATCAGGCGCAGCACCGTGGTCTTGCCGCCGCCCGAGGCGCCCATGAGCGCCGTGACCTTGCCGCGCGGCACCGTCAGGGACAGGTCGCGCAGGATCACGCGCTCGCCGTACCCGAAGGTGACGTTGCGCAGTTCCACGAGGGCGTCGCTGGACGCGGGGGGTTGGGGTTGCATGTTGGACAGGAATGGGATCGCCGGGGCCCGGGCCGCGCGGCGAACCTCGCATCATAGGGGAAACCCTTCACCTTCCGCTGCACGCTCATAGAACCCATAGTTCTAATATAACGATCGGCTATAATCATAGGTTCGAAAAAATGTCACGCCTCGGCTCCGGCCAGGGCGGATTGCTGTCAGCGTTGCATGGGCGTACAGGTGCGCACAACGGAACGAAGGCGCGGCAATGAGCCAGCGACATTCCTTTCCTTCCGTCACGCGCCTGCCGCCGCAGCAGCGTGCCGGCCGGTACCCGACGGGGCGCTCCCCCGGCCGTGGTAGCGGTTTTTGCCACCTCCTCGCAAAAAGGGAAAAGGTTCCAGAACCATGAAAAATCTCCAGTCCGTCGTCCCCATAGCACCTGCCGCCACCCCGCGCAAGGCCACCGGCCTGCACCTGATCGGCGACCTGTACGGCTGCCTGTGCGACAGCCGCCTGATGCTGGACGCCGAATACCTGGAGACCTTCTGCAAGGAACGCGTGGCCGCCGCCGGCCTGACCGCCGTGGGCAGCCTGTTCCACAGCTTCGGCGAGGGCGGCGGCGTGACCGGCGTGGTGGTGCTGGCCGAGTCGCACCTGTCCATCCACACCTGGCCCGAGGCGGGCTACGTCACGCTGGACGTGTACGTGTGCAACTACACCGCGAACAACCGGCCCAAGGCGCAGAAGCTGTTCGACGACCTGCAGGCCGCATTCAACCCCAAGGACCCCCACCTGCACCGCGTCGACCGCGCCTGATGAGCGGCACGCCTGCCGCGCAGGCCACGCGCTACGTGGCCGAGCGCCTGAACGCCGACTTCGGCTTCTACCTGAGCTGCGGCCGTCCGCTTGCCGAGCGCCGCTCGGCCTGGCAGCACATCGAGGTCTTCGACAACGCCCAGTTCGGCCGCGTGATGCGCATCGACGGCTGCTTCATGACCAGCGAGCGCGACGAGTTCTTCTACCACGAGCCCATGGTGCACCTGCCGGCCATCGCCCACCCGGGCGTGCGCACTGCCCTCGTGGTGGGCGGCGGCGACGGCGGCGCGGCCGAGGAACTGCTCAAGCTGCCCGGCATCGAGCGCGTGGTGCTGGCCGAGCTGGACGGCGAGGTGATCGCCATGGCGCGCGAGTGGCTCGGCGCCATCCACCGCGGCGCGTTCGACGACCCGCGCCTGCAGCTGCGCCTGGGCGACGCGCGCGACCTGCTCGTGCAGGGCGGCGAGCGCTTCGACCAGATCGTGCTCGACCTGACCGACCCCTTCGGCCCGGCCGTGGAGCTGTACACGGTGGAGTTCTACGAGGCCTGCCGCCGCGCGCTCAACCCCGGCGGCGTGGTGTCGCTACACCTGGGCTCGCCCATCCACCTGCAGGAGAGCATGGCGCGCATCGCCGCCTCGGTGCGCGCGGTGTTCCCCGTCTTCCGGCCCTACCTGCAGTACGTGCCGCTGTACGGCACGCTGTGGTGCATGGCCATGGCGTCGTGCGACACCGACCCGGCCCTGCTCGGCGCCGGCGAGGTGGACGCGCGCATCGCCGCGCGCGGCCTGCACGGCCTGCAGCTCTACAACGGCGCCATGCACCAGGCGCTGCTGGCCCAGCCCAACTTCGTGCGCGCGCTGCTGGCGCGGCCCGCGCGGCCGCTGCGCAGCGGGGACGTGCTGGACGAGGTGCGCGATCCGTCGGAGCTGCCGCCCGTCACGGTGACGGGGGGCTGATCCTCAAAAAAGAGAGCTGCTTCCGCTTGTCCCTGCTGGTTTTCAGCATGAAAACATGCTGAAACCGTTGGAGAGCAAGCGGGAACAGCTCTCCTTTTTGATCAATGCGCCTCGCCGAACATGCGGTGGTGCAGGCGCCGCAGCGACCACCACACGCTGGCCGCGACCAGCGGGATCGCCACGGCCGCCGTGCTCTCGGCCGAGAAGGGCCAGCCGATCTTCTGCGCGCCCTTGGCCAGATAGCTCACCAGGCCGACGATGTAGTAGGTGATGGCCGCCACCGACAGCCCCTCCACCGTGGACTGGAGCTTGAGCTGCAGGTCGCCGCGGCGGTTCATCGCGGCCAGCAGGGCCTGGTTGTTCTGCTGCTGCTCGATCTCCACGCGCGTGCGCAGCAGGCTGCTCATGCGCGAGACGCGCTCGGACAGCGCGTTCTGCCGCCGCACGGCCCAGGCGCAGGTGCTGCGCGCGGGGCTCAGGCGCCGCTCCATGAATTCGCCGATGGTCTGCAGGCCCGCGAGCCGCGATTCGGCGATGTCCTGGATGCGCCGGTCCACCAGCTCGAAGTACGCGCTGCTGGCCGAGAAGCGCGAATGCGTGGCCGCGTACTGCCCCTCGACCTGCCCCGCCAGCCGCGTGAGGCGGTCGAGCAGCGCGGGCTCGGCGTCGCGGCGCGAGCTGCGTATGGCCTCGGCCAGCGCGGCCAGCTCGCGCTCGGCGCTGGCCAGGGCGGCGCCGGCCTCGCGCGCGGCGGGCAGGCCCAGCAGGGCCGCCATGC
>Ga0067045_1000747_pt1 | contig 10556 bp, 9 predicted proteins | sample TerdegcTABiofilm_FD_59184 | JGI IMG/M metagenome (GOLD analysis project Ga0067045, IMG submission 59184) | Combined Assembly of (Gp0054472, Gp0054536) Wastewater bioreactor microbial communities from Singapore -Terephthalate degrading... | reverse complement strand
GTGGGTGCGAATCCTCATTTGGTTCAGCGACCTGGGACGAGTCGTCCCCTACAACCGGATTAAACGGCACTCTCTGTGCACTCGCTGCTGTCGGAATAATCGGCAAACTTTGCCAGGAACTTGGTGAAAAGTGGCAAGCTCTTCGGATTACTTCAATCCCCATCCTCAAAGAAGGGGCTATTCAGGGACGAGATAAATCTGATTCGGACTACCGGACGGCATCAAAACAGGAACCAGGACACCATCCCGGACCAATGCGCGAAACTGTTCCGGCTGTACATACGGAGTAAAGCCGTAATTGCCTGGCGACCGATACCTGGCGATCTCCAACCAGTTGACATAAACGTAACCAACGTTTTCAGCACGCAGTGTGTTCCTGACCTCCTCCGAACTCTTTCCCTTTGTTAACAGTTCCCACGGCTGGTCGTCAAAACAGGTCGCGTAAAGTACAGGCATTTCCAAATCAAAGACTGCCGCATCACCAACGGACAAAAGCCTTTTTTCCTTGCCCTTTGCACGCAATTCCGCAAAAAGCTGGTTCAAGAGTACGTGATCCGACCCAACTCGCGCGGCATCGTTGCGCAACTGGGCAAGCGGCGCAAAGTAACGGTTATCCGCGGCTGCCCCGCTGGTTACGGCCAAAAAATTCCAGGCGAAAATAACGACTGCCATAGCTGCAACAAACCAGCGCCATGGCCGATCACGACTCCACTCGATTCCATCAATTGCTAAAACACACAGAAAAGGCAACATAGGCAGCCAAAAGCGATCGATTCTGTGAGTCAAGAACCACCAGAATAGGAAGTACACGCCCACGAACGCGAGACTTGCCATCCTGAGCTTTTCTCCCTTTCGAATGCCGAGTGCTCCCAAAACTGCAAAGGGGGCAATAAGTCCGCTTTGCCACTCGCTGGTGAGGAAAATACGGCCAGCGTCCGCCACAAATGCCCGGGCTGAGAAGTCATGTGCGCTGTGAACCCGCATCCACCGAGCAGCTTTTTCAGCATTCCAGGTGGCTCCACCGAGCCATTCATAGGCGAGAGGGTAGATGGGGTTGCCACTGAGCAGTAGGTTTTTGACATACCAGCCCCCTCCTCCGAGAACGACGCCGATCAAGTAGACGGCCATGATGTTTAGAACCGATCGTAACGTCTCCTTCCGGCTCGTTTTGACAAGAAAAAGCACCCCTATTGGCAAAACAGCAAACAGGACCCCCGTATACTTGCATCCGGCTGCCCCACCAGCCAGGTAGCCCGCAATTGCCACCCAGGCGAGCTTTCCTGTTCGTGTTTCACCACCGGATCTTGTTGTGTTCTCCCGCGAAGGCACATCCCATCCGGCTTTTGGCCACTGCATACGTTTTCCCATGGAAGGCTGATTCGTTCTCGACACGATCGGACCATCCGGCCATGCCGCCCGGGAAGCCGCGCAAAACGCTCCGAAAACGTAAACCGCTAAAGCCACATCGTTAAGGCCCGCGGTTGAGACCGCAACGACCCAAGGAACAGAAAGGAACAAAGCGGGGGCGAGCCATCGGATCGACGCCTTCTCGGACCGAGCCAAACACGCGATCGTAGCCCCGCCTATGACGCCGAACATCGCTATGACAACTTTGCCCGCCACAGCTCCGTAGAAAACGTCATCCAACACGACCATGGCCAATAGGGCATGCATTTCTACCCCCAAAGGCATATTGCCATAAACGTTGTGGGGTAGGAACATGATGCGACACTGCTGAAAAAACTCTTTGGGACATTGAAGATGGTATTCCCGGACATCAAAATCGACCGGGGGAAGCGCCGCTCCCAAGATCATGAGGACGATCAGAACTGATGTGACCCCGGCCAGCACTGCGGAAAACCCTCCGTTCGGCATCATATGTGCAATATTTGACAACACATTACTGCGGAACAAGCTGATGTTTTGCGCCAAGGAATGCCGCTTGAAATCGAAACCAGCCGCCCGGAACCCCAATCCAAGCGCGAGCAGAATTGGCATAATCACCAAGGTCAACAAAAGCCACCTTTGATCAAGGAGACCGCCGACGCCCGCAACGAAAACGAGTGTCGAACTGACGTTAAGCCCCACGGGCAGGGCAATCCCAACGACCTCGACCGCTGAAAATCTCAAACGGAAGAGCCGTACAATAACGATTCCCCAAGCAAGTCCGACGCCGAGTATCAAAACGGCAACACAGAAGATGGGCAATCTGTCAAGGATAGAAAACTCGCCATGGTTTCCTAACCAGACTTTGAGGAGTTCTTCAGGCGTCAGCAATAATTGAAAAAGCTCATACCGTCGGAAAGGTCGGTTGAGAACTTGCGAAATACTACTGAGGGGCCACGCGAAAAAAAGAGTCAAATAAGCTATGATTGCTAGGATAGGTAAAAAAAGACGCATTCCCGCAGAGAGCGGTTTACCACTGCTGCTAAGGCTAAGGGGTGCGGTTACTGCGCGAGAGCTTTTTGAGCGCAACCGGTGATTGCGAAATCCCATCTTTGCCGTCCAGATACAAAAGATAACGTTTGGACTCGCCTTCGATTTCAGCATAAGGCCCCACATTCATATGGCAACCCAGCCGATTGAAGGTATTTTCACGCCGAACATGGTTCCGCTGGATGACCGCGGACGAATCAACGAACCCGAGTTACGACGATACTTGGATTGGTTGATCGCCAAGGGAGTCCATGGTCTTTATCCTAATGGTAGCACGAGCGAATTCGTACGCTTCACACCTGAAGAGCGACGCCGAATCATCGAGATCACGGTCGATCAGGTTGCCGGCCGCGTCCCGATTCTCGCAGGGGCAGCCGAGGCCAACGTTCGAGAAACCATCAAGGCGTGCGAGTTCTACGCCCAACTTGGCGTGCGGGCGGTGGCAATTGTGTGCCCATTCTATTATCGCATCAGCCCGGAAAATATTTACAGTTATTTCAGTGAAATTGCCAAGCACAGTCCGGTCGATGTGACCATCTATAATATTCCATGGCTGGCGTCACCTCTCGATGTCCCAACCATTGTCCGTATCGCTGAGGATTGCCCACGGGTGGTGGCAATCAAAGACTCATCGGGTGATCTTCCGCAGATGATGCGAATGATCTCGGCCATTCGGCCACGCCGCCCCGACTTTCGTTTTCTGACAGGTTGGGATGCTGTTCTCTTTCCCATGTTGTTGCTGGGTTGTGACGGGGGAACCAATGCGACAAGTGGTGTCGTACCGGAGATTACGCGGGCCATCTTTGATTCAGTAAAAAAGGGATACATCGACGACGCCCGACGCTGGCAGTATCGATTACTACGGTATAACGATGCCCTGTTCGGTGCGGGAGATTTTCCCGAGGGTTTTCGGATCGGGGTTGAGTCCCGTGGCTTTCGAATGGGGGTCGGACGCCAACCGCTGTCGGAGGGCAGTCACGAGCGACTGGCACGTCTGCGGAAGCAGTTGGAGCAATTCCTGGCGGAGGATTGTTTGGAACCGACATCGAGCGATCCAAGAGCGAGTTTTCATCCCGAAACACGCCTCGCGGAATTGCCAGCGGCGCAAACTGGTGCTGCTTTGCCTGAAATCGTTCCCGAGGATGTTGAACGGGTCGTTCGCGAAGTCGTTCACGTATTGACAGAGAGAAATGTCTCCATTAATTGAAAATCACGGTGACGTGTCTTTGTCATTGGTCGGTTAGGTCCGCTAAGGGCCTGCTCTTGATTCCTTAAATGTGGGGGCCGGGCGAACTAGGGAGCCCGCGTTTGACATCAAAAAAGGAGTGTATCTTGGTCGAGAATCTGTTGGAAGTCCATTGGTGGCATTGGTGGGCTTTTCTCGCACTGGTTGTTGTTCTGTTAATCCTTGACCTGGTTGTGTTCCACCGGCAGGATCACAAGCCGACACTGCGTGAATCGGCTCTGCTCTCTGCCTTCTGGATTGGGCTTGCCTTTGCCTTCAACGCTTTCGTCTGGTGGTGGGGCTGGCAACTTCACGGGGATTCAGAAGCCGGTGTGAAATTCCTCACCGGGTTTGTGGTGGAAAAGTCTCTCTCCGTAGACAACCTTTTCGTCTTTGCCGTGATTTTTCGTTTCTTTGGTGTGGATATCCGTCATCAACATCGCATCCTTTTTTGGGGAATCCTCGGCGCCATTATCATGCGGGGCATCTTCATTGTCGCCGGCGTCGGGCTGATTCAACTCTTTGAGTGGATCCTCCTTGTGTTTGGAGCGTTCCTCATTTACACGGGGATTCACCTCGCTTTCTCAAATTCAGAGAACGTCCATCCCGAAAAGAACGTCGTGCTGCGGTTTGGAAGACGATACCTCCCGATTTGCAGCGCGGCGATCTTTGATCGTTTCTTTGTTCGCGAAGCTGGCCGAGTTTTCGCAACGCCGGCTTTTCTCGTGCTTCTGGTCGTTGAAAGCACCGATGTGCTATTCGCCGTTGATAGTATCCCGGCCGTCATTGGAATCACACGTGATCCGTTCATTGTGTTCTCGTCAAACATTTGGGCCATCCTCGGCTTGCGGGCATTGTATTTTCTCCTTGTGGGAGTGCTCGACCGCTTTCATTATTTGCATTATGGGCTATCAGCCGTACTGTCATTTATCGGTTTGAAAATGGTCGCGGAGTATGCCGCCCATCACTGGTTCGAATACCATGGCCGATTGATCAACCCCTGGCTTTCTCTTGCGGTCGTCGCGGGGCTGCTCAGCCTTTCGTTAATTCCAACTCTGCTTGGCTACACACCGAGACGTTCCGATACAGAACCAGATTCAGGAAGCGGTGAAACGGAAACGCCCCAAGAGACACACTCAGTCGGTGTTCAGAATACGGAGGCCCGTTAGTTGGTTCATCGGATCCGCTTGAAATCAGCGTGGGAGGCTTTCAGGCGAAGTCCCGATGCAGTGCTTTGGCGACGGGTGTTTCATTGCCCAACCGGATTGGGAGATCGCACGCAGGTTTGGCTCGTGCTTGACGGAGAACGGCAACCGCACAGTGTGCGACTTAACGACAATTTGCTTTCTCAAGGGAGGGCATCCAGGATCGACAGGAATAATGTTCAACTTCGTTTCGAAATCCAGACTCAATTGACTCCGGGCAAGAACACGCTGGAACTCATTCTCCCGACGAGCGGACAACCCGCGGACGAGCCTTGCTCGCAAGCCGGCAGCTCGCCGTTGCGGGTCATCCCACTTGAAGTTTATCTTGAAATACAGGAAAACGACACCGCGGAATGAGACCAATTCTCCGCACGCAACGTTGCATACGTAAGTCGCAACGCAGGGGTTTAGTGTCGAATCGAAGGGCAGCCGTTTGATCCATTGCCAAGCGAGGTGTACCGTGGTTCGGGACGTTGACATGATTAAGGGAGTTGTGTGGATCATCGGGACCTTTTCCTTCTTCGCCTTGACCCTCTTGGCCAGAGCTGAAGAGACAGGGATTTCGCAGCCCGGGGACGCGGAAACACCATCCGTTCTGAGTGCGTTTGAGTCCACACTTGTGGACGTGATTGGGCGAACGGAAAAGTCTGTCGTGGCAATCGCCCGTGTCCGTACCCCTCGGCCTGGCGAGGTCATCAACCTGGAACCACGCCTGGATCCTTTTGGGGGGCTGGCCGAGAGGGGGTCATCCCCCCAACCCGGCGACCCCAATTTCTTCCCCAATGATTACGGTGCCGGCGTCATCGTGGACGCAAAGGGTTTGATCCTCACCGTGGCACAATTGATCGACGAAGAAAGTGAATACTACGTAACAACTTGCGACCGTCGCACATTTCGGGCACGCGTCTTGGCGTCCGACCCACGAAGCGATCTCGCTGTGCTCTCGGTTCCGGCGGAAGGTCTGCAACCAATCACCTTGGGCAACGCCGCCACGCTTCGAAAAGGGCAAATCGTCATCGCACTGGGAAATCCCTACGCAATTGCCCGGGATGGTCAGGTTTGTGCAAGCTGGGGTATTGTGTCAAATCTTGGTCGCAAGGCCCCGCCCATACCCACGGACCGTGACCCGACGGGTAAGCCAACGATTCATCACTTTGGAACGTTGATCCAAACAGATGCCAAATTGGGTTTTTCGAGCAACGGAGGTGCTTTGGTCAACCTGCGAGGGGAAATGGTGGGACTCTTGACCGCACTCCCTGTCGCCACAGGCCACGAAACCCCCGCAGGGTATGCTTATCCCGTGGATGAGACGTTCTTGAGAGTCCTGAACCATTTGAAGCGCGGAGAAGAGGTTGAATATGGTCTGTTAGGAATCCAGCCGGAGAATCTGTCACTGAGCGAAAAGGCGACAGGACTTCAAGGCACGCGCGTTGATCGTGTCGTGCCGGGCACTCCAGCGGACCGGGTGGGTTTGCGGAGTCAGGACCTCATCACGGCGGTCAATGGAACTCCCCTGTACGACGACGATGGATTGGTTCTTGCCGTGGGGCGATTGCCTGTCGATACAACGGTGACTCTGGATGTCGTCCGGGAACATCGCCGTTTTCAAGTCCAGACTGTGCTAAGCAAGTACCCGGTCCGGGGGCGTAAGATTGTCACGGCTCTGCCCCAAAAGTGGCGAGGTATCACGGTGGATTATGTCTCGGCCGTTTCGTCTAGCCCCGAAGGTTTCTGGCAATTCCCCCGACCGTCCGATGCTGTAGCCGTCGTGACGGTAGAGGAGAACAGTCCGGCATGGAAGGTCGGTCTCCGGCCCGGTGCCTTTATTTCCCACGTAGAAGGGGTACCAGTCGCCACTCCCAAGGCGTTTCACCAGGCTGTTTCCAAATATAACGGCCCGGTCCGATTGCGACTTGTCCCGGATGGTTCTGACAACTATCAACCGGTTCTGGTAATCGAACCTTGACGAGGCGTTGTTCTCCCTTCGAACGTGTCAATCTGGGCCTACGGAGAAGAGTTTCCGTTACCTGCAGATGACATCTTTCCAGGTCGTGAAAAGAGAAGCACCGCTCGGGCTGAGGCGAGGCCGCGAATGAAATAAACTACCAGCTGCTCACACGCCGCCACCACCCGGTGAAATCGAATGGCTGGGGTCACCCGAACAGTTAGCAAAGAACGCTCACTGCGCAAAACAACCCACTTTTAATCGGCGATTAATGTTACAAGGCCCCGCGCGTGTGGCGCAACCTCTCCGGGGGAGTTATTTCCCAGTAAGACTTGTTGGCTGGCAAGACAAGGCAAGAAAAACTCAGAGACCAACCACTTCTTGCTGGTCCCCACGCCTCTTCAGAAATCGCACCAACAGTAAGAGCGACAACCGTCCGAGAATGCCACATCACTGGGCACCTGCCGAGTGCCCCCTGTAGGATTTGAACCTACGACCCGCTGATTAAGAGTCAGCACACACCCTATAGCCCGGTAGGGGGGGTGGGAGAGCGTGTTCGCACCCGCGACACACAGATCCACAGTCTGGTTCCCCTCAGGGAGAGCGGAAGCCAGAATTCGACCCCGCAACGCCCAGCTTGGGAAGCTAGCGCTCTAACCGACGGGGATCGGGGCCGAACCGACTGGCAGAGGAAGATAGGCCATTACGGGGCTTTCGGCTTTTGCGTGCTTACGAAAAGGCTTGCACTGACTGGGAAGACCACAACTCAGCACCTGTAAAACTTGATTGGCTTACGTGGTCTTGCGGATACACGGGAGTGCAAGGAAAAGGTGTTAGGGGGAAGTTGGGAAAAAGAAGAGGCTTCACTCAGGATTTTTCGGCGGCCAAAATACCCCCACGACAATCCAGGCCTTCTTCTGGTAAACGTTCCCTACAAAAAAGTAAGTATCTCTGTTTGGCCCGCACATCTCATCAAGAAATTTTGCTCGCACGTCTTTGAGAGCTTTTTCTTCCCCTTTTTTATCCCGTATTTTTCGGAAGAGCTGGTAGATTTCCCAGTCGAGAATCGTCTGTTGGTGGCCACGGCAGTTGCTGGCCTCGCAGCGATACCTGTATTTAAATTTCCACGGAATCTTTTCCAAAGGCTTTTGGCCGGGGCCAAAGAGTGTGAGTTGTTCAAACAGTTTCTGATACTTAGGCTCCCACGACGGCGAATCTTTTTCGATGACCAGGTCATGAACGATTTTTGGCTTTACAACGGCGAGAGACTGGCTGAGCGGCCCAGATTTTTGGAGACCGCACATCGTAGCCGGTGGATTGGCTAGCACAATTTTCTTGCGTGCGGACCAGTCGCGATCTGCGGGAAGATGAGAAACAGTCTCGATAGGTTTATCGGGGTCGGGGCGGTATGATTCCGGGCGTGGGTCATTTGAATGTTTAACGGCGACGACTTTGATCCATTCGTACTTACGAAACCACTGTGTGTATGGGCGATACCGATAGTTAATAGGGTAAAGGCGAATCCATTTTCCTTCTTCCGTCATCCCCGCAGTGCAGACAACCTCCTGATGGTGCTGCGATGGACGCGGGTAGGTCTTTACCAGCACAAGTACTTTCAATTCCCGCCAATTCTGTTCCATCCCGGAGCTCCCGAACTGTGATTCCGCTTATGGCATGGATGGACTGCGCGAGGACCCAACGGTGGCAATCCCGCGGGTTCATTTCATAGCACAATAACAGGAGATTATAGGTCTTCGCAATCGCAAGAAGGGAGAGCACGGCTTTTTCCGCATTAGGCAAGAGGACGGTTCGATAAAGCGAAAGCAACTCAACGCGGCGGCCTGGCAAGTAACTTTTTCTGATGCGAGCAGGAATTCCTAGCTCTGGAAAGTGCAAATATTCCAGACCATTAGCGGAGCACGTTTTGTCCAGTGATGCTTTGCAAAATTCTCGTCGCCGGGAAAAAGGATTGGCCCGAATATCGATAAGATGCGTAATCTGATTAACACCTATCACCTCGATAAGGTTTGGCAAGCTCATCCGCTCATATCCGGCTGTGAAGAGTATTCGCGAACTTCGCGTCTCGGAAGATGGTCGTTCGAAGCTGTGATTGATCATGGCGAACAACATCCATGTTTGCCCAAAGTGGGCGACAGTAACGGCACAACACTTCCAGCAAGCGGGCGACATCCGCCTGTGCAAAACTGTAGCACACAGCCACCAACCGCGCAATACCACCGTCGGGGGATATCAAGGTAGTGAGCGACGATTCTCGGCAGATCGATGGTCCCCCCAGCAGAAGCCGCGACTCACGGATCGGAATTGCACGCCACACAGGGGACATCTAGAATTTGGTGGATTGGGGAAAAGGGAGTTTTGACTAGAGCGGGAGTTCATTCCTGTTTGTTCGCAGGAGATCGCTGATATGATCACCGGAAAAGACAAGTGGGTGCTAAGTGCTCTCGCTATAGCACCTTTGGACCGTATTCGTTTGATGAAGGCGCTCTTCCGCCTATGGTGGCATTCAGGGAAGTCTATCCCAGATTTTTTTTCATTTAAGCCTTATCTTTACGGGCCGTGGAGTCCTGAGGTCTACGACTCCCTGGAAAGGCTCGAAAAGGAGGGATTCATAGTTCGGTTGCCTCACCCGGTTCCGGCTTGGTCAAAATATCATCTCACAGACCGTGGAAGACGCGCAATTCAGGGTGTGATTCCAACCATCAATCAATCGCATTTGGGTTTGCTGAAAAAGCTGACTCATGAAACAGCCAACCTTGGTTTCTACGAACTCCTGAAACTTGTTTACAATGAGTCCCCTGAGTTTGCCCAAAACTCGGTTGTAAGAGAGATCCTGCTGCATGACACTGATTCTTGCTTTGACGGCAAGTGATGGGATTGTGTTAGCATCTGACGGTCAAATAACCCACGGCATGGTCAGATCAACTGGAAAGAAAATCCGTGGCCTGGGAGGGACGTGCCTGTGGGCGGCTGCGGGTGAACTTGCACTAATTCAGCGTGTAGAAGAGCGGTTGTTAGTAGTTCCACGAACTGGGTCGCTCCGGCAAGTGAGAGATTTTATAAGCGAAGTCGTGTGTCAGTGTGTCTCGGAGCTTCTTAAGCTCGATTTTCGATCCGGCTTTTGTGGTCAAGATGCGAATCAATTACTGAATCTCCACCCAGCCGACTTTGTCTTTACTGAGGTCACTGAATCTCAAGGACCACTGGTTTTGCATGTTTGTCACAATGGAACATCAGAGTGGATAATCGACAGACCTTTTGCGACCGGCAGTGGCGATATGTTTGCGTATGCGTTATTGCGTAAATACCATGGTGTGAAATTGAACCTGTCTCAAGCGTCATTGCTCGCGTACAAGGTACTGGAAGAAGCAATAGAAGTGGGAGCTTATGGGTTGGGATACCCTATCGACGTTTGGCACGTTAATAAAGACTCGCTCCGACAATTGAGCGAAGCAGAGATAGCGGCCCTGCAAGATCAATCCGCCCAAATTCGAGAAATGGAAGTTAAACTGCTTGTAGGTGATTCCGGCAGGATCACCGCAGAGTTGAATACTGACGACAGCACCATGAAAACAGATGGACTCGAATTTCAGCACAACATGCGGGATATCCATCCTTGCGAGGCAGCCTCACATGATCAACAGGTTTGACGAACGTAACTAGCGTTTCAGGGTGGGCAACGTCGTTGGAGGGCGTCACAATGGTCTGGCAGGTCATTCTTTGCGGG
>Ga0067045_1032260_pt1 | contig 10557 bp, 14 predicted proteins | sample TerdegcTABiofilm_FD_59184 | JGI IMG/M metagenome (GOLD analysis project Ga0067045, IMG submission 59184) | Combined Assembly of (Gp0054472, Gp0054536) Wastewater bioreactor microbial communities from Singapore -Terephthalate degrading... | reverse complement strand
CCGGCTGCCTTTGACTTGTCAAAGTACGCACTATTCAGTAAGATCCGCCGTCTAATTTACAGGGCGGCCCCTGAGGCTATAAAGAATGAAAACTTTTACTGCTAAACCGGAAACAGTACAGCGCGACTGGTTTGTCGTCGACGCTGCAGGTCAGACCCTGGGTCGTCTGGCCACCGAAATCGCGAGCCGTCTGCGTGGCAAGCATAAAGCTGAGTACACTCCTCACGTTGACACCGGCGACTACATCGTCGTTATCAATGCCGAGCAGATTCGTGTAACCGGTGCTAAAACCACCGACAAAATCTACTACTCCCACTCCGGTTTCCCGGGCGGCATCAAGTCGATCAACTTCGAAAAGCTGATCGCTAAAGCCCCTGAGCGCGTGATCGAGACCGCGGTTAAAGGCATGCTGCCTAAGAACCCACTGGGTCGCGACATGTATCGTAAGCTGAAAGTCTATGCGGGCGCTGTTCACCCTCATACTGCTCAGCAGCCCCAAGAACTGAAGTTTTAACGGAATAGTTCATTATGTCGGCGACTCAAAATTACGGCACTGGCCGTCGCAAGACCGCAACCGCACGCGTTTTCCTGCGTCCGGGCACTGGTAACATCTCCATCAACAACCGTTCGCTGGATAATTTCTTCGGTCGCGAAACTGCCCGCATGGTAGTTCGTCAGCCGCTGGAATTGACTGAGACTGTCGAGAAGTTCGACATCTACGTCACCGTGATCGGTGGTGGTGTAAGTGGTCAAGCTGGCGCAATCCGCCACGGCATCACTCGCGCTCTGATGGATTACGACGAAACTCTGCGCGGTGCACTGCGTAAAGCTGGCTTCGTAACCCGTGACGCGCGTGAAGTTGAACGTAAGAAAGTTGGTCTGCGTAAAGCGCGTAAGCGTCCGCAGTACTCGAAGCGTTAATTCGCTTTCGCGTTCAAAGCGCCCAGTCTCCTCGCGGAGCTGGGCGTTTTTTATGGGCGATGATTTTTGGTGTGACAACTTGCCACATCCGCAGAGGCCCTATACTACAAGGCTTGGCGGTACCCTCGGGTGGTAATTACCTTGTCAGAATTGGGGCTTTTCATTACCATTCTGCAAAATTTTTATAAGTTCAGATTTTTACTTAGTAGATGCCTGATTTAACAGGCCACAAAGCTGATGGGAGAGGACTGGATGAGCAATGACGGCGTGAATACAGGCCGGCGTCGCTTCTTGGTAGCAGCCACATCCGTGGTGGGTGCTGCAGGAGCGGTGGGGGCTGCGGTCCCGTTCGTGGGGTCGTGGTTTCCCAGTGCCAAGGCGAAAGCCGCAGGTGCACCGGTGAAAGTGAATGTCAGCAAAATCGAGCCAGGTCAGCAAATGATTGCCGAATGGCGCGGTCAGCCGGTATTCATCGTCCGCCGCACCCAGGAGATTCTGGGGAACCTGACGAAGATCGAGGGGGATCTCTCTGATCCGGACTCCAAGGCCTCGGTACAACCGACCTACGTGGATCCCAAGACGCGTTCGATCAAGCCGGAAGTGCTGCTGCTGATCGGTATCTGCACGCACCTGGGCTGTTCACCGACCTTCCGTCCAGAAGTGGCGCCGGCCGACCTCGGTCCAAAATGGGTGGGCGGCTACTTCTGCCCTTGCCATGGCTCCCACTACGACCTGGCTGGCCGTGTCTTCAAATCGCAGCCTGCGCCTTTGAACCTGCCAGTTCCCCCGCATTCCTATGAGTCGGACGACATCATTGTCGTCGGCGTCGATACGGAGAACGCGTGATGAGCAAGTTCATGGATTGGGTTGATGCGCGCTTTCCTGCGACCAAAATGTGGGAAGACCATCTCAGCAAGTATTACGCTCCGAAGAACTTCAACTTCTTCTACTTCTTTGGCTCCCTGGCACTGCTGGTTCTGGTTAACCAGATCGTTACCGGTGTCTGGCTGACCATGAGCTACACCCCGTCGGCGGAAGAGGCGTTTGCCTCCGTCGAGTACATCATGCGCGACGTCGAGTACGGCGCGATCCTGCGTCTGCTGCACTCCACCGGCGCTTCGGCGTTCTTCGTCGTGGTCTACCTGCACATGTTCCGTGGCTTGCTCTACGGTTCGTACCAGAAGCCGCGTGAGCTGGTGTGGGTGTTCGGCATGCTGATCTACCTGGCCCTGATGGCGGAAGCCTTCATGGGTTACCTGCTGCCGTGGGGCCAGATGTCCTACTGGGGTGCCCAGGTGATCATCTCGCTGTTCGGTGCGATCCCGGTCATCGGCGACGACCTGACCCAGTGGATCCGTGGTGACTACCTGATTTCCGGGATTACCCTGAACCGCTTCTTCGCCTTGCACGTCGTGGCCTTGCCGATCGTTATTCTCGGCCTGGTCGTGCTGCACGTCCTGGCGCTGCACGAAGTCGGTTCGAACAACCCGGACGGCGTCGACATCAAGAAATACAAAGACGAAAACGGCGTACCGCTGGATGGCATTGCCTTCCACCCGTACTACACCGTGAAAGATATCGTCGGCGTGGTGGTGTTCCTGTTCATCTTCTGCTCGATCGTGTTCTTCTTCCCGGAGATGGGCGGTTACTTCCTGGAGAAGCCGAACTTCGAAGTGGCGAACGCCTTCAAGACCCCAGAGCACATTGCTCCGGTCTGGTACTTCACCCCGTTCTACGCGATCTTGCGTGCCGTTCCCGACAAGCTCCTGGGCGTTATCGCCATGGGTGCCGCGATCGCCGTGCTGTTCGTCCTGCCATGGCTTGACCGTAGCCCGGTCAAATCCATGCGCTACAAGGGCTGGATGAGCAAGATCTGGCTCTGGGTGTTCTGCATTTCGTTCGTGATCCTGGGCGTGTTGGGTGTTCTGGCGCCAACGCCAGGTCGTACGCTGTTGTCGCAGGTATGTACCTTCCTGTACTTCGCCTACTTCATTCTGATGCCGTTCTACACCCGGCTCGAGAAGACAAAACCGGTTCCGGAAAGGGTGACTGGCTGATGAAAAAGCTATTTGCTGTACTGATTCTTGCTGCTATGCCTGTGTTCTCGTTCGCATCTACTGCGGGCGGTCCTGAGCTGGAAAAGGTCGACATCGACGTCTCCGATAAAGCAGCAATGCAAGATGGCGCACGTACCTTCGCCAACTACTGCATGGGTTGCCACAGTGCCAAGTTCCAGCGCTATGAGCGTGTGGCCGACGATCTGGGGATTCCCCACGATCTGATGCTCAAGAACCTGGTGTTCACCGGTGCCAAGATCGGCGACCACATGAACATCGGCATGCAGCCGGCAGACGCCAAGGCCTGGTTCGGCGCTGCGCCGCCTGACCTGACCCTGGTGGCGCGGGTGCGTGGCACTGACTGGCTCTACGGCTACCTGAAGTCGTTCTACGAAGATCCGTCGCGTCCTTGGGGCGTGAACAACAAGGTGTTCCCGAACGTCGGCATGCCCAACGTGCTGGTCGGCCTGCAAGGTCGCCAGGTCGTAGGCTGCAAACAGGTGCAGATCGTCGAAGACGGCAAGAAGCAATATGATCCGCTGACCGGTACGCCGCTGACTCATGAAGCGTGCGATCAGTTGACCATCGTGCCGAAGTCCGGTGCCCTGACCGAAGAGCAGTTCGATGAGAAGGTCAAGAATCTGGTAACCTTCCTCGCTTACTCGGCTAACCCGGTTAAGCTGGAGCATCAGCGCATCGGTACCTACGTACTGTTGTACCTGGCGTTCTTCTTCGTATTCGCTTACTTGCTCAAGCGCGAATACTGGAAAGATGTGCATTGATCTAGCTTCAAGCATTTGCTGTTAATCGCGCGCGCCCAAGGGCGTCTCTGTAAACGTAGCGGGTCTGGTTATCCAGGCGTTACGGGAGACGCCCTCTGGGCGCGCTCGTTTTTCCGCTTTCAATAATTTCAACAAGCGAGGAGGACCGCCATGGGCGTGACCAACCGGTTGGCCTGTTACTCCGACCCCGCCGACCACTATTCCCACCGAGTGCGAATCGTACTGGCAGAGAAGGGTGTCAGCGCCGAGATCATCAGTGTGGAGGCGGGCCGTCAGCCGCCAAAACTGATCGAAGTGAACCCTTACGGCAGCTTGCCCACCCTGGTCGATCGTGACCTGGCGTTGTGGGAGTCGACCGTGGTGATGGAATACCTGGATGAGCGTTATCCCCATCCACCTTTGCTGCCGGTGTATCCTGTGGCGCGGGCCAATAGCCGCCTGCTGATCCATCGCATCCAGCGTGATTGGTGTGGCCTGGTGGATTTGATCCTGGATTCACGGACCAAGGAGCCAGCGCGCGTGCAGGCACGCAAAGAGCTGCGAGAAAGCCTCACGGGTGTCTCGCCGCTGTTCGCCGACAAGCCGTTTTTCCTCAGTGAGGAACAAAGCCTGGTCGATTGCTGCCTACTGCCCATACTCTGGCGTTTGCCGATTCTGGGTATTGAACTGCCGCGGCCGGCCAAGCCGCTGCTTGATTATATGGAGCGCCAGTTTGCGCGTGAGGCATTCCAGGCGAGTCTGTCTGGTGTTGAACGCGATATGCGCTAAGGCTTAAGGAGCCGCTATGAACTCCAGTCGTCCTTATCTCGTCCGTGCGCTCTATGAGTGGATTGTCGATAACGATTGCACCCCGCACATGCTGGTCAACTCCGAGTTTCCTTCGGTGCAGGTGCCACAAGGTTTTGCCAGTGATGGACAGATTGTCCTGAACGTTTCGCCCGCTGCCGTGCGTCATCTGCACATGGATAACGATGCAGTGAGCTTTGAAGGTCGCTTCGGTGGTGTGCCGCACACCCTGTACGTGCCTATCGCTGCGATCCTGGGCATTTACGCCCGGGAGAACGGCCAGGGTATGGTGTTTGACCTGGAGTCGCCGGTAGAGGGCGAGGAAGAGTTCGAGCCCGAAGACGATCTGCCGCCACCCGACAACGAGCCGCCGCGTCCGAGTGGGCGGCCAAGCTTGAAGGTGGTGAAGTAATAAAAAAGGCGACCCGCGCAGACTGTGTGAAAACCTAGCAATCTGCCGGCCGGTTAAACAAAATGCCCGTATCGCAAGATACGGGCATTTTGTTTGCGCGCTATATCCAAGGTGAAGACCGCTCCCAGAGCGCGCTGTTTCCACTTTCGCTGGACGAACTTATCCCCGATGACCATCTGGTTCGGGTGATCGAGGCCTGCATTTCCCTTCTGGATTTTGAGCAGTTGGGCTTCGACAAAGCCAGACCCAAGGCCACGGGACGTCCTTCGTACGATCCTGCCGATCTGCTCAAACTCTACCTGTACGGCTATTTCCAGCGGATTCGCTCGTCGCGACGACTCGAGGCCGAGTGTCAGCGCCACCTGCCGCGCCTTTGTTCAGTTTTGCCGACACGCCGGCCTGATTGCTGGCGAGCCGCCGTTATCTCACTCGCCATGCTCATGAAGCCGCTTTCGAACGGATGGAGCTGCGAATGCAGGCCCGCCCCGAGATGATGGTCAGCCAGCGATCCATCGTCGAACACCCCTTCGGCAATCTCAAGCAAAGGCTATTTGGCAATGGCCGGTTCTTGCTGCGACAGCTGAAAGGCGCCAGAGCCGAAATGGCACTGGCAGTGCAGGCCTATAACCTGAAAAGAGCGATCAAGGTGATGGGCGCCCATCAGTTGATGGCATTGATGGGCTGAAAGGCCCTTTTTTCGTGCCGCCTGTTAGAAAAACAAATGCCCCGACAAGTCGGGGCATTTGTTTTTGACCTTGGCAGGCTGTGTTTTCACACAGTCTGCGAAAGGATCGCCTTTTTTATTGCTGTAGGAGCCGGGCTTGCCCACGATGGCGTTTTCAAAGGCGCCATCGCAGCCGTGCTCCTGCAGAGGGGTGTCAGTCAATGTACTCAAACAGCTTCACGATCTTCTGCACCCCGGAAACGCCCTGCACCAGGTTGGTAGCCTGGGCCGCTTCCTGCTTCGTCAGCAGGCCCAGCAGGTAGACGATGCCGTTTTCGGTCACGACCTTGATGCGCGAGCCGGGAATGCTGGCGTCGGTGAGCATCTGAGTCTTGATCTTGGTGGTCAGCCAGGCGTCGTTGTTGCGCGCCAGCAGTGACGAGGGCTGCATGATCTGCAGTTCGTTGTGCACCGTCTTGACCCGCTGCACAGCGGCAGCAGCCTGCTCGGCCTGGGCCTTGAGGTCGGCACGGGGCGTTTGCCCGGCCAGCAGCACCACGCCATTGAAGCTGGTGACGACGATGTGCGATTGGGTGTCCAGGTCCGGGTTGGCCTTGGCTACGTTCACGCCGACCTTGGTTTCGATCAACGAGTCGTCGATCTTGCTGCCGAAGGTGCGGGTGCCACGGTCATCCTGGATGGGGCTCTCACGGCTGGCGGTCACCACCGAGGTGCATCCGCTGATGCCGAGGCACAGGGTCAGGGCCAGTAGGCCTAGGCGATTAGGGGTCATTCTTCACTCCCGAACAATTGGCTGTCGATCAAGTCACAGAGGCAGTGGATCGCCAGCAGGTGAACTTCCTGAATGCGTGCGGTGACGTTGGCCGGTACGCGAATCTCCACGTCTTCGGGCAACAGCAGCGACGCCATGCCGCCGCCATCGCGACCGGTCAATGCTACGACAATCATTTCGCGATCATGTGCGGCCTGGATCGCTTGAATTATGTTGGCCGAGTTGCCGCTGGTGGAAATCGCCAGCAGGACGTCGCCGGGTTGGCCCAGGGCGCGGATCTGTTTGGAGAAGATTTCGTTGTAGCTGTAATCGTTGGCGATCGAGGTGATCGTCGAGCTGTCGGTGGTCAGGGCGATGGCCGGCAGGCTGGGGCGTTCGCGTTCGAAGCGGTTGAGCAGCTCGGAGGAGAAGTGCTGTGCGTCACCGGCCGAACCGCCGTTGCCGCATGAGAGCATTTTGCCTTCGTTGAGCAGGGCGTTGACCATCACTTGGCTGGCTTGCTCGATGTGCGGTGCAAGTACGTCCATCGCCTGTTGCTTGGTATCGATACTGGCCTGAAAAAGCTGGCGAATTCGGGATTGCATGTCCATCTGTGTGACCTTAAGTGGCGCGGCCTGGTGGCACAGCAATGTGCGGCCCGCAAAGCAAAGAGCAAAAGTGTTGGGTGAAAAACGGTCCTGCCCGAGAGCGGTCAGCTGTCAAAGGCATTCCGTAGCCAGTTCAGATGCGCAGCGGTGCTGTCTATGGCAACCACATCAAAACGGCAGGGGGAGTCGGCCCAGCGTGACTCGCTCTGCAGGAAATACTGCGCGGCGAGGATCAGTTTTTGACGCTTGCGCGCATCGATACTGCCGAGCGCGCCACCCCATTGGGTGTTTTGTCTGTAGCGGACTTCGACGAATACTACTGTATCGCCGTCAAGCATGACCAGATCAAGCTCGCCGCGTTTACACAACCAGTTCTGCGCCAGCAGGCGCAGTCCCTGTTGCTGGAGATGCTGGAGCGCCTGGCTTTCAGCATCTCGACCGCTTTGCTGGCGTGACCTGTCGGGCATTAGCGCGGGGTGTCCGGCAGGCGTTGGACCTGGCCGTTGACGAACTGTGCCCAAGGCAGTTGGCGTTGAACCCGTTGCGTCGGGCTCATGCTCAGGTTGCCCGACTGGCCTTCAATGGTGCTGTCCGGCAGGGCCTTGAGTTGACCCAGGCGTGGGGCCAGGCGGTAAGCGTCGACGCCCATGGCGTACAGCCGGCCCAGGCTGCTGCTGGCTTGTGGCCATTGTGCGGTCACTTGCTGGCGCAGTGGGTCGCTGGTGTTGAGCAGCCACGGTGTTTCGCAGAAGCGCACGCCGTTCATGTCGTTGTACTGGTTCTGGTCGCCACTGGCGCTGTACACGTGGGAAGTGGCGTAGACCGGCACGTCACCGGCGTACTGGAAGTTCAGCGTGGGCTTGATCTGTTGCGCCTGCTGCGGGGTCGAGGCGAGGAAGATGAACTCGATGTCCTGGCGACGCGATGGTTGTGCCGCGATCTGCGAGCCTACAGTGCTTTGCAGGCTCTTGGCGCGACCTTCGCTTTGGCGCAGTTGGAACAGGTCGGCGATCTGCTGGGCCAGTTGCACCGGCTGATCTACACGTTCAACGCCGATGATGGTGCCGCCATTGGCTTGCCAGTCCTGGCTGAAGGCCTTGAGGACGCGGTCGCCCCATTCGCCTTTGGGTACCAGCACCGCAGCACGATGCAGGCCGTCGGCACGTGCACGACGGGACACTTCACGCGCCTCATCCTCGGCCGCCAGACCGAACTGGAACAGTTGGGCCGGACCTTGCTCGCCTTCGCTGTAGTTCAGCGCCAGGGTGGTAATCGGCAACTGAGGGCGGGCGTTGAGTTGCTTGACCAGGGGTTTCTCCAGCGGGCCGACCACCAGTTGCACGCCGTCGGCTTGGGCCTTGCGGTAGAAGTCGTCCAGCGAGGTCAGGCGCGAGCTGTCATAGAACTCGATGGCCGGAGGGTTCTGGCCGGCCTGTTGGGCCTGGTAGTGAGCAGCCATGAAGCCTTCGCGCAGGGCCTTGGCCACCGAGGCCAGCGGGCCTTCCTGAGGCAGCAGCAGGCCGATCTTGCCCAGCGGCTGGCTGGCCAGTTGCTTGAGTTGGGTCAGTGGCAGTGGCAACTGCAGGGCAGCCGGGTGTTTCGGGTGCTGGGCCTTCCAGTTGTCGATGGCGGCCTGTTGCAGTTCCAGGGTGCCGGCGGTTTTTACCGCCACGGCCAGGCTCATCCAGCCACCGAGCACATCGTCGGTGATCGGTTGCAGTTGATCGGTGGGCAGCGAGGCAATGAGCGCCCAGATCGCCTCGTGGTTCTTGTTCGCGGCTTCGCCTTCGAGCATCGGCGCGATGGCGATCCGCTCACGGGCGGCGGCCAGCGTCTGGCCATCGGCTTCGAGGGCGCGGGCACGTACGGTGCCGGTGCGGACCTGTTGCTCGTCCGGCAATTCGCTCAGGCGTTGCAGGCTTGGGTGGTTCAGGGCAGTCAGTGCTGCCTTGGGCTGGTTGCGGGTCATCGCCAGTTCGGCGGCCAGGGTGCTGGCAAAGACCTGCTGGCCCGGTTTGAGCGTTTCCAGCGGAACCTGTTGCAGGATTTGTGCGGATTGGCCGGCGTTACCCTGGCGATAGGCCAGGTCGGCCGCGCTCAGGCGCAGCAGGGCAGCCTTTTCCGGATTGGTGCTGGTGGCCGCCTGTTCGAGCAGTTGCTCGATACTGGCATCGGCCGTCCGTGGAAGGTCGCCAAGGCTGGACGAGGGCGAGCTGGCGCAAGCCGCCAACAGGGCAGCGAGGCAGAGGGCAGTGAACAGCCGCAGGCAAGCGATCATGTAAGTGTTCCTGATACTCGATCAAATTAGCGTGGAATTGTACCCAAGCACTGGCCGGGGCGCGATGTTACTGGCGTGAATCGTGCAATTTAGGTCGTGTAAATGTTGCCGGACTCACGAAAAGGTAGTGCGACCTGATGACAGTGGTGCGCATCCAGCGGGCTTCTACGCGCTACAATGGCGCTTTTACCGATCATGAGGTGTGCGCTTTGACTGCTCCAGGTGCTTTGAATTCCGCTGCTGGCTCGCTTTATGTGGTGGCGACGCCCATCGGCAACCTGGATGACATCAGTGCCCGCGCGCTGAAAATCTTGCGTGAAGTGGCGTTGATCGCAGCCGAAGACACGCGTCACTCCTTGCGCTTGCTGCAACATTTCGGCATCGCTACGCCCCTGGCAGCCTGTCACGAACACAACGAGCGCGACGAAGGCAGTCGCTTCATCACGCGGTTGCTGGCCGGTGACAATGTTGCGTTGATCTCCGATGCTGGCACCCCGCTGATTTCCGATCCGGGTTATCACCTGGTGCGCCAGGCACGTGCTGCCGGTATCAATGTAGTCCCGGTTCCCGGGGCGTGCGCGCTGATCGCCGCACTGTCGGCCGCGGGGCTGCCGTCCGACCGCTTTATCTTCGAAGGTTTCCTGCCGGCCAAGGCCGTTGGCCGGCGCGCGCGCCTGGAATCCATAAAGGAAGAGCCGCGGACCCTGATCTTCTATGAGGCGCCTCACCGGATCCTCGAATGCCTGCAGGACATGGAGCTGGTGTTCGGTCCTGAGCGGCCAGCCTTGCTGGCGCGCGAGCTGACCAAGACCTTCGAGACCCTCAAGGGCCTGCCCCTGGCCGAGCTGCGTGGGTTTGTCGAGAGCGACAGCAATCAGCAGCGTGGCGAGTGTGTAGTGCTGGTGGCGGGCTGGACCGCGCCAGAGACAGAGGAGGCGGTCAGCAGCGAGGCCATGCGCATCCTCAACCTGTTGCTCGAGGAGATGCCGCTCAAGCGTGCCGCGGCGTTGGCGGCGCAAATTACCGGTGAGCGCAAGAATGTGCTCTATCAAGTCGCCCTGGAAAAGCAGAAGGGCGAGTAAAAACGGGGCCTGCAGAGCGGCAAAAGGCTTTTATTGCTTGTTCTTCGGGCGCTGTGCCGTTAACCTTCGCGGCGGAGAGTCGATTGGACAGTCGCTGCCCTCTATGAAAATTAGGGGGGGGAGGAAAGTCCGGGCTCCATAGGGCGAAGTGCCAGGTAATGCCTGGGAGGCGTGAGCCTACGGAAAGTGCCACAG
>Ga0067045_1032256_pt1 | contig 10561 bp, 10 predicted proteins | sample TerdegcTABiofilm_FD_59184 | JGI IMG/M metagenome (GOLD analysis project Ga0067045, IMG submission 59184) | Combined Assembly of (Gp0054472, Gp0054536) Wastewater bioreactor microbial communities from Singapore -Terephthalate degrading... | reverse complement strand
CCAATGCTGGCGGGAATCCCCCCCTCCCTGCCTCCCCCAATATCGCTTTCGCGATATTGGGGGAGGTGGGTGGGGGCCGTGGGGGAGATTGCCGCGCTCGCTCAACAGGACGTTAATCCATGAATGCTCTGCCGTGCCGCGGGTGATAAAGGTCATTTCCTTGAAGAATGAAAGGATGATTTGAAATTCATCCGTTTGACACAGGTCATTCTTTAATTCGCCTTTAATCGCCATGTCTTACAATGGCGCTTATGATGAGAAAAATCCTGCAAATCTCGTTCATTCACGTTGCCGTGGCGATGACACTCGTGCCCATCAACAGCACCCTCAACCGTGTCATGATCAAGGAACTGGCCCTTTCCGCCGCGCTGGTTTCCCTGCTGGCATCTCTGCCGTATCTGTTCGCTCCCATTCAGGTGATGATTGGGGCATACTCTGACCGTCATCCCATTTTGGGCTGGCGGCGCAGTCCCTACATTGCGCTGGGGCTGCTTTTGTGCGTGGTAGCCCTGGGGGTTGCCCCGTTTGCCGTGTTCACCATGCCGGAAAATCCGCTGCTGGGGCTGATTTTCACCCTGCTGACTTTTACCGCGTGGGGTATGGGCTACAATCTGGCAGCGGTCAGTTATTTTTCGCTGGCATCGGAACTGACCGGCGAACGGGGACGCAGCCGCACGGTGGCGGTGATGATGACGCTGATGATCATTGCCATCATCTTCACGGCCGCCACACTCAGCCACCTGCTGGTGAATTACTCACCGGAGCAATTGCAAACCGCTTTTTTGATGGTTGCCGGGGCGGCCTTGCTGCTGGGAATGATTGGGCTGGCAGGACTGGAACCGCGCCATTCCAAACCGCTCCAAAGTGTGCCGGATGAAGAACGCACCAGCTGGACCAGCACCCTCAAAGTGGTGTTTGCCAACCCGGTGGCGCGCCGTTTTTTCTTTTACCTGATTCTGCTGCTGGCGGCCATTCTCGGTCAGGATGTGCTGCTGGAACCGTTTGCCGCCCAGGCGTTTGACCTGCCCGTGGCAGCCACTACCCGCATCACCTCGATTTGGGGCACCTGCATGCTCATCACGCTGGCTAGCGCCAGCCTGCTGGAGCAGCGCATGGGCAAGCGGCGGGTTGCCCAAATTGGCGGCGGGGTTGCCGCGGCAGCCTTCCTGATGATTGCGCTGAGCGGATTGCTGGAAATCAGCGCTGTATTTTACGCCGGGGTGGTGCTGCTGGGTCTGGGCAGCGGTCTGGCAACCGTTTCCAACCTCTCTTTGATGCTGGATATGACCACCGAACGGGTGGGACTGTACATTGGGGCGTGGGGCATTGCCAATGCCCTCTCGCGGCTGATTGGCACACTTTCCAGCGGCGTGCTGCGCGACCTGATCAGCCTGCTGAGCGGCAGTCCGCTGGCGGGGTATGTGATTGTCTTCTTTCTGTTTGCCGTCAGCCTGATGGTGTCGCTGTGGCTGCTGCGCCGCATCACCGTGCAGGGTTTTCAGCAGTACAACCGTCCGCTCAGTTTTGCCGAACGCGCCGCCGCGCTGAACGATTAATCGGTTTTGCGCCGGCGCACGGCGCGCAGAAAAGCGGGTGTATTCAGTCCGCGCTCCAGGTAATAAGTCAGGTAATCCTGCATGCGGGTTTCCATTTCTTGCTGAACCGGCACGGGAATCACCGCGCGGGTGGCTTCGGCGTAGGTGCTGCGTTGAAAATGGCGCAGAAAACGCAGGGCATTGACCGAAATGGGGCGGGCGGAGGCATCCTGTGAGCCGCAGCGCGGGCAAAGCACCCCGCCCAGCAGCGGAGAGAAGAACTGGTCCTGCGGCTGAATCTCGTCACCGCAACCCACACAACGGAACAACTCCGGGCGGAAGCCGAGCAGATCGAGCAGGCGCAGTTCGTAGTAACGCAGCAGGGTAAACGGCGGTTGACCTTCGTCCAGGCGCTGCAAGGTGATGGCGAGCAGGTCAAACAGCGGGCGGTTTGCGCCTTCTTCATAAGTGAAGCGGTCGAGCAACTCCACCGCATAACTGGCATGGGCAATCCGCTCCAGGTCTTCGCGCAGGGTCAGGTAAGCGGCCACCGTTTCGGCCTGGGTCACAATCCACAAATCGCGGCCGTGAGCCAGCATCAACTTGACGCGGGTGAACGGCTCCAAATGCCCGGCTTTACGCGAACGCAGCCGCCGCACGCCTTTGGCAATGGCGCGCAGTTTGCCCTCTTCACGGGTGAAGAGGCTGAGCAGGCGGTCGGCCTCGCCCCAATCGCTGTGGCGCAGGACGATGGCCTCGACCCGCAGGGTTCGTTCAGCTGGCGGCATAATCAATTCCTGTGTGTTTAAGGTGAGGTAATTAACGTCAATTCGGGATAAATCATTTTTACATCAACTTTGAAATTTTCTTCCCCCTCCCGCCTCCCCCAAAATCGCCCCTGCGATTTGGGGGGAGGTGCAGGTGGGGGTAATTGGCATTGCCTGCCATGTTTTAATCTGATCCTGAACTCACGATAATTATATCCCCGCCTGCCCGGCAGCGTCGTTTGCGTCTTACATGGGGCTTTCTCAAAGTCGAAAATGGTCAAACAGCAGCCGGCTGGTGCTGACCGATGTCTATTCGGAATAATTTATTGATGCGTCCAACCGAGGGCTTTTGCCCCTTCCTGCGCCTCCCCCAATATCGCCAAAGCGATATTGGGGGAGGCGGGTGGGGTTTCGAGTTTCGATACAAAATTACAGGGATGTCAAGAAAGTTTGAGAAAGCCATACAGTGTCGCACAAAAATAAAAAAAGCCCGCCTGTTCAAATCGGACGGGCTGACTGTGGTTAACGAAGAATCAGAAGAATCAATTGACGCTGACCATTTCCCGTTCTGTTTCAGATGACAGACTGGTCCAGCCTTCGGCTTTGCTCAAATCCACGGCAACTTTGGTGACCAGCACCCCGTAAATTACCTTCGAGGTGATGTCCGCCACGGTGTAGATGGCTTGCCGCAGGACGACCCCATCCGCAGTGGGCAGGATGGCGGGCATAATGTAGGCAATCGGGTAAATTGTCCAGGCAATCAAGAACAACCAGCGGATGCTTTTCATGGTGGCTGCGGCTGGCGCTGGCATTCGTTCGACCGCTTTGCCAATTTCCACCCATACATAGTACAGGAGAATGATGTAGAAGACGGTGCTGATTCCTCCCCATACCCACAGGGCGGTCAGGTTGGTCACTTCGTAAAATTGCCCAATGTAGCCGAGGATGATCATCGCCACCCCCGATCCGACGAAGATGGTGCCAAGCCGGCGGCTGGCAGCCGCTCCCAGGCCGAGGATGACCACCAGCTGCAGCAGCAGCATGGGGACATCAATCAGCCAGTTGAGGTAGCGAAAGCCGTTGGAGAAGATGCCTTCGCTGCGCACAAACTCCCCATTTTGAAAAGCAAAGGTGGTTTGCCAGGCTTGCCACTGGGCATAGAGCAGCAGGAAGGCGGACACCATGACAATTGCACCCAACACGGAAGAAATCCGATAGCGGGGAGCAACATCGCGCATGGTGGTAAGAAAATAGACAAAACCGGCTGCCATGGACGCAAATCCCAGAATGAGAATGTGGGCAACCAGCTGCCATTGAATGGGGGTGTAGGTAAGCATGTTTTCGAGGTTCATGGGTTCATCTCCTTTACCGATAATAAAAAAGATTTGTTTTACACTGCAATTTATTATTGTTTATACAAGTTCGCTTGTCTAATGATTGTACAATCTTCAACCCCATTTGTTTTGGATGGTTCGTAAAAGTTCTTCCCCAAATGATAATCAGACAAAAACAGCCTTAATTCCCTCTCAAAACCCTGATATAATTTGGCGCATGAAATACTACATCTGGACGGAAGGATGTCAGATGAATGTGGCCGACTCGCAGCGGGTGGCTTCGGCGCTGGAACACCTCGGTTATGCCAGCGCGCCGCGCGCCGAGGAGGCGGATGTCATCGTGTTGAATACCTGCGTGGTGCGCCAGTCGGCTGAGGATAAAGCCTACGGACGGCTCAGTTCGCTGCGTCCCATCAAAAAGCAGCGCCCCGATCTGGTGATTAACCTGATGGGTTGTCTGGTGGGGGTTAAGGGCAACCCGCGGGTGGCCGAGCGCTTCCCGTATGTGGATGTTTTCTCGCCGCCTTCCGACCCGCGCCCGCTGGTGGAGTACCTCCTGCGCCGCGACGGGCGCGATCTGGAGCAGGCTGAGGTTGCCCTGCGTTACGCCCTGCAAGATGAAGACCTGACCCTGCCCGCCGGGGAGCGCGGCAATCTGGTTTCGGCCTTCATCCCGGTGGTGTACGGCTGCTCGCACGCCTGCACCTTCTGCATCATCCCCTATCGCCGCGGGGTGGAAAAAAGCCGTCCACCCCAGGAAATTCTCAACGAAGCCCGTGCGCTGGTGGCGCAGGGCGTCAAAGAAATTACCCTGCTCGGGCAGATTGTGGACCGTTACGGCAAGGACAACCCCGACTATCCCACCCTGAGCGGTTTGCTGCGCCGGCTGAATCAAATCGAGGGGCTGGAACGCATCCGCTTCCTGACTTCTCACCCCAACTGGATGACCGATGACCTGCTGGATGCGGTTGCCGAACTGCCCAAGGTCATGCCGCACATTGAAGTACCGGTGCAGGCCGGTGATGACGAGGTGCTTGCCAACATGCGCCGCGGCTACACTGCCGAACAGTACCGCCGGCTGGTGGAGAAAATCCGCGCCCGCATTCCCGGCGTTTCGATTGCCACCGATGTGATCGTCGGTTTCCCCGGCGAAAGCGAAGCCCAGTTTCAGCACACCTACGATCTGCTGGCGGACTTGAAACTGGATGTGGCTCATCTGGCGCGCTACTCGCCGCGCGAGGGCACCGTTTCGGCGCGCCGCATGGCCGATGATGTGCCGGATGAGGAAAAGTGGCGGCGCTTCCGCCTGCTGGAAGAGTTGCAGGAAAGCATTGCCGCCGAAATTCACGCCGCCTACCTCGGCAAGACGGTGGAAGTCCTCTTTGAAGAACCGGTGCGCGGGCGCTGGAAGGGACGCACCCCCACCAACAAACTGGTCTTTGTCGAAAGTGATGCCGACCTGCGCGGTCAAATCCTGCCGGTGGAAATCACCTGGAGCGGTCCGTGGTCCATGCAGGGGCGGTTGATTCAGCCGGAATGAAGCGCATCTTTCCCCTTTTACTGGGCGGGGCAATGATTGCCGGGCTGGTGGCGGGTTATTTCTGGTTCTTGAACCCGCGCCGTACGGCCAGCCGCACCACCCGGGTGGTGCAGTTCATCCGCAACCCCCAGGCTTATGGCGATTGGAAAGTGAGCGCCAACACACGCTGCGAAGGCGCGCCGTTTGCCTTCCCTACCGAAGGCTACATCGGTTTTTTGTGGGATGATTCGTTTCGTCCCGGTCACCGCCATACCGGCCTGGATATATTCGGCGGCACGCCGCCCGGTCAGACCCCCGTTTATGCCGCCTACGACGGTTATCTGAGCCGCCTGCCGGACTGGAAATCCAGCCTCATTATCCGCATCCCGCAGGACCCGCTTCAGCCGGGGCGGCAAATCTGGACGTATTACACCCATCTGGCGGATGAACAGGGCAATTCCCTGATCGCGCCGGAATTCCCACCCGGCATCAGTGAAGTGTTTGTGCGGCAGGGGACATTTTTGGGGTTTCAGGGCAATTACTCCGGTACACCCGGTGCGCCGGTGGGGGTTCATCTGCATTTTTCGATTGTCAAGGATGACGGGCAGGGTCATTTTCTCAATGAACTGGAGATTGCCAACACCTACGACCCCTCGCCTTATTTCAACCTGCGCCTGAATGCCAGCGAAAATCCGCCCATGCCGCCGCGCTGTGAGCAGGTGGCAGCCCGGGCGATGGAGCAGCCATGAGCGGCGCCAACGGTTCAGGTGGGGCGCGGGTGGCGCTGGTGTGCGGCGCGGCCCGTCCGCCCGGCCGGCAAATTGCGCTGGGGCTGGCAGCCGCCGGCTGGCGGATTGCCGCCCACGATTTACAGCCCCTGTATCTGGAGGATTTGCGCACCCAAATTGAAGCCGGCGGTTCACTTTGCCGCACGTATGTCGGGGATACCGGCAAGGGACTGGCAGCCCGCGCGCTGATTGAGGATGTCCTCAATGATTGGGAACGGCTGGACGTGTTGGTGTACTGCCTGCAGGCTGCCCCCTCTGCCGATTTATTGATGCTGGACGAGTGGGACTGGCAGCGTTCGCTGGAAATCAACCTGAGCGCGCCGTTTTTACTGGCGCAGGCTGCCGCTGCCGTAATGCGTGAACAGCCCGGCGGCGGGGGCATTTTTTTTGTCACCCAGCCGCATCTGGCACAATCCTCGCTGGCGCTGGCCGCCGCTCAGGCCGGAATCAACGGGTTGGTAGGGGCTATCGCTTCTTCTCTGCTGGCGTATAATATTCATAGCGCTGTGTTCGCCACCGCTCAGGATGAGATAGAACCGATTGTCGCGCAGGTGCTCCGCCGCCTCTCGGCTGCCTGAGGGTGGATTCACGGCCAATCCCACCGAACGGGGGAGGCTGCCATGCCGTTATCTTTTCGCGAGTTGGTGCAGGGTTTGCAGCGGCTGGGCCTGCCAGCCGGTAAGCCGGTGATTGCCCATGCCTCATTGAAGGCTTTTGGTGAGGTGCGCGGCGGCGCCGAAACGCTGCTGGGCGCGTTGTTGAGCGTCTTTCCACGCCTGATGATGCCCACCCACACTTACCAGACCATGCTGATTCCGGAAGAAGGCCCGGCCGACAATGCCATTCAGTACGGCAGCGGTAAAGACCAAAACGCCATGGCGGTTTTCTTCACCGCCGACCTGCCGGCCGATCCGCTGATGGGCATCTTGCCGGAGGTGCTGCGAAAACATCCGCTGGCAAAACGCTCGGCACACCCCATCCTCTCGTTTGCCGGTATAGGGGTGGAAGAAGCCCTGGCGGCCCAAACCCTGGCCGAACCCCTGGCGCCGATTCGCCACCTGAACGAGCAGGAAGGCTGGGTGTTGCTGCTGGGGGTGGATCACACCGTCAACACCAGCATTCACTATGCCGAAAAACTGGCCGGGCGGCGGCCGTTTGTGCGCTGGGCGCTGACCCCCGGCGGGGTGGTGGAATGTCCGGGCTTTCCGGGCTGTTCGCTGGGATTTGAAAAAGCCGCCCCTCTGCTGCAAGTCGTCACCCGCGAAACGTTCATTGGAGAAGCCCGCATCCGTGCCCTGCCGCTGGCGGAGATGACCGGCTTGCTGGTTGGCGCGCTGCAGGATGACCCGCTGGCTTTTTTGTGCGATGACCCGGCTTGCGAACGCTGCACGGCAACCCGGCAGGCTGTGGCGGGAAATAATTAACGTGAATATGGGATAAGCGCAAAACCTAACCATCTGCACAATTCCCCCTCCCGGCCTCCCCCAAATTCGCCACAGCGATTTTGGGGGAGGCGGGAGGGGGACGAAAATTCGAAAGTTGATGTAAAAATGATTTATCCCGAATTGACGTTAGAGTAAACCCGAAGCATTTTTTAACCTGTGTTAGAATAAGAGGCGGCTGCCGCAGGGCGGCAAAAATTCTCTCCGATTGGGTGAACCATGCCTGCTAACGCATTTGAAGAACTCCAATGGCGCGGGCTGGTCTTTGATTGTATCGAAGGCGTCCAGAACCTGCTTGCCACACAAACCGTAACCGTTTACAACGGCTTTGATGTAACCGCCGACAGCCTGCATATCGGCCACCTTGTGCCGCTGCTGGCGCTGGCGCGCTTACAACGTTACGGTCACCACCCGATTGCGGTGGCAGGCGGCGGTACCACCATGATCGGCGACCCCAGCGGTAAGAGCAGTGAACGCCCGCTGCTTTCCCGTCAGCAAATTGAAGAAAATGCCGAAGCCATCAAAGCGCAGCTGGCCCGCTTTCTGGACTTTAACGCCAAAACCAATCCGGCGCGGCTGGTCAATAATGCCGACTGGCTGCTGCCGCTCAACCTGATTGAATTTTTACGCGATATTGGCAAGCACTTCACAGTCAATTACATGATTGCCAAGGACTCGGTGCGCGCCCGGCTGGAACGCGAAGAGGGCATTTCCTTCACCGAGTTCAGTTACATGCTGCTGCAATCCTACGACTTTTTGCATCTCTACCGCACTTACGGCTGTGTGCTGCAGACCGGCGGCTCCGACCAGTGGGGCAACATCACCGCCGGGGTGGAGCTCATCCGGCGGGTGACCGGCGGGACGGCCTACGGCCTGGTCTATCCACTCATCACCAAAGCGGATGGCAGCAAATTCGGCAAGACCGAAAGCGGGGCGGTCTGGCTCGACCCCCAGCGCACCTCCCCCTACCGCTTCTACCAGTTCTGGCTGAATAGCGACGACCGCGACGTGATTCACTACCTCAAGGTGTTCACCTTCCTCACTCAGCCGGAAATTGAGGCCTTGCAGCATGCGCTGGCAGAACGCCCTGAACAGCGCGAAGCCCAGCGCACGCTGGCGCGGCTGATGACCGGCATGCTGCACGGCGAAACCGCCCTGGCGCGCGCCGAGCAGGCCGCTCAGGTGTTGTTTGGCGGCGCGGTGGAGGGTCTTTCGGCTGCCGAAATCGCCGATATTTTCGCCGATGTTCCCTCCGCCCAATTGGGGAAAGACCAGTTCGGCGGCGCGGGGTTGAACATCGTGGATTTGCTGGTCACCAGCGGGATGATGAAATCGAAAGGCGAGGCGCGCCGCGCCATCAGCGAAGGGGGAGTGTACCTCAACAATCACCGCGTCAGCGAAAGCGAGCGGCAGGTGACGCTGAACGACCTGTTGGAGGGGCGTTTCCTCGTCCTGCGGCGCGGGAAAAAGACCTATTTTCTGGTCGAGGTGATTGGTTAAGCCGCGCTGCGCTTGGAATTTAACGTCCTTTTGAGCGAGCGGAGCGAGCGTGGCAATCTCCGGCTGGGGCGAATTTGCAGGCGTTGTAGGAGACTCCTCACTTCGTTCGGAGTGACATTAATTTTTTGTTTATGTTGCTTTAGTCGGAGTGACACGGCTGGTTTATGTCATTGCGAGCGAGCGGAGCGAGCGTGGCAATCTCCCGCACAGCCTTCTATGAGCAAGAGGGGAGATTCCCGTCAGCACTGGTGAGTGTCGCTTCGCTCGGAATGAAGTAAACCTTGGTTGTCCTTTTGAGCGAGCGTCAGCGAGCGCGGCAATCTGATTTGTGACCCCCACCCACCTCCCCCAATATTGCGAAAGCGATATTGGGGGAGGCGAAGGAAGGCGCAATTGATCAGCACGGGTGCGTTTCGCTGCGCTTGGAAGGACATTAACGAAAGTGAATAATCATCAGATGCTGGAGATTATTCCGCACATCCGTTAAAATATGCCATAATCTATCGAAAAGGATGAAAATATGGCGGTTTTGATGTTGCTGGGAGGGCTGGTGTTGTTAATCGTCGGCGGCGAGGGGCTGGTGCGCGGCGCTTCGCGGCTGGCTGCCGCGCTGGGCATTTCTCCCTTGATTATCGGCCTGACGGTGGTCGCCTTTGGCACCAGCTCGCCGGAGTTTGCCGTCAGTCTGATCGCTTCGCTCAGCGGGCAGGCCAGTTTGTCGGTCGGCAACATCATCGGCAGTAATATCTTCAATGTGCTGTTCATTTTGGGGCTTTCTGCGATGATCACCCCCTTGATCATCTCCCAACAGCTGGTGCGGCTGGATGTGCCGTTGATGGTGGTTGTTTCATTGCTTACCCTGCTGCTGTCTCTAGATGGGCGCTTTAGCCGGTTGGAGGGGTTGTTCTTTTTTCTCGGCTTGCTCGGTTATGTCTTCCTGCTTATTCGAATCAGTCAGCGGGAAAGCACAGAAGTCAAAGAGGAATATGAACATGAATTCGGCGGCCGTCCCCAGGGCAACGGGCGTCACATCTTCATCAACCTCCTGCTGGTAGCCGGCGGCCTGGCAATGCTGGTATTCGGTTCGCGCTGGCTGGTGCAGGGGTCGGTTGAAATTGCCCGCGCCCTGGGGGTGAGTGAACTGGTCATCGGCCTGACCATCATTGCCGCCGGCACCTCCATGCCGGAAGTAATCACCTCGGTGATTGCCAGCCTGCGCGGGGAACGGGACATTGCCGTGGGCAACGTGGTTGGCAGCAATTTGTTCAACCTGCTGGGTGTGCTGGGCCTGACCGCTCTGGTTACCCCTGGCGGTGTGACGATTGCGGAAAGTGCGCGCCGGCTGGATTTACCGGTCATGACCGCTGTGGCGGTGGCCTGTATCCCCATCTTTTTCTCCGGCACAAAAATTTTACGCCGCGAGGGGGCTTTGTTCTTTTGTTACTATATTGCCTATACCGCCTACCTGATTCTGGACGCCATCCGCCATCCCATCCTGCCGCTGTTTACGCAAGTCATGCTCGGCGTTGCGCTGCCGGTCACCATTCTTACGCTGGCAATTGTGATGATCCGCGTCATTGGTCAGCGCCGCCGAAGCAGCAGTCCGCTCGCCCCGCCGGGCGGCATGGATTAACCCATTGACTGCACGGCGGGTCGTTCGTCTGCTTCAGCTTTCC
>Ga0067045_1032253_pt1 | contig 10563 bp, 9 predicted proteins | sample TerdegcTABiofilm_FD_59184 | JGI IMG/M metagenome (GOLD analysis project Ga0067045, IMG submission 59184) | Combined Assembly of (Gp0054472, Gp0054536) Wastewater bioreactor microbial communities from Singapore -Terephthalate degrading... | reverse complement strand
GTATGAATGTTATTTAATTGGTGGTTCCGTGCGTGACCTTATTTTAGGAATACCTGTATATGATTATGATTTTGCAACCGATGCACATCCCGAAGCGGTAATGAAGCTTTTTAAAAAAGTTATTCCAACAGGGATAAAACATGGTACCGTCACAATCCTGATGAACCATGGACAGTATGAAATTACAACGTATAGAGCAGATGGTAAATACACTGATGGCAGACATCCGGATGTAGTTGAGTTTTCAAAAAGCTTGAAAGAGGATGTTGAGCGCCGGGATTTCACTATTAATGGTCTTGCATATGATGTTATACAAGATGAAATTATAGATTATGTAGGGGGGATGGGAGATATTGAAAAAAAGATTATCCGTACTATCGGGAATCCCTCAGAACGATTCAGTGAAGATGGGTTGCGCCCTTACAGGGCATGCCGGTTAGCTGCAAAGCTGCATTTCACTATTCACAGGGAAACACTGGAGGCAATCCCGCATGTACTAGATATTGCAAAAAAAATATCAGTTGAGCGGGTCCGAGATGAGATAAAAAAAATGCTTGAAGCGGATAAACCATCCGTGGGCTTTGAGTATATGCGCGTTACAGGATTGCTTGATCTTTGTATGCCTGAGCTTTCAGAAGGTTTTGGGATGAAGCAGAATAAATACCACGTGTACGATATCTATTATCACAGTATTTACTCATGTGATGCAGCTCCAAAAGAAAAACCATTAATCCGGCTGGCAGCACTACTACATGATATTGGGAAAATTCCAACACGGCGTGAGGGCAGTGATGGCGATTATACATTTTACAATCATGAAGTGATAAGTTCCAAAATTGCACGCAAAATCATGCGCAGGCTTAAATTTTCAAATGACGAGATAGAATATGTAAGCAATCTGATAGTGAACCATATGTTCCATTACACTCCTGACTGGACTGATGGAGCAGTGCGGCGATTTATACGAAAGGTGGGACTGGATAATCTTGATGATCTCTTTACATTGCGCCTGGCTGACAGGTGTGGCAATGGCATGCGAGATGGGTTACCAGAGCCTATTAAAAAGCTCAAACGGCATATTCAAATGGTAATTGAGAAGGATAATGCATTTACTGTTAAGGATCTGGATATAGACGGCTATGTTCTGATGAAACATCTTAATTTAAAGCCCGGACCAATAATAGGCAAAATCCTCAATGAGTTACTGGAACATGTGCTTGACAACCCCGAATTGAATAATCAGGAAACACTCCTTACAATGGCACAAGAAATATATGCTGCCATGGTACATGATACTACATCCCCCCACCATGACAGCATCAGGCACCACACTGTTTAAGAAAAGTATTCAGGCAGTATTGCTTTTAGTTTTTTCTTTTGTTTGCTGCTCTGCTTTTTGGGATCAGTTATAACTGCATATTTAATTGCTTCTCTGCACCCGCAATTCCTTTCTTTGGTAAGTAATGGTATTAATTCTTTTATGAGAGCTTTGGCATTTGAAGCATTTTTATTGAGATTGTTTACAACCATATCAACGGTTACATGCTCCTCGTCTTCCTTCCAGCAGTCATAGTCGGTGCTCATGCATATAACTGCATAACACATCTCGGCTTCACGGGCTAATTTTGCCTCGGGCAATGTACTCATGTTGATGACGCCAGCCTGCCATGAACGATACAAATGGCTTTCGGCACGGGTGGAGAATGCCGGGCCTTCCATGCATATAAGGGTTTCGTTGGTATGCATTGGAATATTGAGTTTTTGTGCTGCTACAAGTATTAATTCGTGAAGCCTGCTGCAGAATGGATCAGCAAAGGCAATATGTGCTGCAATACCATCGCCAAAAAAGGTTGAAATGCGTGATTTTGTACGGTCAATAATCTGGTTTGGTATTACAAAATCAAGCGGCTTAATTCGCTCTTTTAAGCTACCCACGGCAGAAAATGCAATAATCTGGCCGGCTCCGAGCATTTTAAGTGAGGCAATGTTGGCACGGTAGTTTATCTCATGGGGCAGGATAAAATGTCCTTTGCCATGGCGAGGCAAAAAACCTGCTTTAATTCCACCAACTTCTGCAATAGTAATAACATCGGAAGGCATGCCCCATGGTGTTTTGACTTTTACTTCATCCAGTATGTTAACCCCTTCAATCTGGTACAGACCGGAGCCACCAATTATACCTACATCAATTTTTTGTTTCATGTGTTTTCTCCTATACATAGATGAATTTCTTATATGGCATATCACTATATGCCTCCACAAGAACGGTGGTCATATCATAATGCTGAACACATCGTGATGTCGGGCGCATCGCGATGCATTACGAATATTCCCGTTGTGATGCAATCGTAAACAACAATGATTTAATTTCTTTGATATCAAATGGTTTTTTAATGTAGCCAAATGCCTGTTCCTTGTCAACTATCTCTTTAATCTGGTCTTCATAAAAAATGCCGGTGATAAATACAACCTTTTGTTTAGGATTTTCCTCTTTTATCATTTTGTATGCATCTATGCCGGAAAGCACTGGCATGGATACATCCATGAACACGATGTCGTACTGATTTTGTCTGCACAGCGAGTACCCTTCATAGCCGTTTGTTGCAAATGTTATGGCAGTAATACCCAGTGATTGCAGAAGCGTTTTGAAAAGATCACGTATTGCATCGTCATCATCAACAATTAACACTGATAGTTTGCTTAAATCCTTTGGTTGAGAAGAAGCCTCCATCTCCTTTGGCAGATATGCGGTTTTATATGTAGGAAGTTCAATTATAAATTCAGTTTCTTCATTAGGGATGCTGGTAAACCAAATCTTTCCATTATGCTGTTCGATGATATTTTTTGATATGGACAGCCCCATACCGGTGCCAACTATGTTATATGCACCGGTTTTTGTAGTGAAAAAAGGATTAAAAATTTCATCCTGTATTTTGGATTCAATCCCAATACCTGTATCATGAATTTTAATAATTGCATTACCGTATGATTCGTCAACAGTAATGGTGATAGTTCCCTTCCCTTTTGGCCGTATAGCGTGTACTGCATTGAGCAATATGTTGAGGAAAACCTGTTGTATAAGACCGGCATCTACGTAACACACCGGGTCTTTTATAAAATACTTTTTAAGGGTGATGTTGTCTTTCATTAAAATTTTTTCCTGTATGCGCAGAATATCATTAATGAGGTCCGATATGACATGGCGTTCTTTATTTGTAATGTCCCTGCGGGTAAGCATCGAAAGATTTTTTAAGATAGCGTGTCCCTGTTCAGTCATCTTTTCAATGACCCTGAAGGCCTTTGTATTGGCTTCAATATCGTCGGGATTATTGAGGGTGTACTGGACATAGCCCTGAATACTGGTCAAAATATTATTGAATTCGTGCGTAATGCCTGATGCCATTTCTCCTATAGCAGACAATCGTTCAGATTGCAGAATCTTATCCCACAGCTGGCGTGTTTGCGTTATATCATGCCAGTAAATCTGATGATATTGGGAGCTATCGCTCATAAAACTTAAAATGCGAAGCTCAAGTGTTAAGGGTTTGCCGGTAACAGTGAATGCTTTAACATTAATAGTTACAGCATTTTCAATGGGCTGGTGAAGCAGTTCAGCCAGAGAAGCCCAGTCATCAGGATGAATGAGTGATGAAAGGTTAATATCTGTAATCAGGGTGTCTTGCGGGAAATTGAATAATTTAAAAAACTGCGGGTTAGCATATAAAAGCAGATCCCCTTTTGAAAGTGATAGCCCGTCAGGAAGATTTTCAACAAGAGTCCTATAGCGGAGTTCAGATGAAATAAGCAGGTCCTCAGCCTTTCTTTGCGTAGTAATATTAATCCCAATAAGCAGATACACTTCCAGATTGCCATACAGATTGATTTTTTCACCTGTAACAAGCAGTGTGGTATCAGTATTATTTATTCTGAATGTTATTTCTGATTCACGCTGATCTATGTTGCGGTCTATTAATGAAAACAGGTGTTGTATTTTTTCAGGATTTATTGATAACTCCTGAATTTTTTTTCCGTACAATAGCTTTTTGATATTATTCTTCTGGGTAAAGTATTGCCTGTGTAACCTGAAATATATTATTGTCCCCTGCAAGGTAGTTATGCATACTACGGATGGATGCAGCTTAATCAGTGCATTGTATAATATGTTTTGCGACAGTAACTTGTATATATTGCGTGAAATAAGATTTTCAGTAGTATAGATTAACGCATTCAGTGATGCTGTGGGATCCGATGGGATTAACTGAGATTCCATTTTAATAAAGCGTGTGCGTTCAGTAAGTTCCAGAATACCGATAATTCCTGCAATACTGAACCGTTTTTTAAATCGGGTGGTTATAGGAAAATCGGTGGCAAACAGTAAAAGCGGGCTGTTTGGTGATTGGAGCATTCGCTGTAAGATATCAGTGACGGGTGTAATGGTATGCATGCTTAGCGGCAGTATTAATAGTGAGTGGGTATCGGGCAAAGGGTCTTGCGGGCCTATGGTGGAAAAGGCAATATGATTGCGTACAAGATAGCGTACAATACGCTGATGCAACTGGGATTCAGTAGCCAGAAGCAAGATACTACGTATGCTATGCGTATGTAAAAATTGTTTGAACATGCCCTATCCTTACATTACAGCATAATGCTATAACTGTATGCATATTCTTCAACGATTTTTTGTTTTGACTAATAATCAAATAAATTATGTTGACAGAATGTAATCGTTAACAGGTGATACAAATCAAAATGTATTTTTGGAGGAACTATGATTCATGAAAATGTAAAAACTGATTTTGTGAGCAGGGAATACACTCCTGTAATCGATGCATCAGCGTATGTGCACCCTTTAGCAGCTGTGATTGGGAATGTTATACTTGGGAAAAATGTTATGGTAGCACCATTTGCCTCGGTGCGGGGTGATGAAGGACAGCCCATCCACGTTGGTGATGATTCAAATGTCCAGGACGGGGTTATTATACATGCCCTTGAAACCGAGCATCAGGGTCATGCTATAGAAAAGAATCTGGTAGAAGCAGACGGCAAAAAGTATGCTGTCTATGTAGGCAAGCGCGTGTCCCTGGCACATCAGGTTCAGATACATGGTCCGGCATATGTGGGCGATAGTACCTTTATAGGAATGCAAAGTTTGGTATTTAGGGCAAAGGTTGGAACAGGTTGTGTTCTTGAACCAAGATCACTTGTTATGGGAGTAACCATAGCTGATGGCAGATATGTACCTGCTGGTTCAGTGATAAAGACACAAACCGATGCGGATAACCTCCCTGTAATAGATGATACCTATCCTTTTAAGAGTCTGAATGATGGTGTGATTCATGTGAACGTGTCACTTGCCGCAGGGTATAAGGCAAAGAAGATATAAATAATAAAAAAACCCCTCTGTGAAGAGGGGTTTTTTTATAACATTATTCCTTCTGTTCCTGTTCCAGCTTTTCTAATGATTTTTGCAATTGCTGTAACTGTTCCAATGCCTTTTGCTGTTCTGATGAAAGTTTTTCGGTCTGTTCTAACATCTGCTCGCCCATGTGCCCTGCAAACCTGTAAGCCTTAAATGAACCATACAGTGACAGAACATACAGCACAGCAAGGATGCCGATAACTATCTTTGCAACGTTTTCTTTGGCACTTAATGCGTTAACCAGAGCAATAAAAGTTAGGTATAAACCATACAGTGCAATTAACGCAGATACTATAAGCCCTAAATAAAAACTTATGCCTGTTAAAAATGAAAACAATGCCTGAACAGGTCCCAGAACCATTAATGCCGCAACTACGCGCGCATTTGCTTCAAAAGCAGTATTACCGCCGCATATCGCTGAAATAATGAGCATAATAACGCCACCAATCAAAAGCCCAATAATAGCAAAAATTGCAGGGCCAATTAAAGCAGCAACAGCACCTCCGCCAAACATGGTAAATGCAGAAAGATTAAGTAATGAAAAAATAAAGTAGATAACGCCCGAAATTACACCATACACAACTGCCTTGATGATGGGCTCAACAAGGCCACCTTCTTTGGCCATTGATGAAAAATAATCCTTTGGATTTAATAGTGTTGCTTTGGAATCATCAAGAAATTTTGAAAAATCAAAACTGCCGGCCATACTTTCCTCCTTTTAAATTTGATGTAATAATATTAAGAGAGTTTAGATAGTAGTGTATTGTAAATATCATAAACAGTTAGATAATACAGCAGGTAGCTTGAAAAGTCAAATGAAAATAAAATAATTTACTAAATAAAGGATATACCTGTCATTTCATTAGTAAAATACTATTTGACATTCAAATAATGTCTTTTCATTATAAAGGCAATATCCTTATAACCAGTATTGCCTTTTGACTTTTGTATATATTAATAGAATAAAGAATATTATTCTTGGGAGAAAAGTACTATGGATATGATCAGCGGAATGATTTCAAAGTATAAGGATTCATCATTTGTTTTACAACAGCGAGCAAAAACACTGTCATATTTTCTGATAGTTTGTATTGCACTTGTTTTCATTTTCCTGGTGGTACAAAATATTCTGGCTGAAAGGCCTTTGTTGTCATTAATAAATTTAGTTTTATTGGTAATTCTGGCTTTTTTGGCAGTATCAATATTTTTATTAAAAACCGGAAAGTATACGGCTGCTGCAAATATTTCTGTTATTGGTTCCGTAGTGGCGCTGGGCTTACTTGTAAATTTTGGTACCATGGCACATAATGAAGGAATAATACTTACTAACTATCAGTTTTTAATTTTGATTATTTTCAGTGCTCTTTTTTGTTCACGCAGGATGGTAATCACCGTCGCAGTATTGTCGCTTTTGTTTTCCATAACATCTTTCATACGAACTGACCTCATTTCTGTAAAGGTTAAAACAGTTGCTATTGTTGATTTTACGTTTGAGCTTATCATAATTGCAGCCATTAGCTATCTGTTACTCAGGCTGATGGATACCACAATTGAAAAACTGCAGGAGGAGCTTGAAAATAAGGATCAATTGATGCGGATTAAGGATCTTCTGGAAGCGGTTAAGGATATATCACGAAAGCTGGCAGTGGCTTCCCATGAGCTATCGGACACATCCAAAAATTTTTCAGTAAATGCGCAGAATCAGGCTGCACTTGCAGAAGAAATAACCGCAACCATTGAAGAGATTTCTGCCGGAGTTGAAAATGTGTCAAACAGTGCAAACTATCAGTTTGACAGCATACATTCATTTACCAGAAGTGCAGGTGAGCTTTCAGAACTTGTTTCTCAGATGGAACAAAAAATTAATAATGCATTACAACTAACGGCTTCAATAGAAACAAATGCCCGATCCGGTGCTGAACTGCTGAACGACATGAATACCAGTATCAGTAATATACATGCCAGTTCGGGTGAGATGACTAATATAGTAAAGATTATCAAGGATATTTCAGACCAGATAAATCTTCTTTCATTGAATGCTGCCATTGAGGCTGCGCGTGCTGGTGATGCCGGACGAGGTTTTGCAGTAGTGGCGGATGAAATATCAAAACTGGCCGACAGGACATCAGCAAGCGTAAAAGAGATTGAATCATTAATAAATGCCAATGACAAGGAAATACAAAAAGGTATGACCAGTGTAGAGAAGACTGTAGAAACCTTAAGCGGTATCATCAAGGGGGTGAATGAAATAAATACCATGGTTCAGGTGTTGGCTGATTATATGAAACAGCAATTAGAGGTTAATTCAGTAGTGTCTAGAGAGTCGGGCCTGGTAAAGGTACGGTCTGAAGAAATACGTAATGCCGCAGAAGAACAAAAAAATGCTTCAACTGAAATTGTGAAATCAGTTGCTGGTATTAATGAGCTTACTCAGGCAAATGCGTCAGGGGCATTGAAGATTACAGAAAGCGCGGATACGGTGCTTTCCATGAGTGATATGTTGAAAAGCCGCGTCGAGGCGCTGGAGATAGCATAACTGTAATGTACTCATTTGTGCTTATTGGCAACAACTCTGCAAAACGAAACGAGCTTGCAGAACATTCGATAACAGTACAATGCATATCGGACGGATTTACCGTTAATAGTTTAAAAAATTATCGTGATACTGTCTATATTGTTGATTTTGACAACACTGATGTAATCGTGCAGTATGAATCGCTTCTAAAAGAAATTGTTAATTATAACCTTCCCTGCATTGGTATCTGTTCTGAATCTCATTCAGTAAAAAAAATGATTTTGCAATCCGGAATAATTGCGGTGTTTGGACCATCACAGTATAAGTATATACCATTGTTCTTTAAAGAATATAAGCCTGCTGTTACAGGAACTATCGCCATCATTGATACTGATGTGCACAATACGTATGGTTTATCTACAGTTATACAAATATTTGGCTATAACGCTGTTGTGTTGGGTACGCTTGATGCCTTCTGTGATATTCAACATTCAATAGATATGGTTTGCATTAATTGTTCGCAGGTAAGTACTCATGACATTGCCACAAAGTATGTAGCAGGCAGACTTCCGAAGAAAAATGCACTGGTATTGTACAAGATTGATGAAAGAGATGTATTCATACATGACATCATTAAATTACACCGGATAGCCAGGGTAATCTATACGCTGGAAGAGGTGTATATACTGCTTGTACAGCTTTTGTTCAGGCAGCAATTCCATTCCTTGCTGCATTCGGTATATGAAGCATCAGATATGCAACGCAGTGTGTCGGCGTATAGGGGTAATCTGCGTCAGCTGTATCTGGAAGCGGGTGTAGAGATATTTGCGCTGCCCTCTATAACACACATTGAATCAATAGACTCGTTGAGTGATAAAACGGAAATGCTGAAAACAATATTGGGAAAGGCAGCAGGTTTTAGCTGGCTTAGTGATACTGTATAATCAGCGCCGCAACCTGTGAGGGAATGCAAAGTCAGCAATCAGCTGCAATGGAAGGTACTGGTGCTGTTGCTCTGAAGGGTCTTTTGGGTAACATGGCCGTTTTTCGTTGTGGCAGCTTCGGCATACTTTTTCCCTGGCTTTTATGCCATCTGTTCCCAAAATGGGGTACATGCCCACTGAAATAGCTTTTTTATACGCAACGTCTCTGTTGCCAAGAGCCACGTGGTTTTCGTAGCTGTTGTATATACTACCCGGGCCATGGCATGACTCGCACCCAACGCCGTCCTCCCACAGAGCAGGATTTTTGCCCAAACCTGTAGTGTGGCACATAAGACACTTTTCATTGTTGGAAGGATTTTCAATTGATAATTCTTTTGCAAGCGATAATGCTTTTTCCTGTTTAAGGAGTATGTATGCTTTTGCATGAGGGGATTGCTGCCACGCTTTGTACTGGTTCCCGATAGCGTCTGATTCATGGCACTTTTTACAGACAGAAACACCAACAAAAGAAGCATTGTGCCGTGCAGCAATAAAAATGACAGCAATAAAAATTACCGGTATGTAGATAGTATTCAATCTCATAGAATATGTACGGTAGGCTATTATGGAACCAATTGAAATGTTTGTAAATACTTTTTTAAATGGGCGATAGCTCATAGTAAAAAATTTTTTAGCTTGACTTATTAAATTTTTAATATTAATATTAAACAAATAATGGAAAAGCGAAATATTCATGGAAAATATGCATGATAAAAAAGTAGGCGCTTTCCTGGTTGAAAACGGCATCATTTCCGGGGATCAGTTACAGGAAGCCCTTGAGCTGCAACGTGATAATCCTGAAAGGCTTATTGGTGAAATTCTTGTAACCATGGGAGTTTTAACCAAGGAAGAGCTTGTTATGGCTTTGGAAATGTATATGATGACTACAGATGCCATGCCCGAGCATGTTGATGAATGGCTGGATCAGGATGAAATTGATTTGCTGATGGAAAAAATCAAAAATGAAAGCAAATGATTCATTAATGGTGAATGGAATTGTAAATAGAATTGAAATTTTCTTGTTAGAAAAGATAAAAAGCTAATAAATGCTCATGACAAAATTCATTTTTGAGTAAATGCTCAATAATATGAAAAGTTCTTGACAAATATACATTGAATTTAAAAATATGCCACTATGATTGAATTTGAAGACAAAACATGCTTTGGTTGCGGAAAATCCAATGAAAGAGGTTTAAAGCTTCACCTTAAGTTTGATCCTGATACAAAAACAGCATATGGGGAGTTCAAAGCTGATCAAACATTGGAAGGGCCTCCAAATATAATCCATGCGGGCATCATAGCAAGTGTTTTAGATGAAACTATGATGACTGTAAATAAGTACATGGAATATATTGCCTTAACAGGGGAAATAACCATTCGTTATTTGCAGCCGGCTTTTATTGAAGAAAATCTGTATATACGGGGCTGGTTTGTAAAAAAGAATAAGCGGGTCATTGAGAACAGGGCTGAGATTGAAAACGAAATGGGGAAGATAGTCGCCCGGGCTAAAGCCAAATATATTGAAGTGGAAGAAATACCTCAACCAGAATAAATGAACGTTTTTTAGCCGAAGTGGTGGAATTGGTAGACGCAGCGGACTCAAAATCCGCCGGGGGCAACTCCATGAGGGTTCGAGTCCCTCCTTC
>Ga0067045_1032254_pt1 | contig 10566 bp, 10 predicted proteins | sample TerdegcTABiofilm_FD_59184 | JGI IMG/M metagenome (GOLD analysis project Ga0067045, IMG submission 59184) | Combined Assembly of (Gp0054472, Gp0054536) Wastewater bioreactor microbial communities from Singapore -Terephthalate degrading... | reverse complement strand
TCCCATAGTACTAGAAGATGCCGAATCGGCGGTGCGCGCGGCGATCGGCATGTGCGGTCGGGGTGACCGGACTGCCGTGCGTGTTGTTCGCATCAGGAACACCGAGGCAGTTCACCTGCTCCAGGTATCCGCTCCCCTGTTGGACGAAGCCAGGGCGCGCAATGATCTAGAGGTCGTGGCGGGGCCTGAACCACTCAATCTTGGTGTCTCGGTTGGCGCCGCGACGTGAGGATCAGAATACGCCGAGCCAGACGCAACGATGCTCCCGCCCTCTTGCGGCTCATCAGGGCGCTTGCCGAGTTCGAGAAACTGCCGCCTCCCGATGCTCAGGCTGAGGCCCGACTGATCCGGGACGGATGGGGACCTCGACCGCGGTTCGAGGCGTGGCTCGCCGAGGAGAACGGCGAGGCCGTGGGCTACGCCATCCTCTACTTCACGTACTCGACGTTCCTTGCCAAGCCAACGCTGTACCTGGAGGACATCTTCGTATTGCCAAGCGCAAGGGGGCTCGGCATTGGGTCTGCGCTATTCGGCCATGCCCGGAGGCTGGCGGCAGCCCGAGGGTGCGGGCGCATGGAGTGGTGCTGTCTCGACTGGAACACGCAGGCGCAGGCGTTCTACGAGAAAGCCGGCGCGCGCCGGCTGGATGAATGGATCTACTATCGGCTCACCGAGGATCAGCTCGGCGAGCCCATGGAGGGCGACATCGACGCTGCGTAGCGTCCGCCATGGGAGGCTACGCAGCGTCAGTCGGCGCGCTAGATGACTTCGAGATGGTTCCTGTCGGGCAGCGCCGGGAACGGCGCGTGAGGCTCGGCCTGGTACCACACCGCGAGGGACGAGATGTCGTCGCGCAGCGGCAGATATCGCCCGCCCGAGCGCCACCCGAGCGCCTGAATCGTGACCTTGAGGTCTGACTTGAACCGGATCGGGTCCATGATGTGCCAGCGGTACATGCCGTGCCGTTGCTGGCTCCGGTACATGCCCTCGGCGCCGGCAGTGATGACCTGCGGCATGCCAAGGAATGGAGTGGAGTAGATACAGTACTGCCCGGCCGGCTGCTCCCAATCCCACGCGCCGCCGAAGTAGTCCTCCGTGCCTGTGCCGCAGATTGTCGGAAAGTCCGTGTCGCCGTCCATGTAGAACTTGATTTCGCCCTCGCCCCACCATCCGCAGTTGTTGGGTTGCCAGGCCAGATAGGTGCCGACATAGTGACCGTGGCCCCGTATTCCCTCAGCGATCACGTGCTCCGTCGCATATGGCAGGGGGTTGCTGCGGCGCCAACTGGCGTGCAGATAGGCGCAATCGTCGGGGACCGATGTGAGCGCGTAGGTGATCTGGTAGAAGAACCCGTGACAGGGTTCATCCCAGAGGTTTTCGACCGTGATGCGGGCGTTCTTGCGAAACGGCATCTCCCAGTAGGAGTTGAACCCGCCGGCAGGGTTGACGGCGATGGGCAGAGAGTTCACGTTGGCTCGCTGGCACCAGCCCATGCAGAAGAAGTCGCCCAGCGGTGTCTCGATGGACGGCGTATCCTCGTCGTCCCACGTGAATCGAAGCACGATGCGACGCCACCATTCTGGCGCGACGGTGATCCAGATGTGCTGGATTGCCCCGGGGCCCGTGATGTCGGCGAGAGTGACAGTGGCATGCGGGTCGAGCGTGATGCATGGCCGCACTTTCCATCCTTGCCCGAGTTCACGCGCGGCGCCGCGCGGGTTGCCGTTCTCGTCCACAGGGGGCATCGCCATAGCCGCCCTGCCTTTGGAGCCATCGGGGTTCTCGGCGCAGATCGAACGTGTCTCGGCGTCCGACAGCCGACTGATGGTGTGCAGCCCCATACCGAGGCCGTTGAATGTGGCCAACTTTGTTGTCCTCCTGATCAGTAGATGAGAGTGGGTGCGGCGAAATGGATCTCGCCTTCGGTTGCTCTGGCCCCTGCGCTGTCCAGCAGGAACAGGGAGTCCCAGCGGATCGGATAGTGGATCACGCCGTCATCTGCGCCGCCCCAGCGCCCGGAGCGCGTTCCGTCGAGAGGGAAAACGAACCACTTCCAGCCGGTCCACACGATGGGGCTGCCATCCGGTTGCCATGTCTGGCCGCTACGGTCCACGAAGCGGATCCGGGGGATGTTGCCCTTGCCGTCGCCATGGATCCACATTCCCAGCGCCCTCGGACGCCCCTCGATGGGGAGCAGCCTGCTGTCCTGGGTGGTGACGCGAACGAACTTCCAGCCTTGCTCGAAGCGGTAGGTGAGTCGTACGGCGGAAACGCCCGGCGCCGGGGGGCCGTCAGACGGCAACCCAGGCACAAGTGTCTGGGACGATCCGACCCTGGGATCACCGTCGGCGAGGATCGTGAACGCCTGGGGGGTCTTGCCGGAGGCGAAATCGCCAAATCCCGCCACCGGCACATATCGGGCTCGAGGGATGTTGAGAACGGTGACGCTCTGGGAGTCGAGGATCCTGACGGCGATGGACAGACCCGTGGGGGGCATGGCTGGCGCCGGAACCGAAAGTCGCTCCAGCGTCTGACCGGATCTGAACCGGAGCGGCGCTCGGCGACTCGTGCCGGCAGAGCCGTCGAAGCCCACTTCGACAGCGCCGCTGAATGGCGCTCCGGCCGGGTTCTCGACGGTGATCTGCGCTCGGCCGCCGATGGGAGGTTCCATCTCCACGACGAGCGGATTCGAGACTACGACGTGTGTAGCCTGAACGATGGGCGCACATTGGTCCATCTTCAGTGCGATCTGTGTCTCGATCGGCTCGGCCGAGCGGCTCAGCGCGACCGTCTTGCTCGCGGTGCGCGGGCCTCCGGCCCATGCGGGGAGCCTGGCCTGTACGGTGAGCGTACGACGGTAGGCGGTCACGATTTCGGGCGGCAGAGCCTCCCAGGCGCCGGCTGCCTCGATCGCACGGTTACGTCCCTCCGGCACGATGTACACCGGTGCATCAGCCAGTCTGAGCCGAGCTCCCGGACCCGCTGCGGTTACGGGCGGCAGCGATTTGCCGAGGTGATCGGTCAGCCTCAGTGTGCCCGGGCTAGCGGGCAGCACGATCTCGTTTCCTCCCGCCAGCGTTGTCCATGCGGCAACACGAACCTCCCGTCCCCGTTTGAAGAGCAGGACGTGGTTCTCTGGTGGACCAACCACCAGGCGCTTGTCGAATTGGAATCCTCGCAGGACCGAGGCGAGCGTCCGGGCCGCGATGTAGGCCGGTTTTGGATCGTAGACCGGCGTCCGATCCTTGAGGTATGGGTGCAGCACGGTGCCGAAGTGGTGCTCGGGTTCTTTCGGATCTGGGCCGTCATCGTGCCAGTCGTACCAGATGGATAGCGGCACGCCGCATGCTATGTTGGTCAGCCACTGGCGCGGCAACATCTTGCCTTGCTTGTCCGCATCCATCCCGCCCCACGCCGCGGAGTAGCCCCACTCGCCCGAGATGATGGGAATGCGTTTGCCCTTCGGCGCGTACCGGCGGATCAACGCCCTCAGACGGGCATACTCGGGAATGACCGTCTCGGGCGGCGTCGGGCGATACGGGTGGACCGAAACGGCGTCCCAGAGCTCAAGCAGCCCTCCGCGGAAGCACTCTTCGAGGAAACGCCAGTCTATCGTCGAGGTGGCCGGTCCGATATATGCTTCCTTAGGCGCAGCGGCCCGAATGGCCTTTCCCGTGGAGGTGGCCAGGCGTATGTAGTCCTGTACGTTGACCGTGGGGCGCCAGAAGGGCGTGATGTTGGGCTCGTTGTACATCTCCCAGAGCACCCCGCGGCCCTCGTAGTGTTTGGCCGCCGCGGCGGCAAAGCGCGCGAACGCCGCGATGGCTTCGTCGGTGTGGGGCGACTGCGCGTTGTCATACAGTCTGTGAACGTAGTCGAGGATGAAGATCGGACGGATGCGGTGTTCCTCGAGGGCCTTCATGAGAACATCATAGGCATCGAAGCGGTACCGGCCTCGCTCGTACTCCACCTGGTTCCAGTCGAAGTCCATGCGGACCCATGTGAAGCCGCCGTCAGCGAGCATCTTCATCTCGCCGGGCTGCGGCGTCGTGAAATGGATGTTCACGCCCAGGCCGTCGGGCAGAGGACCTGACGGCAGACGCGGGGGAGCCCCGGCTATGGGGGCTGCGCAAAGGACGATCATCGCTGCGAGCATGCTCCTCACGTTGACGGCGCCTCCTTCGGTCGGCGGAAGCAGGCGAGGTACTCCTTGTTGCCGCCGGTGATGATCGGCGAGGGTATGATGCCGAGCTTCGTCAATCCAAGGTCCTCGACAGCACATCGACTCACGCGGTCGCGAGCCTGCCGGATGGCCTCGGGATCGCGCACAACTCCCCGTTCCCCGACCGCATCGCGCCCGGCCTCGAACTCGGGCTTGATCAGCGCAATCAGGTAGCCGCCGGGCTTGAGAACAGACACGGCAGGCGGAAGTACGAGGGTGAGCGAGATGAACGACACGTCAGCCACCACGATATCAAACGGCGCGTCGAACTGGTCGGCGGTGATATGGCGGGCATTGACACGCTCCATGCTGGTAACGCGCGGGTCCTTGCGCAGCGAGTCGTGGAGCTGACCGTGTCCCACGTCCAGGGCCACGACGTGCGCGGCCCCACGCTGGAGCAGGCAGTCTGTGAAGCCGCCTGTGGAAGCTCCGATGTCGAGGCAGCGGGCGCCTGACACGTTGACGCGGAAGCGCCTCAACGCCTCCTCCAGTTTGACCCCGCCGCGACCGACATAGGGCAGGACCTCGCCGATCACCGCTAGCTCGGAGTCGCATCCAACGGGATGGCTTGGTTTCGTCACCACTTGCCCATCCACGGTCACAGCTTCGCCGCGAATGAGCATCTGGGCTCGCTCACGCGTGGGGGCAAGACCGCGCGCGACGAGAGCGCGGTCCAGGCGCTCGGCTGTTGGGTCGCTCATGCGGCCCTCGCTGGGCTGCGAGGTCTAGAGATTGCTGCCATCGCCGACCGATCGCTGTTGAGCCGACACGCTGAGCCCGGTCGTCTGAAGCCACGCGATGGCGCGCTGGACTTCGGGCAGGGCGCCCTCGATGTCAATGTCGAGGAAACCTCCCTCTTCGCTGATCTGAGCGCGTCGGATGTTGGTGACCACGCGAAAGTCGTGGCCGATGCGATGAACGATCGGTTCATTAGCCTGATCGGGTGTGCGTGTGGCGATGCGCACCTGAATGACAGCCATGGGTATGTCTCCTGTGCCGCTGGAATCGGGGCAGTGTGGGGTTCGCCAGGCAAGCGCCGCGCTCCTGCGTCTGAGCCCTGCATGGGATGGCGGATCCCTGAAACCATGGTACCTTCAGCGCCGTAGTGCCGGTGACAGTGAACGGCAGCGTTCCTCGGCTCAGGAGGCACCGACCATGAACAACAGCTCAGTCTGGCGCATCGTGATGATCGCGATTGTCGTTATTATCGCGATCTCCATCGTGAACTACATCATCAAGCATCTGCTCGGGACGATCATTTCGGCAGCCATCGTGGTCGGGGTCCTCTGGCTCATCTTGAACGCCATGACCCGGAAGCGCAGCTATTAGCCTGATCCAGCTTCCGATTGGCCGTCACCGGAGTACTGAATGGAGCGCGGGCTCGAGGAGCGTGTACTGCCACTCATAGCCCGCCTCCATTGCCACGCGGGGAACGACACGCTGGCTTGCGAGCAGCGCCTCCGCCATCTCGCCGACGACCAGCTTCAGCGCCGCCGGGGGAACGCGGAACAGGGCAGGCCGCCTGAGAACGATTCCCAGTGACGTCGCGAAGTCCCGCATTCTAACGGGATTCGGCGCGCAGACATTGACAGGGCCCTGAAGGTTATCGTCGGCGACGGCCCAGAGCGTGATACCCACCACATCGTTGATGTGGACCCACGGAACCCACTGCCGACCCGTCCCTATCGGACCGCCGACGAACCACCGATAGGGCCTCGCCATCTTCTCTAGAGCTCCGCCGTTGCGCGAGAGCACGATGCCGAGTCTGAGCAGTACCACACGGGCTTCTAGCTCCCTGCACGCAAGGGCTTCGCCTTCCCAGTGAGCGCAGAGTTGAGCGAGGAAGTCGTTGCCGGGAGGCGTGTCCTCGGCGATCTGTGCATCGCCGCGGTCGCCGTAGTAGCCGACCGCTGAGGCGTTGATCAGCACCCCGCCGCGCGCACCCGAGTCCGCTCGGGCGCGAACGAGGGCCCGGGTGGTATCCAGGCGACTGCTGCGCAGGCGCTTCTTGATGTCAGCGTTCCATCGCCTCGCCGCGATGGGCTCGCCGGCCAGGTTAATCACGACGTCTGCCTTGCCGACGACCTCTTCCCATGCGCCGGCGACCATGGGATCCCATTCCACCAGCGACACGGCCGGATGCGTGATGGCCTGTGCGGCGCGGGACGCGTTTCGCACGAGGGCGCTGACCGTATGGCCGGCCTGCGCCAGCGCAACGCATACCGATCGGCCGATGAGACCTGTGGCGCCGGCAACCGCGGTGTTCATGCTCGCCTCCCGGTTCTGGTACGGCGGCGTCGCTACGCGGGCCCGCTAGGAGACGACAGGCACTCGAGCGATCCGCTTGTCAGTGAAGATGTCTAGCTCGTCGCGACTGGTCGTCGAGAACTCGGACACAATGGCTCCGTCGGGACCGGCCTGGAACCAGTGCAGCGTATGCGGCGGCAAGGTGTACTGCTCGCCCGGATGCAGGACAACCTCCCGAAAGACCGTGTAGGCCCCGTCGGGCGCAGGCGGGGGCGAGCAGGCTCGATTCGGCGTCGGCTCGCCCGGGAGATAGAGGTACACGACGCCCCAGCGGCATCGGAAAGTCTCTTCCTTGCCGGGCTCGCCCTCAACAGGTGGGTGCATGTGCTCGGGGCATGTCTGCCGTGGAAACATCACGAGCTCCTTGGCGCAACACCGGGCGGTGTTGACATAGGTCACGATCTCAAGCCCGGTCTTGTCGAGCTCGCCCAGGCCAAAGTCCGCCACCTCGATGTTGGCGGACTCCTGTGGCGTCAGCACGATGCAGGCGCGCCGGAGATACTCGCGCGCTCGCTCTCGTGCACGCTCGAGTTCCTCGCGTGTGATCATGGTGTCCTCCTGTGACGTGTTCGTGACTCAGGCGTCCGGAAACAGCATCTCCTCGACGTATATGTCCTGGAACTGGGGATCCTCGTTCAGTCCGATATGCTCCGACATGCTCCGGATGGCCGCATATGTTTGTTCACCGTCCGTTGTGTCGAACAGCGCCATTTTCGCGCCCAGCAACGCCGTGTTGCCGGACGGCGCCACCTTATCCAGAGGCATCTGGAGCAGTCCGATGCGGCGGGCGCTCTCGCGATCGACGTAGTTGCCGAAGGCGCCAGCGAGGTACAGCCGGTCAACGTCATCGAACGATGCGCCCCAACGGTTGAGCAAGATCCGTATGCCTGCCGCGATTGCGCCTTTGGCCAGCTGGAGTTGCCGGATGTCTGTCTGGGTCAGCGCTACCGACCCGCAGAGAGGCCAGGAGTCGCCACTGGCAAGGCGTCCGCTGGGTTTGATGGCTCCGATGTCAAGGCCCACCGCGGCGGCATCAACAAGGCCGCTGCCGCAGATGCCGCGCGGTTCCGCATTGCCCAGAATCTCGCAATGCGGAGCGCCGTTGTTCGCCCGCACGCGCCAGACGGCCCCGGTCGATGCGCGCATACCCGCCGCTATTCGGGCGCCCTCGAACGCCGGCCCTGCTGCGGTAGAGGCGCAGATCAGTCGGTCCTTCGTGGCGAGCACGATCTCGCCGTTGGTCCCGAGGTCCACCAGCGCCTGAAGCCTGTCGCCTCGGTGAATGCCCGTGGCGAGAATGCCGGCAAGTACGTCACTCCCCACGAAGCCTCCGAGGCAGGGGAGAAACTCGACGCGGACCCGGTCAGGGAGATCCCAACCCAGATCGTGCGGCGTCATGCGAAGCAGGCCGTCATTCACGGGCTCGAACGGGTAGTGGGACAGAGGCTCGATGTCCACGCCGCCGAAAAGGTGGTGCATCACGGTGTTGCCGACGAGCGCGATGCGGCGCAGTCGGCTGGCGTCTGCTCCGCTTGTCGCCATAAGCATCTTGATCAGACGGGCGACCTCGTGACGGATGAGATCGCGCAGAATCGGCAGGCCGCCGTCTGCCACAGCGAACTGGACTCGGCTCATGACGTCGCCGCCATGGCGGGCCTGCGGATTGAGGCTGGTCTTGACGGCGAGCACGTGTCCGGTCGAAAGATCGAGCAACTGCGCCACGACGGTGGTGGTGCCAATGTCAACGGCGATGCCGAGCCCCTCTTGCGGCTGAAACGAGAACTCGCTCTCGTTGGTGAGGATGCTCGCGTCCCACTGGCGGAGCTCGATCGTCACGTCCCCTTCGACGCGACACTGGCAGGCCAGACGCCAGCCGTTGGTGAGCTCGATCTCACTGAGATGCTCTCGCTGAGCGTCGTTGATGGCTGCTTCACCCGCCACGAGGCGGATCTTGCAGCCGCGGCAGCGTCCATTGCCGCCGCACGGAAACTCCACGCCTTGCTCAAAGAGGAAGTCCTGCATGGGTGTGCCGATCGGTACGTGCAGTACCGCGCCGATCGGCATCAAACGCACTTCAGCGTCGTTCTTGTCGGTCATATGGCTCACTTGAGAATATGGGATTGGTCGCCAGGACCATGCTCGCGGCCATAGCGCACCAGCGCATGCACGTTCTCGTGGGGTGTGTCTCGCGTGACCTCGCAGCCTGCTCCGACGATGTATCGCGGACCGGCCTCGGCGTGACACGCGGCGATGCTCTCGTAGACAATGGTGGCCGTCGCGTCTTGCAGCACGCGCACCGGATCAATGTTGCCGAGCAGCATCTGGCGGGAACCCATCGCGCTACGTGCGTCCGCCATGGACGACGGGTAATCCAGATCAACGATGTCGCTGCCGGTCTGACCCATGAAGCGCAGAACACGGCGCGTATTACCGCAGATGTGCAGACGGACCAGAGCGCCCATCGCGTGGACGCCGTCCACCATACGGATCTGGAAGGGGAGCACGAACTCCTCGTAGATTGCAGGCCCAACAAGGCTGGCGGCCGCGTCGCCAATACCGATGATGTCGGCGCCGGCCTCAATCTGCCGCCGGGCAAAACCGAGCTCGAGCTGCAGAACGAACTCAAACAGATCGCGAACAAATGCGGGATCGTCGCCGAAGTCGGTCATCAGCGTGTTGATGCCTCGCAGATCGGCAGCTTCGGCACACGGGCCTTCGATCCAGCCCTCGACGAGCAGCTCGTCGCCGACGCGTTCTCGGAGCGCCGCGATGCCGACGAGGCGATCCTCCATGCGCGGCCCGCATACGCTGTGCCTGTCGAGAAGAGACGTCAGATCAGATCGTTCGGCGATCAGCGGGTTCGTGCCGTCCATGGCTGGCGGCGTATCATGTGCAAACACGACGGCAGCGCCGAGATCCGAGGCTTCGCGGGCCGGGTCCGAGATCGCGCTTACGTGGTCGAAACCGAAGGCGCTTGCCACCCTAACCTGCGCTTCGGCGAGCACACGGCCATCCTGCGCATATCGGCTGTACGGCACGCCGGCATAGCGCGATGCGAACTGCATGGTGATCGGCATGCACGGGAGGTGGTCCACCGGCTCGTCCGAAAGGTGGCGTAGTATGCGTTCGCGACCGGTCATGGCTGATCTGTTCTATGCTCGGCAGAGTATAGCCCAAAACAAAGAACGAGGAGTTGACGCCACGCTCGGCGAATAACCGGAGTGGATAGACGAATCGCGAGGAGGAATCAGGCATGGAGAGGTTGTCGCGCAGGCGACTTATCGAGGACTCGTTGGCTGCGCTAACTGTAACGGCGGTCGGGGCATCGGTCTCCGCAGAGCCTACTGCCCGGCGCCAGAGGACCGTCAGTCCGTCGGAACGCCTTCGGATCGCGGTGGTCGGCGTCCATGGGCAGGGGCGGAGCCACGTGAGCGCCTACTCCGCGATGGATGACGTGGAGATCGTCGCGATCTGCGACGCCGATACTGCCTGTTTCGGGCCTGCTCTCGAGATCGTTCAGAAAGCCGGCAAGAAGACGCCCGAGACGGTTCAGGATGTCCGGCGGTTGCTCGACCGCAAGGACATTGACTGCATCTCCTCGGCCACTCCCAACCACTGGCATGCGCTGGTTGCGATCTGGGCGATGCAGGCTGGGAAGGACGTCTACATCGAGAAGCCAGCCAGTCACAACGTTCTGGAGGGCAGGCGGATGGTGGAGGCCGCCCGCAAATACGGGCGGATCTGTCAGGTTGGGACGCAAAGCAGGTCCAACAAGGGCATGCGCGACGCCATCGCCTACATCCACAAGGGCGGCATCGGCAAGGTGTATCTCGCGCGCGGCCTCTGCTACAAACGACGTGATTCGATCGGCAAGGTGACGGCGCCGACGGCCGTGCCGGCAACGGTGGACTACAACCTGTGGTTGGGACCTGCGCCCGAGAAGCCGGTTATGCGGCAACGTTTCCACTACGATTGGCATTGGCAATGGGACTACGGTAACGGGGACATCGGCAACCAGGGAGTGCACGAGATGGACA
>Ga0067045_1032252_pt1 | contig 10569 bp, 14 predicted proteins | sample TerdegcTABiofilm_FD_59184 | JGI IMG/M metagenome (GOLD analysis project Ga0067045, IMG submission 59184) | Combined Assembly of (Gp0054472, Gp0054536) Wastewater bioreactor microbial communities from Singapore -Terephthalate degrading... | reverse complement strand
CAGCCCCACGGCCGGGTCCACGCCCGCGACAAAGGAAAAGGCAATGACCTCGGGAATCAGCGCAAACGTGGCGACGGCGCCGGCCAGCAGCTCACGCGGAACGCTGGGCGCCCATTCGGCGCGCCATCGGCTCAGGGAAAAATGGGGATTCATATCGCAGCAGCAAGTGAGGCGCTGCCCATGCAAAGCAGACAGCGCCGGTGGGCGATATTAAGCAGTGCCCAGGACTTTTGCTGCCTGAGGGTCAGGCCGGGCGCTTGAAGCACACCATCTTGGGCCTGAAGCGCTGCAGCACCTCGCCGCGCTGGTTCCTGGTGTGGGAGAGCACGCGCACCAGGGCCCGGTTGGGTTTGGACTGGGAGGGAATGATCTCCACGATTTCGGACTCCACCTGCAGCACGTCGCCGGGGCGCGTGGGCTGGGGCCAGGCCAGCTCTTCCATGCCGCCGCCGATCACGCCATCGGCCAGGGGAATGCTTTGCGTCACCAGCAGCATGCTGATGGAGGCCGTATGCCAGCCGCTGGCGGCCAGGCCCTGGAAGAAGGTGTGCTTGGCAGCTTCGGGGTCGAGGTGAAAGACCTGGGGGTCGAACTGCCTGGCATAGGCAATGATTTGCGCCTCATCCAGCGGATAGCCGTCGCTGACGAACTTCTGGCCTACGTACAGATCATCCAGATACAGTTTCTCGCTCATTGGCGTCCTCTTTCATGGCGGTGTATGGGGTGGCCGACAGTATGCGCGGCGGCGAACCCGGCCGCTGTTGCCAAGGTGCCAGAGCGCTATGCTTGGACGCATGAATTTCGAGTTTGAAGATTCCGAGGTCGCCGCGATCAGCCTGCAGGATGGAGCGTTGCAGATCCGCTTTTCCGCCGCCCGTGTGCATGACGGTGAGCGAGTCGGAACCGGCGAGGGGCTGTGGCAGCCGTTGCTATTGATATGCAAGCACATTGCGCAGACTGACGAAGCGCTGGAGGCTGATTTGAATCCAATCCTGGCCGCCTTGGGCCGTGTCCGGCAAGCGCAGCTGCATGTCGCCGGGCAGCGCCTGCACCGTCTGCCCCTGCCTTTTGCCAGCGATGCGGGTTTTGTGCTGGAGCTGGAAATGGGCGACGGCCTGTTTTGCCGGCTCAAGGGGCGGGGGCTTGCGCTGCAGGCTCTGCCCAGTCAATCGTCGGTGGACTCCTACCAGTGCTGATGGCGCTCCTTGCCTCTGTATGGTTCTTGACGCTGGACACCGGCGCGGCCTGAATCAGAGGCACCGGGCAAGGGGCAGCATGCCCTTGCCCGGCGCCTAAGAGGGATGCGCAATCCTAGAACTCCAGATTGTCTATGAGCCGGGTGCTGCCCAGGCGTGCCGCGCCCAGGGCCACCAGCTCGCCGCTGCGCGCATCGGCAGGTGTCTGCAGATCGCTGCGCTGGCGCACGCTCAGATAGTCGGGCTCCCAGCCCTTGGCGCGCAGCGCGGCCATGGCCTGCGCTTCGAGATCGGCCAAATTGCCACCCTGGCGCGCAGCATCGGCCAGGGCCTTGAGCGCCCGGGACAGCGCCATGGCCTGCACGCGCTGTTCATCGCTGAGGTAGCCGTTGCGTGAGCTCAGGGCCAGGCCGCTGTCGGCGCGTGCCGTCGCGCAGCCGATGATCTCTATGGGCAGGGCGAACTGCTGCACCATGCGGCGGATCACCATCAGCTGCTGATAGTCCTTCTGTCCGAAAACGGCCGTGCCGCCGCCCGTGGTGGCAAACACGGCCTGGAACAGCTTCATGACCACGGTGCAGACGCCGGTGAAGAAACCGGGGCGGAAGTGGCCTTCCAGGATGTCGGCCAGCTGCGCATCGGGCTGGACCTTGAAGGTCTGCGGCTCGGGGTAGAGGTCTTTCTCCCTGGGGGCGAAGACGATGTCGCAGCCTTCGGCTTCCAGCTTGGCGCAGTCGGCATCGAAGGTGCGCGGGTAGCTGTCGAAGTCTTCGTGAGGCAGAAACTGCAGGCGGTTCACGAAGATGCTGGCCACGGTCACATCGCCGTGCTGGCGGGCCTGGCGCACGAGGCAGAGATGGCCTTCGTGCAGATTGCCCATGGTGGGTACGAAAGCAGGGCGACCGCGACCGGCCAGAGCGGCGCGCAGGTCGGCGATGGTGTGAACGATTTGCATGACTCGAACAGTGGGGGAAAACGAAAACAAAGGCCCGGGTTCACCAGGCGTGCAGCGCATTGTCAGGGAAGCTGCCATTCTTGACCGCTTGCACATAGGCTTCCATGGCGCCCTTGACGCTGCCTGCATCGGCCATGAAGTTGTGCACGAACTTGGCCATCTTGCCCAGATTCACGCCCAGCATGTCATGCAGCACCAGAACCTGGCCGGCCGTGCCATTGCCCGCGCCAATGCCGATGGTGTGGCACAGCGGCAGTTCCTCGGTCAGCTGGGCGGAGAGGGTTGCGGGCACCATCTCCAGCACCAGCATGGAGGCTCCGGCGTCCTGCAGCTCCAGCGCATGCTGGCGCAGCGTGGCCGCTGCCTGCTCGTCCTTGCCCTGTACGCGATAGCCGCCCAGTGCATGCACGGTCTGCGGCGTCAGTCCCAGGTGGGCGCAGACGGGCACGCCGCGGTCGACGAGAAAGCGCACGGTGGGAGCCGTCCAGCCGCCGCCTTCGAGCTTGACCATATGGGCACCGGCCTGCATCAGCTGGCAGGCGCTGCGCATGGCCTGCTCGGGACTTTCGGCATAGCTGCCGTAGGGCATGTCGGCAATCACCCAGGCCGTGGCCTGGGCGCGGTGCAGGCCACGCGTGACGCTGGCCGTGTGATAGGCCATATCCTGAAGCGTCACTCCCACGGTGCTGTGCAGTCCCTGGCAGACCATGCCCAGCGAGTCGCCGACCAGAATGCACTCCACACCGGCCGCGTCGGCCACGGCGGCAAACGTCGCGTCGTAGGCGGTCAGCATGGTGATTTTTTCACCGGCAGCGCGCATCTGGGTCAGTCGCGGCAGGCTGACGGGGCGGCGCTGGGGCTGGGGTGAAGAGGGGGGGATGGTGCCGTAAGGCGTGCCGGTAGCGGTCATGAGCTGTCTCCTGATATGTCTATGGCCTGGCCCCGCAGAAAAAGCCTGCAGGCAAATTTGCCCGCGAGTCTATGCGATGCTGCGCTGCAGCGCCACGTTAAAACAGGGTATGGCTGCTGTCGTCCGCCTTACTATGCTGTGGGCTCAGCTTCGCATGGCCCAGCGCTTTCCGGCCTTCCATTTCTTTTTGCACAAGGTTGTTCATGTCCATGCTCGAGTCCCTGCAGCCGTCGGTTTCAGCGCCTGTGTCAGCCGTGGCCTGGCAGGGTCTGCGCAGCGTGAGCTGGCTGGAGTCGCTGTCCGACGAGAGGCTGTCGGTGCTGGCGGGGCAATGCCTGTGGCACCGGCTGGAGGCGGGACAGGTGCTGCACGGCGCCTATACCGATCAACGCATGTACATGCTGATCAGCGGCCAGCTCAGTGTCGGCAGCTACAGCGCCAGCGGGCGGGCCATGATTCTGGGTTATCTGGAACCTGGTTTCTTTTTTGGCGCGTTCGCGCCGCAGCCACCGGTTCGTCATGTCTCCGTGCAGGTGCAGGCCACGCATGAGAGCCTGGTTGCATCGCTATCGAATGCCGAGCTTGAGACGCTGATCATGAGCGATGTTCTGGTCATGCGGGCCGTGGTCCAGCGGCTCAGCGAACTGGCAGGGGTGCTGGCGCGGCGCGTGGTCAGCCTGGGAACCCTCACGGTGCGCGGCCGTCTGCATGCCCAGTTGCTGGAGCGTGCCGAGATGGCGGGAGTCGAGAACGACGAGGCACTGCTGTCGCCGGCTCCGCGCCAGAACGATCTGGCCCTGATGCTGGGCACCAGCCGCGAAGAGGTCGCACGCGAGATGTCGCGGCTCACGCGCCTGGGCTTGCTCAGGCGCGAGGGACGCAATCTGCGTCTTTGTCGTGTGGATGGTCTGCGGCTTCTGCTCGAGGAAGCACATTGATTTTCCGCAATGTGGAATGAGTTTTTGCGTGAGAAAACGCACAGACGGCCTGCGGGACCGGGAGCATAGTTCAGCCATACAGCAGCGAGACAGGTCCTCTTTCCGCTGCTGCGCCGTTGAAAGGATTGAAAAATGCGTTCCCTTACCCGTATCTTGACCGCCGCCGTGCTGACCGCCAGCGCCGCTGCGGCCATGGCTCAAGACCTCCCCCAAACTCCCATAACCTCCAGCAAAAGCCGTGCCGAAGTGATGGCCGACCTCGAGATGTACCAGCGAGCCGGCCTGGGCTACATGCCCACGCCCGCAGCCTATGTCGAGACCGAGTTCAGCGCTGAATACCATAAGGCCTATGCCGAATACCAGCGCCTGCTGGCCAGCCCTGCCTACACGGCTGCCGTGACCAAGTACCAGTCGCAGCTGGGCGGCAAGTAACAGAGTTCTCTCTTAGCCATCCGACAGAGGTGGCCCATTGGTGGATGCGCGCTGAGGGATTCCTTCAGCGCGTTTTTTTATGCCGGCAATGCCGGGCGGATGGATATAGCAAGTTTGATAGCATTCCGCGCATGTCGACAGTGCGCTTGCAGGTGATCTGACTTGAAAACCATTCTTGATTTCACCGCTCCCTGGCAGGCTGGAGCAGCCCGTCTGCAGCATGGCTTTGGCGTTCCCGAGCAAGTCTTGCAAGCGCATCGCCCCGAGGACGTGCCTGCCGTGCTGGAGGCCGTGCAGCAGGCTGCCGAGCAAGGCCTGTGGTGCGTGGGTTGGCTGGCCTACGAGGCGGCCGCAGCTTTTGACCGTGCCTATGCAGATGCTGTACATGGCTCCCCATCGGGTCAGCCGCTGGCCTGGTTCGGCCTGCATCGCGCGCCGCTGGCGATGGATGTGCCGCCCCGGCCGCAGCAGACCGCAGCGGTGCATTGGCAGACAGCGCTCAGCCGCGCGCAGTTCGATGCCCATGTGGCACGCATCCATGCGGCGATTGCGGCGGGTGACTGCTATCAGATCAATTACACGGCCCCCCTGACTGCCGAGCTTGGGGCGCTGCAGCATGGCGATGCCGGCGCACTGGCCCAGGCGCTGTTCGCAAGGCTGCAGCAGGCCCAGCCCGGCGGCTATGCGGCGTTGGTCGACAGCGGCGACATACAGGTGCTGTCGCTGTCACCCGAGCTGTTTTTCGACTGGGATGGCGAGCGGATTCTGACCCGCCCCATGAAGGGCACCGCGGCGCGTGGCAAGACCCCGCAAGCCGATGCACAGGCTGCACAAACCATGCGCGAGTCGGTCAAGGAGCGGGCCGAGAACGTGATGATCGTGGATTTGCTGCGCAACGATCTGTCACGCATTGCGGTGCCGCACAGCGTGAAAGTGCCGCAGCTGTTTCAGGTCCAGGCGCTGCCGGCCGTCTGGCAGATGACTTCGGATGTGGTGGCTCGCACGCGCCCGGATGTGCGGTTGGTGGATGTGTTCGCAGCCCTGTTTCCCTGCGGCTCGATCACCGGGGCGCCCAAGCGTCAGGCCATGCGTCTGATTCGCGAGCTGGAGCCCGAGCCCCGAGGCGTCTACTGCGGCGCTCTGGGCGTGGTGCGGCCGGGGGCCGGGCCGAGGCGTATTCATGCCAGCTTCAATGTTCCCATTCGCACCGTGGTGCTCAAGAATGGGCGTCTGAGCTGCGGCATAGGCAGCGGCATCACGGCCAGCGCCAATGCGGCCGATGAATGGATGGAATGGCAACACAAGCAGGCTTTTCTGAAGGTGCTTGAACAAGGCGTCGGCGTATGAACACGAATCTTGAAATCCTCGAAACCCTGGCTCTCAAGGATGGCCGCTGGCAGAACTGGGCTTTGCACTGGGCCCGTTTGCAGATCACGGCGCAGCATTTTCGCTATCCGCTGATGCAGATGCAGCTGGAGTCCGATATGGAGCGCATAGCCAGTCAGACGCATTCCATGGGCGACTGGCGCGTGCGGCTGGCGCTTTCGGCCACGGGTGAGATGCAGATCACGGCCGAGCCCCTGCCGCCGACTGCTCAGCCCGTCGCGTTGCAGCTGGCGCATCGGCCCATCGCCAATGCGGTGGCGTACAGCGATGTGGTGCGTTTCAAAACCTCGGTACGTCAGCATTACGACGCTTTCAGACCCCAGAGCACCGGCATTTTCGATATCGTACTTTTCAACGAGGACGGCCAGATCACCGAAGGCACGCGCGGCAATATTGCCGTGCAGCTCGATGGGCGCTGGGTCACGCCGCCGCTGCAATGCGGCTTGCTTCCGGGCGTGGGGCGGGCGCTGGCCTTGTCGCAGGGACGGCTGACGGAGCAGGTGGTGACGCTTGAGCAGGCACGTCATGCCGGCGGCTGGGCCTTCATCAATAGCCTGCGCGGCTGGCTGGATGCTCGTTTGATCACCTAGGGGTGGTTTGTTATTGTGCGGACGTAAGCAACCTGGAGGAGTCTCAGCCATGGATGACGACGACTTTGATGCCTTGTACCTGGACCTGATGAAGGAATTCCTGGCCACTGCGACACCACTGCAATGGCTGGCCGTGGTCACCACCATGAACTACGACAACGGCAGCGCCTTGCCCGACTGGATCAGCAAGCATCCCAAGCTGGAGCCCGCCGTTGCCAAGGCGCTGTACTGGTATCAGCAGCCGGGCTACTTCCAGCACTATGCCTCGCAGGACAAGGTGCCCGGCATCAACCGCGCGGGCTGGGCCCGCATACAGGCGCTGAGCCAGCGCTTCGAGCAGGGCAATCTGGCTCCCGCCACCATCGGCTGGGATCCGGCCAACGATCTGGCCTCGCCCACGGGCAATGAAAAACACCCGGGCTATGACTGGACCAGCGAAGCCGTCAAGGGCGATGAGGCCAAATGGCAGATTCCGGCCATCATGCTGCTGGCCGTGCCCGGAGAGCAACCCGATATCTATGCCTATGTCGACGAGCATGGCTGGGAAGACGGCATGCCGCCCCATGTCCAGGAAGAGCTCAATGCCGCCATGGATGGAGATGAAGTCGAGGACGAGGATTAGCGCCTGCGCGGTCGGACCGGTTCAGACGATGCTGTAGCTGACGAGCAAAACAGCTCTTTGGGTATCATTTTGCGATACCTTGTGAAGAAGGACTTGGCTTGAGCGAGCGGATTTTCTACTATCCGTTCACCACAACTTCCGAGACCCGCTCATGAACTCCCAAGCCATCACCAGCCACAAGCCTTCCTCCGCTTTTGTCGGCGCATCCTGGGCCGCCTTGCTGCTGGGCGTCGTCGCTTTCATGGCTGGCCTGTGGAATGCAGCCATGCAGCTCAACGAGAAAGGCTTTTACTTTGCCGTGCTGGTGCTGGGTCTTTACTCGGCCATTTCGCTGCAGAAAACCGTGCGCGACAAGCTCGAGGGTGTTTCCGTGACCGGCATCTACTACGGCATCAGCTGGGTGGCGCTGATCATCGCGGTGCTGCTGCTGGGCACAGGTCTCTTCAATGCCACATTGCAGCTCAGCGAAAAAGGTTTCTATGCCATGGCTTTTGCGCTGGCCCTGTTCGGTGCGATTGCCGTGCAGAAAAACACCCGCGACAGCCTGAGCGCCGACGATGGCTCGGCAGAGCGCAAGCGCGGCAAGAGTGAGCGCAACGGGCCCGCTCTGGTGGTGACCGATCCCGCCAAGTCCGCCGATGTGTCCGAGCAGGTGGCCAATAACCGCTGAGCCGGAAAACGGGTTGACCGCTGAATCTCAGGCGCCCCTTGGGGGCGCCTGATTGCATTGGCGCAGCTGCAGCTGCTGCGCCACAAACTGACTGAAGACTTCCTGCAGCACTGCATGGACCGTCGCATCCTGGGGCCGCTTCTGCAGCTGTGCCAGGGCCAGGGCCGCAGCCTCGAAGCTGGAGAGCTGTCCGGGCAGATGGGCCTTGCGGATGGCGTATCCGGAGTCCTCCACGCCGAGCAGGGGCAGGCGCGGCAGGGCCTGCAGTGCGGGATTGAGATAGAGCATCTTGCGGCTTTTGCGCCAGGTGCCGTCGATGATCACCAGCCGCAGACGCTCTGGCGGCTGCGGCCAGGGCAGAGGCAGGGGGGCGGCCGCAGCCAGCCCCAGGGCGGCATCCTGGTCTGCTGTATCGGGGTAGAGCAGCAGGCTGTGGCGGGGCGCACCATCGGTATCGGCCCAGCTGGCCGATCGGCCATGCAGCGCCGCTTCCAGCTCGGCGGCATCGAATTCCTCGCCCACCATGACCCGGCTGTGTGGCAGGCACAGATGCAGCAGATGCCCGGTGCCCTTGGCTTCGTGCACTTCCATGGGGTGCATGAGGATCAGCACTTCGACCTGGTGCGCGACCGGCCTGGCCAGCGCGCAGACGCAGGTGCGCAGCGCCCGGTGACAGCGGGGGCAGCGGGGGCGAGGCTCGGGTTTGCTCATGATTCAGGAGCTGCTTGCTCTTTTGGGGTAAGTGGTTGAGGCGATTTTTATCTCAAACCAAGGTCCCTGAAACAAAAACGCCCGCAAGCATGGCTGCGGGCGCTCTGGCTTGTGTGGCCGAGGGCTTACAGGCGACCCTTGAAGTAGGTGGCCTTGTCCATATCGGACACGTCCACGCTCAGCTGCACCATCACATCGGCAGGCTGGGGCACCAGACGACGCAGGACTTCGGCAATGCCGTCCGACATCTGCTTCTTGGCTTCGGTGCTGCGACCGGCCATCAGCTGCAGGTGCACATGGACGAAGCCACGGTTCTCGGGCTGGGTACCGATATAGACATGGTCCAGGTTCAGGCGGGCAATGCGGGCCTTGACATCGGCTTCATCGAGAACGGTAGGGTGGGAGCAGACCACGGCGTTGATGTCGCGCATCAGTTCGCGTTCGTTCAGGCCGGTCAGGTTGTCGGTGTATTCAATATGCAGATGAGGCATGGAGTTCTCTCGCTCGATTTTGGAGACAAAAGCCGTTTTTACAGCATCTGGGTGGGCACTTTGTGGCGCAGCTCGACCTGTTTGTTGCTGTCGTCCACAAAGACCAGCTGCGGCTGGTGCTCGGCCACATCGCTCTCATGAACCTGGGCGAAGGCGGCAATGATGAGCAGGTCGCCCACGCTGGCCCGGCGAGCGGCCGAACCGTTGACGGAAATCATGCCCGTGCCGCGCTCGCCCTTGATAGCGTAGGTCACAAAGCGCTCGCCGTTGTCGATATTCCAGATATGGACTTGTTCGTTCTCAGCAATGTTGGCGGCATCCAGCAGATCCTCGTCGATGGCACAGGAGCCTTCGTAGTGCAGCTCGCATTGCGTGGTCTTGACGCGGTGGATCTTGGATTTGAGCAGGGTGCGGAACATGTTTGTCTCTCTGGGGCGCTTTGCGCGTTGCTGAAATGGGGCAGGCCTGTGCTTGCGAAAAATCACGCAAGTCTAAATGCGATCGGTAAAACCCATGTAGTTCATTGAGGGCATTGACAGGGAAATGCGGCGTCTGCGCATCCCTGCGGTGAAAGCTCTGCCGGTCGCTGATGTAGGACGATGTGACGATTGTCGTTGTGGTTGTTGTTTTGTTGAGAATTTAAGGGTTGTAACTAATGTTTCATTTTCACTTTGTTTAATGACTTCAGTCCCAGACGGGGCCCGTCCAAGGCAGGCCGTAGCCGTACTGCATGGGCTTTCTCATTTCTACAAACACAGTGAACAGCATGAAACGAACTCTTCTCGCCCTTGCCGCCCTGACCGTCTCCGCCGGCGCCCTGGCTCAATCCAGCGTTTCCGTCTTTGGCGTGGCCGACGTGTCGGTGGCCCACATCTCCACGACCGGCAAAAGCGTTTCCGGTCTGGCCAACGGTGGCAACTCCAGCAGCCGTCTGGGCTTCCGCGGTGTGGAAGATCTGGGCGGCGGCCTGAAGGCCGATTTCTGGCTGGAAGGCAGCCTCAGCGTGGACGACGGCACGGCTTCCGGCTTCAAGTTCGATCGCCGCTCCACCGTCAGCCTGCTGGGCAACTTCGGTGAAGTGCGCCTGGGTCGTGACAAGACCCCCGCCTACCAGAACCTGGAAACCTTCCATGCCTTCGGTGACACCGGCATGGGCGCCATCAACGGCCATAACCTGATCAGCGGCTCGGCTGCAGGCACCTCCGAAGGCTCCAACCCCAAGCGCAACTCCAACGCCATCAGCTATCTGCTGCCCAAGCTGGGCGGCGTCTATGGTCAGCTGACCCACAGCTTTGGCGAGCAGGCCGACGACCACAGCCTGGCCAGCTCCACTGGCCTGCGTCTGGGCTATGCCAGCGGTCCCCTGAACGTTGCTGCAGCCTACGGCATCGCACGTGGCGGCACGGCTGCCGCTGGCGTGGACTACAAGACCATGAATCTGGGTGCTTCCTACAACTTCGGTGTTGTCACTCCCATGCTGCTGATCGCGTCCGATCGCGGCAACGGCAAGCGTGTCGATCTGTACAGCCTGGGCGTGAAAATGCCTCTGGGCGCCGGCGAACTGCGCGCCGCCTATACCTGGTACAAGGACAAGAAGCAAAGCGATGCGGACTCCCAGCGTCTGGCTCTGGGCTATGGCTACAAGCTGTCCAAGCGCACCGAAATCTA
>Ga0067045_1000193_pt1 | contig 10571 bp, 9 predicted proteins | sample TerdegcTABiofilm_FD_59184 | JGI IMG/M metagenome (GOLD analysis project Ga0067045, IMG submission 59184) | Combined Assembly of (Gp0054472, Gp0054536) Wastewater bioreactor microbial communities from Singapore -Terephthalate degrading... | reverse complement strand
AAAATCATGAAACTCTATGGAATAAAAATGGGATCGGTTTTCATGCTGGTCCTGCTGTTTGCATCTGCACTGATCGGTGTAGCGAGTGCGGAAGACGAGAAGGGAGTCGTCCGATCGGATGCCACTACAGAGCAGTTGAGCCTAATCAATGAGCTCTATGGCAAGGACATCACTGTGCTTGAATATATGGAGAATGTCCACCCGGAACACCTTGTCGGGATCCCCGATTCATACAAGAAGAATATGGCCGGTCAGAAGATGACCTGGTGGAGCACGGAGCCGATGTCGGTAACTAACGATGAACAGCCGGCCCTGGATCGTGCCACTGTTTCTGTCAGTGCGACCGGATACAAGTTTGACTGGAGAACCATCCGTTTTGGAGGAACCTGTACTGCATCGGGACTGGAGGGACCGCCCTGGTATATCTATGTCGAAGCGTTCCTGATTAACCGGGGAACCGGGCAAACCGTGGATTCGACATCGGCAAGTTCACAACAGGGGGNGTGGTCAGTCACCGCATCGAAAGATAAGTTATATCCTGCGAATGGCCAGTACTATGTCCATGCATGGGGGTATATTCCTACGCCCTACTATGCTGAGGACTATGACGACACTTCGGTGTTCAGCTTCCCCTAACCATTTTTTCAGCCATGAATAACCATCGACGTTCCAGCGGCCTCCTGATAATCGTCATCTGTCTGGTCACTATTCCCTTGGTCACAAGTGCAGAACCGGTATCTGGGACCGAAACAGGGCTTTTCACTCTTTCGGGGGAGCCATTCCACATGATCCTGGAGGAGGATCAACTCTTCTGGATACAGGATAACAAATACCTGAATGCGTCAGAACGGGGGTTTTACGGGTATAACCTTACAGAGGGGACGAAAAGACAACTCGTTCGGATCGGAGAACAAGGGCAAATGAGTTCAGACGGTACGATTCCCATAATGCATCAGGTTGAAACAGCAAGAACATCAGGTGATCGGCTTGTGTTCAGCGAAAAAGGGATCATACTAACAAATCTCTCAACAGGATCTGCAGTTCAACTCACCAACCAGAATGATGCGGTTCTCCCTGTATCCGATCTCAGGTTCAATCAGAATCCTTGTATTGACGGGGACCGGGTTATCTGGACCGAACACGAGGGAATTGCCCACTCAAGTGTTGACGGGGGAAAGATCGTCATCCTCAATCTGACAACTGGGGAGAGACGGTACCTCCCGACTGGTTCACCGGGCAACCAGAGTACCCCTATGATATCAGGTAATTTCATACTGTGGAAAGACTACCGCTCCAGTGGTCCGGATGACCAGGAACTTTACCTCTATGATCTGAAGAACGGAAAAGAGGAACGTCTGCCAACGGAAAATCCTGTAGAGAGCAATCCGTATCTCTCTGGTGACAATGTAGTCTGGACAGAAAAGATCCATGGGATCCATACGATTGTTCATTACTCCATCTCTTCCCGGACCAGGACCGTTATAGGTCAGGGAAGCGTGCACCAGGGGCATCTTCCTTCCGTCTCAAATGACCGGGTTGTATGGTTACAGTCTATGAATCCTCTTGATTTCAGGGATAGCAGAAGTGCGGTCATGATAATGGACCTACGCACAGGAGAAAAAAGCCAGATTACTCCTTTCGAGCGTGGGCTTTCCCATCCGGTTATCTCAGGGGAACAGGTAATTTTCACACGGGGTGCAGGAAAAGACTGGTCCAGAGAGCCCCGCGAGGTCGTCCTCTATACCCTCTTCTCCCGGCCTGAAGAGACCGTATCCGGCACGGATACCCGTCCGGGAAACGGCAACTCTCTGACTCCTGCGACCAATTCACTTGATAAGGGTGAAGTAATGCCTCCGACATCGTCACCGGGTTTTACCTGCTTCACACTGATTGCGGGGTGTATTGCAGCACTAGCTATTAAGAAGGTCAGAGATAAGAGATCCAAGTGCTTGCTCTAATTCCAGTCAAATGGTGGTGGTGCCACAAAACGGCCACAGCGGCCCGAGCGACCGGAGGGAGCGAGTCACTGAGCGTCACCCTACCCCAGGAAGCAGCGACGAGCACGATGCCGGGAGCATGGTGCGAGGAGTGAGCCGTGTAGCAGCCGACGGCGAGGAGTTCACGACGAAGCCGGGGGCGTCATCAAGACAAGGACCAGGGAGAGAAGCAGGGACTCTTTGCGAGTGCAGCGGAGTGAAGGAGCACCGGACCGGAGGGAGGAGCGGACGGAGATGGAGCAGAGCGAGCACGTTGCCCCGTTATTGTGTATCAAGATCTTTCTGGTCTCCTCTCTCCTGCGATGAGATTCTGACCAGAGGGAGGAATCGCATGGGGCAGGGGTCCCATGCCGCAGGAGGAGGGGCACCGGGGTGGAGGCCCCGCCCCTTCGGATTGGTAGGGGCGGGGTCAGGGGTAGGGGTCGGTCGCAGGGGCGAGTATTTGCGCGGTGAGAAAAAGAACAGCATAGAACACTCTGTTCCTTGTCCCACCCGCAGCATTCGAACACCATGTTACGTGCTCAAGGCTTCCCCCTTTGTAGAGGGTGGCCTGAAGCATCTTTTGTATGCCTTCCACAACTGTGACAGCTGAGACGTTCGGTTGTATCAAATTGGAATATGCTGATGCCGCCATCAACCGGGGGCTCACGAACGGACAGATCAACAACAGAGACCTGCAACTCATCAGAGAATACCTTGCCGAAAAGCGGGCGACTGCAGGAATAAGCATCACCCGCTGCAACAAAATCACCTGCACACTCATAAGCTGGCGACGTTTTATCCCACCCTTCCAGGACCTCACCATAGGCTCGATTTACTCCGGCATCGAATCGCTCCGGTCCGGCCATAGCATACGAGGAAGGCCATTCAAACAGAACACCATCGCCGATCACGTCGTCATCCTCAAAGGATTTCTTTTCTGGATGATCGACAGCGAATATATCGATCTGCCGGAAAAGAAGATCCGGAGGATCAAGAGCCCGCCCAGGGATACGATGACCAAGAGGGCTGCCGACCTGCTGACTCCAAAAGAGATCCAGACGCTTCTTGATGCCTGCATATGGAGCAGAGACCGGGCGTTATTGATGACCCTTTACGAAGGAGGGTTCAGGGTCGGTGAGATCGCCCAGCTTACCTGGGGAGATCTCAAAGTGGATTCAAAGGGGATTGCCGTCAATGTCAAGTTCAAGACCTCATATCCCCGTTATATCAGGCTCGTCATGGCGAAGGAATACCTCGCGGAATGGAAGGCCGATTATCCCGGTGAAGTGACGCTTGACTCGTCTGTGTTTCTCAACGAACGCCGGCGGCCACTGACACGGGCCGGGGTAGCCATGCAAATAAAGCGAATTGCAAAAAGAGCACAAATAAGCAAGAAGATCACACCACATCTCTTCCGGCATTCCCGGATCACTCACCTCCTCCAGGAAGGGGTGCCGGAGAGCACGGTCAAATTGATGATGTGGGGAACACTCAGCACCGATATGCTCAGTACCTACGGGCACCTTACCGGCCGGGATATCGACACGGAGATAGGGAAACTGTATGGGATAGAGGTTGAAAGCAAGGAAACGGTACAGAACCGCCTCACTCCTATTATCTGTCCGTCCTGTGCACAGATTATGCCCCCCGGCGAGGAGTACTGCCGGAACTGCATGGAGCCTCTCACTCCCGAAGCAATCGCAGAGGAGGCGACTGTGCAGCGGTTCGTGTTGAAGAATTTCTCAACATTCAGGAAATACCTGGACAAGGTTGAGAGGGAATACGGAGAATTGCGCTCAATTTAAGATAATAGTGTAAAAGTGTGTTTTCACAGGAAACAATATTCATTTTTTTAATTATCGAGGGCATTTGATTCACTATCAAAATATTTATCTCTCTCAATGATAATTCACTCATGTCGGCTGGCAAAGTCCAGTAACACGGCAGAGACCGTGCCCGACCACGCCGGTAACATCCCGGTGATGGAGGCAGAGAATGTATCCTAAATTAATGAACGTTGTCGTAAATGGCAAAAGGTATAGAACAGATACTGCATTCCTCCTCGCATCTGATGCGATTTGGGATGGTCGAAATTGGGAACGGAGAGGTAGGAATATCTTCCTCTATAAAACCCAGAAAGGAAATTACTTCGCTCAATATCAGACGAAAAGAAGAGGAGAACAGGATTACCTCAAACCATTGGAGCCTGACGAGGCAATCCAGTTATTCGAGCAGTTACCCAAGAAAGAAGTCGATTTCTCAACGGCTTTTCCCGATGTAACGATTGAGGATGCGTGATCCCGATGCACATTTCATTTCATCCTTTACGTGATTCCAGGAGGTCCTTTACTCAAACACAGAAACAAGCGATACTCCATCGGCAACATTATCGGTGTGCCCGATGTCATCAGTGGCTCGATCTTCGGGCGACGAAATTCCATCATAAAAAATATTGGTCACATGGTGGTTGGACGATCTCGAGTAATGGTGTGGCCCTATGCTCAAATTGCCATGATATAGTTCATTTCGATGAACGATTATGGCAAAGTGATTATTTTAGACACGATTGTACGCCTCTCAAGAAACTGAAAGGAATAANAAAATTTGTTTNATGGATTATTCGGGGCGGTACATCTTTGAAAAAAAATACTNGTGCAAAATATCCAGAATACTATATGTGGTGATGAATTCATATGACACGAAGAAATTTTTTTCCTTCAATAAAATGGTCGATTTTTTGGATTGGGGTTCATTCATGTTCTGTTTGGCTATTGAGTGTATTGTTATCGCCTATAACCAATTTCTTTATCTTTGTTCTTTTGAACGGGTTTGGGATTATCCTTATTGCAAGAATTATCCGGACACAAACACGGAATGAAAAATTCAGGATAAATGGCGAATTCTTCCTCTGGGTATGTCTCACATGTTTCTCGTTCTGGCTTGTGAGATCGATACTCTCTCTCTCAAATGTCTTCGACGGAGTCCTTTATTTTGTTCTGATGGGAGCAGGGATATATGCAATATCTCATGTTTTTAACCTGATATTAAAGCAGAGAGCGAAGATACGCGAAAAAATTGAGAAGGTCCGGAAAAAAGAACCGAGGAAGATTTTTCTCATTTCTGATACCCACTTTGGTCATCGAAATATCCTCCATTATTGCCATCGGCCATTCCGAACCACTCAAAGTATGGACAGAACAATTCGGAAACGGTGGAATTCAACCGTAAGAAGACACGACATTGTTTTTTTCCTTGGAGATTTCGTTTTCCGAGGTTCAATTGGATATTGGATTCGAAGATTGCATGGGCGGAAAAAATTTATCCGGGGAAATCATGACTATAAAATGAAATATACGGTCCAACATTTGAAATTTTACTATAAAGGAATCAATTTTTATCTTGTCCACAATCCTCTCCATGCACCTCGAAACTGGGATGGCTGGGTAATTTATGGTCATGTCCACAACCACAATACCAGTGTATTTCCTTTTATTGACGGGTCAAAAAAGCGAATTAACGTCTGTGCAGAAGTGATAGACTATCGTCCCGTGAGCCTTGATTATATTCTCTCATTGAATTTACCGACCATAAGGAGAATGCGGACGATTCATAGTAAGATTGAGCATTGGTGATATTTTCTAAATTTTAGGTGAATAACATGGGTCACCGAAAAAAGCGGACCTTAAAAAAGTCTTCAAAAAAAGCATGGATTTTTGGGGGATTGGTTATAGTGGCGTTTATTGGATTGTGGATTTTTGGAATTTTTTCCATCAATATTTCGGAGATAGAGAATATCCGCCAGATAATTTTCAATACTTTTTCAGGAATTGGCACATTCATCATGACATGCCAGCAATTTGTCAGCGATTTCCAAAAATCAAGTGAATACATGTCGCAGGTGATGGAAAAGAGTCAGCAATCCCAACAACAATTAAACGTATTATTACAACAAAACTCCGAAAATTCATATACAAATCCCATTTCGCCAATATCTGGATCTGATAATACTCCAGCATCTGAATCTAATATTGAGAATCAGATATTCCAGTTGACAAATAATGAGAGGAAAAACAATGGCGTAAATCCGTTGGTGTATGATTCCTCATTAGCCGCTATTGCACGCGCCCATAGTCAGGATATGCTGAATAACAATTTCTTCTCGCACATCAATCTCAACGGTGATGATCCCTCGGAAAGAGCGAGTAAAGCGGGATATAATATCCATAAATCATATCAAGTGGGTGTTGCTGAAAATATTGGAATGACCGAAGGATACGTGAGTTCATCCAGTGTTGCTCAGGAGTTTATTGATATGTGGATGAATAGCCCCGGTCATCGTTCGAATATTCTCAATTCTCAATATAACCGATTGGGAGTTGGTGTTGCTAGTAAAGGATCAAAAATTATCTCAACACAGGTTTTTTTCTGAAATTTATTTTTCAGACTGAAATCCTACACCTTTTTGGTCAAAGCACTTGGAAATCAAAAGCTCCCTTTCATTTCCATTTATCCTCTATCGGTCCCGTTCGGTCCGGGAGGGATCTCCAGGGCTACATTCAGACCCCCTGGTAAAAATTTTTAAACACCATCATCCTCTTCTCTCTTGTATGCCGCCGACTCCCTCTTTGATTCATCCTCGATAATGGCTGGCATACAGGTGATATATTGCATACCAACGTGCTTCGCACTCGACGCAGGGCTATTGAAGCCTATGAGCGCCACACCGGGTTTACCGGCCTTGGCGACTACTTCGCAGAGCAGGGACTGATCACAATCATCGACAAGGAGACAGCATGCGCAGAATAGTGGGCTCCCCCATAAATGACACCGCCTTCCACAGCTATGACATCACGAGGGAGCTTAGCTTATCCTTCCCCCCAGGGACTAAAAAGGTTACGTCCAGGGTAATGGGGTGAAAGGAAATGCGTGCCCGAATTTTCATTTTCCCCGTGCACCGGGAGGTTTTGAACCAAAACCGCGGCACCTGGGAGGGCCAGTGATGGCGAAAAAGAAGAAGTGCCCGTATTTCTCCGCACGGAGAAACGGGAAGTGGACCACGATGGTCTGCACCCTCCCGGCCGGCCAGCCATGCCCGAACCCCCACTGCCAGGCGAATCCCGAGTACCAGGAGCCGGACCAGGATGATAGTGAATGAGGCGGATACCCGCGACCAGCGGCTTGACCGTGGCCGGGCCAGGACCGCAGAGCACGACGCTCGCGAGGACCTGCGCCGGCGGGGATTCACAGTGGTCCGGTCGAGTGAACCCGACGCCCTGGTCCACCTGGTCGCATGGAAGCTGACGAGGGGAACCCTCTTCATCCGGGTTGTCACCACCCGGAGGGCGTTAACCGGGGCCGCCGAAGTAGCGCATCTCTGGCAGGAGGACATCGACCGCCTCCGGTCCGAGTCGGTCCCGGATAACTGCGAGGTCCACTTGTGGGTCTACACCGACCGGAAGGGTTGGCACCGCTATCAGGTGCTTGCCGGCGGTATCACCGAGGTCGAACTATGATCGCCTCATCGGTGCGCCTCAACTGCCTGCACGACAGCGGGGCCGTCGAGCGCCATTTTAATGAAGACACCGCGACCTGCTGCATGATCTCCCCCGGTGATGCCACATGGCGGGCGAGGAGATAACCCAGGCCCTCTCCCTCCTCTTCGAACCCGGACAGGTGATTGAGGTCCGTGCGATTACTGAGGAGGGGATGGCATCGGGGTACTTCGATGACCCCGAGGCCCTGGCCAAAGCGATCGCTCCGCTGGATGCAATCGGGACCGCCGGCATCTACGTCACCCTGAACGAGGTGAACCCGGCGCTCCTTTCGCGGCGGGCGAACCGTATCAAGATGCGGCTCTCGAAGAAGGACGCAACGACCGCTGACACTGATATTATCCACCGGCGCTGGTTCCCCATTGACATTGACCCGGTGAGACCATCCGGGGTCTCTTCAACCGACGAGGAGCACCAGGCAGCGATAGTCCGGGCCGCCGAGATTGCTGTGTATCTTGGGAGGGAGCGGGGGTGGCCGGACCCTGTTATGGCCGACTCGGGGAACGGGGCGCACTTGCTCTACCGGATCGACCTTCCGAATGACGAGGAGAGCAGGGACCTGGTGAAACGGTGCCTGGAAGTGCTGGACACCATGTTTTCGAACGGCGCGGTCACTGTGGACACTGCAAACTTCAACGCGGCCCGTATCTGGAAGATGTACGGAACCGTTTCGCGAAAAGGTGATCATACTGAGGACCGCCCGTACCGAAAATCGCTGGTCCTATCAGATGCTGATCAGGTGGATGTCGTTGAAAAAGAGTCATTGCGCCAATTGGCCGAAGCATTGCCGTGCGCTCCACCGGAAACAAAGGGGTATAAAAACATTCTCGATCTCCGGGAATGGCTCATTCAACATGGCCTCGATATCGCCCACGAGAAGCCCTACCAGGGCGGAACGCTGTACATCCTGGACGATTGCCCGTTCTCCGGCTCCCACCGGGACGGGGCGTTCGCAATTCAATTTCCAAGCGGCGCTATCTATGCAGGGTGCCACCATGCTTCCTGCGGGGGTGGTGAACAGCGCTGGAAGGAACTTCGCGAGAAGTTCGAGCCACCGAAGGAGAAGAGCAGGAGGCCTCCGGCACGCCCGCCTTCCGGATCCCGGACCGGGGCCTCTCCACCGATCAACCTCGGCGAGCTGCCGGGACGCGAGGAAGCACTTACGGTCCTGCATCACGGCAACCCGAAGCAGTCGATGCTCCGGACCTTCGCCCTCGACCATGAAGGCGACGAGGTAGTCGCCGAATGCATGATCATGTCGCTCGCCTCCCGGTCGGTCCTGAACACCAATGGCCTCCACGTCTCCGTGACCGGCGAGAGCGGGAAGGGCAAGAGCCACACCTTTGCGACCATGCTCCGGCAGGTCCCGGAGCGGCTGCGGCTGGAGGGAGCGATGAGCAACAAGGCCCTCTTCTACCTGGAAGACCTGCAGCCGGGCAGCGTGATTGTGCTCGACGACCGTGCCCTCTCCGAGGACATGGCCGAGATCCTGAAGGGGGTCACCACCTCCTTCCGTAAGCCGTTCATTTACCGGACCGTCAGCAAGGACCGCAGGCCGCAGTTCTGCACCATCCCGGAGCGGTGCATCTGGTGGGTGGCGAAAGTCGAAGGCGCCGGCGATGACCAGGTCTTCAACCGGATGCTGACCTGCTGGATTGACGACACCGAAGAGCAGGACGCCCGGGTGCTGGCTCGCATCCTGGTCCGGGACCAGGCTCTCCCGGTCTGCATTGACGAGGNCCGGCCCGAGACGCAGGTCTGCCGGGCGATGTGGGAGATTATCGGGCAGCAGCGGTTTCACGTCGTGATCCCATTCTCCGCCCGGATCAGGTTCCAGGCTGCTGCGAACCGCCGGAACCCGGAGATGCTGCTGGATCTGATCAAGTCTAACACCGTGCTCCGGTTCATGCAGCGGGAGCAGCAGCGTGCCGGGTCGATGGTCTGCCTAACTGCAACGCTCGAGGACTTCCAGGAAGCGACCCGGCTCTACGGCCTGCTGAACGGGACCGCCGGGGGGCAGGAGACAAAACTGACCAAGCGGGAGGCCGACCTGCTGGCAGTCATCCAGCGTCACCAGTGGCCCGAGTTCACAGTCCCGATGCTCCAGAAGGCCTCCGGCCTTACCAGCGGGAACATCCACAAGTGCATCCACGGGCATGTCACTCACGGCAAGGTCTACTCCGGTCTCCTGGAGAAGTGCCCTGCAATCTCCTACTGTGACCGGACGGTCGTGACCGATGACGAGGCCTGCGGTGTCTCGATGCGGAGGAGGACCAACGCCTATACCTTCGACCGCGAGATATTTGCATCGTGGTGTGCGGGCGGTGCGGTCTGGCTGGACAATGATGGTGATGACACTTCAAAGACTTCAAAAAATCCCGATGATTTCCATCGAGACGCATCAAATGTTGAAGTATTTGGAAATGAATTAAACGAGCCTGATTCTCAAAATAACCCTATTAATAATAATAATTATGTATGTACTCATGATCACTTCAACAAATCTCCNGANACACAGCAACCAAAAGAGGGGGGTGCATGTGCATCTGCATGTCACTGTGATCCTGGAATTGTTGAAGTGCTATCGCCAGATCCCAGTTATCCTCCCGCAATTAAGGAAACCGTCCCAGAAAGTGGCCCGTTTTCACTTCAACAGAGCACTTCAACACCGGAAATTCCTGGAAGTGTTACAAAGTCATCCGGTGTACGGCCGAAGATCAACGCCCGGGACTATAAGCCGCTCGACATCCCGGAGAAGACCCCCTGCTACGTGTGCGGGGGTACCTGGTCGCTCTATATTGAGAAGCTGACCGAGGAGCGCCGGGGACGGGAGGATAAGACCGCCCGAAGGATCTGCAAGACCTGTTACCAGGGCGCAAAGAAGCGGGCCCAGCGGCACGCGACCATCCTCCCGGGCACATTCGATGTTACCCGGATGGAACGCCTGAAAGCGACCGTAGGCCGCTGTACTATCTGCGAGCTGGACAAGGCCGCGTATATCGACCGCGGGACCGATACCAAGCTCTGCGAGTATTGCTAT
>Ga0067045_1032251_pt1 | contig 10572 bp, 7 predicted proteins | sample TerdegcTABiofilm_FD_59184 | JGI IMG/M metagenome (GOLD analysis project Ga0067045, IMG submission 59184) | Combined Assembly of (Gp0054472, Gp0054536) Wastewater bioreactor microbial communities from Singapore -Terephthalate degrading... | reverse complement strand
TGGACGAGGCGCTGGCCTCGCAGGCGTATATCGACGCTTCGCTGCCCATCGGCCACCACCAGACCATTTCCCAGCCGTACATCGTCGCGCGCATGATCGAGGTGATGCGCAATGGCGGGGCGCTGCAGCGCGTGCTGGAAATCGGCACCGGCTGCGGCTACCAGGCCACGGTGCTGTCGCTGGTGGCGAAAGAGGTGTATTCGATCGAGCGCATCCGGCCCCTGCACGAGCTGGCAAAGGCCAATCTGCGGCCGCTGCGCGTGTCGAATCTGCGCTTGCAGTACGGAGATGGTATGCTTGGCCTGCCGCAGGCGGCGCCCTTTGACGGGATCATCCTTGCCGCAGCCGGCCTGGAAGTCCCGCAAGCCCTGCTGGAACAGCTGACGCCAGGCGGGCGTCTGGTCGCGCCAGTCGGTGCTAAATTGCAACACTTACAACTCATTACCCGGGTGGGGAAAACGGAATGGACCAGCCAAACCCTGGAAGATTGCCATTTCGTGCCTTTGCGCCCGGGCACCATATGATCCCCGGATCAGCTAGCAAGCAGGACATACAATTACATGCGAATGATTAAGAAAAGTAACATACTGATATGCAGCGTCACGCTGGCCGCCCTGCTGAGCGGTTGCGGCACGACCGGCGTGCAGGCGCCGGTGGTGGAACGCCAGCCATCGAGCAGCAGCGCCGCCGCCAGCGACCCGCGCGACCGCGATCCCGCCTTCTATACGGTCAAGCGCGGCGACACGCTGCTGCGCATCGCCCTGGAACATGGCCAGAACTACCGCGACCTGGTGGCGTGGAATGACTTGAGCAATCCGAACGACATCAAGATCGACCAGGTGCTGCGCGTGCTGCCGCCGAACGGCGACGCGGGCGGCGCGCAAACGTCGGCCATCGTCATGCCGCCCGTGACGGAAGTCAAGCCGGCCGCGCCCGTCGTGCCGAAGAAGACGGGACCGCGCGGCGAGAAGCGCGCGTATTCCGATGCCACCCTGGCCGAGCTGCGCGCCGATGGCGGCAACGACGCCAAGCCTGCCGCCGCGCCTGCCCCGGCAGCGGCCGTCGCCGCCGCACCGGCCGCCGCCGCGGCAGCCCCTGCGGCATCGGCGCCAGGCGACGAGAAAATCAGCTGGATGTGGCCTTCCGAAGGCAAGGTCATCGGCACTTTCGATGAAGGCAAGAACAAGGGCGTCGACATCGCCGGCAAGGCGGGCCAGCAGGTCGTGGCCGCCGGCGCAGGAAAAGTCATGTATGCCGGGAGCGGAATCCGTGGTTATGGTAATCTTGTTATCGTGAAGCACAGTAATAGCTTGCTGTCGGCGTATGCGCATAACCGCAGCATCCTGGTGAAGGAAGGGCAGAACGTCAACAAAGGCCAGGCTATCGCCGAGATGGGCGATTCCGATGCCGACCGCGTGAAGCTGCACTTTGAAATCCGCCAGCAAGGCAAGCCAGTCGACCCTTCGAAATTCCTGCCTAACCGTTAGGTAAAGCAATGACACACGCGCCGCACGATCCGCTGGACGATGAACCGGAACCGCCGGAAGAGGGGGCGGACGATGTCGTGACGGACGATGCCGGCGAACTCGACGGTATTGATGCCGTCGAGGCGGGCGAAGGCGGCGAAGTGGCCAGCGTCAGCGTGCTGGTCGAAAGTGTCGATGAACTGAAAAAAGTGCTGGCGGCCGAACTGTCGACCGATACCACGCAGCATTACCTGAACCAAATCGGTACGCGGCCCCTGCTGACGGCGGCGCAGGAGGTGCATTACGCCACCCTGGCCAAGCAGGGCAACTTCGAAGCCCGGCAAACCATGATCGAGCACAACCTGCGCCTGGTCGTGTCGATCGCCAAGCATTACATCAACCGCGGCGTGGTGCTGCTCGACATGATCGAGGAAGGCAATATCGGCCTCATGCGGGCCATCGACAAGTTCGAGCCGGAGCGCGGTTTCCGTTTCTCCACCTATGCGACGTGGTGGATACGCCAGAGCATCGAGCGCGCCATCATGAACCAGGCGCGCACGGTGCGCCTGCCCGTGCACATGGTGCGCGAACTGAACCAGATCCTGCGCGGCAAATACCACCTGGAAGCCCAGCACCACGATGGCAAGGATGCCACCGCGGAAGACATCGCCCACCTGGTGGGCCGTCCCGTGGAAGAGGTGCAGGATATCCTGGCCCTGTCCGAGCACGCCACCTCGCTCGACGCGCCGCTCGACAATGATCCGCAATCTTCCCTGATGGATATGCTGCCCGGCGCCAGCGAAGACAGCCCCGACGCGCGCGCGGAACACCATGAAATGACGGTGCTCGTGCGCGACTGGCTGACCAAGCTGCCCGACAAGCAGCGCGTGGTCATCATGCGCCGCTTCGGCCTCGACAACGACGATCCGGCCACCCTGGAAACCCTGGCCGAGGAAATGGGCGTCACGCGCGAGCGCGTGCGCCAGATCCAGCAGGAAGCCTTGATCAAGCTCAAACGGGCCATGGCGGCGCGCGGCGTCGTGCGCGACTCGTTATTGTAGGACGCCCGGTCCCGGTATTTCCGGGGCCGCATCTGCTATCATACGCCCCGCTCGCGGCGCCTGATCTTTCCCCCATGAATTGCAAGTTCCAGCGCGGCCCTGCGTCCTGGCCCACTCTTACCTATTGATCGCTATGCAAGAAAATATCATCGAAATCAAATCGCTCGACATGGACGCCCGTGGCGTTGGCCATATTGAGAACGAAGACGGCTCGCCGGGCAAGGTCGTGTTTGTCGAAGGCGCATTGCCGGGCGAGCGCGTCAGCTTCGTGACGTTCAAGAAAAAGAAGAACTGGGAAATGGCCCGCATGACGGCGTTGCACCGCGAATCGTCCATGCGCGTCACGCCCAAGTGCAAGCATTTCGACAACTGCGGCGGCTGCTCCATGCAGCACCTGGAACCGTCGGCGCAGGTGGCGATCAAGCAGCGCGTGCTGGAAGACAACTTGTGGCATATCGGCAAGGTGCGTCCGCAAAGCATCATGCGCCCCATGTATGGCCCGACCTGGGGCTACCGCTACCGCGCGCGCCTGTCCGTGCGCCACGTCAAGAAGAAAGATGCCGTGCTGGTGGGCTTTCATGAAAAGAAATCGGCGTTTGTTGCCGACATGGACAGCTGTGAAATCTTGCCGCCGCACATCTCCGCCATGCTGCTGCCGCTGCGCGCGCTGATCGCGTCGCTGTCCATCTTCGACCAGATGCCGCAGATCGAGCTGGCTGTCGGCGAAGACGTCACCGCCATGGTCTTGCGCATCATGGCGCCCCTGACGGCCGACGACGAAACGAAGCTGAAAGCGTTTGCCGACGCATACGGCGTGCAATGGTGGCTGCAGGTGAAGGGCCCGGAAACGGCCGTGCCGTTTTACCCGCTGGACAAGCAGCTGCACTACCTGTTGCCGGAATTCGGCGTCAAGATGCCGTTCAAGCCCGTCGATTTTACGCAAGTGAACCACCACATCAACCGCGTGCTGGTGTCGAAGGCCCTGCGCCTGCTGGAAGTGCAGCCGACGGACCGCGTGGCCGACCTGTTCTGCGGCCTGGGCAATTTCACCTTGCCGCTGGCCACGCAAGGCAGCGAAGTGGTCGGTATCGAAGGCAGCACCACCCTGACGGAGCGGGCGCTGGAAAACGCCCTGGCCAATGGCCTGGCGGAAAAAACCTCGTTCTCGACGCGCAACCTGTTTGAAGTGACGACGGACGACCTGATCGCCTTGGGCAAGTTCGACCGCATGCTGATCGACCCGCCCCGCGATGGTGCCATGGCCCTGTGCCAGGCGCTGGTGGGCCTGTCGCAAGTGCGTCCGGACATGCTGCCCAAGCGCATCGTCTACGTGTCCTGCAGCCCCTCGACCCTGGCGCGCGACGCCGGCATCCTGGCGCTGGAAGCGGGTTATGTGCTGAGCAAGGCGGGCGTGGTGAACATGTTCCCGCATACCTCGCACGTCGAGTCGATGGCAGTGTTTGATTTGCTCTGAGGGCACACCTGAGAAAACGTCCATAGCTGCGTTGCCTTGCCTAGCCGTACTTACGTACTGTCTTTGGCAAGGTGACTTGCTCTGAACGTGGAAAAACGTCCATAGCTGCGTTGCCTTGCCTAGCCGTACTATTCGTACTGTCTTCGGCAAGGCGCCTTGCTCTGAACGTTTTTCAAGCGCGCCGAAGCTCCCCATGCGCTGGTCGGATTCCGCGCTAATACCACTTACAGCGCATTAAAAAACTGGTCTGTCTTTTTCAGGTCCAGCGTATTTTTTCATTTTCCCTCTGCCGTTTTTTCATTGTCCAGTAGGACAACACGCCGTTCGTATAAGCCGCTGCGCTTTCTGCTCAAAGTGGTATTGCCCACTTTGATGCCACTTCAAAACCACTTGACCGCCTATTTTTTCAGCAGCATGCTGTTCTTGCAACTGCAAAAAAACGATAACACAGGGTAGCTTTTATTGAAGCAGAGTGGTCTTTCCGCAAACCTGAACAGGAGACAGCGTGGAAAATTCAATACTCAGAAAAACGATCAGGAACATGATGGTATGCCTGGCCAGCGGCGGTGTGCTGGCGGCGTGCGGCGGCGGTGGCGATGCCAGCGCGCCGGCCAGTTCGCAATTGCTCGCTGTCAGCACGGTGGCTTGCATCCCGTGGCAAGAGGGCGGCACATATAACGCGGGCACGGTGGTCACCTACCTGGGCGCCAATTACACGGCCCTGGTGACGCAAACGGATCACGTGGGGTCGGGCTGGAATCCCGTTTCCACGCCGAGCCTGTGGAGCGCGGGCGGCGCCTGCGACGGCGGCACCACACCTACGCCGACGCCGACGCCCACCCCGACGCCGACACCGACACCGAATCCCACGCCGACGCCTACGCCGACCCCGGCACCGACACCCACCGGCAGCACCTGCGCGCTGGCCTGGGCTTCGGGCACGGCTTACAGCGCGGGCGCCGTCGTCAGCTTTGCCGGCACCAATTACCGCGCCAATTACTGGACCCTGGGCGACAATCCGTCGACCAACAACGGCGCCGCCGGCACGGGCAAGCCATGGACCAGCCAGGAACTGTGCAGCATAACGCCGACCCCGACCCCGACCCCGACCCCGACGCCAACGCCAACGCCAACACCGACGCCGACGCCAACGCCAACGCCAACGCCAACGCCAACGCCAACCCCGACGCCGACCCCAGCGGGCCGCGAAGTCGGCTCCTACTTCGCGCAGTGGGGCGTGTATGGCCGCGACTATGAAGTGGCGAACGTGCACACCAGCGGCGTGGCCGACAAGCTGACCTTCATCAACTACGCCTTCGGCAACATCTATCCGAAAAACGGCGGCTACGAATGCGGCATGATCACCAAGGCCGAGCCGGGCGCGACGAATCCGAATGCGCCCGACGCCGGCACAGGCGGCGATGCCGAGGCCGACTACATCCGCACGCCGAAGCGCACCGTCGATGGCCAGGCCATTCCGTGGGATGCTCCACTGTCGGGCAACTTCCTGCAGCTGAAAAAACTCAAGGCGGCGCACCCGAACCTGAAACTGTTCATCTCGCTGGGCGGCTGGAGCTGGTCGAAGAATTTCTCGGTGGGATCTGCCACCGACGCGCTGCGCAAGCAGATGGTCAGTTCCTGCATCGACCTGTACATCAAGGGCAACCTGCCGCTCTCGCAAGGGCGCGGTGGTCCGGGTTCGGCGGCCAACATCTTTGACGGCATCGACATCGACTGGGAATACCCGGTCGGTGGCGGCCAGCCGTACAACACGGTCAGCCCGAACGACAAGCGCAACTTCACCTTGCTGATGGCGGAATTCCGCAGCCAGCTCGATGCGCTGGGCGCCGCCAACGGCAAGCGCTACCTGCTGACGGCCGCCGTCGGCGCCGGCAAGGACAAGATCGACAACACGGAACCGGCCCTGTACTCGCAGTACATGGACTGGATCAACCTGATGACCTACGATTTCCACGGCGGCTGGGAAAACAGCACCAACTTCAACGCCCAGCTGTTTGCCGATCCCGCCGATCCGTCGACGGGCATGGCGCGGGAATACGTGGGCGACAAGGCGGTGCAGTACATGATCGCCGCCGGCGTGCCGCGCGACAAGCTGTTGCTGGGCATACCGTTCTATGGCCGCGGCTGGACAGGCGTGGCGCCGGGACCGAATGGCGATGGCCTGTACCAGACGGCCACGGGCATGGCGCCGGGTGCGTACGAAGCGGGCATCGAGGACTACAAAGTCCTGGTATCGAAGGCCGGCACGCGCTACTACCATCCCGTGACCAAGCAGCTGTACCTGTACACGGGGGCGGGCGGCCAGTGGTGGAGCTATGACGATCCGACCGTCATCGGCACCAAGGTGAAATACGTCAAGGACCAGGGCTTGCGCGGCGCGTTCTCGTGGGAACTCGACGGTGACGCGAATGGCGTGCTGGCGACCGAGGTGTGGAAAGTGCGCTAATACTGCGCTAGAGTAGGACGCGGCCGGGCAGTGCATGCTGCCCGGCCGCTTGATCATCTAAAAATACAGGAGACGGGCGATGGCGGCGGTATCGACATTGGGAGCCAGCCAGCAGAAGCTGGAACAGCAGGAGCTGAGCCGCGAATGGCGCAGCTGGATCGCGGAAAACCTCATGCTGGGCAGCCACCCATCGGCGCTGATGCCGGTGCTGCAGCAGGCCGGCATCGCGGCGCCCCTGGCGCGCCGCGAAGTGGAGCTGGCCCTGCAAAGCCCCTATCTGGCCGGCGCCGTGCGCCTGTCGAACCGGCTGGCCAAGCGCGACTGGGTGATCGATATCCAGCGCAGGCTGAACCAGCTGCGCACGCCCGAGATTGCCCGCCGCGAGAAATTGTCCGCGCAGGCATTCCTCGACGAATACTATTCCACCAACCAGCCCGTCATCATCACGGGCATGATGGATGACTGGCCCGCCATGGCGAAATGGAGTCCCGCCTACTTCCGCGACCATTACGCGCAGCGCGAGGTGGAGGTGCAGTTCGGCCGCGAGGCGGACGCCCAGTACGAAATGAACAGCGTGGCGCACAAGCGCAAGATGGCCTTCGGCGACTACGCCAGCCTGGTCGAGGGCAGCGGCGCGACCAACGATTTCTACATGACGGCGAACAACAATTCGCAGAACCGGCAAGCGTTGCGCGAGCTGTGGGACGATATCGGCCAGCTGCCCGAATACCTGAAGCAGGAGGGCGCTCCCACGGGCTTCCTGTGGTTCGGCCCGGCCGGCACGGTGACGCCCTTCCACCACGACCTGACGAACAACTTCATGGCGCAAGTGTCGGGGCGCAAGCGCCTGCGCATCATGGCCGCCTGCGAAGTGGCGCGCGTGTACAACCAGCGCCACTGCTTCACGCCCGTCGACGGGCGCGCCATCGACGTGCAGCGCTACCCGCTGATGGCCGACGTGCAGGTGCGCGAATGCGTGCTGGCGCCCGGTGAAATCCTGTTTCTGCCCGTCGGCTGCTGGCATTTCGTCGAAGCGCTCGACGTTTCCATGACGGTGGCGTTCACCAACTTCAAATGGGATAACGACTTTTACACAAAGTATCCATCGAATCACGACTTTTGATCGTGGCGCATATTGCCGCGAACGCGCAGGGAACAGCCGCCGAATGGGCGGCTTTTTTCATGCTACGGAGCGCTTCTTGTATAAGATATTTCCATAAAATAATTGATTGAAATCATTTTAAAGCAAAGATTTTGATATGAATCACCATGATGTTTCATTATCCAGATGGTCATGGCGGGCGGATAATTTTATTGCTGGCGCGGCGCCGGGCCTCTGAGTGTGCTTGCCGCTGCGCCGGCACCGACAATCTTCTGGAGGCGGCAGGGCATGAACACGCAGCACACGACACAAGCAGCAATGCAGTTGCAACAAGCGCCGACATCCGGCACGGAACTCAAGCTCGACACGCGGCTGACCCGCGAAGCGGCCCAGCTGCTGGCCAGGGCGGACATCCACCTGAACGGGCGCGCCGCCTGGGACATGCAGCTGCGCAAGCCGGGCGTGCCGGAGCGGGCCTTCGCCAGCGGCAACCTGGGTCTCGGTGAGGCCTACATGGATGGCGACTGGGATGCGAACCAGCTCGACGAATTCTTTTGCCATTTGCTGCGCGCCCGCGTGGCCGACGATGTGCGGCCCATGCGCCTGGCTTTCCACGCCTTGTATGCGCGCCTGTTCAACCTGCAGACGGAGCGCCGCGCCTGGATGGTGGGCAAGGAGCACTACGACCTGGGCAATGCCTTCTATGCGGCCATGCTGGATCCGCGCATGACCTATACCTGCGGCTACTGGAAGGATGCGGCCAACCTGGCCGAGGCGCAGGAAGCCAAGCTCGATTTGATCTGCCGCAAGCTGCGCCTGGAGCCGGGCATGCGCGTGCTCGACATCGGCTGCGGCTGGGGCAGTTTCATGCGCTATGCGGCGGAAAAATACCAGGTACAGTGCGTGGGCGTGACGATCTCGAAAGAGCAGGCCGCCTACGCGCGCGCCATGCCGGGCGGCGAACAGCTGGACTTCCGCCTGCAGGATTACCGCGATACCGATGAAAAATTCGACCGCATCGTCAGCATCGGCATGTTCGAGCACGTGGGCCACAAGAACCACCGCACCTTCATGGAGGTGGCGCACCGCTGCCTGGAAGACGACGGCCTGTTCCTGCTGCACACGATCGGCAAGAATAAGCGCCACTCCACGTGCGACCCGTGGATCGACAAATACATCTTCCCGAATGGCGACCTGCCGTCGATCGGGCAGATCGGCGACGCCATGGACGACCTGTTCGTCGCCGAGGACCTGCACAACTTCGGCGCCGACTACGACAAGACCCTGATGGCCTGGCACGCGAACTTCGAGCAGGCCTGGCCGCAGTTTGCCGCCCAGCTGGGCGAGCGCTTCCACCGCATGTGGTCGTATTACCTGCTGTCCTGCGCGGGCGCCTTCCGCGCGCGCGACCTGCAGCTGTGGCAATGGGTCTTGTCGAAGCAGGGCGTGTTGGGCGGCTATGAACGCGTGAGCTGATATCATGGCTTGATGGACATCAATCAAGCGCGTACCTTTCTCGAAGTGGCTTCCTGCGGCAGCTTCATCATGGCGGCCGAACGCATGCACGTGACGCAGACGGCCGTCAGTGCCCGCATCCGCACCCTGGAGCAGCAACTGGGGCGCCAGCTGTTCGTGCGCAACAAGGCGGGCGCGCGCCTGACGTCGGCCGGCGAGCGTTTCATGCGCCATGCGGCCACGATGGTGCAGGTGTGGGAGCGGGCGCGCCACCAGGTGGCCCTGCCGCCGGGGCGCGATGACGCTGTCAGCATTGGTTGCGAGCTGAGCCTGTGGCAGCCGCTGCTGGGCGACTGGCTGATACGCATGAGCCGCGACTGCCCCGAGATCGCCCTGCGCGCGGAAGTCGACAGCCCCGCGCGCCTGCTCGACGCCGTGCACGACGGTTCGCTGGACCTGGCCGTGCTGTACAACCCGCCCCAGCGCCCGGGCCTCGTCAGCGAACTGCTGGCCGAGGAAAAGCTCGTGATGGTGACCTCGCGCGACGACGGGCAGATGCATGCAGATGCGTATGTGTACGTGGACTGGGGGCCGGCGTTTGCCGCCAACCACCAGGCGGCGTATCCTGAACTGAGCAGCCCGCCCGTCTCCATTTCCCTGGGGCCGCTGGCCCTCGTGTACCTGCTGGAGGTGGGCGGCGCCAGCTACTTCCGCATCGGCAGCGCGCAGCCTTACCTCGACGCGGGCCTCCTGCACCGCGTGCGCGACGCGCCCGAATTCTCGCACTCCGCCTACGCCGTGTATGCGGCCCAGCGCGACAACCCTACCCTGGACCGCGCCCGCGCCTGCCTGCTCGACGTCGCCGAGAAGGTCAGGTAGATGCTGCAGACGTAAAAAAAGCCGACCCGAGGGTCGGCTTTTACTTTCATGCCCTGGCGCATAAGCGCAGCGCTTAGTCGCGGCTGCCGCCGGCGAAGCCCAGGAGCGACAACAGGCTGGTGAAGATGTTGTACACGTCCAGGTAGATGCGCAGGGTGGCCGAGATGTAGTTGGTCTCGCCGCCGTTGATGATTTGCTGCACGTCATACAGGATGTAGGCCGAGAAGATGGCGATTGCGACCATGGAGATCACGATCGACAGTGCCGACAGGCCCAGGAAGATGTTCGCCACCGATGCCAGGATCAGCACGATCACGCCGGCGAACAGCCATTTGCCCATCGCGGAAAAATCGCGCTTCGACACCGTGGCAATCGTCGCCATCACGGCCAGGATGGTGGCCGTGCCGCCGAACGCCGTCATGATCAGCATGCCGCCGTTCGAGTAGCCGAGCGTGCGCGTCAGGATAGGCGTGAGCATCAGGCCCATGAAGAAGGTAAAGCCCAGCAGGACGGCGACGCCCAGGCCCGAGTTCTTGGTCTTCTCGATCGCGTACATGAAGCCGAAAGCGACGGCCATGAAGATGATGAAGCCCATGCCGCCGGTCAGCATCGGCAAATGCATTTGCACGCCGATGAAGGCGCCCAGCACGGTCGGTATCATGGACAGT
>Ga0067045_1032250_pt1 | contig 10572 bp, 8 predicted proteins | sample TerdegcTABiofilm_FD_59184 | JGI IMG/M metagenome (GOLD analysis project Ga0067045, IMG submission 59184) | Combined Assembly of (Gp0054472, Gp0054536) Wastewater bioreactor microbial communities from Singapore -Terephthalate degrading... | reverse complement strand
TGGCACGAACCCAATTTCAAGTTTATGAGCTCTTGTATCTGAAGCCCATGCCTTCATTTCAGATATATTTGATATAATGAGCATTTAAACAGGCCTAAAATAAAAAAAGCCTTCCGGAAAGAAGGCTATTGATAACGTGCATATTTACCTTCCGTCCCGGTCCAGTTGGATCCAAGCGGCAAAATTTGTGCAAAATGAAAACAAGATTCCGGGTCGTTAAACTCCAGATTCCTATCAATAGTATATCGCTGTTGAGTTTCAGGTCAATCGAATTTAAACCGTACGGTCAAAATTTTTGATCCATTGTTACTATCGACAAAGGTGGCGTAAAATCTGTTCATTGAATGGAAATATCCTTTTGTTTGCGCCAGCTTGGAAGTCATCATTTCACGATGCATCAATCACATCAATCTTGATGATACAAACTCCAATCTCATAAATCTTGGATTAGAGTGCTCAATATCACTATTATTCATGTGCCGGAACCCCGAGCAATCACCAAACTCAAACTATTGACCTTATCTTTATGTTATGAGACATGAATAAATTGATAAATAAGGATCCCTAAATAAATTGCTAAAGGACTCATATCAGCGCTTATGAAATCAATTGTATCAATTCGATATTGCGAGGAATATGATCATCAGATTCTCAGGAAATCTGTCGAAAATCTCTTTTCTGATTGCCTTGATGTCAGGAATTTGATCAGTCGCGGACAAAAGATTTTGCTGAAACCTAATCTGTTAAGGTCCGCTAGGCCAGATCAAGCCATTGTGACTCATCCTGCTTTTGTTGAAGTAGTGGCTGAAATTTTGAGTGATTGTGGGGCCAGCCTTTCAATTGGTGATAGCCCACCACTGGGAAATCTTCAAAAAACTCTTGCAAAAAGCGGTTATGAGCCGCTGATGAAAAGGCTCAACGTTAAGCCGATCCCCTTTGTTCACAAAAAGACGATAGAATTTGGAGATGACCGAATATACAAGAGGATAGATCTGGCTCAGGAAGTCTTTGATTTTGACAGAATAATTAATTTGGCGAAGCTCAAGACACACTGCCAGATGACGCTCACCATGGCGGTCAAAAATTTGTTTGGAACGGTTATTGGGACAGATAAGGCTTCATGGCATCTAAGAGCAGGAAAAATCACGGATAACTTCGCCCACGTGTTATTACAGATTTATCAAACAATTAGGCCGGATTTTTCACTCATTGATGGAATTCTGGTAATGCAAGGTAATGGACCTAACAGCGGTGAACCAAGGCATGTGGGAATCGTTGGAGCCAGTCGTGATGCGCTGGCGCTTGATTCAAGCATAACCCGTTTGGTGGGATTTCCATTGGAAAGCGTCAGAACATGCATTATTGGCTCGGAATTGGGTCTCGGAAATACTCTTGCAGAAACCATTGATGTTGTGGGTGATGCTCTAGTGGGCTTCCCTCTCAAAGATTTCAAGGCCCCAAAATCTATGTCAATGGCCTGGAACCTGTCTTATTGGAATCCTATCAGGCGCTTCATGGAAAACCATGTCATAACCAAACCTCAAATTAATTTCGAGGCTTGTCGCAACTGTGGAATTTGCATGAATCACTGCCCTCCCAAGGCAATTTCTGAAGTCAACGGACGTATGATCATAAACAGAAAAAAATGCATCTCGTGTTTTTGTTGCCATGAATTGTGCGGGTCAGACGCAATAAGCATTCGACAGCCTTATGTGGGTAAGCTTCTCTCATCGTGGAGCAGGTAATTTTGGTTAGGCCGCCCATGAGATCTTTAGAGCACAGAATCGCCTGGAATTTCGCTAGAAAGAGTATTGTTGTTATTAGGCGACCATCATCTAGACACAAATAAAATTAGTCATAAGAAACGAGCTCTTACATGAGAGTTCATTTCCGCACATGGAACAGTTCACTTCCTGCCCCAGGGTATATTCTCCTATTTGAAACGGGGATTTGTCCCTGAGGTTTGGGCCATTTTTCAGCAATAGGTTCCGAACCCTCCAAGGCCGTTTCACATGGGCTCCTGTCAACCATTACCGGATTTGAACGAATGTCTTTGTCGGGAAGCGCATAACTAAATTCAACAGGTATATTGTTGGGGTCAAAAGAATAAATCGAATAGATGAAGCCATGGTCCACAACTTCAGAAACCCAAAAGCCAGCAGCCTCAAGTTTGTTTTTCAACTCCCAGAGATCATCTACACTTTCTACCCCAAAAGATATGTGGTCGAAAATTACTTTTCCCTGTGTAGGAGCGCCATGATCTTTTTCTGCGGCTGGTTCAACTCCGTCCCATTCAAAAAAGGCGATTAAATCAGTTTTAGATATTTCGAGAAAATAGTGCCTGTACCCTGGATGACCGATTCCGGCTACTAATCTCATGCCCAAGAGGTCCCTCCAGTATCGTATTGTTGAGTCCATGTTGCCCGTCACCATCGCAATATGGTTGACCCCATTGAAAGTTACCATTTTTTTTCCTCCATCATCCGCATGTCCATACATTCATTCATCAAAAGCCAAAGTAAACAAGATCTATTAGAATATAAGATCGGTTATCCAAGATTCAAAATAAAAACACTGTTTGCAAACAGTAACGAAATCAAGTTGCTCCGACAATCTTTCATTCAGAAAAATACTCAAATCTATTGACAATGACCTCCAGAAAGTATACCCATATAATCTTAAAAAAGTCTTACCGTAACAGCGATTGATCCGCTCGAGGATCAGTATCTAAACACGGGAGAAAAATCTTAAAAGCAGTTTGAGAACGAAGTCGCAGGAGGAGAGGGCTTGGCCTTTGGTATAAGCTGTTCTCATACTCCGGCTAACTTTATTTATCTAATGTGACCTGTTTAGGCTTTCCACTTCTGGGCAAATGTCTTTGAAGATCTAAATTGATTCAAGTATGATGTTTTGCACTTACAAAAAGGATGTTCATTTCTAGGCTTAAGAATGATTGAGTAGCATGGAGAGTCATAATCCGAGAGGATAATCTATCGTCAGATGCTTAAAAACTTGTTGGACAAGAACAAAAAAACCATATTAAAGCGTTGGTCAGAGCTAGTGTTCGCTACTTATTCTCCAGAAACCGCCCAGTTTCTTGCAAAACAATCAAATGAGTTTGCCAATCCTGTAGGAGCTGCAATCACTGGGGCAACTGCAGGGATATTTGACTGGATAATGGACGGAGCTCCTGTTGAAAAGGAGCTTGATGTCCATGCTTTGATTGATGATATTGTTAGAATAAGAGCCGTTCAGCAATTTTCTGCATCAGACGCTGTAAACTTCATCTTCATGTTAAAAAAGGCTATAAGAGAATCTCTTTCCAAAGATATTCGGGATCCGAATCTAGTCACAGAGTTGTATGAGTTAGATTCGACGATTGACCGACTAGCCCTGGCTGCATTTGATATTTACATGAAATGCAGGGAAAAAGTTTTTGAAATAAGGGCCACAGAGTTGAGGAATCGCACGTCTAGAATACTGGAAAGAGCGTGTATGAAATACGGAGCGCCTCACGAATGGTAGCGTTTCGGAAGCAGCAATCACAATAGTGTTAGAGCAATCGAGGTGGTCTAATGAACGCATGGGTTTCCCTATTAACAGCCCTGGTTGCGGTGGGAGCGTTAGCAGCGATCTCGTGGCTAGGGGTTACGGCGATCGGTTTGCAGAGCGTGTTTGGTGTTTACATACCATACATTGCCATCGCCATATTCATCGTGGGTGTTGTTGGACGAGTTATCGGTTGGGCTAGAGTCCCAGTTCCATTCAGAATTCCAACAACTTGTGGTCAGTCATATTCTTTACCGTGGATCAAAGCTAATAACCTGGAAAGTCCCTACAATAGAATAGGGCTTCTGGGCAGAATGGCCTTGGAAGTTTTACTATTCAGATCCTTGTTCAGGAATACAAGGGCTGAACTAAGAGATGGGCCAAAAATAACATACGCTTCTGCCAAGTGGTTATGGCTTTTTGGCATCCTTTTTCATTACTCGTTCCTGATAATAGTTGTCAGGCATCTGAGATTTTTCATGGAACCAATTCCCTCATTTGTTGATGCAATCACATCGGTTGACGGATTTTTCCAGATTATGGTTCCAACAGTTTTCCTAACCGATATCTTTTTCCTTGCAGCGGTGACTTACTTGTTCCTTAGGAGGGTTGCTCTCCCTCAACTCCGTTACATCTCCCTTCCTGCCGACTATTTTGCGCTTTTCCTGATTCTGGGAATTGGATTATCTGGCGTCCTGATGAGGCAGTATTTCAAGGTAGATTTGCTTGGTGTAAAAGAATTGGCGATGAGCATTTTTACACTGCATCCAGTTCAGCCGGCCGCAACCATTGGACCGATATTTTATGTGCATCTATTTCTTGTTAGCGTGCTCGTTGCATACTTGCCCTTCAGTAAGATCATGCACGCAGCAGGTGTGTTCCTGAGCCCTACCAGGAACATGAGAAACGTTAATAGGATGGAGAGATATGTTAATCCCTGGAATTATCCAGTTAAAGTTCATACTTACGAAGAATATGAAGATGAGTTCCGCGATAAGATGAAAGAGGCCGGAATTCCGGTGGATAAGGAGTAACCATGAGTTTGGACAAACTTGCAAAACCCAAAGATTTGATGAACATAGATCTCCAGAAAACTCCGGGAACGGGGTGGCTTGACACACCGACCGTTTTTAAAGATGGAACTTACAGTTATCCGGCTGCTCCTAAGAACATCAAATACTTGGGAATGGCTAATCCTAGGGAGTGGTCTCCTGCCGATGCGGATTGGAAACTACCCGAAAACTGGAAAGAAATTCTTTACAACGGATTTAAGGAGAGACTGTCTAAGTATCGCTCATTTCGATTGTTCATGGACATTTGTGTCCGTTGTGGCGCATGCGCAGACAAATGCCACTTCTTTATCGGATCTGGCGATCCCAAAAACATGCCAGTCCTCAGGGCCGAACTTATTAGATCGGTCTATAGAAAGGATTTCACCCTCCCAGGGAAGATCTTCGGAAAACTCGCCGGAGCCAGAGATCTTACCATTGATGTAGTAAAAGAGTGGTTCTATTACTTCTATCAGTGTACTGAATGTCGTAGGTGCTCGGTGTTTTGCCCTTACGGGATCGACACCGCTGAAGTCACTATGATTGGTAGGGAACTTCTCAATCTCGTGGGCCTGAACATCAACTGGGTAATGGAGCCTGCGGCGAATTGTTTCAGAACTGGAAATCACCTCGGTATCCCACCTCATGGTGTTAAAGACATGTGGGAGTTCATGTGCGACGATATTGAGGACATTACGGGTGTACGTGTTGATCTGCCGATTAACAAGAAGGGCGCCGAAATACTTTTCGTAACGCCGTCTGGTGACTATTTTGCGGATCCGGGAACTTATACCTGTATGGGCTACCTCATGCTGTTCCATGAACTAGGCCTTGATTACACTTGGAGCACTTATGCGTCAGAAGGCGGAAATTTCGGACTCTTCACATCTCATGAGATGATAAAGAGATTGAACGCCAAGATCTATGCTGAAGCAAAAAGACTCGGCGTAAAATGGATATTGGGTGGTGAATGTGGTCACATGTGGCGTGTCATGCATCAGTACATGGAAACCATGAATGGACCAGCTGACTTCCTTCAGGAACCAGTGTCACCAATCACCGGCACAAAGTTCGAGAACGCTAAGCAAACCAAGATGGTTCATATTACGGAGTTTACCTCCGATCTCATTAAGCATGGAAAAATCAAGCTCGATCCAAGCAGAAATGACAAGATTATTGGCACATTTCATGATTCATGCAACCCCGCTAGGGCTGCAGGTATCCTTGAGGAGCCGCGATATGTGATCAAAAACGTCCTCAATAATTTTCACGAAATGCCGGAAAACACTATTAGAGAACAAACATTCTGCTGTGGTGGTGGGGCCGGTCTGGGAAACGATGAAAACATTGAAATGAGGATGAGAGGCGCATTCCCAAGAGCAAACGCTCTCAGGCACGTTAGAGATAAACACGGCGTGAACAGGCTACTCTGTATGTGCGCAATCGACCGTGCGACACTTAGCGCTCTGTGCGAATACTGGTGTCCTGATGTTGAGGTCGGTGGCATTCACGAACTTGTAGCGAACGCGCTGGTGATGAAGGGTGAGAAAGAACGCACTCTTGATCTCAGAGGTGAGCCTTTAAGTGATGATTTAGAGGAGGACGAGTAGTATGTATAACGCCGGAAAAATAATTATCGGAATAATCATCTTCCTCTGCTTAGCATCAGCCCCATTCTGGTACAATTTTGGGAAGGCATCTACACCTCCCAAACTTGAATTAGGCACCCAGGAAAAACAATGTGTGGAATCCAAGGCGTTTATGCAGTCTTCGCACATGGTTTTGCTAGACCAGTGGAGAGATGAGGTTCTCAGGGAAGGCAAACGGATTTACGTTAATTCAAACGGTAAACAATATTCGATGAGCCTTCAGAACACATGCACAAAATGTCATACCAGCAAGGAAAAGTTCTGTGATCGCTGCCACAACTATCTGAACGTGGCGCCCAATTGTTGGGATTGCCACCTGGCCCCGAAAGAAAAACAATTACAGGCGGCAAGGAGTGACAAGTAATGGATGAAACAAGAAGAAGTTTCCTTAAAATAGCCGGTCTTTCGGTTTTGGGTTTCGGAGCCAAGCCCGTAGCGGATGCAGTGGCCGCAGGACAGCAGACTAAATTCGAATCTGATCCCAAAGCTCTGAAGGGTAAGCGATGGGCTATGGTCGTTGATCAGAAAAAATGTGCTCAAGCCAAAGAAGGTTGCAAGGATTGTGTTGAGGCATGCAACATTGCCCATAATATACCTCAGTTTGATAATCCCAAAGATGAAGTAAAATGGATATGGCAAGTTCCTTTTGAGAACGCATTTCCAGGGCAAGGCAGTGAGTATCTGGAAGATTACATCAAGAAAGGCCTAAAAAACGCCCCATTTATGGTGTTGTGTAATCATTGTGACAATCCGCCATGTGTCAGGGTCTGCCCTGTAAAAGCTACTTTCAAAAGACCCGACGGAATAGTAGTGATGGATTATCACAGGTGCATCGGTTGTCGTTTCTGTATGGCCGCATGCCCCTATGGCGCGAGAAGCCTAAATTGGCGCGATCCACGACCGTTTATCAAAAAAGAAAACCCCGAATATCCTACAAGAACCAGAGGCGTTGTCGAGAAATGCAATTTTTGCTCTGAACGATTGGCAGTCGGCCTTCAACCAGCATGTGTGGCTGCCTGTAAAGATAAGGCGCTTATTTTCGGAGACCTGGAAGATCCCAACTCAGAAATTAGGGAAGTTCTCAGATCCAATTCCACGATTCAGAGAAAACCACAACTAGGCACACGTCCTGAGGTCTATTACATACTGTGAGGTAGCCATGCTTGAAAAAGCTCTATCTGGTACTAAAGCTTATTTCTCTTGGATAATATTCTTGGTAATCCTGTTTAGTATAGGATTCGCATTTTATTTAAAGCAGTTAGGCTTCGGCTTGGGCATCACTGGTATGAGCCGGGATGTTTCATGGGGCCTATATATTGGTCAGTTCACTTTCTTGGTCGGCGTGGCCGCTTCCGCTGTCATGTTGGTCCTTCCGTACTATCTTCACAACTACAAGGTATTTGGGAAGATCACGATTTTGGGAGAGTTTCTAGCGGTAGCCTCGGTAACAATGTGTTTGACCTTCATTGTGGTTGATTTAGGGCAACCCGCCAGAGCCTTCAATGTTTTGCTCTATCCAACCCCCAATTCCGTGCTTTTCTGGGACATGGTGGTCCTCAACGGCTACCTTTTTCTTAACATAGTTGTAGGTTGGAGTGTACTGGAAGCAGAGCGAAAGGGTGTCGCGCCCGCAAAATGGGTTAAGTTTCTGATTTATGTGTCGATCCCGTGGGCCGTCAGTATTCATACCGTTACGGCATTCTTGTACGCTGGTCTTCCTGGAAGAGGCTTCTGGCTAAGCGCCATAATGGCTCCTCGATTCTTGGGCTCAGCTTTTGCTTCAGGACCTTCTTTTCTAATCCTGATATGTCTTTTCCTAAGAAAATACACTAAGTTTGATGCAGGATGGGAAGCTATCCAATCATTGGCGAAAATTATCACTTATGCCTTGATTATAAGTGTTTTCTTTGTCCTTTGTGAACTCTTCACTGTTTTCTATAGCCAGATTCCAGAACACATGCATCACTTCACATATCTGTTCGTTGGTTTACATGGCCATTATGGACTGGTAGCCTGGATGTGGACAGCAATTATCCTGGCGGCTATAGCATTGATCATAATGATAAACCCTAAAACCAGGAACAATCCCAGTACACTTGCGATCGGATGTGGAGCTACATTCTTGGCATTGTGGATTGAGAAGGGCATCACCCTGGTGCTCACAGGTTACATTCCCTCTCCACTGGAAACCATTACAGAGTATCATCCGACCGTCCCAGAAATCGCCATAGTTATCGGTGTATGGGCCCTGGGGCTGCTCATACTGAGCATTCTCTACAAAGTGGCTTTAGGTGTAAAAGAGGAAGTGGCAGCCTAGACCTCTTTTAGGTAAAATTAACTCTTGCTTAAACCAAAAGGCGATTCAATTTATGAATCGCCTTTTCTTTTGAAATGTCGTCTGAGGAACCTAGTCAAATAACGAGATGACCAATCCCTTTTCGAAACAAGAGCTGGAATCCGTAAAAACACGACTCGTCCAGTTTTTTGAGAAAAATGTAGTGCGAGAGGCTCTTCCCGGATCACTACAATCGCTATTAAGCCTGCAGATTGGTAAATTGATCGAGCTTATTCTCTCGGAAAAGCCCTTCGGTCAATCTCCGAACCGCTTGCCAATAACTTCAAAAGATGATCAGGAATTACTATGGGTTGTTTCGGACTTGGAAATTACGACTACCTACCAAGTTGCTCTGTTGTATGAGTGGTTAAGTGAGTTAACGCTTATTAGAAATTCTCACGATAAACTCGTGGTTGAGGTGTCAAAATTTAAACGACGTCAGCAGGGCCAATTTTACACGCCTCCCAAAATAGCTAGACATATTTCAAAGATGTCCTTGGATGCATTGCAACAAGGCGCACAAAAAGACCTATCGAGTATTGACATATTGGATCCATCAGTGGGGACGGGAATATTCCTAATAGAGGCGATTGAAGAAATGGCTCTGAGATTCAGGATTCCATCTGCCTATAAGGGTGAAAAAGTGTTCATTTCGTTAGACAGAATTCATGGGGTGGATATCGATCCAATAGCTATTGAGATTGCCAAGGCTGGAATTTGGGAAAAATTAAGAAACCGAAACTTGCCGCACTCCGGAAATATAAAAAACCTAAGGTTGGGAGACTCCTTGATCGGAAGACACCCAATATCTCGTTCCGATCAAGATTATTCAAGGCTAATCTCGCCAATCGAATCAACAAATGATGAGTCTTTGGAGTTGTCTCAATCCGCAGATACCTCACTTCCTGAAAAATTGTACTTTGATTGGATGTCTACATTTCCTAATGTCTTTGAAAGAGAGAATCCTGGATTCGACCTGATAATAGGAAATCCACCATATGAAATTCTATCCGAAAAAGAATCGAGAATTAACCGTCCCAAAACTTTCTTGAATTTTTTCAGATCTAATTACATTACCTGTTTCGGAAAAATAAATACCTACAGATTAATGATAGAGAGAAGTTTGAACCTCCTTAGAAGGGGAGGGGTGCTAGGTTTTATTGTTCCTGCAACCTTTTTGGCAGATTCAACCGCTTCGAAATTAAGAAGCATGGTTCTAAAAGAATGCGAAATATTCACGCTTGAAATCATACCTGAAAGCGCCAAGGTTTTTCAGGGAGTTACCCAGGCTCTATCCATAATAGTTGCAAGAAAAGGTAAGCCATCATCAAAAATAGCGCCAGTTCTCTGGTCGGACGAAGAAACGAAATGTGTGTCAGGCAAATCAAGTATAAGGGTAGCTCAGCTGGAGAAGATAGGATCAAGGATACCAGTGCTAAAGTCAGAAATAGAATATGAATTACTCAATCATCTCATTTCATTTCCGCGTCTGGGTGGCGATCTGGGTCAAGAAAAATTGATTAGAGCTCATCAGGGGGAGATAAACCTTACGAATCAAAGACAATACATTGCTAAATCAAACACGGGAATAAAACTGGTTCGGGGGGAACACATCCTTCCCTATGTCGTAAGACATCCCTCTAAGGCGCCACACAGGATGGATTGGATCAAACCTGAGCTCCTGGATTTATTACATCAAGGCCTCAACTCGCCTATCAAGACTAGACGGAGATTTCAGTGCGAATTTTCACAAGGAGGAAGGATCGCAGTCGCCAGAGTGGTAAATATGGATTCTAAAAAAAGGCTAAAGGCCGCATGGGTCAATAACGGGATATTCCTGGGAGACATGACTAACTATTTAGACGGCACAATATTTTCCACGAATTTTACGCTCGGCATCATTAATTCCAAATTGTTAAATTGGAGATTTAAAGTCACAAGCGCCAACAATTATGTCTCCGCATCAGAATTGGAAAACTTACCAGTGCCT
>Ga0067045_1032248_pt1 | contig 10580 bp, 10 predicted proteins | sample TerdegcTABiofilm_FD_59184 | JGI IMG/M metagenome (GOLD analysis project Ga0067045, IMG submission 59184) | Combined Assembly of (Gp0054472, Gp0054536) Wastewater bioreactor microbial communities from Singapore -Terephthalate degrading... | reverse complement strand
TCCAGAGCGCGCGTGGTGGGAGGAGCCGGCGCTGGGGCATCGGGCGTGACGCAGGAGATGATCGAAGCGGGCCTGCTCGATGTTGTTGATGTGCTCAACCTCCACATGTACCCGGGCTCACGGGCGCCCGAGGGCTACATCGCCGAGATGGACCGCCTGCTGCGCGAGATGGATCGCCGCGGCGGACGGAAGCCGATCTGGATCACGGAGTTCAGCTACTACGGCGCCGACAACCTGCCGCGTGAGCCGTTCGTGCCCGCGAGTAACGACTGGGCCGAGGAGCGCCTGCTGGCAAGCGAGCAGGAATGTGCCGACTACACCGTGCGCTTTTGCGCCATCATGCTCGCTCGCGGCTGCGAAAAGGTCTTCATCCACTCAGGTTCGAGCGGAGCCGTCAACGCGCCCGCATTCGAGTGCTGCCTCTTCGATCAAGGCGGAGCTCCACGCAGGGCGGCATCGGCTCTGGGTGTCATGGCATCCATGCTCGGACCCAGCCCCAGGCCGGCGCCCGTACCCAGGACCCCGGAGGGAGTGTTTGCCGCCGCGTTCGAGACGGCGCAACGGTCCGTCGCCTTGCTCTGGGCCACCGCCCCGGGCCGGCGAGCGCACATTCCGAAGGGCGTGCGGTGCTTCGACCTCATGGGAAGGACGCTGCCCGGCTCCTCGGTTCGCCTGTCGGGTTCTCCCGTCTATCTGGTTGGCGTGCCGGGGCAGGCGGACCGGCTGGTGCGCTTCTGACACTGCGGCGACACAGGAAATCCGCCCGCGCCCGGTGAACCATCATGGCGGCGCGCCGAACCGAGAGCGCGCCGGAACATCCGTCCGCCCCAAGGGAGTCGAGAGACCATGATTGGATGCGCGCTTGCAGCGGTCTGCGCCATGGGACTGGCATCAATCCCCGACAGTGAGCCGGTCATCACAGGCATCGCAGCGCAGCCCATTGTGTGGGGAGCCAACCTGATCACCAACGGCGGGTTCGAGGAGCCTGCGCCGAGCTCTCCGGCTGCGGGATGGCTCTGGGATCGCCGCAACACCGACGCCACCTGCGAGCCCGACGAACGCGTGGCTCGATCGGGCAAGCGTTCGCTGCGCATCACCAACGGGACGCCGTTCGGAGCCCACGGCATGCGCCTTTGCGAGTGGTGTAGCGGCGCGATCGGTCGGCAGACGACCGGGGCGATGCATCTGCACAGCCATATAGTAGACTGATGACGGCTATCATGGGGGGGGTGACGTGATAGAATGGTCCTGCGGAATCCGCGAGATACGATTCTCACGTCAACAACGGGGAGGTAACGTGAAGTGCGAACACACGTATGGACCGGTGTCACCTGTGCCATCCTGGGTGCGGCGATCATCTGGCCAGGACAGGCAGCGGGGACCATCACCCTGCAGGCCAGTGCCGACATCGTGCAGCCGACGGCCAACGCAGCCTATCAAGCCAACTCGGGCGGCTATGCAGACGCGACGTTCGAGGCCGCGAACACGTGGGTGATGGCGACAGGGGGAGAGACCTGCGGTTATGTCGACATCTCATGGAGCATGATGATCGGGTGGGATGAGGGCAACCAAGGGGTTGCTGTTGACGAGGGCTCCAGAGTCGTGCAGTTCGATGAACGGGGAGAGTGGAGGCAGGAAGCCACGCTCGTGGGCGATGGCACCGTCACAGTTGGCGTGCGCCATGCACGGGCTCTTGCGGAGGTCTGGGTCACCGGGACGCAGAACAGGGCGTATGCGGATCATGTACACCAGTTCAGTGTGGTTGGACAGCAGGGCGGAGGAGGCGGAGGAGACACCTGAGCTATGCTCAAATGGATCGCCCGCGAACTGATGGTGTCGTCACGGCTAGGCCGAATATGTGTAGCCACGCTTGGCATTCTCTGCGGAACAGCCTCGTCCGCGCTTGGAGATCCACCCGATCTGTCGCGTGACATCCGTCTGCATCGGCATGTCACCCTGACTGGTGAGGGCCTATACCTCGCGGAAGTAGCGTCAGCGCTCAGTCGTCAGACGGGTGTCTCCGTCGTTGCAGATGAGTCCTCGGGCGCGTCGGACGCCCGGCTGCTCATTCGCGTGACGCAACTACCGGCGTGGCAGGTGATGGAAGCCTTATCATCGGTCTTCAGTTACAAGCATGCACCGTGGCAGTGGGAGGTCAAGATGGGGACCGTCCCGGCCTACAGGTTGGTGCAGTCCCGAAGTGCGCAGGAGCTTCCATCCCGTCTCGAGCGCGCTGCGCAAGACGAGTTCGAACGGATGACCGAGGAGGCGATTGCCTCCTCACCGTGGACGCTCGAGGAGCGAGAGCGACGCATGAGCATGCAGGATCCCATGACGGTCCAGGAGAGAGCGACATGGGGGCTGCAGCTGTTTGCCGAATGCCTGACGCAAGAAGACCGGCTCGCGGTGATCAGGGGCCATTCTCGACCCACGATCAAGGTTACCGACCTGCCCGGCTGGGGACGCAGGTTCGTCGAGGACATGTACCGGGGGCACGATGCCAAGCGCAAGCTTCCCGACGGCTCCTTCGAACCGGTGCCGCGGCCTGAGTGGATACGGTTCGCCGCCGACCGGCTCGGGAACAAAGCCACACGAAGCCTCTACATTGATGTGGATGGGCTTGGCGGGTACGCGTACTCGGGTGGCGTCCCGCTTCAGAGACGCTTCAACGAACTCCATCTCGACATGTGGCTGCTCGACGGGGATGCACGATCCCACAAAGGCGCTGAGGCTCGCATCATTCCGGAGCGCAAGCCAAACTACGTGACGCGATCTCTCACCGGCCTCGCCCGACGCTGTGCTGAGATCAGCGAACATGGAGACATACCACTGATCGCTCGGGTCCCCCGAGTACGCTCCTTTCTAGATGCCGGCAGCGGGCCAGTTGGACGCGTGCTCGGACCGTATCTTTCCGACCTAAGGGACACCTACCAGGCCGCGCACAAGTGGCGACACGGGATTCTGCTGGTAACCTACTCATCGTGGTTCTGTCAGCCTGAGGAGGTCGCCCGTCCGCCCTGGTCTCAGGTCAAGGCCATTCGCGAAGCAGTGAAGGCCAACGACCGCACGGCGATGATCGAAGCTCTGCTCCGCGCTGCCAGTGTCATGACGCTTCAGCAACTGCGCGTTCTCGAAGCGGATTGGCACGCGGCGGGGTCGCTTGCCGTATTCCAAACGCCTTTGGCTACGGTGCACAGGGATGCCGATCTCCGGCACACGCTGGTCAACAAGGGCGAAGTGCGCGTCAGGCTGGCTTCTGACCGTCTGGCGGCAGATCGCTCTGCCCGGTCGATACTGCCGGAGGGGACGTCCTCGGTCCAAATCACCAGAGTCGAAGAGCTCGACGGGGAGGAGCGCCTGACTGCTGTCAACCTGCGCGCGCTAGCTGAAGATGGCCGCCAGCTGCTCTGGCACCGCCTGGTGCTGCGGCCACAGGAGTCCCCCTAGCGATCAGAGCGTCCCCGGCCAGGGCGCCGACTCCGCTGAAGCGCCGTCTCCTTCAGCTTACAGGCACGCGCCGGTGAGTGTGTAGGCGTCGTCGCTCATCGGCTGATCGAGGGCGGCCACATTGGCGTTCACACTCTCCATCGGGAGGTTTCGATCGCATCGTATCCTCGTTGGGTGTTCGGTCCGACCGATGCGTCGGACCAATCACGCCATTCGGACGGGCGCCTCTCCCTCACTTCCCTCCCCAGGCCCTCTTCGCCCATACCTCCATGGCGTTGCAAGTCTGTGCAACTTCGGCCACGCCGACCGCAAGGTCATGCTCATGCGCAACGGCAAGCCCGTGCGCGGTACGAACATGGATGGTACGCCAGTCGGTCCTGTCCTGACTCTGCGCCCGCTGAGTCCTCTGCTGATCACGATTCGCGAATAGACGGCGCCACTGTGGCCCTTCGATCGCCCGTGCGCTAACAGGACGGGCGGGCTGTGCGTACAACAGGTCGTGCAGCAGCGCCGATGGGCCGGCGCGAGCTGGTTGGTTGCCAAGTGAAGGAGGGTGTGATGGCTTACTACTTCGCCACATATGTGGAAGGATCGTTCGACGAGGCCGTTCAGAAGGTCGAGCAGGCGCTCAAGGCCGAGGGTTTCGGCGTGCTCACCACCATAGACGTGGCCGCGACCTTGAAGAGCAAGATCGGCGCCGACATGCGCCCCTACAGGATACTGGGCGCGTGCCATCCGCAGTCCGCCTACGAGGCGCTGTGCGCCGAGGACAAGATCGGCACCATGCTTCCCTGCAACGTCATCGTGCGCGAGGCCAACGATGGCCGGGTCGAAGTGGCTGCCATCGACCCGATCGCCTCCATGCAAGCCGTCGAGAACCCCTCCCTTGCGGCCGTCGCCACGACCGTCCAGGGCAAGCTTCGGAGCGTTATCGAAGCCTTGCGGTAGGCGAGATGTCGCACCAGCCACGAAACGGGAAGGCCGAAATCATCTACAGCCATTCGAGAGGCAATGTAGGAACTGCGTCGGTCGGTCGGTGCGGTGCAGGGGGTCCGTTCGGATCGTCGTACAGATACTCGCTCGTCGGGTCGTGGGTCCGGAAGCGCTGAACGGCCAATCGTTGCGACCGAACAGCATAGCAGTACACGCACCCGTGCGGGCACGTGTCGTAGTCGCCGATGTCGCGGTTGTCGGCACACTCACAGCCCGGTCGGTTTGCCTTGATCGGCGCGCGGATCGGACGTCGTGCCACGTCGGATAAGCGCTGCGCGTCCACGCACTTAGAGGGCTTCTGGACGCTGAGAAGATCGGCTTGGGAGCAGATGGTAAGCTGCATGCCGTGTCGGGCGGCCAACTCGAACAAGCGCTCGGCCATGTCGCGCTTTTCCGCAAGCGACGGATCCCACCAGTCATTGCCGGTGCTTCGCGCCATGGAGTCCATATTCCTCGACGTCTTGCGGTAGAGCTGCAGGAACGAGACGACGACCTCATCCGTGATTCCCTCGAGCGCTTGGGCGATCCTTGCGAAGTTGTGGAGATGGAAGTCCGGCGCAGTCTCGCGCGAGAAGATAATCGTGTCGTATCGCCAGACCACGCAACGAGGGCCGTAGCGCGCCGCGAGGGTGCGGACGGCGTCCACGGACTTCGTCCAGTCCACCACATGGTTCTCGAGACTCGCAGGGTAACCGTTGATTGTGTACTGGAATGTGAACGGATAGCCCATGTCGGCGACCACATCCACACGGTCAAGGAACGGCCTCGCATTCTTCGTCCAGAACACGATGCCGTCCACCGACCCTCTATCCAGGTTCACCCGGATGGGCCGCCGGTTGAGCGGGTTGCGCATCATGCAGTAGCCCGCCCGCAACCGGTTCACGAACCACTCGCCGTAGAACGCCGGGATGTCGGTCTTGTAGCTTGCTGAGATGATCACCGCTAGCACCTGGTCCTGAAGAAGCACAGCTTGGGTTCTTCTTTCAGCTCGTGGCCGCACACTCGGTCGGCGCGAGTCGCAAACGCGGCGTTGATCTCCTTGAAGCAATTCAACCCTAGAGATGGTAAGTATGTCCAATAGGCGAAATTGGCAACGTCTTTGAGGACGCGATCGCCATCGACCGTCGCCACCTTCGCGCCGTCAAGGAATGTCGCATACGTGCCCGGGATGTACGAGCGCAACCGGAGAAGAGCATCGATTTCCTTCCGACGGACAAGTTCCGACAACACGAAAGACCCCACGAGGTGCCGCCCTTTGGCGAAGCCGTCCCAGTCGTCTACCCATATCAGTTCCAACTCGAAGTTGGTCTCGCGTGAGTACCTCGCCGCGACAGCCTGCGCCAGAGGACGCCAAGCGTCCAACCTATCATAACAGTATGCTTCGATGCGTTTGAGACCCCGCGCACGCCAAGCCTCGGCGAGGCCGATGAGCTCCGATGCAGGGCCGGTACCGTATGAGTTGAGTGTTACGGATCCAACGCACGGCTTCTTACATCGGTTGCGGACGTACCGTTTCCAGATGTACGCATGCTTCGGCGCGTAGTAGAACATGTAGGCCTTCGTCCGGTCCGGGGCCGCGTAGTCGATCGGCTCCGGAGCGAAGAACGCCGCCGAAATCGCATCGTAGGCGACTCGCACCGCCTCGCGCGTTTGCTGGGTCAGCTCGCGTTCCCCGCTATTGGCCTCGATGTGGTCGAGTACAGCCTCTCCAAACAGATCGAACAGGTTGATATCGGTCATTCGCTTGCCTCGTAGTTCCGAAGTGGCCCAGGCCTGCGGCGGTGGGTCTCAATGACTTCGTCCGTGCGCTCGGCTATGTCGTCCATCTCCACGCGAACTCCGCCTGTGTGTAGGTAACGCCTCAGTACCTCTGGCTCCTGTTCCGCGCCGGATAGCATCCAGACATCGTACCCGCAGCACTCGTTTCTGCCTCAGATGACGGCGCTCAAGCGCTCTTCCGGAACTGCCCCGATCAATACCGACGCATCCTCTGGCGTGACGGGTGTTCCTATGCCAGACGTGACGATGCCGGACTCCAGCGACGCCGCTCCGGACGGACCGGACAGATCGGACGGCTCGGTCCGGGACATGGCCCTACCCGCCTCCCCACGCTCTCTTAGCCCATGCCTCCATGGCGTCGTACTTGTCTTCCCAGGTGGTGTACATGGCGCCGACGATGCCGGGGATGTCCCTGGTGTTGGCCTGCCATTTCGCGATGGCGTCTCCTGTGTCGTCGCTGTCGTAGTAGCCGGAGAGTATCTGCTTGAGCCCGAGGTCGGCGAAGAACTTGCAGTTCTTGCCTTCGAGGCCTCCATGCCAGTTGACGATGCCCACGTCCTTGTCGAGCCCCTTCCATGAACCCTTGAGCGTGCCGTTGACGGCATAGTAGTTGTCTACTGCGTTGTGCATGGGGTCGAACATGTCGTTCCAGACCCAGATTCCCGCGTCGGGCCTGATGTCGCGGATGATCTGCGCCGCCGTGCGCACGTTGTCGGCCAGCAGCTCGCCGGGCGTCATCTTGCGGCTGCGGCAGAGGGCGCACCAGTTCATGACCCGCATCTCGTCGTGCGACATGAGGAACGCCGAGGGCTTGAGCAGGGCGTCTGCACGTCGGACTTCGTCGCGCCATTCCTCGAAGATCTTCGGCTCGCTCACACAGCTCGTCAGCCTGTCCTCATAGACGATGATCGGGTGGTAGTAGCTCACGCGGAGCCGCTCGCCGTTCTTGATGCGCGTGCCGGCCTTGAGGCGGATGATGGGGGCTTCGTGGTAGGCGATCCAGGGATGGAGCATGGGGTCGCGGATGGGCTCGAAGTCGCTGCCCTCCTCGTAGGTCGAGCCGTCCTCGGAGCGAACGGTCACCGGACAGCCGGGCCTGCGCAGGACATTGACGAGCCCGATCTCCTCGATGCTCAGGTCGTCCCACCAGAGCTTGCCGTCCTTGCCCCACCAGGAGCCCAGATAGAGATTGGCCTCCGTCTGATCGAAGCTGTTGAAGACGATGTCGTAGCGCTTCCAGTCCTGGGTCCGCTCGACGCGAAAGGTCTGGAAGCTGATCTGACGGCTCGTGTCTCTGGACAGGACCTTGATCTCGGGATCGGCGGGGGTGAGGTCCTCAGTCTTCACCCACACGGACACATGGTACTGGCGGAAGGGCTGGAGCTTGATGGGCTGCATGATGCGGCAATGGCGGTGCTCGTTCTTGCCGATGCTCTCCATGCGGAGCGACGATTGGCCGCTGTGCTTTACCTCGCGGTCAATGAACGTGGTAACGCCCTCGTCGTCCTGCCACTGCCAGCCCAGGGCTTTGTTGCCCGACGCTTCCTCGAAGCCGCCGTTCTTGATCTCCGTGGGATTGTCGGGGACATGCAGGGCGATGCCGTCGCGAACGACGAAGAGGGCATTCTCCACCGGTATGCCCTCCATGTAGTTCCGGTCTCGCGAGTTGCCCATGACGATGGCGACGATGCTCAGGCCGTTGTCCTTCGCAGCCGCGCGCAGGGCCGCCGCTTTCGCCTCCGGCATGGTGGGAGAAAGCACCACGGCGTTGTAGCCGGCAGCTCTGGCCCGCGGCATGCGCTCGATGACGCGGTCCACCTCCCGCGGATTCGACATGTCGCGCCACACGAAAAGCCAGCGGTGCTTCAGCGGTTCGCGGCCGACTTGCGATGCGCCGAACGACGCCAGCGCCATGCCATACGCCGCCGCGATGACGGCGCTCACAACGCAGACCATCCGAGTTCGCGACATCTTCGGTACCTCCCGTGCAGATTGGCGAGGGAGTTCGCCAGAGGCGTCAGGCGATCCTGCCAGTGCGGCGACAGGAGGGCGGCGGGCTGCTGCCGAACACTCCGGCATCGGCATACGGCGGCGACGGTGGGTTGCGGCCCAAGGCTGGCGCGTGCGTGCTAGGAGGCGTTAGGATGACGTTTCTCGTGATGCTGTCGGTGGCTCTGGGTCCGGGGCAGCCCGCCTCGTGGACGGCCAACCGGACTGTAGTGCGCCCGTCCGACAACGGCGCGGCGCTCGTGAATCCCATGATGGGCTGGAAGCTCAACTTCTACTCCAACATGCTGGCCAACTACGGTTCGAAGCTGGCTCCTTCGGATACGCTCGACGACTTCCCGGGGCTCTCGTGCATCTACCTCAGGCTCCCGTGGGCCTACATCGAACCGGAGGAAGGACGATTCGACTGGTCGGTGGTTGATGCCCCTGCCCAACGGTGGATTGACCGTGGTCTTCAGGTGGCGTTTCGGTTCTCGGTCAGTGAGTCGTGGATGCGCTGGGCCACTCCAGAGTGGGTCCAGAAGGCTGGCGCCAAGGGCTACGACTTCGAGCCTGGCAAGGGGGCCGTCGAAGGCGGTCCGTACTGGGAACCCGACTATGACGACCCCGTGTTCCTCGAGAAGCACGAGAAGTTCCTTGCCGCCGCGGCCGCACGCTACGACGGCAACCCCAACGTCGCGTTCATCGACGTCGGTTCGTTCGGCGTATGGGGCGAGGGGCACCTTTTCGCGAGCACCCAGCGCAAGTACCCCGCGGCGACGGTGAAGCGGCACATCGATCTCTACGCTCGCCTGTTCCCGAAGACGCTGCTCGCGGCCAACGATGATTTCTCGTTCCAGGGCGATGAGACGATTGCCTATGCGCTCAGCAAGGGCATGACGTTGCGCGACGACAGCATCCTCGTGCAGCCGCCGCCCAACTCCTACCTCCATGCCGGGATGGCGCAGGCGTTCTGGCCGAAGTTCCCTGTGATCCTCGAGCACGAGCACTACCAGGGATCGGTAGACCGAGGAGCATGGCGGCGCGAGCTCTTCCTGAAGGCCATCGAGGAGTACCACGCCGCCTACATGTGCATTCACTGGTTTCCGCGTGAGTTCCTCGAGAAGGAGCGCGAGCTGATCGACGCCGTCAACAAGCGGCTGGGCTACCGGCTGCAGCTTCGCGAGGCATCATGGCCGGAGACCGTCACGCTCGGTTCCCGCGTCGCGTTCGCTTCGACGTGGGCGAATGCGGGCGTTGCACCGTGCTATCCCGGTGGTTACGTGGCCTATACGCTCAAGGACGAGGCTGGCGGCATCGTCGCGGTGTTTGTCGATGAGGCGTTCGACGTCCGCTCCCTGGAAGTTGCCGAGCCCGGCAAGGCTCCCGTGAAGACGACGGAGTCGTCACACGGTCTGGCGCCGAACATGCCGACGGGGAGCTTCGATGTCTACGTCTCCGTCGGCCAGCGCGACGGCACGCCACGGATTGCCTTGCCGCTGGACAATGGCGACGGCCACCGCCGCTATCGCCTTGGCAGGATCACCGTCGGCGCTGAGTGATCGGCGCTCTGCCTGATCCGCTCTGCCGTGGCGGACCGCTCGGCTGCGGCATCATTGAGCCGCGACGGCGACACAACGCGGCGGCGTGCGATGACCGTAAGCGCTCGGGATTGCCGCGCTTCGCTCGGGATTGCCGCGCTTCGCTCGCAATGACGTGTGGGCATCGCCATATGCGACGGCGACACAACGCCGCGGCGTGCGATGACCGTAAGCGCTCGGGATTGCCGCGCTTCGCTCGCAATGACGTGTGGGCGTCGCCATATGCGACGGCAACACAACGCGGCGGCGTGCGATGACCGTAATCGCTCGGGATTGCCGCGCTTCGCTCGGGATTGCCGCGCTTCGCTCGCAATGACGTGTGGGCATCGCAATATGCGACGGCGACACGCTTTGCGTCCCGCAGCCGTGATCCCCCGCATGTCGTTGGCGGGGAACCATCGGCCGTTCATGGATCCCCGCCTTCGCGGGAATGACGACCGGGGCCTGACCGGGTCTCGCCCCAACAGGGAGGACGTCTGAGAAGATGCGGGCAGGACTCGGCGCGACGGGCCTCGAAACCCCTATCATGAGATTCGCCTACGTTCTCACTCTTCTCGCCGCTGGCATTGTTGCAGCGTGCGCGCCAACAATGGCCGCGCCTTCGGTCCGCGCTCCCGAGGTGTGGCTGTGCCACAACCATCCGGAGCCGCTAGGGCGTGAGCCGGATCAGTGGTACACCGTCCAGCGCCGTCTGGACGTAATGCAGCTTGCGATCAACGCCGTCGCCTACCTGATCCCGCAGGACGACCTGGGGCGACTGGCATCGCTCCTCAG
>Ga0067045_1032247_pt1 | contig 10584 bp, 3 predicted proteins | sample TerdegcTABiofilm_FD_59184 | JGI IMG/M metagenome (GOLD analysis project Ga0067045, IMG submission 59184) | Combined Assembly of (Gp0054472, Gp0054536) Wastewater bioreactor microbial communities from Singapore -Terephthalate degrading... | reverse complement strand
GTCGCGGAGACACCATCACTTGAGTCAGCAAGGCGGGTGGTCGCCCGCCTCAAGAGCGACCTGCGCCGGTCAGGCCAGCTGCCGCCGGACATTGCCCCAGCCCGCAAGGCTGGAAGGCCGAGGAAAGGCGAGCAGGGATAGCTCCGCGGAAGCCCTGGACTGGCAGCTCTCGCGGCGTGGAATGGATCGACAGGTCCTCGGGAGCAAGCGCGCTCGACAGAGCCAACGCCTGGGCCGACGGGGCAATCCGGATCAGACCTTCGTCAGGATGTACACCTTCCTCAGCGGCACCAGCGCCTGGAACTCCGGCTCGAGCTTATCGTAGTTTTCCGTCAGCATGGCGATGAACTCATCCTGATCCATCAGCACGAGCGGCGGCCAGGCCTTCTCCAACTCCGCGCGCGCATCCCCCTTTAACCCACCCGTTGAGTCGTAAAGGCCTTGCTCGCCAGTGCGAATGGTCGACCGGAAGTTGCGCACTTCGGGGCCGCCCATCGCTCCCTTCCTGTGCTTGACCTCGATTTTGACCCTGGGCGCCCCAAAGCCAGGAGCATCCGGATGGGCGACGATGTCAAAGCCCCCGTCCGCAGATACGCAGACGACGGGAGGGACTTCAGCAGGCGGCGGAGAAACGGTGGCCTGGGTACCCCCAATCACCTCCCACGAAACAAGCGCGGGCAGCATCTCACGGAGGGGGACAACATGCCGTGTCACCTGTTGGAGTACGGCTCCTACGTCACCAGGGGCGAGGAGCGGGCCGCACTGTTCCTGCACGAGAAGCTCAGCGCCGAGTCGGATCATTGGCACATCCTTACCAACATCGAGCTGCCAGTCGGCGGCAGGATGCGCGAAATCGACCTGATCATTGTGGGGCCCGGCCGGGTCTTCGTCGTCGACGTCAAGAGCTTCGCCGGCCCCGTGGCCGCCGAAGGCAAGACCTGGCTCCTGAGCGACGGCAGCACACGCAATGACCCGGTCGGTAACGTAGAACAGCTCGCCCAGCAAGTCGCGGGCCAACTCCGCAATCGCAGCAACAACGCACTGCGAGTGCGCGTCGAGGGCCGTCTGTTCTTCACCGAGGACGACGTTCGGCTCCCGGACGACCCTTCGGCAGAGGCGTACTGCTTTCGCAGGTCGCAGTACCGGGAGATGCTGCAGCTTGCGTCGACTGCCGGCGCAGGCAGTCCGCCAGCGGACATCCTCAGATGGTTGGAGCCGGGTGCCTGGCTGCGCGCCCGCCAAGGCGTCAAGCGCGTAGGAGAGTACCGGCTCGTTGAGCAGATCAAGGGTTTCGAGCTCCCCAACCGCACTTCCTGGCTCGCGAAAACAGACCAGTCCCGCAAGGCCGTGATCCGGCTCTATGACCTGTCGGGCGTGCCGGCGTCTGAACGGGAAAGCCAGCGCCGGTTGTGCAAAGCGGAGTATGAAGCCCTTGCAACCCAGCTGCGATCCAACAATGTGGTTAAGCCGATAACCGGCTTCCAGGCCGTTGACGGCTATGGCGGCGAGTTATACTACTTCGCAGTTGAGCACCCACAGAGCGCGACACTGGCTGAGCGCATCAGATCACTCAAGGAAGGTCAGCCCTGGCCCTTTGAGACCAGAGTCAGGCTGGCCGCAGAGCTTTCGCACGTGCTGGCTGATATTCATGGGCAGCCGATCGGTGAGACGGACCGTTTCATCGTGCACCGTCGCCTGCGCCCGGAGAGCATATACCTCCACGAGACAGAGACCAACCCCCTGCTGACCGGTTTCGACGTTGCACGTGCCATGGAACAGACGATCCACCCCGGACATCTACCCTGGGAACCGACCCCCTACGATGCCCCTGAGATTCGGTCAAGCCTCACGCGTGCGACCAAGCTTTCAGACATCTACTCATTGGGCGTCATTGTCTACGAGATGCTGTCGGCCGAGCTTCCCTTCTCCGGCGTCCATGAACGCGGCATGGAGATGCGCCCGCTCAAGATCTGCGGAGGGGATGTTCCGGATCGCAGCAATGCGGAGAACCTCGAGGTCCTACTCGAAGAGATGCTCGCCTTCGATGCCGGTGAGCGAGCGGCAGACGCCGAGACACTCGCCCAGTTGCTGCGGGAAGTCGCAAATGGGTTGCGAGTGCAAGAGGACAGAGCAGCTGAGGTCGGACCTCCCAGGCAGGAGCCGTTGCACCCGGTCCCCGAGGGAGCCAAACTCGATGAGCGGCACCAGGTGCTACGAGTGCTTGCAGAGACACCGACGGCCTGGTCTTACCATGTGAACGATCTGGTGAGTGGGCGCGACTACGTCGCAAAGGTCTGGCGCCCGACTGACCCAAAGACGCGATCGCTGCTGTTCAGAGAGTTCGGCTGGATTGCTTTGGCCGGCAGTGATTGCCCCAACTTGGTCAAGGTCACTTCTGTCAACGGGGACGAGGCGGCCCCGTTCAACTTGCTTCTGGAGTACGTTGGCGGTGAATCGTTAGGCCGTGCATCCGAGCAACTGCCGGCACGCGCACAATTAGAGGGGGTGGAACCGTGGCAACTCGCAATGCGGTGGGGCGAAGACGTGCTTCGCGCCCTGCAGCGCCTCCACGCGGAGAGGATTTTGCACCGCGACGTCTCCCCCTCCAACATCATCATCGCGGATCGCGGAGCAGTGCTAATCGACCTAGGAGTCGCTGCGAGTCCCGAACGGATGACTGCGGCAGAGGACGTTGGTACGTGGGAGTTCCGAGCCCCCGAGATTGACCACGGAGGGGCTTGGACAGAGCAGTGCGACCTCTATTCGCTTGCCGCCGTGCTGTTCCACACGATCACAGGTCGCCTCCATTTCGACCGTGAGCAGGGGGACAAGTCCAGGCTGCGAACAGAACTCATTAAGGAAGCCGCACCTGCCCAACTGGTGCGAGCACTTTTGGAGACCCTCTCAGTCGATCCTGCCAAGCGTCCCCGTACCGCCAGTGAGATGCAGGAGCGCCTCGTTGCCGCGGCAAGAGGGGAACTGGCAGGTATCACCACCGAAATCATGGAGCCGCTACCGACGACTGCCCCGGTCTCAGCCCCGATCCGCAGACTCGAACGTGCACCGTATCTCGAGTCCCTGATGCAGCTGTACCAGCGCAGCGTGCTCGGCAATGCGGAGACCAGGGGACTGGACAGCGAGTTCTCGCGCAACACGTATATCCGGACCCGATTGGATGAGACCGTGGCTGACCTTGTGAGAGCGAACCAAGTCTCACTCGTGGCGCTCGCGGGCAACCCCGGAGACGGCAAGACGGCGCTACTGCAACAATTGGCGTCGGACCTCGGCGTCACTCGCAGCGAGCTTGAGGGGCAACGCGAATGGTCGGCTTCACTCAGCGACGGCACCCGGGTCTTCTGCAACCTGGACGCGTCAGCCGCGTGGCAGGGGCAGTCGAGTGATGAGGTACTTGACAGGTTCCTGGAACCGCTGCTCGATGGGCCAACACCATCGCAGGTCCGGCTCCTCGCCGTGAACGACGGTCGACTGCTGGAGTGGCTTGAGGACCGGCACGAGGGCGAATCACGGTGGTTGTTCGATGCGTTGCGCTACCACCTCGGACTGCTCGATGCGCTGCCGAATGGGGCGGAGCAGGCGATCGCCTACATGGATCTGAACTACCGTTCCCTGGTCGGAGACGCCGGTACGACCGAGAGTTCATGCGTCGAAAGAATGGTCGCCAGCCTGGTTGAGGGAACACCGGACGGGAAACCGGCGGACGCGGACCCTTGGGAGCCCTGTCACACGTGCCGCGCGGCGGAGTGGTGTCACGTCTGGTTCTCGGTGCGTACGCTAAGAGACCCCGACCTGGGCCCCCTCGTCAAGTCACGCATTCTCGCGCTATTCCAGGCGACTCACCTGCGTGGTCAGGTCCACATCACGATGCGACAGTTGCGAGGCGCGCTTTCCTACATGCTGTTCGGCAACCGCACTTGTGATCAGATCGCCAATATGGGGAATGAGGAAGGCGACGGTCCGCCAGCCGCAAGGTCACTGCTGTATTACAGCAACCTGTTCGCGACAGAAGAACAGCCTGCGGGTGAGCTGCTGCCGGCCCTGAAGCAACTCGATCCGGGGCGGGGAGACCATCCTGCTGTTGACCGCGAGCTCTTCGCAGTCCTGCGGGGCTCGCCACCGACATCCGTCTTCGTTGAGGCGCCTTCTCGTCGTGGTCCGGCCCCCGTACTGCCAGGGCCATACGCTAACGACATCGACGCGCTGCAGCAACTTCGACGGAGACTGTACTTTGAGGGCTCCCCAGAGGTGTTCGGCAAGTGTGGCATGGACCCGAGCGAGATGCTGGGATACCCCGCGTTCCCTGAGATGCTGGAGCTCTGTGCACAAGACGTCGGGCATGGCGCTGCGCTGACCCGCATATGCCGTGGGCTTTCGTTGGCGGAACGCGTACCGCCTGAGTACGTCGAAGAGCACCCTGGGATGGCTCTGGGCTCCGGTCGGAACGCCTCAACTTCCACCGTGATATTCCGCCATTACCCGCGGGACCGTTTCCAGATTGAGCGACCGCTTCCGCCTTCAGGTCGTCCCGCCCACGAGTGGTTACCAGACCACCTGGTGATCGTCCACCAGGGAGCCAAAGGCGGAGACATCCGTCTGCGGATCGGACTCGACCTATACCAGTACCTCTGGGACCTGGCGGAAGGATACGCACCAGGCGTACCGGAGTTCGAAGCTGTGTTCGCCAACCTCGACGTCTTCCGCGACAGGCTTCTGCTGCTACCGGCAAGTGAGCTGGTGGCCTCGCACCCCATCCATGGGAACTTCCGGATCGTTGCGAGCGACGATGGCACTCCTGTGCTGGAACTGAGGAGGCTCTGAGATGGCGGGCCTGAAGACCATTCTCGGGGGGGAACTGCACAACGATCTGGTGGGCGCAGTCTATCCTCCCCTTACCCTGGTTGACTACAACAACTTCAGAATGCATGAGGTGCTCTCTGGACTCATGTACGTAATGCGCTTCGGCAGACGCAGGGGCACGGGCAACTGGTCTCGCGTATTTGCATCGTCCGCCGCACCTGACGGAAGCAGAAGGCCCCCCTTGCCGACCGTGCTGGAAGTGGCGTCGGTTCTAGCTCGAGATTGTGATCTGCTCAAGGGCTTTGACACGGCTGAAGGGCAGTCGATACTGGCCGACTGGCTGGCGACATCGGTGGTCACCACAAAGAATGACACGGGCGACGTGTCTGACCAGGTCCAATGGGTGTTGCCGCTTCACTACTTCGCCTGCTGGGTAGACCTTCCGGTGCAGTTCAGCCATATGCGAGGGGTTCCCGAACTCCTTGCCGGGATGCTCGCCGACGCCAGCCCCGGAGTACTCCAGCCTGGGGACGGCGGCGCATTCAAGGTCGCAGCCGCACCCTCCGACAACGTGCTGCTCAGGGTCCTGTCAGACGGCGTTGAGCCCGGTCCCCAGTTCGACCAACGCGGCGACAGACTGGTATCCAAGGGCGACCTGGATGAGGACGCACTCCTATGTGCACTGCTGGGCTCCTCCCTCAAAGCGGCGCCGACACCGATTGGAGGCCCGCGCGGAGAGGTCCGGGTCTTCGCACCGCTCTGCCCACGGCAGGCGCGGGTCCTCCGAGACGACATCAGCGTCCTGATGCGCGCCTACGGGGACTCGATACCCCCTGCGGCTCTCACTGACTACCTGTGCGCATTGCTCTGCGTCAATCTGTCTGCGTACTGGATACGCCACGTGATTACCGCGAACGCTCTGTACGAGACTGCTGAGCACGGCGAAGCCGACACGGCCGAATTGTGCTTCCTGATAGACTCAAGCGCGGGTCAGGATATTGACCTTCGCCGTGCGTCCGAGCAGAGCATCGCCTACCACACCGATTCCATGCTCAGATACGTACGGACAAGTGTCGGGTTCCGTCTGCTCGCCACCATTGCCCGAAGACAGAAGCTCAGAGTTGCGCCGGAACACGAGACAATCCAGCACCTTGTTGATCTCGCAGAACTGCGCAGAGCAATGCCCCAGGACGTGCATTTCGCATCGAGAAATTACCTGTCCAGGATTCAGGACGCATTCGAGATCCCGGAACACCGTGACTCCCTTCCCGTGTCCGCGCGAGACCTAATGGCCGGTTCATCGGAACAGGATGGCCTGACCGAGTTTGACAGGCTTGTGGAAGTGCTCATCTGTCTACAGCCGGAACTGCTTGACCGCCTAACGAGCAGAGTGCATACGGGCTTCACGGGCTCTGCCGTCTCGTACGGGATCGCGGGCACCTACGGCAAGCGACCCCCGCGGAAGTTCTACAGACTGTCTGACGCAGCCCTGGAGGCTCTCGTCCACGTCCACGGCGTCAAGCACAACGGCTCTTTGGCGCCGACCCCAGTGTCTGTGCGCGATTTCGCATCCAAGCTGCGCGATCGGTACGGCTTCCACGTGTCGGATCCACCCAAGGTGTTGGGGCGGCTGCCGCAGGAGCTCTATGAGCAGAACATGCGGTACCTGAAGGACCGGTTGAGGGCACTGGGGCTTTTCACTGACGTATCTGACGCTGAAGGCATGCAGCGCCTGCACCTGATGTACCTGCCGACGGGAGCAACGAGTGAGGGCGGTACCCGATGAGCATCTGGATAGATACGTTAGCCAAGGCAGTCGCAGAGGACCGCGGAAATCGGGCCGAAGGAACGATAGTGATCGTCGACTTCCTGCCCGCAGAGGAGGCTCACCTTCTGCGTGAACCACTCGCTCACTTCCTTGGCGACCTGTGGGAAGTCCACGTGGTCGGGACGCCAGGGCAGGGGGCCATCGGAGCGGACGCGGCTGTAGACCTCCGTGAAGACCGATCCAAGAGATGCTGCTTCATCGTCATCCGTGATGAGGCCGGCGCAGGTCTGCAGGGCGTCTACGACGTGGGAGACCGCGTTGAGGAGAGTTCAGCCCTCGGACGTGTCAAGAGGGACCTGCTTAGTCAGCTCAAGGCACGCTTGCCCGCCCTGAAAGACTACGCAGAGGAAGCCTTCCGACAAGCGCGTCGCGCCATGGGTACGCGTCGCGGGCAGCAAGGAGTCTATGAAGAGATACTGTATCTATGCGAGGTCGTTGGGGCCGATAACCCGGTAGCTGCCGCTGGCGAACAGCTTCCCATCATAGGCTTGATCCCAACGCGGAAAGTAGAAGTCTCTGACTTGAGGGACCTCGCGCGCAACGCCGAGTGCGTCAGCGCACTGCTGGCGCCTGCGTCGACGGCGTTGGAGACCACGGAGCAGCGCGTCGAGCAGCTGAAGCTCGCAGACGAAGAGCTGGCTGCCGATCTCACGAAGTTCCTGCGAGGCAAGCCGCTGGGGACGCCGAAGGAGTGGCTAGGAGATCTGCTGGAACGCGAGCTTGATTTCAGCCGCTGGCGATTCGCCGAAAGCCCAACAATGCCCACAAAGATCACGGTACGGCCTTTCCGGAAATCCAACGATAAGCCATACACTTGGACCGGCCTCTTCAAAGACGAAGACCGCGAGGAGCTGTTCTACTGTCTGGAGCCAGCCGGCCAGCCCAGGCCGCTCGAGGTTCGGTGGGATGTTGACCCTCCAGGCATAGAGCCTGGAGCCTGCCGCTACAGCGTCACGCTGGTGAGCACGGTGACTGGGGAAGCTCTCTACCCCGACATAGTGGAGCACAGAAGCACGCTGGCGAACTATCAGAAGTGGCGTGTCGATCCGGCGGACCTTGCAGACTACCAAGGACAGCAGATTCAGGTTCGTGTCGTGGTTGAGCTCTTGACAGACACCGGAGATGAGGGGACCGCGATACGTGACCAGAGTGAGGAGTTCACACTCACCTCCGAGGAACAGCCCGAGGGCCAAACCGAGCAGACGCGCATCAGTACAGCACGTTCGCTCGCTGACGTCGGCCTGCGATATGCCATGGCGACTGGCAAGCGGGAACGGGTCGAGGTTCTCGAGCGCCGCGACGGGGGGTATGTAGTGCGTTGCGGAGACGGGCCATCTAGGCTGGTCCATTGTGGTCCGCTGGCCCGCAAGCTTGAGGAGGCCCTTATGGAGGATCCCGAAGCAGCCGTAGCCCTCCAGATCAACCTGGCGGCCGACGGCACGGCCAGAACGGATACGTTGGCCAGGGTTGATCTGGTAACAGACGAACTAACGACGTGGGACGGGTGCTCCAGACTCCGTCGGAAACTGGTGAATGCGATCAAGTCAAAGGCCCCGGCGCATCTGAGACGAGACCCGAGCACTGTCGAGTGCCTGCAGCTGGCTGACCTTGACACCGAGATCCGCGAGTACGCACGTGCATACACGAAGTCCCTGACCGACGCTCTGGGCGTTCCTGCGGGTGCTCAGGAGCTGAACGCCCTGGAAAGAGCCCGGGACCTGCTTCGCATCGACACAGTACTGCTCCAGCAGAGCGAGGAAGGCGCAGACCCTCAGCCCCTTGCGCTGCTGGTAGCGCCCACCCATCCACTTAGGGCCCTCTGGCTGTTGGGCTACGAACGTCTGCTGTCTTACTGGTGCGGGGGGCAGGAACGGCGCCCGGAAGAACCTCTGGACGAGACACCAGACGGAAGACGAAGCGCTCTGCTTGATCTGACGGAACTTGAGGGACTCGCACCCCACAACTTCCCTGCGTTCCTATCTTGGGAAAAAGGTTCGCTATGGCAGTTCTTCGGCAACCTGGGTCTGTACTGGGCAGTGTTGCTGCCTGTCCATTGCCCGAACCCTCAGGCGGCAATGGCGGCTGTGCGAACGGCATTCGAGTTGGGCGACGGCGATGCAGATGAGCAGGACGGGCCGCCGGCGTTCTCGCCGGAGACTATCGCGGCCAAGATCAAGGACTTCCTGGATCTGCACTCCTATGTCCGCTGCCTGCGCATGAATGTGCTGAATGCTGCCGACGGCGAGTTCGTGAAGCATATCCTCACCAGACTGCCACGGCCGACAGCGAATGGTGAGGACAAGGACGAGACAGACAGGCTGATCGATGCCGATGTGCGCTTGGTCGCGAGCGACCTCAGACAACGCCAGTTCCTCGGAATGTCCCTCGAACGTCTCTTCGCTGCCCGACAACGGGGCAACCCGACCGGGCGTCGGGAGGCTGATCTATTGGCCGGTGGTGGCACGACGCGCCATCCTCATTTCCGATGGGCGCGCGCCGTCGACAAGCTCGGAGACGCCCATATCAGTCTGCTGCTTGACGCATTCCCCGGCAACCCGTACGGCGTACCTGCGCGGGAGGGTAACGCCGTGAACGCTGAGGCCTACGGTCTCGCACTTCAGACCAGAAGCGAGTTCTCAGTGGACGGTGGACTGGGAACATGGGTCTGGTGGGTGCAACCCTGCCCCGGAGGCAACGACGACCGACATCCGGCCGAGCCTCGTCTCACCCGCGAATTGGCTGACCTACACACGAGCATACTCAAGCTCTCCTGTGCCGTGTCCGCCTGGCAGATCACCGACCGTCTCCCCGCCGTTCGCGTGCAGATAGACAAGGAGCAACAGGCCCGAATCGAAGCCACCCACCAATGCTCGGACTGGGTCCTCACATTGGACCGCTGCATCGGCGCCGAGTACTTCGACCAGCCAACCGGCGTACTCAGCGGCGAGTTCGAGCGCTACCTGATCGACTATACCCCAGAGTACGCAGGGGCCATGAACCATCGTCTGCTCGTCTCGACGGACAAAGTGATCCAGCTTCAAGAGCTCGTCGGACGAGGCGCGCGCGATCTGGGAATGGGCGACGGCCCCGAGGTGGCACGACAACTGGTACGTCTGCTCAAGTCGGTGTCGGGTCATCTCGTGCTGCAAGCCTGGAAGGAGTCCCGGCTGACGGAAATCCTCGCACTTGCCATCGTCCGGCATTGGCTGGAAACTCAAGGGGAGTTGAAGAGCGGTTTCCTTGTGCCCGTCGACAGTCATGCTCGCATGCTTTCCAGTCTGACGGACACAGACAAGCGGTGCGACCTCATACGCGTGTACAGCAGGCGAGAGGATCGGCGGGAACGTCTCGCAGTCGACCTGATCGAGGTCAAACATCGCGCACATCGCAGCCAGGCAGTTCTCAGTGGCTTGATGGATGACATGCGCGATCAGACCCGCAATACCGATGAGGCCCTCCGGAAACGTTTCTTCCCGTCCCCTCCGACGCTGGACATTACCCTGAGAAGGCGCCTGTTGGTTGACGTACTCCGTTTCTACATGAGGCGCGCCCGGAGGAACGAACTCTTGACGGATGAGAGCTTCGCCACGCTGGACAAGCTGGTAGACGGCCTCCTCGTTGGCCAGGACGACTGCCTGGCGACATCCCGCTATAGGGCGCTTGTCTACTGCCCATCTGTCGAGGACGCGTCTGAGGTGGTGGAGGAGCAATACCGCGGTGACCTGGAGGTCCGCATTCTCGGGCGCAAGGCCCTGCCCGAGAAGATGCTCGCGACGACAACCTCGGAGCGCCCGTCGAGCTCGACGCCCAGCGACCAGCCGACGGACACCGCATCGACGCAGGACACGCCTGAAGCACAGGTGCCGCCTCAGCCCGCACCAGAGGCGGTTAACCACGAGCCGAAGTCGCTAGTCGCGGTCGCGCCGCCGCACACATCCCCG
>Ga0067045_1004409_pt1 | contig 10587 bp, 10 predicted proteins | sample TerdegcTABiofilm_FD_59184 | JGI IMG/M metagenome (GOLD analysis project Ga0067045, IMG submission 59184) | Combined Assembly of (Gp0054472, Gp0054536) Wastewater bioreactor microbial communities from Singapore -Terephthalate degrading... | reverse complement strand
CTCCTTTTTTTGTTCCCCCAGCCGGATGGAAATTAAGGCGGTAGCCCCTACCCCTATTAAAACGGACAGCGCAAGTAATATTATCATTAGAGGAAAAGCCGCTGTTGTGGCTGCAATGGCCAGGGTACCGACCCCGCGTCCCACGAATGCCCGGTCTACAATGTTATACAGGGCATTGCACATCATTCCTGTAACAGCCGGCCACGGGATATTTTTTGAGAAGGGAGATGTTGACAATGTTAAACTGCAAGCAGTATACTTTCGTCACAGTGTAAATAAATTTGTTCTCGTTAGGAGTGGGTTGGCGGGTTGAGAAATAAAATTTTTAAGATCCTGGGGATCTGTATATGTTTATCTGCAGTTATAGCGATACTTTGGTTTTCCGGTTGTTCGCTGTGGCAGAACGCCGGGAATTCTTCAAAAAGGCCCCTGGTTATAAAAGTGGAGGATTTTTGTGTTTTTTTGTTTGAGTCTTCAGAGGAGATTTACCGCGCTAATGTAAAAGATCAGGCAATGTGGGCCGGCCTGCGGGAAAAAGCCGACCGGGACGTGGAATACGCCCTTCACTATAACTGGTTGTATGATACTTACAGCAGGTGGGATGACCGCCGCCGGAGCCAGCTAAAGGAAATTTTTAGTGAATACGATCTTCAATCCATGACCGAGTGCTTGATCCAGAATGGAAAGCAGGAGGCGGGGCTGGACGAGATCGTTAACTTCATCCGGGAAGACCGCTTTTTCAGGAATCGCCGGGACACACTGATAGACTTTTATTCGTGGTACGGCGCGAACTACGCGCTGCCCCATTATGAGCAGGTTAAGCCGATGTTGCAGCGGAAGGTTGATGCAATCACATCCAGGGTGGAAAAAGATTTTGACATCACCGGCTTTATAGAGAAGGAAACGGGTATCCGCCTGAAGAAAAAGCCGAGTACCGTAGAGCTGCTGCCAAACATGCGGGTAATCGGAGTTTCAGTTTTTTCCCGGAAGAAGGACACGATAACGACTATCCAGTGGAACAGGACGCCGGAAAGGATATGGACCGCCGTCTTCCACGAGTTTAGCAAACCTTATTTCCGTACTTTTACCGGAAGCTGGTCATTCAAGTATATGGCCAGGAAACTTAAAAAAGATGAAAAACTGACGGCGAGGTTTAAAGAGGATATTCCTTACACATGGGAAGGATGGGTGGAAGAGAACCTGGTTGAAGGTTTTGCCAGGTACCTAAATGTTCGCAAGGGAATAACCAGGGACGTGGGTGAGGGAGCTTTTGTGTTTGACAGGGATTACGCCCAGGCGCTGGTGACTGGTTTTGACCTTCAGAAGGCATCGTTAAAAGAGTTCACGGTGAATTTTTTAAAGAAAACCTATAATATTTAATTTGCAAGATGGAGTGAGGGTTTTGGATTTTAACCCGGTTGAATTGCGAAAGCTGATTGAATTTTGTTTGCATGAAGATATTGGTACCGGTGACCTGACCACAAACAGCATCGTTCCTGGCAATGCCACTTCTACCGGCTATATCGTGGCCAGGGAAGCCGGGGTATTGGCGGGAATGCCGGTAGCAGGGTTGGTTTTCCGCTGTCTTGACCCGGAAATCCAGTTTCTCGCGCATGCCGGCGATGGCGACCCGGTTGAGCGGGGGCGGGTGCTGGCGGAGGTGCGGGGCAGCGCGCGGGCGATTCTGACTGGTGAGAGACTGGCGTTGAACTTCCTCCAGCGCCTGTCGGGGATAGCTACCCGGACGGCCAGGCTGGTAAAACTGGTGGCTGGCGGAAAACCGTATATAATTGATACCAGGAAAACAACCCCGGGCCTGAGGGCGCTTGAAAAGTACGCGGTACGGGTGGGTGGCGGCCGTAACCACCGCTTCGGCCTGTATGATGCTGTGTTGATTAAAGATAACCACATCAAAATAGCTGGAGGGATTGCCAGGGCTGTTGAAGCGGCCAGGCGGAGCAGCCCCCACACAGCAAAAATAGAGGTGGAAGTGGAGAACCTGGCCGGGGTGAGGGAGGCACTGGATGCCGGGGTTGATATTATCATGCTGGACAACATGTCTCCTGAATTAATGCGCGAGGCCGTAGCTCTTGTTTCCGGCCGGGCCCTGGTGGAAGCCTCCGGCGGTATAACGGAGGAAAACGTCCAGGCGGTTGCTGCGACAGGGGTCGACATGATTTCGGTTGGAGCCCTGACGCATTCGGTTAAGTCTCTTGATATCAGCCTGGATTTGGAAGAAATAAAAATGAAGTAAATATGGTTAACCCTGGTTATAATAATAGTTGACGTTTTGATTGCAGGCCTTTATAATTTATAATAAGGAGCGGGTTTTCTTTGAAAGAAGCTGTTCTCCGGCTTTTAAAAGCCCACCGCCCTGGATATGTATCCGGAGAAGATATCTGCAAGAGTCTTGATGTAACCCGCACGGCCGTTTGGAAACATATACAGGCCCTGCGGGAGGACGGGTATGAAATCGAAGCGCGCCCGCGCGCTGGGTACTCGCTGGTTTTTGTTCCCGACAGGCTCTATGCTGAGGAGATTCGCGACGGCCTCAGCACTAAATTTATAGGCCGTCAGGTTTTTTACCGCAGCAGCGTTGTCTCAACAAATGACCTGGCCATAGAGCTGGCCCAAAGGGGTGTGCCTGACGGCTCTCTGGTGGTTGCCGAGGAGCAGACCGGGGGCCGGGGACGTTTGAGCCGGGAATGGCATTCCCCGAAATATAAAGGGATATGGTTTTCGCTGGTTCTTTACCCGCCTGTCAACCCATCCGAAGCGTCGCGAGTAACTATGGTTACAGCAGTGGCCCTGGCTTTGGCAGTAAGGAAGTCGACAGGGGTGCCTGCAGGCATAAAGTGGCCGAATGACCTGCTGGTGGGAGGCAAAAAACTTTGCGGAATACTTACCGAATTGGGCGCCGAGCTGGATAAGATTAACTATCTGGTAATGGGTGCGGGAATAAACGTCAACCTGGATCGTGCTGATTTCCCGCAAGAATTGCGTGATACAGCGACGTCCTTGAAGATAGAGACAGGATCTGAAATAGCAAGGGTCAGGTTGCTGCAGTCTATGCTGGTGGAGTTTGAACATTGGTACCGGATCTGGCTCGAACAAGGCTTTGCCGGGGTTCTGATGAAATGGAAGGAATTATCTGTTTCTTTAAACTGCCCTGTCCGCATTCATACCCTGAATAAAACCTGGGATGGCTGGGCCGAAGATGTCGATGAGGATGGAGCGCTGCTGCTTCGACTTCCGGGCGGGAGGCTCCAGCGGCTGCTGGCAGGAGATGTTTCGTTGCGGATGTAGGTTTGTTTTGTTTTAGTGTTAACCGCCTTGTTGTATATGGTTTACGTAATGCAGGTAATTTGGGCTGGTTCACCCGTGATGAGGATTGCATGGGTGCATTATAGCGAGTTTAAAAGCGATATTTTATGGACTTGCTGATGGTAAAAAATTTTGGTAGGAGGTATAGAATCATGTCGAAGTTTTCTGCCCGTGATATGACCATGACGGCGGTTTTTTCCGCTTTGGCGGTGGTAGCTGCTGTTTTAATACGCTACGCCGGTTCTATAGTTCCCTTCAGCCTTTTGCCCTTTGTGGTTATGCTGGCGGGGGGCCTGTTGGGCGCCCGTCTGGGAGCTTTGAGCGTTATAGTTTATATTTTGCTGGGCCTGATTGGCGTGCCTGTATTCGCCAATCCTCCTTTTGGCGGGCCGTCCTACGTACTTCAACCAACGTTCGGCTTTCTGATCGGGTTTGTCGGAAGCGCTTATGTAATCGGGGCCCTGCTAAAAAACCGGGAGCAGAGTGGTTTTGTGCGGTATTTCCTCTCCATGCTTGCCGGTGTGGTGGTTTATTATGTGGTTGGTCTGCCTTATCTTTATGCCATCCTGAACTTTTACCTGGGTAAAACTGTTTCAGCGGCACAAGTGCTGGCTATTGGTTTTACCCCTTTCATAGTGCTTGATCTTGTCAAGGCCGCCGTTGCCGCTGTGCTGGCCAGGGCGGTTTACCGGAGGCTGAATGCGTACGGTATGGATGATAACCCGGCATCGTGACAGAATTATAGCTTTTTATCAACTTCTTTTTCTTTAGTAGTCCTTTTGATTACAGAAAGGAATATTTTTTTTTGTGGAGAATTAATTTAACAGGCTTGATGTGAGGAGTTGGTTTTGAATGCTCCATCTGGTTAATGTGATGGAAATCCTGGTAAAAGAGACCATTGAAGATATCCTGAAAACTAATGAAGAGTTTTGTGCTTGTGAGCGTTGCAGGTTTGATATGGCAGCTATAGCCCTGAACAAGCTGCCTCCTGCTTATGTTGTGACGATGGAAGGCGAGGTTATGTTGCGGGCAAATTCGCTGAAACAACAGATCAGGGTGGATTTGATCCGGGCTGTGACCGAAGCAATTCAGGTTGTGAGCAAAAATCCGCATCATTAGGAAAATGTTAAGTTGATTGGCAATATTTCCAGGCAAGGTTGCGCCGTGTCAGGCTATCTGGTAGAATTATAAAGTAATTTACAAGAAAGAAAGCGGGGACAGGGATGATCCTGGTCTTTGACGTCGGGAATACAAATATTGTATTAGGTGTTTACCGGGGTAGTGAGTTGATTGCGAACTGGCGCATATCCACCAACCGTAACCGGACTGCAGATGAGTACGGGATTATGCTCAGAGAGCTGTTCAATACATCTAAAATTGAAATGGGTTCGATTAAAGCCACGGTTATTTCTACAGTAGTGCCGCCCCTGACCTTTACATTGGAGAGGACATGCCAAAAATATTTCAATCTTACGCCTCTGATAGTGGGACCCGGCATCAAAACAGGGCTCCCTGTGAATTATGAGAATCCGAGGGAAGTTGGGGCGGACCGTATCGTCAATGCTGTAGCAGGTATTGAGCTATATGGCTGCCCGCTGATCATTGTTGACTTCGGAACGGCCACTACCTTTTGCGCTATCAATGCCAGAGGTGAATATCTCGGCGGGGCTATCGCGCCGGGCATAGGTATTTCCACTGAGGCGCTTTTNGCGCGGGCGGCCAAGTTGCCCAGGGTTGAGCTGGTCAAGCCGCCTTCGGTAATTGGGAAAAACACGGTTACCAGCATGCAATCGGGTATTTTTTACGGTTTTGTCGGTCAGGTTGATGAAATTGTCAGGCGGATGAAAAAAGAGTTAGGTAAAGGCACAAAGGTTGTCGCGACCGGGGGTTTGGCCAGGCTGATTGCGCAGGAGAGCGCTGAAATTGACCGGGTGGATCCTTTCCTGACCCTGACGGGACTGCGTTTAATTTATGAGAGGAATTTGCCGAGATGAGGATAGGGCCCGTTTTATTGGACAACCCGGTGATGTCCGCCCCGATGGCGGGTATTACCGATAAGGCCTACCGTATATTAGCCAGAGAGGCGGGATGCGGCCTGGTCTGCACTGAAATGGTGAGCGACCAGGCTCTTTTATATGGTAATCCCAAGACCTGCAGGCTTCTTGACATAGCCGGCGAAACCGGCCCGGTAAGTGTGCAGATCTTTGGTTCAAACCCGGATTATATGGCCGCGGCGGCGGAAATTGCTGAAAGCCGCGGTGCTGATATTATTGACATTAATATGGGCTGCCCGACGCCAAAGATTGTAAAAAACGGAGAAGGGGCGGCCCTTATGAGATCGCCGAAGAAAGCCGCCGAGATTGTCCGGGCGGTGGTTGAGCGGGTGAAAGTGCCGGTAACGGTCAAGATGCGCAAGGGTTGGGATGAAAATTCGGTGAACGCCGTGGAGCTGGCAAAGCTGGTGACCGGTGCGGGGGCAGTGGCGTTAACCGTGCATGGCCGCACGCGATCCCAGTTTTACACCGGGAAAGCGGATTGGGAAATAATTGCGGCTGTGAAAAGAGCGGTAAGTGTCCCGGTGATCGGCAATGGCGACATCTGGCAGCCCGGAGATGCTTTACTGATGATGGAGCAGACCGGCTGTGACGGGGTAATGATCGGGCGCGCTGCCCTGGGCAACCCTTGGATATTTAGCCGGACTATACACTTTTTAAGGACTGGCGAGCTTTTACCCGGACCATCGCCGGAAGAACGGATCGGCATGGTGCTGAGGCACCTGAGCCTGCTTGTTGAGATTAAGGGTGAGGCGGTAGCAGTCCGGGAGATGCGCAAGCACGCTGCCTGGTATGCCAGGGGGCTGCGGGGTGCGGCGAAAGCGAGGGAAAAAATCAACAAGGCGGCGAGTGTAGAAGAACTGCAGAAAATATTAACCGCAGAGTTATATATACCACTTGCGCTGGATAATAAGCTTTGCTAACATTTGTATGTGTACGCTTTTGTGCACAAGATGTTTTAATTTTCGGGCATGTTTTTAGTCTTGGCCTGGAGTATGGCGCCCGGTGGCGGAGTAGGAGGTGCGGGATTGCAGAAGTTTGCCTTTATGATCCACCCCATGGATGCCGGGGATGTGGCCAGGAAATTTAAGTTTGCCAGGTATATACCGGGCGGGTTGATTGAGCGGGTGTTCGCCATGATTCCCCCGATGAAGGTGTCCACGATTACAGGGATTCGTTCTGCGTATGGAGAAGCGGAGGGGTGGTTCATTGCCTGTCCGGTTACGGCCAGATTGATGATGAGTTTGCCGCCGGCGTATGTTTTAAATAAGATTATCCAGGGTGGTCGCCTGGCTGAGAAACTTGGTGCTAAAATACTCGGCCTGGGCGCTTTTACCAAGGTTGTAGGCGATGCCGGTATTACAGTCGCTAATAACTTAAAAATCCCTGTTACCACCGGGAACAGTTATACGGTTGCGACGGCCGTTGAGGCGGCCAGGGAGGCAGCGCGGGCAATGGGGCACGACTTGAAGAAAGCAACGGTGGTGATCCTCGGCGCCACCGGTTCTATCGGCCGGGTTTGTGCTTTGCTGCTTGCAAGGGAGGTACGCAGTATGACGCTGGTGGCCCGCAATGAGCACAAGCTGGAGGACCTGGCTGCAAAAATTTTGTTTGACACTGGCCTGGCGGTAAAGATCACGTCCGACAGCAAGAAAGCGCTTCGCTCGGGTGATGTAATAATAACCGTGACCAGTGCCCTGGATACAATCGTTGAACCTGAGGACCTCCAGGCCGGTGCGGTTGTTTGTGACGTTTCCCGGCCGCGCGATGTGTCACAACGGGTAGCTGAAAAGCGCAACGATGTGCTGGTAATCGAGGGGGGAGTAGTGGAAGTCCCCGGTGACGTTGAATTCAACTTAAATTTCGGGTTTCCGCCAGGGACAGCATATGCCTGTATGGCTGAGACAATGGTGCTGGCGCTGGAAAACCGTTATGAAAGCTTTACTCTTGGCCGTGAGCTGTCCACCGAAAAAGTTGAAGAAATTGCTGCCCTGGCCAAAAAACATGGCTTTAAACTAAGCGGCTTTCGCAGTTTTGGCAGAGCAATTTCGCCGCAGGAGATTGAAATGATCAGGATTCGTGCCGGAGGTGGCGCTGCTCTCCCGGCAGCGGTAAAATAAGTTAACGGAATTTCTGAGCAGGATCAGGATAGTCTTGACAAAACAGAGGCATCTTTTTATAATGTCACTAAAGTTTTGACGGTAGTGAATAAACCCGGAGAATTACCGAGCACTGCAAATTAATTGTTTTTTGCAGTGCTTTAAATGTAGTAGGGGGCTTTTTCTTTTAATCATACTTTTAATCATATTTGATCTGAATGAATATAAAGAGGCCTGAAACATATATTGATTTTAAGATTATCCCAGAGATAAGGAGACTTCGTAATGAAAGAAAAGGAAGTAATCTTGACGATTGATGGGCTCAAGAAACTTGAGGATGAGCTTGAGTACCTCAAATCGGTGAAGCGGAGAGAAGTAGCCGAGCGAATCAGGCAGGCTATTTCATTTGGTGATATCAGCGAAAATTCCGAATACGAAGATGCAAAAAATGAGCAGGCCTTTATTGAGGGCCGCATTTTAACTTTGGAAAAAATGCTTCGCAACGCCAAAATTATTGATGATGAAAACCTCGGCACAGAGATTGTCTCAATTGGTTCTGTGGTTTTGTTAAAAGACCTGGAAATGGGCGATGAGTTTAAGTATACTATAGTGGGTTCCGCCGAGGCCGACCCGGGTGCAAATAAAATATCTAACGAATCGCCGGTAGGCAAAGCCATTCTTGGACAGCCTAAGGGCAGTGTGGTGGAGGTCCAGGTACCCGCGGGATGCCTCAAATATCAAATCGTAGACATTCTGAGGTAAGGAAGTTGCGGAGGTTGGTTAAATGTCTGAACAAAAAAAGAAGAGTCCGGGAGCCCCGGTGGGTAGTGCCGGGGTTAAGACTGAAGAAGAACTGAATGAATTAATGCGGGTGCGCAGGGAAAAGCTGAACGAACTGCGCAATAAGGGTATTGAACCGTATGACGGCCGGTATGAACGCACTCATACGGCCAGCGACGTTTTAGCTAATTTTGAGGAACTCGAAAATAAAACTGTTATTATAGCGGGCAGGATTATGTCCAGGCGGGGTATGGGGAAGGCGACATTTGCGCATATCCAGGACGGCACCGGCCAGATTCAAATTTACATCCGGTTAAACGATGTGGGACCAGAGGCATATGAACTTTTCAGCAGGCTGGATATTGGCGATATTATCGGTGTCGAGGGCAATGTTTTTAAAACCCGCATGGGTGAAATAACAGTGTCGGCAGTAAAGTTTAAATTGCTGTCTAAATCGCTGCGTCCCCTCCCTGAAAAGTGGCATGGACTGAAAGATGTGGAGCTGCGTTACCGGCAGCGTTATATAGATCTTGTTGTTAACCCGGGGGTTAAGCAGGTTTTCGAGGCAAGGAGCAAGATTGTCCGTGCTATTCGTAGTTTTCTTGACAGCCGCGGGTTCCTTGAAGTAGAAACCCCGATGATGCATGTTGTCGCTGGCGGCGCTAATGCCAGGCCGTTTATCACTTACCACAATACCCTGGACATGAACCTGTTTTTAAGAATAGCCCCGGAGCTTTACCTGAAGAGGCTGATTGTCGGCGGTTTTGAGAAGGTGTATGAAATTAACCGCAATTTTCGCAACGAGGGGATTTCCACGAAGCATAACCCTGAGTTTACTATGCTGGAGCTGTATCAGGCTTATGCTGACTACTGCGATATGATGGATTTAACCGAGCAACTGATTTCTACGGTTGCTCTCGAGGTGTTTGGATCCGCCCGTGTAGAATATCAGGGTACTGAGATCGACCTGTCGCCGAAGTGGACAAGACTTCCCATGCTTGAGGCGGTCAAGATGTACTCCGGAATTGATTTCAGTGTGATAAAAACCGCTGAAGCTGCTAAAAACGCGGTAGAGCAGGCGAATATAAACCTGGAAATCGAGCCCTCGGACACATGGGGCTCTATCTTGAACAAGGTGTTCGAGGAAACGGTTGAACCAAGGCTGGTTCAGCCTACCTTCATTATGGATTACCCGGTGGAAATATCGCCTCTGGCCAAACGCAAGACTGAAGACCCTGATTTGACATACCGTTTTGAATTGTTTATTTACGGGCGCGAGATGGCTAACGCTTTTTCTGAGCTGAACGACCCCATTGACCAAAAGAGCCGTTTTTTAAAACAGGTCGAAAGAAGGGCCGCTGGTGATGAAGAGGCGCACATGATGGATGAAGATTATATCAATGCCCTGGAATACGGGATGCCCCCGGCCGGCGGGCTGGGTATCGGGATTGACCGGCTGGTGATGCTGTTGACAGACTCGCCCTCAATCCGTGATGTCATTTTATTCCCGTTAATGAAGCCGCGCAGCTAACCTGTAAAAAGTCTTGACAGGGACCTGTTGAGGGATATACGATAACATTTCCCGGTTGTAACAGATGCTTCAATCGGGGAAAAGTAACAAAGAAAAATGATAAATAGTTGTTGACATTGGTATTACCTTATGATAATATTAGTATCCGGAGTCGTTAATGAATAGTATAAATCTGGTGAGCAAAAAGTACTTGACAAGAGCTAATAAGAACGATAAAATAACTAACGTGTCGCGGTAAAACCCGCAAAGACAGCGGTCTTTGAAAACTAAACAGTGGATGGATGTAAATAAGAAAAGACTCTCGTCGAAGCGAAAGCTAGTAAGCGAGTAGTAATTCCGAGAAAAGCGAAGAGAGCTAAGAATCAAACTTTTAATAAAGTATTTATTGGAGAGTTTGATCCTGGCTCAGGACGAACGCTGGCGGCGTGCTTAACACATGCAAGTCGAACGGACCAGCACTCAACTTAGTGCTCATAGGGAAGGAGCTTTCATATATGGGGAAGCGTTAGAACTTATGGGCAGCAAGTTGAGTGCTGGTTAGTGGCGAACGGGTGAGTAACGCGTGGATAACCTGCCTGTCAGACCGGGACAACACCGGGAAACTGGTGCTAATACCGGATACGCTCATAGGTACGCATGTACAGATGAGGGAAGGGGGGACCCGCTGACAGATGGGTCCGCGTCCCATTAGCTAGTTGGCGGTGTAATAGACCACCAAGGCGACGATGGGTAGCCGGCCTGAGAGGGTGGACGGCCACACTGGAACTGAGACACGGTCCAGACTCCTACGGGAGGCAGC
>Ga0067045_1004696_pt1 | contig 10590 bp, 8 predicted proteins | sample TerdegcTABiofilm_FD_59184 | JGI IMG/M metagenome (GOLD analysis project Ga0067045, IMG submission 59184) | Combined Assembly of (Gp0054472, Gp0054536) Wastewater bioreactor microbial communities from Singapore -Terephthalate degrading... | reverse complement strand
GGTGGGGCTGTCGGGGTACCTGCCGATCGCCGAGACCACTGCCGCCGAGCGCGGCGATGCCAACCGCGATGTGCCGATCTTCCTCGCGCACGGCGAAGACGACCCCATGGTCACCATCGACCGCGCCATCGCTTCACGAGACGAGCTGCAGCGCCTGGGCTACGGCGTGGAATGGCACACCTACCCGATGGAGCACACCGTGAGCACGCAGGAGGTGGACGACCTCAATGCGTGGTTGTTGAAGGTGCTGGCCGCCCCATGAGCGCGCCTGCCAGGCGCGCGATGTCGCGCCCGTAGAGGATGAGTGCCAGCGCCAGGCCGATCACCGGCATGGCGACGAACACCCAGCCGGTGAGGCGCTCGCCACCCAGCCACACGCCCACGCACAGCGCCACCACCGGGTTCACGAACGAGTAGCTGCCCGCAAGCGCCGCCGAGGTGTTCTTCAGCAGCCACAGGTAGGCATTGAGCGTGACCATGGTGCCCATGACCACCAGGTACAGCCAGGCCAGCACCGAGGCCAGCGACACCTGCTGCCACACCACCGTGCGCGCACTCGGTTCCCACAGCCAGGCCACCAGCAGCCCGAGCAACCCGCCCAGCAACCACTGCGCGGCCGACGCCATGGCGGGCGGCGGCAGGGTCAGGCGGCGCGAGGCATAGGAGCCCAGGCTCCAGGCCAATGGCGCGCCGAAGGCACACAGCGAGCCCACCAGTGTGGTCGAAAAATCGCCCTCCAGCGCCAGCAGCAGCGCGCCGCTGGCGCCCAGCGCCAGGCCGATCCAGCTGGTGAGCGGCACGCGCTCACCGCCCCAGCGCGTCCACAGCGCGAGCCACATCGGCATGGTGGTCACCACGGTGGCCATCAGGCCCGAGCCAATGCCGGCCTTCTGCGCCAGCACCACCAGCGCCATCGCTGCGAAGGCCATGAGGCCGCCGATGAGCGCGCTGGCGCGCCACTGCGCCGCGGTCGGCCAGGCCTGTCCTTGCCAGCGGGCGATGGCGAGCATCAACACGCCCGCCAGCACGAAGCGCGCGCCGTTCATGAGCACCGGTGGCAGGGATTGCATGGCCACGTCGAGCGCGAAATAGGTGGTGCCCCAGACCAGGTAGACGATCAGCAAGGCCCCGCCCAGGCGCAGGGTCTGGCGGTCCAGGCGATTCAGGTTGAAAATGGCAGGCATCTTGAGATCTATGTCGGAAATTATTCGGCAAATCGCTCGATATCTGTATTTTGATCACAATACGGGCCGTATGCAAGCAAATATCAATATCGACGACACGGACGCCAGAATTCTTACGGTCCTGAGTGCGGACAGCCGGCGTTCTTACGCCGAGGTGGCCGCCGAGGTCGGCCTGTCCACGGCTGCCGTGCACGAGCGCGTGAAGAAGATGGCCGAGCGCGGTGTGATCGAGCGCTTTGCGTTGCGCGTGGACCCCGACCGAGTGGGCCTGCGGTTCACCGCCTTCGTGGCGATCCGCAACGACGGTGGCGCGCACTGCCGCGACGTGGCGCCCCGCCTGCGCGAGCTGCCCGAGGTGCTGGAGCTGCACAGCGTGGCCGGTGAACACGACTTCCTGGCCAAGATCCGCACCACCCATGCGCGCGCGCTGGAAGAGGTGCTCTACAAGATCAAGGCCATTCCCGGCGTGGCACGCACCACCAGCACGGTGGTGCTCAACACCGAGTTCGAGGACCGCCCCCTGCAGCTCCCCGACGACCGGGAGCCCTGAGCCCCGCTCAGGGCGTGTCGCGCAGCCAGTAGCCGGGCTGTGCGTAGACCTTCTTCAGGTGGTCGATGAAAAAGCGCACCTTGGCCGGCAGGTGCCGCTGCTGCGGGTAGACGGCCAGGATGTCGTAGGCGGGCAGGGCGAACTCGTCCAGCACCGTCACCAGTTCGCCGCGTTGCAGCTGCGCCTGGATCTCCCAGGTGGAGCGCCAGCCCAGGCCCATGCCCTCGCTCACCCAGCGGTGCAGCAACTCGCCGTCGTTGCAATCCAGGTTGCCTTCCACGCGCACCGTCACCGTGCGCTCACCTTGCTGGAAGTACCAGCCGCGCTGCTGCCCGCCCTGCAGGTTGAAGGCCAGGCAGTTGTGCTTCTTCAGATCGTCCAGCGTGCGCGGCTTGCCGTGTTTGCGGAAGTAGGCCGGCGTGCCGCACACCACGCGCTGGTTGGTGGCCAGGTGCACGGCGACGAAGTTGGGGTCGATCGCGCCCCCGATGCGCAGGCCCAGGTCGTAGCCTTCGCGCACGATGTCCACCACCCGGTCGGTGAGGTTGAACGAGAGCTTGACCTCGGGGTTGGCCTTGAGGAAGGCGCTGGCGTGCGGCGCCACGTGCAGTCGCCCGAAGGCCGCTGGCGCCGACACCACCAGGTGGCCGCTGGCGCGGTGCTTCTGCGCCGACACCGTGGCCTCGGCCTGCGACCACTGCGCCAGCAGCACGCGGCACTCGTCGAGAAAACCCGCGCCCTGCTCGGTGAGTGCCAGGCGCCGGGTGGAGCGGTGGATGAGCTGCGTGCCCAGGCGGCGTTCCAGCGCGTCGATGCGTCGGCCCATCATCACCGGCGTGATGCCCGCGTGCAGCGCGGCCGAGGCCAGGCTGCCGTGCTCCATCGCCAGCACGAAAGCCTCGATTTCCTTGAAGCGGTCCATGGCGGCATGTTAACGCCGCCCCGTACCGATTGCATATCTGGAGTATCGAATCGGCGTACCGCCGCTGCCATTCTCAAGAGGGCGGGTCTTCCCTAGCATCGAACCCAGTCCATCAACCCAGGTAAGGAATCGCATCATGGCCCGAATGACCGCAGCGCAAGCCGCCATCTGTGTGCTGGAGAAGGAAGGCGTCTCGCAGGCCTTCGGCGTGCCCGGCGCCGCCATCAACCCGTTCTATGCCGCCATGCGCCAGCGCGGCAGCATCAGCCACATCCTGGCGCGGCATGTGGAAGCCGCTTCGCACATGGCCGAGGGATACACCCGCGCTCGCGCCGGCAACATCGGCCTGTGCATCGGCACCAGCGGGCCGGCCGGCACCGACATGATCACCGGCCTCTACTCCGCGCAGGCCGACAGCATTCCCATCCTCTGCGTCACGGGCCAGGCCCCGCGCGCGCGCCTGTACAAGGAAGACTTCCAGGCGGTGGACATCGAGAGCATCGCCAAGCCGGTCACCAAGTGGGCCGTGACGGTGCGCGAACCCGCGTTGGTCCCGCGTGTGTTCCAGCAGGCCTTTCACCTCATGCGCTCGGGCCGCCCGGGGCCGGTGCTGATCGACCTGCCGTTCGACGTGCAGATGGCCGAGATCGAGTTCGACCCCGACACCTACGAGCCGTTGCCGGTCTACAAGCCAGCCGCGAGTCGCAAGCAGATCGAGCGCGCGCTGGACATGCTGGCCGCGTCCACCAAGCCGCTGATCGTGGCCGGTGGCGGCATCATCAACGCCGACGCGGCCGACCTGCTGGTGGAGTTCGCCGAGCTCACCGGCGTGCCGGTGATTCCCACCCTCATGGGCTGGGGCACGATCCCCGATGACCACCCGCTCATGGCCGGCATGGTGGGCCTGCAGACCAGCCACCGCTACGGCAACGCCACGATGCTCGCGAGCGACTTCGTGCTCGGCATCGGCAACCGCTGGGCGAACCGCCACACCGGCTCGGTCGAGACCTACACCAAGGGCCGCAAGTTCGTGCACGTGGACATCGAGCCCACGCAGATCGGCCGCGTGTTCGATCCCGACTTCGGCATCGTGTCCGACGCGAAAGCGGCCCTCGAACTCTTTGTTCAGGTGGCGCGCGAGCGCAAGGCCGCCGGCCACTGGCCGAGTTACGCCAACTGGGCCGGCCGCTGCGCCGAGCGCAAGCGCCTCATGCTGCGCCAGACGCACTTCGAGCAGATTCCGATGAAGCCGCACCGCGTCTACGAAGAGATGAACCAGGTGTTCGGCCGCGACACGGTTTACGTGAGCACCATCGGCCTGTCGCAGATCGCGGGCGCGCAGTTCCTGCACGTTTATGGCCCGCGCCAGTGGATCAACTGCGGCCAGGCCGGCCCCCTGGGCTGGACCATGCCGGCCGCGCTCGGCGTGGTGGCGTCCGATCCGACGAAGAACGTGGTGGCGCTCTCGGGCGACTACGACTTCCAGTTCCTGATCGAAGAACTCGCGGTGGGCGCGCAATTCCGCCTGCCTTATGTGCACGTGCTGGTGAACAACTCCTACCTCGGCCTCATCCGCCAGAGTCAGCGCGGTTTCGATATGGACTACTGCGTGCAACTCGCTTTCGATAACCAGAACCTGGACGAGGGGGCGGGCGAGTTGCGCGGCTATGGGGTGGACCATATCGCCGTGGTCGAAGGCCTGGGCTGCAAGGCCCTGCGCGTGACCGACCCCGAGAAGCTGCAGAGCGCCCTGCGCGAGGCGCAGCAACTCGCCGCGCGGCATCGCGTGCCGGTGGTGGTGGAATGCATCCTGGAACGCGTCACCAACATCGCCATGGGCACCGAGATCGACAAGATCAACGAATTCGAGGCCATCGATTGCCGCGCCCCGCAGGGCCTGGAGACGGTGGGCCTGCTGGACTGAACCCGAGAACAGAGACAAGGACACCCTCACATGCCGACCTTTGCCGCCAACCTCTCCATGCTCTGGAACGAGCTGCCCTTCCTTGACCGCTTCGCCGCCGCCGCGCGCGCGGGCTTCAAGTCGGTGGAGTTCCTGTTCCCTTACGATTTCCAGCCCGACGAGATCAAGCAGCGCCTGAGCGACAACCAGCTGCAACTGGTGCTGCACAACATGCCGGCGGGCGATTGGGCCGCCGGTGAACGCGGCAAGGCCTGCTGGCCCGGCCACGAGGAGGAGTTCCGCGCCAACGTGGCGCGCGCCCTGCAGTACGCCACCGCGCTGGGCGCGCCGAACCTGCACTGCATGGCCGGCATTCCGCCCAAGGGAACGGGTACCGCGCAGGCGCAGGCCACGCTGGTGAGCAACCTGCGCTTCGCCGCCGAGGCCGCGAAACAACGCGGTGTGCGCCTGCTGCTCGAACCCATCAACCATTTCGACATGCCCGGCTTCTTCGTGAACCGCCCGCGCCAGGCCATCGCGCTCATGGACGAAGTGGGCTCGGACAACCTCTTTCTGCAGTACGACATCTACCACGCGCAGCGCATGGAGGGCGAGCTGACCAACACCATCAAGGACCTGCTGCCGCGCATTGCCCACATGCAGCTGGCCGACACGCCCGGCCGCCACGAGCCGGGCACGGGTGAGATCCACTACCGCTACCTGTTCGACGCCATTGACGACCTGGGCTACACCGGCCAGATAGGGTGTGAATACAAACCCCGTGACCCCGGACCCGGCGGCACGGACCGAGGCCTCTCGTGGGTGGCTGCGCACGGCCAGACGCTGGAACTGCAAGGAGAGCCGGCATGACCAAGGACGGACTCAAGGTCGGCTTCGTCGGCCTGGGCATCATGGGCGCGCCCATGGCGCTCAACTTGCTCAAGGCCGGCCACGCGCTGTTCGTGGCCAGCCGGGGCAAGATCCCGGCGGCTTTCGCGGAAGCGGGCGCCACGGTCTGCACCAACGCCACCGAGGTCGCGCGGCGCGCCGACATCGTCATCACCATGGTGCCCGACACGCCCCACGTGGAAGACGTGCTGTTCGGCGAGACCGGCCTGGCCCACGGCCTGAGCCCGGGCAAGCTGGTGATCGACATGAGTTCCATCAGCCCCATGGCCACCAAGGGCTTTGCGAAGAAGATCAACGCGCTGGGTTGCCAATACCTGGACGCGCCGGTCAGCGGTGGCGAGGTGGGCGCCAAGGCCGCGAGCCTGACCATCATGGTCGGTGGGCCGCAGGCCGCGTTCGACCGCGCCCAACCCCTGTTCGCGGCCATGGGCAAGAACATCACCCTGGTCGGTGCCAACGGCGACGGCCAGACCACCAAGGTGGCCAATCAGATCATCGTGGCGCTCAACATCGAGGCCGTGGCCGAAGCCCTGCTGTTCGCCAGCAAGGCGGGGGCCGACCCGGCCAAGGTGCGCGAAGCGCTCATGGGGGGCTTCGCCGCCAGCCGCATCCTGGAGGTGCACGGCGAGCGCATGGTCAAGCGCACCTTCAACCCGGGCTTTCGCATCGAGCTGCACCAGAAGGACCTGAACCTCGCGCTGCAGGGCGCGAAGGAACTCGGCCTGAGCCTGCCGCACACCGGGAGCGCGGCCCAGCTCATGCAGAGCTGCGCCGCCCACGGCATGGCCGGGCTCGACCACTCGGCCCTGTGCCGCAGCCTGGAAATCATGGCGGGGCATGAAATCGCCCCCGCGCCGGGCTGACGCCCGGCGTGTTACCGGTCTGTAACTTCTGGCGCGCGGGACTCGCTAGACTTCTGCCCCATGCCCCAGCCGACCGCCTCCCCCAGCCTGAACGACCCCCGCGCCCTGCTGCGCCACCTGTACGACGTGGCGGTGCAGCGCGCGCTGCCCCTGCACAACACGGCCGCGAGCCTGCCCAAGCCACCCAAGGGCCGCACCCTGGTGCTGGGCGCGGGCAAGGCCGGTGGCGCCATGGCGCAGGCGGTGGAAGCCCTCTGGCCGGCCGATGCGCCGCTTTCGGGCCTGGTCGTCACGCGCTACCACCACACGCCGCCCCGGCCTGAAGGCCTGCCGCAGCGCATCGAGGTGGTGGAGGCTTCGCATCCGGTGCCCGATGCGGCCGGGCTCGACGCCGCACAGCGCATCCTCAAGCTCGCCGACGGCCTGACCGCCGACGACCTGGTGCTGTGCCTGATCTCCGGCGGCGGCTCGGCCTTGCTCACGCTGCCCTGCGAAGGTCTCACGCTCGAAGACAAGCAGCGCATCAACCGCCAACTGCTGGAGAGCGGCGCGCACATCGGCGAAATGAACACCGTGCGCAAGCACCTCTCGGCCATCAAGGGCGGGCGCCTCGCGGCGGCCTGTGCGCCCGCGCGCCTGGTCACGCTCACCATCAGCGACGTGCCGGGCGACGACGTCAGCGTGATCGCCAGCGGCCCCACCGTGGCCGACGCTTCCACCTGCGCCGAAGCGCTGGACATCCTGCGCCGCTACGGCATCGAGGTGCCGCCCGCCGTGCGCGCGCAGCTGGAGAGCGGCAAGCTCGAAACGCCCAAGCCGGGCGATGCCCGCCTGCAGGGCCACGCGGTGGAACTCATCGCCACCCCGCAGCAGAGCCTGGAAGCCGCTGCCGAGGCGGCGCGGGCCCTGGGCCTGAACGCGGTGATCCTCAGCGATGAGATCGAAGGCGAGTCGCGCGAGGTCGGCAAGGTACACGGCGCGATGGCGCGTTCCACGGCGCTGGGCCGCAGCAGCTTCCAGAAGCCTTGCGTCATCCTGAGCGGCGGCGAAACCACCGTGACGGTGCGCCCACGCGCCGAAGGCCAGGCCAGGGGCCGGGGTGGGCGGGCCGGCGAGTTCTGCCTGGGCCTGGCGCAGGCCCTGGGCGGACAGTCCGGCGTGTGGGCCTTGGCGGCCGATACCGACGGCATCGACGGCGTAGAGGACAATGCGGGTGCGCTGGTGACGCCCGACACGCTGGCCCGGGCCGGCGAAAAGGGCTTGAAGCTCACCGACCACCTGGCCCGCAACGACGCCTACGGCTTCTTCGAGCCGATCGGCGACCTGGTGATCACCGGGCCCACGCACACCAACGTGAACGACTTCCGGGCCGTGCTGGTGGTGTGACACCGGCGCGTTCCGCCCGGCGGTGAACCACCGCCGGCGGAGCCTCCACAACCCGCTTGATGTCGATTGCGCCCGCAGGGGCGCCAAGGAAAGTCTTTTGCGCAGCCATTTCAACCGTTCCGCCCTGGTGCGCCAGCTCGCCGGGTGGCTGCCCGCGCCCACAGAAGCGCCCCGGCAGGACATGGCCGAGCGCCTGGGCGGGTGGTTGAACGTGGCCGATGCCATCACCCTGCATTCGGCCCACCAGTCGCTGCCCTCGGTGACGACCCGGCGTGCCGCCGTCAAGAAGGACGCTGGCGACGCGCAGGCCGACCTGCAGCGCCTGCGCGCCACACTCAGCCAGGCCATCACCACGCCGCCCCAACCCCAGGTGGACGCCACCGACGCCGAATTCGCCCCCCACCATCAGCGCTGCCTGGACCAGCAGCGCCGAATGGAGATGGGCATTGACGCCCTGCGCGACCACTTGCGCCAGACCCTGGCCGCCACCTCGCCACGGCTCGCGCAGCTCGCCGCGCTGGACGCCATGCTCGACCAGATGCTGGGGGGGCGCGAGCAAAAGCTGCTCGCGGGCCTGCCGGCTTTTCTCAAGGCGCGGTTCGAGCACCTGCGCCAGGCCCACCCCGACGCGTGGCCGCCCCTCTTCGAGCAGGACTTCCAGCAGGCCTTGCTGGCCGAGCTCGACCTGCGGCTGCAACCGGTGCTGGGCATGATGGAAGCGCTCGCCCAGGCGCCCGCGAAGCATTGAATTGAATCCATGAACAGCACATCCCTGAACCGTTTGTTTTTCACCGTCGCCTTCGTCCTGGGCCTGCTGGCCGTCGCCTGGGTGGGCGCGGGTTTTGTCGGCTCCAGCGGCTTTGCCCTGGCCATGACCCTGCTCATCGGTGGTGTCTACCTCGTGGGCGCGCAGGAGATCCGGCGCTACCGCCAAACCACCGCGTCGCTGGCCGACGCCCTGGCCAACGTGCCGCAGCCGCTGGCCACCCTGGGCGACTGGTTGGTGCGCGTGCCACCGGCGCTGCAGAACGCCGTGCGCCAGCGCATCGAGGGCGAGCGCGGCGCGTTGCCCGGCCTGGCGCTCACGCCCTACCTCATCGGCTTGCTGGTGATGCTGGGCATGCTCGGCACCTTCCTGGGCATGGTCGTCACCTTCAAGGGCGTGGTGTTCACCCTCGAAGGCTCGGCCGACCTGCAGGCCATCCGCTCGGCGCTGGCCGCGCCCATCAAGGGCCTGGGCCTGGCCTTCGGCACCTCGGTGGTGGGCGTGGCCACTTCGGCCATGCTGGGCCTCATGTCGGCCATCGCCCGGCGCGAGCGCGCGGACGTGGCACGCCAGCTCGAAGCCCACACCGCCACCGTGTTCCGCCCGTTCTCGCTGGCACACCANCGGCAGGCCACCTTCGATGCCCTTCAGCAGCAGGCTGGCGCGCTGCCTGCCGTGGTGAACCAGCTGCAGGCGCTCATGGAACAGATCGAGCGCCGCAGCCAGCAGCTGGATGAGCAGTTGCTGACCCGGCAGACGCAGTTTCACCAGGAGGCGAACGAGGCCTATAAGGGCCTGGCGAACTCGGTCGAACGGTCGCTCAAGGACAGCGTGAGCGCCAGCGCCCATGCCGCCAGCGAAAGCCTGCGGCCCGTGGTCGAGAGCGCCAAGAGCACCATCGCGCTGATGGAGCAGGTCGAACGCCGTGGCCAGCAGCTCGACGAACAGTTGCTGGCCCGGCAGACGCAGTTCCACCAGGAGGCGAACGAGGTCTACAAGGGCCTGGCGAACTCGGTTGAACAGTCGCTCAAGGACAGTGTGAGCGCCAGCGCCCATGCCGCCAGCGAAAGCCTGCGGCCCGTGGTCGAGAGCGCCAAGAGCAGCATCGCGCTCATGGAGCAGATCGAACGCCGTGGCCAGCAGCTCGACGAACAACTTTTGGCGCGGCAGACGCAATTCCACCAGGAGGCGAGCGAGGCTTACAAGGGCCTGGCCAGTTCGGTCGAACAGTCGCTCAAGGACAGCCTCAGCGCGAGCGCCCGGGCGGCCGGCGAAAGCCTGCAGCCGGTGGTGGAAAGGGCCATGAGCGCCCTTGCACAAGAGTCCACCCGTTTGCATGAGCGCGTGAGCGCGGCGGTGCAAGCACAGATGTCAGGCTTGTCCGATCGTTTTGGCGCCACCGCAAACACCGTGACCGAGGGCTGGACCAGCGCTTTGCAGCAGCACGCGCTCACCAGCGAGCAGCAGGCGCAGGGCCTGGATCGCGCGCTCACCGCCTTCACCACCAGCTTCGAACAACGCTGCGCCGCCCTGATCACCGGGGTGCAGGAGACGGTGAGCCGCTCGCACGCCGAGCAGACCAGCGCCGACCAGCAGCAGCACGCCGCCTGGACGCAGGCCCTGCAAACCATGGCCGCCACGCTGCAAGGCGAATGGCGGCAACTGGGCGCGCAGACCCTGGCCCAGCAACAGGCCGTGGCACAAACGCTGGAGCAGACGGCGACCCTCTGGCGCGACGAACTCGCCACGCTGCGCAGCGAAGAAGCCGCGCGCGACCAGGCCGGTGCACAGCGCCTGGGTGAGCTGCAGTCCTCGCTGAACGATCAGGTGGCCACCCACCTGGCGACGCTGGGCACCGCGCTGGAAGCGCCCATGGCGCGCCTTCTGGACACCGCCGCTGAAGCGCCGAAGGCCGCAGCCGAGGTGATCGCCCAGTTGCGCCAGGAGATGAGCCAGCTCACCGAGCGCGACAACACGGCGCTGCAGGAGCGCGCCGCGCTGATGCAGAGCATCGATGCCTTGCTGCGGTCCGTTCAGCAGGCCACGGGCGAACAACATGCCGCCATCGAGTCGCTGGTGAGTTCGGCCGGCGCCGTGCTCGACCAGG
>Ga0067045_1032243_pt1 | contig 10592 bp, 12 predicted proteins | sample TerdegcTABiofilm_FD_59184 | JGI IMG/M metagenome (GOLD analysis project Ga0067045, IMG submission 59184) | Combined Assembly of (Gp0054472, Gp0054536) Wastewater bioreactor microbial communities from Singapore -Terephthalate degrading... | reverse complement strand
CCAGCAGCCCGATGCCCGCGATCGCCAGCAATGGCGCGGCAATGCCGCCGAGGGCGATGCTGCCTGCCCCGACTGCGGCGGAGACCGCAGACCACGCCGTCATCAGGTGCCCGAGGGCGCCGACGATCAGGCCGAGCGGCACCAGCACGGCGCCCAGCGCCGCCAACAGCAGACCCAGGCCAAGCGACAGTTTCACGATCCCACCGGCCAGGGCAGGATTGGCCCGCACCCATGTCACCAGTTTTTCCGACATCGCACCCAGCCAGGCGGTGATGGCCTTCAGCTGTGGCGCGGCGGCCTCCCCGAAGGCGGCCAGCGCATTCTTGAACGTCCCGGTGGCGGCGTCCCACAGCGCGGAGAGCGTGCCGAGGCTGGCGCCGACGCGGGTTTGCAGGTCGGCCTGGGCCTGCATCTTCTGGGCGATCTCCTGATACCCCGCCAGGCCCTTGCTCATCATGCCGTTGAGTACGGTCAGGGTTTCGCTGTCATCCCCGAAGATCCGGGCGATCACGGCCCCGCGGTCCTGCGTGCTCAGCCGGCCGAGTTTGTCCAGCTGCGCGAACATCTGCTCCAGACCGCCGAATTCCCCCCGCCCATCGGTGAAATCCAGCTGGAACCCGGCCCCCATGTGGCGCAGCAGCTGGTTGGCCTTGCCCATGTTGCCGGCGTCCATCACCCGTGCGAATACCTTGCGCAGGGCATTGCCGGATGCCTCCCCTTGCATGCCCATCTGGTCGAACATGACCAGCAGCGGGGCGAATGTGCGCGTAGCCGCGAGTCCCTTCACGCGCAGCACGTCCATCGCCGGCGAAAGCCGGGTGAAGCCCTGCAGCATGTTGTCCGCGTCAACGCCGAGGTAAAACGCCCGCTGGATGGTGTCGGCCAGCTGCAGCATGTCCGCCTCGCTGGTGCGGGTGGCGTCCTGCAGTTTGGCTGCGAACTCGGCCGCCTCGACGTACGGCATCTGCAGCTGTGCCCCCAGGTAGGCTGCGGCCTTTCCGAGCCCGCCAAGGATCACCTGGTCGCTCATGCCCTGGCGCTTGAGCATGGTGAGCATCTGCAGCAGGTCCTGGGTGGTGCCGGGAAGCTGGTTGCCGAGATCCTGTGCCAGCGCCAGCATCTGCCGGTAGCTGCCGGATACCTCACCGTTGGCGCGCAGCATCGCGGCGCGCAGTTGCACTGCCGCTGTCTCCTGTTCCGCAAAGGCGGCCACCATGCTCTTGCCGGGCGCGGCGAACTGCTCCTTCAACGCCCATGCGCCGGCTCCATGGCCGACCATGACCATGCCGGTGCGCTTGAGTTGCCCGGCCCGTTTCTGCGCGGCCGCCACGGCTTCGAGGTGGGCTTTCTGCTGCTGCAACTGCTGGTTGGTCGCCGCCAGCTCGCGGTGCAGGCGCTGCTCCTCGATCGCCAGCCGGTGGGTGGACAGACCGACGCTCGCCAGTCCCGCCTGCGAGCGTTCCAAGGCCGTGCGATGGCTGGCTTCTTCCCGTGCGAGCTTGCCCACGGCCTCTGCCTGCTTGCGCAGCTGCGCAGTCATCTTGGCCGTGGGGGTCTCGACGGCCTGGTAGGCCGCCTGCAGCGCTTGCAACTTCCGGCGCTGCATGGCCAGGTTGGCCGAGGTGTCGGCCAGGCGTGCTTCCAGCGCGCGGTGCCGGGCGATCTGTTGCTGTTGGGATTCCAGCCCGCGCAGACGGTCCTGCAGGGCGGCCATGGCCTTGCCTGCCCTGCGGCTGCCAGCGGCGATGTCGCGGAGTTTGGCGCCGGCGCGGTTGACCAGGTCCAGTACGACCTGCAGTCGCAAGCTGTCAGCCATGGCCGGCCCCTGCCGGGCCCGCCGGCGTCAGAACGGGAACAGCTGCATGAGGCTGCCGATGGCGATCCAGATCGCGAGCACCAGCCAGATGCGCCGGCGCCGGCGGCGGGCGGCGGCGATGGCCTCGGGCGAGGGCGGGGCCGGCATGGATGCTTCCACGGGGTAGGCGCGATCCGCCAGCGGCTTGACCACGCCATGGATGGCCGAGTGCACGCCTCCGGCGAGCAGCAGCACCAGCAGGATGACCAGCAGTTCCATGGCCCGATCCTACCATCATTCCGTCGCCTCGTAACGCTCGCGGGCGCGCTCCCGCCAGGCCATCAATTCGTCCAGTGACATGTCCGTCATCGCATCCGGCGGCCAGTGGAAGACCACGGCGATATCGGCCATGGCGTCCTCTACGCAGCGGGGGAGGATGGCAGGGCCGCCCGGTCCGCCTGCGTCATGAAAAAACCCAGGACTTCGGTGCCGATGGCGGTCAGGTCGGCCAGATCCAGCTGCGCCACGTCGTGAGTGGTGAGCGCAGGGGTGGTGATCCGCGGCAGCAGGGCCATCAGTGCCGCCACGTCCAGCCGCAACAGGTCTGCCAGGGCGATCCCGCGCAGCTCGCCGGCGGTGGGCTTGCGCAGCGATACCGCGGCGATGGCCTGGTCGCCTCGCTGGATGGGCGTTTCCAGCGTCACCTCGGGTGCCAGGGAGGGCATGGTCTTGGGCATCGGTTTTCCTCGTAGTGGTGGGTGGCCGGTCGATCAGGCGCCGATGGCCATGCGCTGCTCCAGCATGCGATCCACGCCGCCGACGATTTCGATGAAGTTGGGGATGTCGATCTCGACCAGCACTTCGCCGTTGACGGACAGCTTGTAATAGCTGGCCGTGGTCTTGAACTTGAACTCGGTATCGTCGCCTGCCTTGGCCTTGCCGGGCTCGATTTCCTCGTGGCGTCCGCGCACCACGATCTCGACGGCATCCACCGCGCCAGTGTCATCGCGCTGGTAGGCCCCGGCGAATCGCAGCATCACCCCGTCGTGCCTGGCTACGCCAAACTGCAGGAAGGCGTCACGCATCAGGCCGCCGCATTGCACTTCGAGTTCCAGCCCCTCCATGCCGAGGTCGATCTTGATCGGCGCATTCATGCCGCCGCCGCGCCAGTCTTCCATCTTGCGCGTCAGCTTCGGCAGGGTGACCTCTGCCACCTGGCCGATGTAGCTGTTGCCGTCATTGAACAGGTTCATGTTCTTGAGCTTGCGTGGCATTGCCATGGGGGCATCCTCGGGTGTCAGTGGCGGGTCAGCCGTTCACGCGCGCGGCGAAGTCGGCCAGGTAGCGGTCGGTGATGCGCTGGCGCAGCTGCAGGTTCTCCAGCGGCGGCACCGGGGTGTAGTCGTAGTCGATGTACAGCTTTCCGGCGGACAGGCTGTCGGTCGAGTTCGCCGTCGCGTCGTACCACGCGTTGGCGTCGATGATGTAGCCCAGTGCCTTCAGTTCGCGGAATTTCGCGTTGATCGACTCGATGATGTCGCGCACCAGCGAGGGATGCATGGGCTTGTCGATCGCCCACAGCATGGCCTCCGCGATGCTGTCTGCCAGCACCTGTGCGGTGCGGGTGGCTGATTCGAACGCAAACAGCGGATCATCGCTGCAGGTACGGCTGCCCCAGAACCGATAGCCGTTGGCCTTGACCAGGGTGGTGACGGCGGCGGCATTCAGCACGCCGGCGTCGGTGTTCGGGTCCTGCAGATCCCAGTGGATATCGCGGGACAGCCCGGTGACGCCATTGACCGCGGTGTTGGACAGGGTTTTGTGCCAGCCCGTTTCAGCGTCGATACGGGCGCGCAGCCCCAGCGCGCGGGCGGTCGCCATGGCAGGCTGGCTGCTGTTGGTCGCAGTGTCCCAGGCCACGAAGTCAGGCCACACCAGCATCAGCTCGCGCGCACCGAATTCCTGACGGTAGAGCACAGCCTCGCTCACGGTGCTGCAGCCCCAGGCACTGGCGTACACCATCGCGCGCAGTTTCTGCGCGATCGCCACCAGCGCACTGGTCACGGCCTGGTTGTCGAGGCCGGGGGCGCCGAGGATGCGCGGTTTGACGCCCAGGCGCGCCTGGGCGGCCAACAGCGCCTGTGCGCCGGTATACAGGCCACCGGACGTGCCGCCGATCACATTCGAGGTCGTCTCGGCCTCGTCCGCGCCGTGGGCGACACGCACCACCACGACGAGCGGATCGCACTGGTCGACAATGCCTTGCAGCGCGCTGCGCAGGGTGCCGGACGTGCCGGCACGTGCGATGGCCTGGCGCACGTCGGTCAGCAGCACCGGGGTGTCCAGCGGGAAGGCGGTATTGTCGGCATCCTGCGCCGTGGCGATGAGCCCGATGATTGCGGTGGAGACGGTGCGGATCGGGCGACCGCCCTGGTTGATCTCGATGACGCGTACGCCGTGGTGGTAGTCGGCCGGCATGACGGGCTCCTAGTGGATGCGCGGGGTCAGGGGGATGGTCAGGCGGGTGTAGTCGGTGGAACTCGGGGAGTCACGCAGCACGCACTCCATGTCCAGCACGTAGCTTCCGGAGTCGGGTCCTGGGTACAGCTGGATCCGGATCAGGCGGATGCGCGGTTCCCAGCGCATCAGTGCCAGTGCGGCAGCGCCGTACAGCCGCAGCCGCGTAGCCGCATTGAAGGGTTGGTCGATCAGCTCCGGCAGCAGGCTGCCGTAGTCGCGCCGCATGACACGGCTGCCGATCGGGGTGGTCAGGATGTCGGCCACCGACTGCGACAGGTGTTCGAGCCCCTGCAGGGAACGACCGCTGCGTGCGTCGAAGCCGATCATGCCGGGCCTCCGGTCTGGCTGCTGCCGGCCTGTACACCGCCGTGCGTGTGGCCGGCCAGGCTGATGCCGGACGCCACGCAGTCACCACTGGCGCGCAACGTGCCGTTGATCTGCACGTCGCCATCGATGGTCACGCCGCCAGCAGCGATCACGCGCAGCGAGCCGCCCGCTGTCAGTTCGACGCGCAGCGCATGTGCCGAGTGGTCGTATTGCAGGACAGTGCCATCCGGGAACCGGAGCATGTGGATGTGACCATCGGTGGACGGCGGAGAGTTCGCGTCCGAGTACAGCCCGCGCAGGAACGCCGCGCCTGTCAGATCGCCATCGGGGCACAGCAGCAGGCCTTGCTCGCCGGGCGCGGGCGGCGACCAGCTTGCCGTATCGGCTGCGTGTGCGGCGATCCACGGGAGCCAGTCCGTCACGATGCTGCCGCTCGCGACCCTGCACCGCGCTGCGGCATGATCCACCTCGGCCACAGTGCCGAGGCGGAGCATGTTGCGCTGCGGAGGAGCGGCCATGACGGGGGGCATGTCGGCATGCTCAGGCAGGCGCGCCAGGCCTGCATCCGCTGGCGCGTGTTGCCGTGCGCGAAACAATCACTCGGGCATCTGCTTCAGGTTGTGGTGCAGCACGTAGTGCTCGCCGTCATCGCCAGCCCAGAAGCAGCGGTCGCCGACGGTGATGTGCATGACCTCGATCTGGCCGATCGCAGCCACGTGCTGCACGGTGGCATCTGCCGCGTCTCCACGCAGGGTACGCGTGGGCACGATGCGGCCGCAGGTCTCCGCGGCCTGCACATAGCCCACACCGCGCACCGGGATCGGTGCCGTCGCGCTGCACGTCAGGCTGCCTCCATCTTCCCAGCGCATGCAGATGCCTGGTGCAGTTGCAATGGCCGCATGCGTCACCGTGCCCCAGGCTTCTTCGCCCGTATCGGGGTCGCACAGGAGCAGTTCGTCCCCGACTTGTACCGCGCCGGCGCGCATGGGCCCGTTGCGCCCGATCACCCAGGCCTGCGTGCTCACGCACCATCCGCCGCCGCCGCCGCCGCCGGTACTGCCACCGCCGCTGCCGCTGCCGCTGGCGGGATATGCAACCTGTACCTGGCCGATGATGATGTTGCCGGCGGTCGCGAATGGGACGGCAGGATCGGTCGTGACCTGCAGCGGTTTCGATCCGCCAGAAAAGCCGGGGTCTGCATAGTACAGGTAATACACCTGGGTGCTGCCTGCCGCTCCAGACACTGTGGCGCTGCTGGCCTGGTAGTCCCGCGTCTGCTGGCCGGCCCGGTAAGTGCCGGCGGCCACGGTGATGGTGGCCGTCGCTGGAGTGCCGGCGGTGGCACTGTAGGTGATCGCGGCTCCAGATACCCATTCGGCATCGTCCACCAGCCCCTGCGCCTGCCATAGGAATTGGATCGGCGCACTGATGTTGGGCGATTGCGAGTCGCCTTCCGCGATGTCGATGGTGACCTGGAATCCTGCCGCCGTCGGCAGGGCCGTCAGCAGTGCAACAGGTGGGCCGCCGGCCGTGGTGGGGTGCACCGGCGTCAGAGTGACGCACGGGGTGCTCCCCGGCGCGAACGGACGCGGGAATGTCACCACCTTTCCACTGGAGTACGACCCGCTGGCCGGTACGCTGTCGCTGCCCTTCTGGATCATCCAGTCTGACGCCGGCGCGATCGGGATGCGCACATGATCAGCGTTGCCCGTCGCCTGTCGCGCCCCGAGCGGGGCGTACCTGGCATCGGCACGCGCCTGGGTCAGGTATTGCGGGTGGTCGTCCGCATCCAGCCCTGATAGGTCGGCGTGCGTGGTGACGCCAGAGGCGGTCAGCGTGATGCTTGTCGCATCCTGCGTGATGGCCATGTTGGGGCCAGCGCGCAAGCTGCGCAGGTTGAGCGTGGCGCCTGTTTTCCCCGCCAGCACCTGACCGGCTCCGGTGCCGAGGTTCGCTGCGGAATCGACGTAGCCGCGGGCTGTCACCCAAGCCTGGGTGGCAAACCCCTGTGCGGCGACCCAGGCCTTGGAAGCATAGTCCTTGGCCGTCACCCAGGCTTCAGTCGCATAGCTCTTGGCCGTGACCCAAGCCTGCGTGGCATAGCCCTGGGCGGCGACCCATAGCTGTGTGGCATACCCCTGGTTTTGCACCCAGGATTGCGAGGCGAACACGATCGACGGATCGACGGTCAGGGTAATCGCGCTGGTGCTGGCGACCTCGAATACCGCCCGGATGATCAGCTCTTTCGCCGACCCTTCGTCGAGTTGCGGCTTGTAGCTGGCCGGAAAATTCCCATAGGCGATCAAGTCGCCGGCTGTGTCGTACAGACCGATCTCGCGGATGGTCCAGCCACCGACATCCGGCGACAGTATGGATTCGGCGATCAGCCAGTTGGGGTTGGCCGGGTCCACCGTCACCGACGTGAGCGGCTGCCGATGCACTTCACCGTACAACTCGGCGCGTCCTTCGGTCGGTACCACGGCGGCACCGCCGCCGTCGCCGAGCGCCATGTCCGCCAGCTGGATCGCCGCACCACCGGCCATGTGCGCAGCGACCTTGGCCTGGCCGGTCGCGGTCAGCAGCATGTAGTAGGCGCTCATGTCAGTGCTCCTCGATGATCATGGCTGCAGCCAGGTGTTCTTCGAGGCCATTCATCCGGATCTTCAGCACGTAGGGCCCGGCCGGAATCGTCGGGCGCGGATCCACGTGCCAATTGCCGCCTCCGGTGGGGGACAGGGAGATCGGCTCCACGGCGGTGTACGCATAAGGAGACAGGTCGATAAAACTCCCACTCCTGCCGTCGGGCCATGGGCCAGGGCCGGGTGGCAACTGATCCTCCAATGCGTAATAGCCGAGGATCTCCAAGGAGGTCGCCGTGGACAGCAACGGGTTGTCCTCTTCCGTGAACAGCAGACCGTAGCCCGTAAGGTCACTCACCAGCGTGATCTGCGGCAGGTCGAAGGTGCTGTCTGCCGATACATGGGTAGGCCTGGTGCAGGCCTCGAGGGACAGCAGGTCCAGGGTGACCTGCAGGTCGGAGCCGCTCTGTGTGCGCTGGACTGCAATGTCCATGAACGCATGCCGGTGGTCGATGTAGAGGCCGGTCGCGGGAACATCGAACTCGATGGTGTGCGTGCCTCCCGGCAATTCCTGCGACTGGGATGCCCCGATGACCACGGTGACAGTGCCCCAGGCCTCCGGCTGCGATCCATCATTGCCATAGCAGCGCAGCCGCAGCCGGCCACGCACCCGCAGCACTTCTTCTGCCGCATCCATGGGTATCACCAGGCTGATGCCCGTACTCCCCGTGGTGAGCACATCGCTGTAGTTTTCACTCAATTCGATCTGGTTTTTGTAGATTTCGCCCAGGCCGCCGCCCTGCACCAGTGCGTCCTCCCATTCTCCGGCGGTGGCGGGATCTGTCCCGAGGACGGTACGCCCCCCGTTTTCATCCAACACCACAATGGCATTGGCGTCGCTGTCCGCCGTGAGCAACAGCGCGCCAGGGGGGCAGGCAGGGGACCCGGCAGCCGGGCGTTTCTTCAGCGCGAGACTCATGCGACCTCCACGAGGTGACCGTTGATGATGAGCGTGCCTTCGACCAGGATCGGCAGCGCGTACAGCGCCTGCGCGCCTTCCGGGATGATGTAGGTGTGTCCGTCAGGAATCCTGGTGGGAACGAATCCACCGGTGACGTCCGCCACTGGGCGCTGGCTGGACGCCAGTTTGCCGTCACCATCGAGGGTGGCCAGGCCATGCGGGACGCCGAGCAAAAACCGCGCGTCGTCCCCGGTGAGGAACGTGATTCCGTAGACGGCGCCACCGGCGGCGGCTGGCTGTGGGGGGAGCTCGTCGAGACGTTGCGGGGATGGGGTGCTCATCAGTTCACCAGGCGCAAGGGGCGACCGTCCGACAGGTGCAGCGGAGCACCCGTCGTCAGCAGTAGCACAGGGACGATTTCCGCCGGCGGATACACGGTGCAGATGTCGTGCGACACCAGCGCGCCACCGGCCACGATGCGGCCATCAGCGCGCAGCAATGACAGGCTGTAAGGATCCACGCGCGCCCGTTCTGCCGTCAGCGTGGTTCCGCCGACGTACATGCGCCCGTGCGCGGTGGTGCGCAGGCGGATGTAGCGCATGTGGCTGCGCACATTTTTGGTCGCGGTGGCCACGGCCTCGATGTCATCCCATAGCGCAGCATCAATGGCACCGGGCAGGTCCGCGGTCAGGCCAAAGGTGTAGGCGGGCGCAGGCGGGGATTCCTGATGCCACTCGGTGACCTGGATGCTGTATCCGAGCGCACCAAGCGCCGTGCGCATCGCCCCGACCGTGCCTTTGTGCCGATGCACGCGGTAGCTGGTGGCGCAGGCGGCGCGTTTTTGGGCGTCCGTCCAGTCGCTGTCCCAGCGATCGACGCTCAATGCCCAGGCGAGCCAGGGGAGATGTGCGGGCGGGCACAAGGCCGGATCCCACATTTGCCGGCATCCTGGATCGAGCGCAGACAGACGGGCCAAGGAGTGCGCCAGCGCACGCTCGACGGTCGTTGCGTTGGGCGGGAGCAGGGTCACGGTATCACTCATCCACGCCTCCGAGGCTGACCTCTGCAGACGTGCACCAGGCCGCCTGGCGTGACGTAACGGCGATGTCGTCGGCCGGCGATGCAAGCACCACGTTCTGCACGCCAGCGGTGCATAGCGCGGCGATCAGGCCGGCGCGGGTGATATCGCGACCGAGTCGGTGGTGTGCGGCCAGATGCGCGCTGAGCCTCGCCTGGGCATCCGCCAGCACCACGGTGGCATCCGGGCCCGGGTACAGGGTGAGCGTCGCTGATACCGTGTACGGCACGATCTGTGCGCTCACCACGGTGACGTGGTCCGTGAGCGGGCGTACGTCCTCTGCCGACAGCGCTGCCTGCACTGCGGCCACCAGTTCCGGGCTGGCGCTGCCGTCGCCTGTGCGTGACAGCACGCTGACCACCACTTCGCCGGGGGCTGGACTGTCCACGCTGGCATCCAGTACCTGCCCGTCCGCCGACAGCGCATGGAACAGGTACGCGCCGTCCGGGCCGGCGGTAGAAAAGCCCTCGAAGGCGAGCTGCACACGTCGGCGCAGGTCGTCGTCGGACTCGTAGACCGCCGGGCGCGGCGGCGTTGCCATCGGGTCGGCGGGAGTCACCAGCAGCCTGGCCACGCCGAACAGACTGGCGATGTGGTCGAGGTCGCTTCCACTGGCATAAGCCAGGGTGACCGCCTTGGCAGCGTCGTTGATGCGGGCGCGCAGCAGCAGCTCCCGGTACGCGGCCACTTCAAGCACCTTCACCGCCGGGTCGGATTCCAGCAGTGCATCGAATGCCGGCCACCGCTCGCGCAGGTCGTCCAGCATGGCTGCGCGGATGCGCTCGTAGTCGAGGGGTTCGACTACCGCTGGGAATGGCAGCCGGGACAGATCGACGGCGGTGAAGGTGCCTGGCATGCCGGCATGGTCGCTGGCATGTACCGCCTGCGCACGCGCGGGATGTTGTCCGGGCGCGGCCTACAGAGTAGGCGCGCCACGCCATTACTCCCGGTCGATGATGTGCCGTAGCAGCAGGTCGCGGATCATGGCTTCGTCCCCGCGGGTGAATCCCAGCAGCACGCGCCGTGGATACCGGACGCGCGGGCCGTGTGGCCCGACAGCATCCACCAGCCCTTCCTGGTGCACGCGGGCGATCCGCTGCACCCGGGCGGCAAACTCTACGACGGCTGCTTCTGGCGTGGCGCGCTGGCGTAACCAGGTGGCCGTGCGCAGGCGTACGAACATGCTCCTGCGGATACGGCCGGCCTTGCCACGCGATGCAGGGCGCGGTTTGCGCGGCGCGTAGGCGCTGCCGTCCGGGTTCTGCTGCCGGGCGATGCGCTGTGCCTGGGCCCGCCGCAAACCCGTGGCGACCGCGGCAGCCGCACGGCGGC
>Ga0067045_1032239_pt1 | contig 10592 bp, 10 predicted proteins | sample TerdegcTABiofilm_FD_59184 | JGI IMG/M metagenome (GOLD analysis project Ga0067045, IMG submission 59184) | Combined Assembly of (Gp0054472, Gp0054536) Wastewater bioreactor microbial communities from Singapore -Terephthalate degrading... | reverse complement strand
AAGCGGTTGTTTTCGCTTTTCTTTCGGCGCCCACTTCGCTAGGAAGCTGGCTCATCAGTTCGGCGTGTTCCGCCGTGCTGGTAGGGGCGCATTATAGGGAGCCGCGCCGGGATGACAAGGGCTTTTTGTGAAAATGAGTTCGTTTGCTGAAAAAGCAGGCTGAACCTCATGAAATGCGAGTTTTAGTCCCGTTTCATGCCGCTTTTTTGTTCACCCCATCGGTCTGGGCCTGGATGTAGTTGACCCAGCTGGTCGCCCGCTGTTGCCAGTTATCCTGCTGTTGCAGCTCGCGAGCCAGTTCCAGCGCCTGGGCATACTGCTCCTTATTAAGGTGTGCCTGCACCAGCAGCGCCTTGGCTCTATTGCCCTGTTCACCCTTGGCTGACTTCATGGCTACCAGCTGAGTCATGGCGGCTTCTGTCTTGCCTTGTTGCAGCAGCAGCTCGGCGACGCGCATGGCCGCCTTGGGCTGGGCATGCTGTTTGGCGAGCAGTTGCCAGCTATCTACCGCCTTGGGCCACTCGCGGGCACCTTCCCACAACTGGGCCAGCAGTTGCTGGTTCTCGGAACTCGCCTTCATCTGTCCCTTCGTCATGGCGGCTTCCAGCAGACGGGCGCCGCGATAGGGCAGCCCCTGCCAGGCATAGAGCCGGATAAGCTGACTGCGGGCGGCCGCATCGTCCATCAGCTGACGATCTATGGCGGTCTGCAACAGCGCCAGCGCCTGGTCCCCACGCTTGGCCGACAGGTTCAGCGACACTGCCTGTTGCCACCATTTGCTCTCTTTGGGTTCATGACGCACCAGCTCTTGCGCCTGCTCTGCCGCAGCACCATAACGTTGCAGGGCGGTGAGGGCGGAGAGGCGAATGATCGCCGTCTGCTTGTGCCAGCCTTTCTTCAGCAACTGCTCGCTCTGGCTGACCGCCTCGCCATATTGCTTGTTGTGGTAATAGAGGCCGGCCAGACGCAGGCGCAATGCATCGTCAGACTTGAGTGCCAGTGCGGCCTTGTAGCTGGCGATGGCGCCGGACCAGTTGGATTGCTGCGCCTGGATATCCCCGCGCAGACGCAGCAACTGGAGCTGCTGCTGCTCGGGCCACTCTTTATAGGCCAGCGCCTGTTCCACGTAGCGACTCGCCTGCGCGGTCTGCTGCAAGTTGGCCGCCAGTGAGGCCTGCAACTGGGCCAGCCAGGCGCGCTCGGCATCGGAGCCAGGCTTGAGCCCGGTCGCCTTGTTCTGGGCCTGTTGCCACTGACCCGACTGGTAGAGCTTCATCACAGGCTCCAGCTGGCGGGAGAAATGAGGGCTCACTTCCATGGCCAGACAGGCTTGGCTGACCAGGGCCAGCAGACAGATCCAGATCCGCAACATGGTTACGACTCCAATTTGAATTTGAGATTGATGGTTTGCACCAGCTTGTCGTTGGCACCCGGTCTCGGCTGGTAGCGCCATTTGCTGACGGCCTGAATAGCCGCCCGCTCGAACTGTCGCTTGGGCTTGGCGTCGATCACTTCCACATCCTGTACCCGCCCCTCGGCATCGACGCTAAAGCGCAGGGTCACCGAGCCTTCTATGCCCGCCTGCTGGGCCCGATAGGGATAGACGGGCTCGACCCGCTGCAAGGGGGTCAGCATGTCACCGACACCTATGCCCGCGCCTTGAGACTGACCATGGAAGCTGCCGCTCGCCACCGGGGTGGGGCTGGTTGCGACCCCGGGGGCAGATACCTGCACCGCGCTCAGGCTGGAAACCAGATCCAGGCTCGGCTGCACCGAGGGCAGCGGCGCCGCCGCCGGCATGGGCATTGGCGTGGATGCCAGGGCGGCGGGAGGCTCCGGCAAGGGTTCCGGCTCCTGGGGTACAGGGCGCTCGCGCACCTGCACCTCGTTCACCTCGGTCTGCATGTTGATGACGATGGCTTTCTGCTCGGACGAGGCCTTCTCCCCCCGAGGAGGTTCCACCAGGGTGGCCATGAACAGCAGGATCGCCAGGCTGAGGGCAACCCCCAGTCCCAGGCTCATCAGCTTGAACTTCATTTCGGCGCCACCGCCACGGCGATATTGGCGATGCCTGCCGCCTTGGCCTCATCCATCACTCGCACTACCTTGCCGTGAGGCACCCGCTCATCGGCCTGGATCACCAGGCTGGCATCGGGCTGCTCCGACAGCAGGCGGGCCAGGCTGGCCTGCACCCGCTCCACATCCACCTGTTTGCGATCGAGGAAGATCTGCCCCTGGGCGCCGATCGCCAGCATGATGCTGGAGGACTTCTGCGCCTTGGCCTGGCTCGCCTGGGGCCTGTGCACCTCGAGCCCGGCTTCCCGTACGAAGGAGGTGGTCACGATGAAGAAGATCAGCATGATGAACACGATATCCAGCATGGGTGTCATGTCGATCTGCACTTCATCACGCTGGCGTTTGGATTGCCGTCTCATTGCATTACCTTCTCTTCTCGCAGGCCGTCCCGGGTCTTGGCCAGCGCACGCTTGGCCTGGCTCTCGAGACGACTGAGTAACAACACGCCGGAGAGCGCCACCACCATGCCTGCCATGGTGGGGATGGTGGCGCGGGAGATCCCGCCCGCCATGCTCTCCGGGTTAAAACGGTTGGCGGCGGCCAACGCATCGAATACGCCTATCATGCCGGTCACAGTGCCGAGCAGGCCCAGCATGGGGCAGAGCACTACCAGGGTGCGGATGAAGATCAGATGGCGGTTGAGCTCGAGTTCTGCCTCGGCCAGCCAGCGGCTGCGGATGGCCTTGGCGTGCCAGCTGTGACGCTCGCTGCGTCCCTGCCAGCGGCCGAACAACTGCCGCTGCAGCGGGCCGAAGCCCAGGTTGAGGTAGAGCAACCGCTCGATCATCAAAATCCACATCAGCACCAGCAAGGCCAGGATGACCCAGAGCACGGGGCCGCCACGACCCATGAAGCTCTGCAACTGTTGCCAGATGTCGACCATCATGCCACCCGCTCCATCCCGTCCCCGTTATTCTCGGCCCGCTCGGCCAGAATGCCGGCGACCTGCTGCTCCAGCACGTTGGAGAGCTCGGTGAAACGGGATTGCAGCAGGCTGTGGGCCAGGATCAGCGGAATGGCGGCCACCAGCCCCTGGACTGTGGTGATCAGCGCCATTGAGATGCCGCCCGCCATGATCTTGGGATCGCCGGTACCGAACTGGGTAATGGCCTGGAAGGTGCCTATCATGCCGGTGACAGTACCGAGCAGCCCCAGCATGGGGGCGATGGCGGCGATCACCTTGACCATGCCGATGCCACGCTCCATCCGGGGCGTCTCCTGCAGTATGGCTTCGTCCAGCCTCAGTTCGAGCGTCTCCATGCTCAGCTCGGGATGCTGTTCCGCTACCGTCAGCACCCGACCGAGGGCGTTGTCGGCGTGGTATTCGCCACTCTTGAGCTGGCGACGCACCAGGGTCAGTTCACGGGAGAGGGTCCAGAGCCGTACGGCGGCAATGCCGAGGCCGATGGCGGCCAGCAGCACTATGATGGCGCCTACCTGGCCCCCTTGCTGGACTTGCTGCCAGAAGGTCGGCGCCTGGGCCAGCATCTCGAGCAAGACGCCGTGGGAGGGATCCAGCGGCAAGGCCTCGCCTTCCTTGCCCTGATAAGCGCTCAGCTCGGACAGCACTCCGCCGGGCAAGCCCAGTACCGGACTCAGCCCTTCGCCGCTCGGTTGCAGGAAGCCTTCGCTGCCAAACAGCGCGAAGCTGCCTACCCGGGTCAGCGACTGCTCACTGGCCGCCCCCTGGGCATCCAGCACCTTGCCGTTGAACTGGACAACCCGGCCCGACTCGCGGATTTCCTGCAACAGGGTGGCGGGCAGCAGGGCGAGGGCGGCGCGATCCGGCACCTGCTTGTCCTGGGCCATCGCCTTCAAGGCAGTCAGACGATCCGGATACTGGCCCTGCACCGAGGAGTCACCCAACAGCTTGACCGCATCGCTGGCGCCCTGACGGGTCACCGCGAAGATCTCGTTCATGTCGCCGGAAGCTTGCTCCCACCGGGTGTTGAGCTCGACCAGCTGCTTTTCATTGCTGGCAAACTGGCTGGCCAGCTCCTTGCTCAGGCGCTGGGCCTCGGCCAGCCTGGCACGGGCACTGGTCAATTCGGTGGAGACAGACGCCAGATCCTGCTGCGCCTGTTGCTCGCGGGCCTGTTCCTGCTGTTGCCACTCTTCATTGGCAAGGGCCAGCTGGGAGCAGAGGGAGAGGGTTATCAGAAGGGGGAACCATTTCATGACTGAGCCTCCTGGCTACGGGCGACAGACAGGGGCACATGCAACAGTTGCGGGACTTTCTTGTCGGCCGCCATGTCCAGCGCATCGGCAAGGGGGGTGAGCCACTCGCTATCCAGCGGCAACCAGCTCTTGCTCTCGGCGGACCAGCGCCAGGCCTGGGAGCGATCGGCTGTCATGGCCAGCAGGGAGACGCGGCCGAGCGCCAGCACATCGACCCGACGCTCGGCACCATCCAGCGCCAGCTGGGCGGGATAGGTATCCATCCGGCTGCCGTATTCGGCTTCGATCTGGTAGGCCTGCAGCAGCTGGCGGAACTTCTCCGCCTCGCTCACGTCCGCCCGGGCCAGGGTCACCTTCAACTGCTCGACCCGCGCCAGACGGTCCTCCTTGCGCAGGGGAATGTCATTCTGCACCAGCTGCTCGAGATCCGCCTGCATCTGCAGCATCAGGGGAATCAGCCCCTGCCGGGTCTCTTGTACCGCTTCCAGCTGTTGAGTGAGCTTGCCCAGCTCATTCTGCTGATCGGCCACCAGAGACTGCATGTAGCGGTTGTAGGCTTCCAGATCCCGCAGTTGCAGTTGGGCATTTTGCAGCTCCAGCCGGGCGGCAACGGCGGCATCGGCCGCCTTTTCTACGCGCTGCTGGGAGGCTTTCCCATCCGCGATGCTGTTTTTCAGTGCGGGCGCGACCAAATCGTCTGCTGAGGCGACGAAATGAACGGCCAATGGCAACAAGGCCAGACCCCAGATCTTTTTCATGGTACACAATCTTAACAATGATAACTATTCTCATTGTCTCAAAGAGTCGTGCCAGTGGCAATCAGATGATTTTCTTGGCCTGTGGCCGAAAAAACAGGATACTTTTTAGACAAGCACGGGAACAACTGGCGTTGGTAGTCACAACACCATTTTAAATAACTAAAAAATGTCTTTTCGATCAGGATGATAAGTGGTCGAAGAAGGAGACTTACATGTTTAACGATGCGATCTGGGAACACATAGATCGGTTCACCAAGGCCAAGAAAACCAGCGATATCCAGCAACAACTGGAGCGCTTCAGCCATCAGATGGGATTTGATTACTTCAGGTTGCTGATCATTTTCCCCATCAGCATGCAGAAATCACACGTGGCCTTGTTCAACAACTGCCCGACCAGCTGGTTTGATGCCTACACGGAGCGGCACTACCTGACCCAGGATCCTGTGGTCTTCCTTGGCCTGAAGCAGACCCAGCCCATCTTCTGGAACAAGCTCGATTGCGACTCCCCCTGGCTGCCCAGCGCCAGCCGGGAAGTGATGAACCTCGCCGCCGACTTTGGCGTGAGAAACGGTGTCTCCTTCCCGCTGCACACGCCCCAGGGGGAACACGGCATCCTCTCCTTCATCAGCAAGGAGAAATCCAACTCCGACCTGATGTTTGAAAACGTTCCCATGCTGTCATTTTGTGCCAGCTACATCTTCAACGCGGCGCTGCAGCTGATAAAGAGCAGGCCGGACCTGATGAAGCATCTGGCCGAGCTGTCGGATCGGGAGAAGGAGTGCCTGTTCTGGGCCAGCGAGGGCAAGACCTCCTGGGAGATAGCCACCATACTCGGCATCAGCGAGCGCACCGTGAACTTCCACCTCAATCAGGTCACCAACAAGACGGATTCGAAGAACCGCAACCAGGCGATCGCCAAGAGCATCTCCAGCGGCATCATAGTGCCTTCGCTGAACGACGTGACCATCACCAACCTGCGGCTCTCCTGAGCCGGTCCGCAGCAACAAAAAGAGCCGCAATGCGGCTCTTTTTTCATTTCCGACAATGGCTTATTCCACGGTCACGGATTTCGCCAGGTTGCGCGGCTGATCCACGTCGGTGCCCTTGATCAGGGCGACGTGGTAGGAGAGCAGCTGCAGCGGCACCGTGTAGACGATGGGGGCAATCATCTCTTCCACGTGGTTCAGGCTCATCACCCGCATGGTGGCGTCGCTCTTGAAGCCGGCATCCGCATCGGCGAACACGTAGAGGATGCCGCCGCGGGCACGCACCTCTTCCACGTTGGACTTGAGCTTCTCCAGCAGATCGTTGTTCGGCGCCACCACTATGATGGGCATCTCGGCATCGATCAGCGCCAGCGGGCCATGCTTCAGCTCACCGGCGGCATAGGCCTCGGCGTGGATGTAGGAGATCTCTTTGAGCTTGAGTGCCCCCTCCATGGCGATGGGGTACTGGCTGCCACGGCCGAGGAACAGGCTGTGCTGCTTGTCGGCAAACTCTTCGGCCAGGGTCTCGATCTGCTTGGCCAGCGCCAGGCTCTCCTTGATGCGCAGCGGCAGGGCTTGCAGCGCCTTGACCAGTTCGGCCTCGGCGGCGGCACTCAGGTTGCCACGGCAGTGACCGACGGAGGCCACCAGCATCAGCAGGCCGGCCAGCTGGGTGGTGAACGCCTTGGTGGAGGCGACGCCGATCTCGGCCCCGGCCCGGGTCATGAAGGCAAGATCCGATTCCCGCACCAGGGAGGAGCCCGGCACGTTGCAGATGGCGAGCGAGCTCATGTAGCCGGACTCCTTGGCCAGCCGCAGGGCGGCCAGGGTATCGGCGGTCTCGCCGCTCTGGGACAGGGTCACCAGCAGGCTGTTGGGGCGCACCACAGACTTGCGATAGCGGAACTCGGAGGCGATCTCAACGTCGCAGGAGACGCCGGCTATCTCTTCGAACCAGTAGCGGGCCACCATGCCGGAGTTATAGGAGGTGCCGCAGGCCACGATCTGGACGTGCTCCACCTTGTCGAAGATGGCGCGCGCGCCGTTGCCGAACGACTCGACCACCACGTGATCGCTGCCCAGACGCCCTTCCAGGGTGTTGGTGATGGCCTTGGGCTGCTCGTAGATCTCTTTGAGCATGTAGTGGCGGTACTCGCCCTTGTCACCGGCATCGTGGGAGAGCTCGGACTCCAGCTCCTCGCGCACCACGGCATTGCCCTGGGTATCGAAGATGTGCACGTCGCGGCGGGTCACTTCGGCCACGTCACCCTCTTCCAGGAAGATGAAGCGGCGGGTCACCGGCAGCAGGGCCATCTGATCGGAGGCGATGAAGTTCTCACCGATGCCGCGGCCGATCACCAGGGGCGAGCCGGAGCGGGCCACCACCACGCGGCTGTCGTCACGGCTGTCCATCACCACAGTGCCGTAGGCACCGCGCAGCTGCTTCACCGTGACCTGCATGGCCGCCAGCAGGCTGGGGGCGGATTTCAGCTCGTGGTGCACCAGGTGGGCGATCACCTCGGTGTCGGTGTCTGAGCTGAACTCATAGCCCATGCCCTGCAGTCTGCTGCGCAGCTCTTCGTGGTTCTCTATGATGCCGTTGTGCACCACCACTATATGCTCGGAGACGTGGGGGTGGGCATTGCGCTCGGACGGCTCGCCATGGGTCGCCCAGCGGGTGTGGGCTATGCCGGTGCCGCCGTGGACGGACTGCTCTTCCAGCGCCTTGGCCAGCTCGGCCACCTTGCCGAGGCGACGCACCCGCTGCAGCGGCTGGTTGGCGCTGAACACGGCCACACCGGCGGAGTCATAGCCGCGGTATTCCAGACGGCGCAGGCCTTCTACCAGGATTTCAGCCACATCACGTTGGGCCACTGCCCCGACGATGCCACACATAGACTTCTCCTCAAGAGGTAAAAACGGAAATTCGTTTGGATAGTTGGATGTTTGGGTCAAACCGCCACGGGGGCGCAGATCAGTGCTATCCCCCTGGCCTGAATCTGTGCTCTGGCCTCGCCGTCCAGCCCCTCGTCGGTCACCAGGGTATGGATGCTGGACCAGGGCAGCTCGAGATTGGGGATCTTGCGGCCTATCTTCTCCGACTCGACCATGACGATGACCTCGCGGGACACCTCGGCCATCACACGGGAGAGGCCCACCAGCTCGTTGAAGGTGGTGGTGCCCCGCTCCGGGTCTATGCCGTCGGCGCCGATGAACAGCTGGTCGAAGTCATAGGAGCGCAGCACCTGCTCCGCCACCTGACCCTGGAAGGATTCGGAGTGGGGATCCCAGGTGCCGCCGGTCATCAGCAGGGTGGGCTCGTTCTCCAGCTCGCGCAGGGCGCCGGCCACGTTGAGGGAGTTGGTCATCACGATGAGACCGCGCTTGCTGCCCAGCATGGGGATCATGGCACTGGTGGTGCTGCCGCTGTCGATGATGACGCGGTTATGATCGCGGATGCGCTCGGCGGCGGCGCGGGCGATGGCCAGCTTTCGTTTCGAAACTTGATCCGGATTGCTGTCCACCACCATCTCGCTCGGCAGGGGCACGGCACCACCGTAACGACGCAGCAGCAGGCCGCCTGTCTCCAGCACGGCCAGATCCTTGCGGATGGTCACTTCCGAGGTGGAGAAGTGCTTGGCCAGGGCATCGACGCTGACTTCGCCCTGTTCCTGCACCAGGGTCACTATGGTGTGACGGCGCTGTTGTGTGTTGCGTTTGGTCATCTTAAAGTTTCGATTCGAAAGAATGGCGAAATATTAATACCTTTTTTGGAAAAATCAAACGGCAAATAGGATCCGATTTGGTTCGATGCCAGAATGGTCAGGCCGATTTATGACGAGGACGCCATGCAAAAACGAGTCATCTGGCTGGTGGAAGATGAGGCCAGCATCGCCGACACCCTGATCTATGCCCTGCAGACCGATGGTTTCGAGGTGGAGTGGTTCCCCCTCGGCCAGCCGTTGCTGGCGCGACTGGAACAGACGCGACCGGATTTTCTGATCCTGGATGTGGGGTTGCCAGACATCGGCGGCTTCGAGCTGTGCAAGCGGGTGCGGGCCCTGACCGACACGCCCCTGATGTTTCTCACCGCCCGCAGCGAGGAGATAGACAGGTTGATCGGGCTGGAGATAGGGGCCGACGACTACGTGGCCAAGCCCTTCTCGCCGCGGGAGGTGTGCGCCAGGGTGAGGGTGATACTGCGCCGCAGCCAGCCCATAATCCCCCAACCGAGCCAATTATTGGCACTGGACGAGGAGCGGGCCCGCATCTGCTTCCACGGTCAGCCCCTGACCCTCACCCGCTACGAATACCTGCTGCTCAAGACCCTGATGCAGGCGCCGGGCCGGGTCTACTCCCGTCAGCAGCTGATGGACCTGGTGTGGAGCGGGGCCGAAGAGAGCCTGGATCGCACCGTCGACACCCACATCAAGACCCTGCGCGCCAAGCTGCGGGAGCGTGACGCCGAGGCCAATCTGATCCTGACTCACCGCGGGCTGGGCTACAGCCTGGAACTGGCATGAGCCACAGGGGATCGCAACGGCCAGGCAGGCCAGGGCAGCGGAACCACAGAGGGGGACGACCATGAGGATAGGGTTGCAACTGCTGTGCGGTCTGGTGCTGATCTTCGCGCTGGCCGCCTGGTTCGTGCTGGAGATCTTCGTCGAGGAGATTAAACCCGGGGTGCGCAGCGCCACCGAGGATACCCTGGTGGACATGGCCCAGCTGCTGGCCCCCCTGGCCCTGGACGATCTGCAGGAGGGGAAGATGGCGGATGGCCGGATGGCCAGCGCCTTTGCCCGCCTCAACCAGAGCCCCATCAACGCCCTGATAGACGGCCACCTCAAGCAGCAGGCGGAGTACCGCATCTATGTGGTCGACGCCAAGGGCAAGGTGGTCTATGACTCGGACGGGGTGGATCTGGGTAAGGACTATTCCCGCTGGAACGACGTCTACCGCACCTTGCGCGGGGAGTATGGCGCCCGCAGCACCCGCAGCGACCCAGACGATCCCGCCAGCTCGGTGATGCACGTGGCCGCCCCCCTGCGCGAAGGGGACGAGATCCTGGGTTCCCTCACTGTCGCCAAGCCCAACCGCACCCTGCTGCCCATGATAGAGCGCAGCGAGCACCAGCTGTTGCAGGGGGCGGCCCTGCTGCTCTGCCTCTCGCTGCTGATCGGCGCCCTGCTGGTGTGGTGGCTCACCCGCGCCATCGGCAAGCTGGTGCACTACGCCGATGCGGTCAGCCAGGGCCAGCCCGCCAGCCTGCCGAGGCTCCACAGCCCGGAGCTGGACCGGCTCGGCCACTCCCTCGAGACCATGCGCCGCCAGCTGGACGGCAAATCCTACATCGAAGCCTATGTGCACAGCCTGACCCATGAGCTCAAAAGCCCGCTGGCCGCCATCCGCGGGGCAGGGGAGATCCTCGCCGAGGCGCCGCCGCAGGACGTCGCGAAGCGCTTTATCGGCAACATCAATCTGGAGACGGCCCGCATGCAGCAACTGATCGAGCGCATGCTGCAGCTGGCGCGACTCGAATCGGGGCAGGGGCTGGACAGACAGGCCATAGCCCCCGCCACACTGGGCAGGCGGG
>Ga0067045_1032235_pt1 | contig 10594 bp, 10 predicted proteins | sample TerdegcTABiofilm_FD_59184 | JGI IMG/M metagenome (GOLD analysis project Ga0067045, IMG submission 59184) | Combined Assembly of (Gp0054472, Gp0054536) Wastewater bioreactor microbial communities from Singapore -Terephthalate degrading... | reverse complement strand
GGGTGAGCGACAGCCGGCTCGTCACGTGGTGCGTGCGCTCCTATTTCGACGACCTGCTGGCCGCCGGGGTCAAGGTCTACGAGTACGGCCCGCGCATGCTGCACAGCAAGGCCCTGCTGGTGGACGACGGGCTGGCCATCATCGGCAGCGCGAACTTCGATCACCGCAGCTTCCGCCTGAACTTCGAGGCCTCGCTGCTGTTCGAGGATGCCGGGGTCGCCGCTGCGTTGGCCCAGCAGATCGAACGGGAATTCGCTTTCGCTCCGCGGGTGCGTCCCGACCGCCCCCGGCCGCTGTGGCGCGCGCGCCTGCCGGAAGCCCTGGCGCGCCTGCTGGCCCCGCTGCTTTGACCGCCGCCCCCGCGTACACTGGCGCCAGTCCACCCGTGAGGCCACCCATGCACTGGCTGTTCCTGCTGCTGGCGTTCGCCGCCATGGCGTTCGCCTTCCTCACCCATTCGATGGCGGTCCTGCTGGGCTGCCTGCTGGCGGCGCTGGTGCTGTTCGTACTGTGGGTGCTGGGCCTGTACCAGGCGCGGGTGGCGGGCACCGGGCGCGATGTCTCCGCCATGGTCGACCCCGCGGAGCTGCGTCGCCTGCGCGAACAGGCGCAGGCGCGCCAGAATGACGATCTCGGCGCGTCGCCATGACCGCGCTCAGCGTCAACCTCAACAAGATCGCGGTGCTGCGCAATTCGCGCGGCGGCCGCATGCCGGACGTGCTGCACGCCGGGATCACCTGCCTCGATGCCGGCGCCGACGGGTTGACCGTGCATCCGCGGCCGGATGCGCGCCATATCCGTGCCGACGACGTGGAGGCGCTCGGCGCGTTGTGCCGCGCACGCGCGGTGGAGTTCAACATCGAAGGCAATCCGTTCGCCCCGGCGCGCCCGGGGTATCCGGGGCTGCTGGCCTTGTGCGAGGCTGTGCGCCCTGCGCAGGTGACCTTGGTGCCGGACGACGATGGCCAGCTCACCTCCGATCACGGCTTCGATTTTGCCCGCGACGGAGCAGCGCTGCGCCCGCTGGTGGCCGCGTTCAAGGCGCTGGGCTGCCGGGTCAGCGTGTTCGTGGATGTCGGTGATCCTGCGGTGGCGCAGGCCGCCGCCTGCGGCGCCGACCGGGTGGAGTTGTACACGGGCCCCTATGCCGAGGCCTTCGCGTCTGGATCCGTACAGGCTGCGCTTGCGGCCGCCGCCGAAACCGCACGCTTGGCGCAAGACGCCGGCCTCGGGGTCAATGCCGGACACGACCTCAACCAGGCCAACCTGCCCGCGTTCCTGGCCGGCGTGCCCGGCGTACTGGAAGTGTCGATCGGGCATGCCCTGATCAGTGAAGCGCTGTATGCCGGATTGGCCCCGACCGTGCGCGCCTATCGCGCCATCACGGGCGGCGCGCACTAAAGGACATTCCCCCTAGCCTGGGAGGGCACACGCCGCAAGCGTGCCCCGACTGGGTTGACGCTTTTCATCGCAAAGGCAGCCGGCTTTGGGGCTGTCCGGGAAGAGCGGCCTTCCTTGGCCAGAGGATCTCCATCGAGGGTCGGCGCGGTCGTTGCTACCCGGCTGTCGACCGCGCCGATGTGCTGATCAGCACGTCGAAGTCGTCGGATCGTTCGGATTGGTGGGGCCGCACGGCGCCGGCGGCACCGGGACTTGCGTCGTCGATGGCACAGACCCTTTCTTGGCCGGCCGCGGTGCGCTCTGCTTTTCCTCGATCGGCGGCGCATACGGAGGCGGGCTCTTGGTCTTGATCACGAGCCGCTGCGCAGGGGCGGCCGGCACGGTATGGGTCGGCACAGACATGGGCTGGCCGCCAGTAGCAGCCGTCGTGGCCCGGTCTTTGGCGTTTTGCGCGAAGCCCGCGCCGCTGGCGAACAACGCCCAGGCAAATGCAGTCATCCGCAGGAATTTCATGGAGGTCATGGCTGTTCTCGCTTACGAGTGAGACGTCGGGACGCACACCATGTGCGCATGGTGTAATCGGCGCTGCCTCACGATTTTTTTTAGATGCAATAAAAAAACGCCGCCCGAAGGCGGCGTTTCGTCATCCACGACGTGCTCCGTAAGACCGGAGCGGATCATTCAGTTCTGGACGAACCCGATTTTCACCATCTCGGCATTCTTGGCCGCGGTCAACACTTTCGCCAGCACACCGTATTCGGCCTGGTCGTTGGTGTCGATCTGCAGCTCAGGCTGGTTGGTGGGATCACGCGCCACTTCTTCCATCATGCGCTTTTGCAGCTCGCCCACCGCCGCCGGGGAATCGTTCCAGAACACCTGGCCCGAGGCATCGATGCGAAGGCGGATCGGCTCCGGCGGCTCCTTCGGATTCTCCGGTGGCTTGTCCGTCTTCTGCGGCAGATCCACATCCACCGGGATCGACTGGATGGGCATGGTCACCATGAAGATGATCAGCAGCACCAGCATCACGTCCACCAGCGGGGTGACGTTGATGTCGGCCATGGCGCCTTGGCTGGACTTGGTCGAAAAGGCCATCGTGGGTCTCCTTACTGGCCCTTCTTCGGCGGGGTGGTGACGAAGCCGACCTTGGCAATGCCCTGCTGCTGGGCGATCTTCACCACATCGTTGATCAGCCCATAGTGCGTGGTCTTGTCGGCCCGGATCTGCACCGGCGGCTGCGGCGTTTTCTGCGCCTCCACCGACAACCGGCTCTCGATCGCCCCCTTGCTGGAAGGCTCATCGTTGAGGAACAGCTCGCCCGCTTCGGTCACCGTGATGGTGACCGGCGGCACTTGCTGTTTTTCCTCTTTCTTCTTTTCGACCGTCGCTTCCGGCAGCGCCACCTTGACTTTGTGGTTCATCAGCGGCGTGGTGATCATGAAGATGATCAGGAGCACCAGCATCACGTCCACCAACGGCGTGACGTTGATTTCCGCCATCGGCGCGCCGTCTTCTTTGTTGCCTACACTGGCACCCATGGTCTGTGGTCTCCGTCAGTGTCCGGTCGATCGCCCGTTGTGACTCACCGCCCCTCGCCGACGCGGGAGCCGGTGGCGAAGAAGTCGTGCAGGTCGTGGGCGAACGTGTCGAACTGATTGTTCGTCACGCGGTTGAAGCGCACGAAAGCGTTGTAGGCCAGCAGCGCCGGGATCGCGGCGAACAGGCCGATCGCAGTCATGATCAGGGCCTCGCCCACCGGGCCGGCCACGGCCGAGATCGAGGCGTCGCCCGAGGAACCGATCTTGATCAGCGCGTGGTAGATGCCCCACACGGTGCCGAGCAGACCGACGAACGGCGCCGACGAACCCACGGTGGCCAGCACGGTCAGGCCGTCTTCCAGGTTCAGCGACTCGCGGGTGACCGCCTGGCGCAGGGCGCGATCCACGAACTCGGAGCGGTTCAGGGTCTCGGCCAGGCGCGAACCGTCATGGCGGGAGTGGTGCGCAGCGGCCTGAGCCGCGTCCAGCGCGATCTTGGAGAACGGCTCGGACTTCGGCTGCTCTTCCATGAAGCGGATCGCGTCCTGCGCGTTCGGGGTCTCCCAGAACGTGTTCACCACCCGGTCGGCGCGGGCGCGCAGGCGCATGTTCTTGATGAAGTTGATGATGATCCAGTACCAGGACATCACCGACATGATGGACAGCGTCAGGAAGACGGCCCAGCCGACCGCGTCGAAGCCCTGGATCAGATGGTCGAAGCCCATCTGCTGCAGCGCGGCGGCGTTGTTGCCTCCGGCGGCGGCAGGTGCGGCGGCAGCAGTTTCTTGCAACATACGCTTACCTTTTGATGTCGTGGATGAGGGTGAGGCGAAATCGTTGAAACGGATTGGAACGGTTAACGCTTGAAAGCCGCTATCACTGCAGCTTCCACTCTACCGGCACACGTACGCGACTGGCGACTTTCTGCCCGTTCTTGATCTCGGGATTGAATCGCCATTTGCGTGCGGCCGTGATGGCAGCACGATCGAGTTCACGGTTGCCGGCAGACTTCTCGACTTCTACGTCAAGCACATTGCCAGACGCATCGATGCTGATGATCAGGACCGTGGTGCCCTGGATGCCAAGTCGGGCGACCGACGGCGGATAGCGCGGCGGATTCGTAGCGCGCGAGGACGGATCCACGCTGCCACCGATATCCGGCACCGCCGGTGGCGGCGACGGCGGCGACGGCGGCGGCGCTGCCACGTCCACCGCACGCGGCGTGTCCAGGACGACCGGCGGCTCATCCGGCGGCGGCGGAACCGGGCTCGGTCGCGGCGGCGACAGCGTCTTGGGCGGGGTGAGCTGCTTGGGCGGTTCCGGGGGCGGCGGCGGCGGCGGCGGGGGCGGCGGCGGCGGCTCGATGAAGGTGACGCTCACCACGTCCTCCTTCTGCACGTCCGGTGCGGGCGGCGCAACCGGCGACAGCAGCAGCAACAGCGCGGCGGCATGCAGCGCGATGGCGAAACTGATACCGGCGATGCGCGGCCAACTCAAGCCGCTGTCGCGGCCATCTTTCTTCTCGATGTAGGCGAGATCTTCCGTCATGCGCACGGCTCTGGTGTGGGGGGCCCCGGGCGTCGGCGCCGGGGCTTCAACTGCGCGGCCTTGGGGCCGCAGGAATCCCGTAGTCTATACCAATCGCCGCGACTTGTTCCAAGCCCCGACGGTGGCGTATGCGAAAAATGCGGCGTGGTTCTCAGCGCGCCAGAATGCGGTTGGCGTCGTCTGGCTTCTTGACGCCCTTGGCAAGAGCTTGCTTGGCCGCCTCCTTCGCCTCGGCCTTCTTGCCCGCGTAATCCAGCACCTTGGCCAGGTTGAGGTAAGCCTCGCCATCGGCGGCCATCGGCGCGGCGCGCTTGTACATCTCGATCGCCAGCGGGATGTTGTCGTTGCCGTATGCGTTCTGCGCCAGAACCTGGTAATCGCGCGCCAGATCCGGGCCCGGCTGCAAGATGCCCTTGGCCACGCCGTCCTCGATCACTTTTTGCGCATCGGCCCACTTCTCGGCATTCATGTAGCCGATATAGAGCATGCGCAATTCTCGGGGATCGGTGAGCATGCCGCGCTTGTAGGCATCCGCCAGCAGGACATTGGCCTCGTCCAGCTTCTGACCGTTCTGCAGGGCAGCCACGGCATTCATCAGCAACCGCTTGTCCTCGGGATTTTTTGCCACCAACTGCTTGTAGATGGCAGCGGCCTCGTCATAGCGATCGAGATTGGCCAAGATACCGGCGCGAAACGCGAGATGCTCGGGCTTGTCGGACTTGGTTTCGGCCAGAAAGCGGTCGATCGTGGCCAGCGCATCGGCATACTTCTCCTCGCCGAACTGGGTGACCGCCAGGTTGTACATCACCGAGTAGTGACCGTCATTGTCGAGACCGTCCGCAGCCACGGCCTTGGCGAAATAGTCTGCCGCCCGCGCCTGATCGTTGTCGTTGGCAGCCGCGTTGCCAGCCACCGAATACGCAAACGCCTTGTCATAGGCCGTGGCATCCGACATCGCGCCGATCTGGTCTGCCTTGGCCATCGTTCCAGCCCAGTCTTCTTTGTCGTAGGCCTGCTGCAGGCTCTGCAACTGCTTGCCCATCTTGGGGCTCACTTTGATTTCCGGTTCCTTGCGCGTGGCATTGGGATACTGCGCGGCCTTCTTGTCTGCCTGTTTCCCCTTCGCTTCGTCGGATTTCCCGGTGGTCATCTCACGCGCGCGCTTGTCTGCCTCGCGCATGGACATGGACTGGTTCTGTTGCGCATGCACCACCGGCGCCAGCGCCAGCGCACCCAGCGCGGCGGACAGGGCGATCACGAGCGGTTGACGGAGCATCTGCGACATGGGACACCTCGAACGATAGTGGGGCCGCGCCGGGCGCGGCATGCGGGAAACCTAGCAGAACACGCGTGAACAGGCGCGTGCCAGACGAACCGCCTGGCACGCTGCGGCGGCGTCAGACGTCCAGGTTGGCCACCTTGAGCGCGTTGTCTTCGATGAATTCGCGGCGGGGTTCGACCACATCCCCCATCAACGTACTGAACAGGGCGTCGGCGGCCACCGCATCTTCCAATTTCACCTGCAGCAGGCGTCGAGTCTCGGGGTTCACCGTGGTGTCCCACAGCTGCTCCGGATTCATTTCGCCAAGGCCCTTGAAGCGCTGAATCTGGCGGCCCTTCTTGGCCTCTTCGAGCAACCAGGCCTGCGCTTCGGCGAACCGGGTGATCGGCTGCGCCTTGCTGCCGCGCAGGATGCGCGCGCCCTCGCGGACCAGCCCATGCAGCTGGGCGGCCGCATCGCGCAGCACCTTGAGCTCGCCGTGCTCGAACAGCGCCTGCGGCAGCACCTGGGTCAGCTCTTCGCCCATGTGGGTGCGCGTGACCAGCAGCGCGGCAGGGCGACCGTCCTGCGCCGCCTGCCAACGCAGCGCGTAGCGCGGCTTGCCGAGCCCGCCCTGGTTGAGACGCGCGGCCAGGGCAGCCAGGGCCGGGTCCAGGTCGCCGTGGACGGCCACGCTGGCGGCATCCAGCGGCAGGAAATCGATCAGCGCCTCCAACACGCCCGGATCGAACCGGTGCGCGTTGCGGGTGATCACCTCTCTCGCGCGCGCGTAGGCCAGCAGCAGGCCTTCCAGCGCGGCGCCTTCGATCGCCGGCTCGCCGTCGGCCGGCACCAGAGCCGCGCCCTCCACCGCATTGCCGGCAAGATACGCATCCAGCGCGGCATCGTCTTTCAGATACAGCTCGTTCTTGCCCTGCTTGACCTTGTACAGCGGCGGCAGGCCGATGTAGATGTGGCCGCGTTCGATCAGCTCCGGCATCTGCCGGTAGAAGAAGGTCAGCAGCAAGGTGCGGATGTGGCTGCCGTCCACGTCGGCGTCGGTCATGATGATGACGCGGTGGTAGCGCAGCTTGTCCGGGTTGTATTCGTCCTTGCCGATGCCGGTGCCCAGCGCGGTGATCAGCGTGCCGACCTCGGCGCTGGCCAGCATGCGGTCGAAGCGCGCGCGCTCGACGTTGAGGATCTTGCCGCGCAGCGGCAGCACCGCCTGGTTCTTGCGGTTGCGGCCCTGCTTGGCGCTGCCGCCGGCCGAATCTCCCTCGACGATGAACAGCTCGGACAGGGCCGGATCCTTCTCCTGGCAGTCCGCCAGCTTGCCCGGCAGGCCGGCGATGTCCAGCGCGCCCTTGCGACGGGTCAGGTCGCGCGCCTTGCGCGCGGCCTCGCGGGCGCGGGCGGCATCGACGATCTTGCCGGCGATCGCCTTGGCCTCATTCGGATGCTCTTGCAGGAACTCTTCCAGGCGGGCGGAGAAGATACTGTCCACCACCGGGCGCACATCGGAGGAGACCAGCTTTTCCTTGGTCTGGCTGGAGAAACTGGGATCGGGGACCTTCACCGAAAGCACGGCGATCATCCCTTCGCGCATGTCATCCCCGGACAGTGCCACCTTGGCCTGCTTGGCGATGCCGCTCTGCTCGATGTAGTTGGTCAGCGTGCGGGTGAGGGCGGCGCGGAAGCCCTGCAGGTGGGTGCCGCCATCCTTCTGCGGGATGTTGTTGGTGAAGCAGAACATCGTTTCCTGGTAGGCGTCGGTCCACTGCAGGGCGACTTCCACCGTGATCCCGTTCTGCTCGCCGCTGACCGAGATCACGTGCGGATGCAGCGGGGTTTTCAGCTGGGCCAGGTGTTCGACGAAGCTGCGGATGCCGCCTTCGTATTGGAACACGTCGCGGCGGCCTTCGCCGCGCTCGTCCACCAGGGTGATCTTGACGCCGGAGTTGAGGAAGCTGAGCTCGCGCAGGCGGCGCGCGAGGATCTCATAGTGGAATTCGACATCGCTGAACGTCTCGGGCGAGGGCCAGAAGCGCAGCGTGGTGCCGCGCTTGGCGCCCTGCTCGCCCACCCGACGAAGCGGATACAGCGGTTCGCCCGACGCATATTCCTGCTGGTGGTGGCCGCCATCGCGCCAGATATCCAGGGTGAGCTTGCTGGACAGGGCATTCACCACGGACACGCCCACGCCATGCAGGCCGCCGGACACCTTGTAACTGTTGTCATCGAATTTGCCGCCGGCGTGCAGCACGGTGAGGATCACCTCGGCCGCCGACACGCCCTCTTCCTTGTGGATGTCCACCGGGATGCCGCGCCCGTTGTCGGACACGCTGACCGAACCGTCGGCATGGATGGTGACCACGATGTCATCGGCGTGACCGGCCAGGGCCTCGTCCACCGAGTTGTCCACCACCTCGAACACCATGTGGTGCAGGCCGGTGCCGTCATGGACGTCGCCGATGTACATGCCCGGCCGCTTGCGCACGGCCTCCAGGCCGCGCAGGACGGTGATCTTGCTGGAATCGTAATTGCTGCTCGGGGTGGCTTCGGGCGACTGGCCCGGCTGTTCGTTTTGCGACATCGACGCGCTCGGCTCCCGCGGCGCGCGGCGCGCGCCAGGACACTTTAGCTATAGGAAGCCACAGTATAGCCGACCCGGCCGGCGACCAGACCGATGCAGCCATAAGACAGGCTCAGCCTCCGCAAGGCAAGGGCCCGGAAACCACCCCCTGTTCCACGTGAAACAACGTCGCCGGAATTTCACTGAACGACCACCCTGCCGGCCGCTCGGTTCCTGTCACCAGCACCTGTGCGCCGGTTCCGGCCAGTAGCGTCAACACCCGCTGTTGGTGCTGGCGGTCAAGCTCCGAGCCCAGATCATCCAGCTGCACGAGCGGCCACGCGCCGCGGGATTCGGCCAGATGGGCGGCCTGCGCCAGCAGCAGGGCCAACGCCAGCTGTTTGGTCTGCCCCCGGGACAGACCTTCGCGCCCCGGCAGCGCCTGCAGGGCGAAGCGCAGGTCGGCGCGATGCGGCCCCAGCGAGGTGTGCCCCAGCGCCAGGTCGCGCTCCCGCGCCAATAGCAGCGCGTCGACCAACCCTATGTCCTGCCGCTTCCAGCCCGGATGCAGGCTCAGCGCGATTCCGCCTGCGGCGGGCAGCAGATGCGGCAGCATCCGGGCCAGATGCGGCTCCAATGCCATGACGTAGGCCTCACGCAGCGCGGTAATCGCCTCCCCGGCCTGGGCCAACTCATGCTCCCAGGCCTCCAACGAGGCGCCACCGCCCTGGCGCAGCAAGCTATTGCGCTGCTTGAGGGCCCGCGCGTAGCGCCGCCACTGCGGAAGGAAGCTTGGTTCCACGTGGAACAACCCCCAGTCGAGGTAGCGTCGCCGGATCTCGCTGCTGCCATCCACCAGGGCGTGGCTACCCGGCTCGAAGGTCACCACCGCCAGCGCCTCGCACAGCGTCCCCAACTGGGCGACGTCCTGTCCATCCAGACGCGCCTGCCAAGCGCTGCCGGTATGGCGCAACCCAACCCGATGCTGCCCTCCTTGTGCGTCTTGCCAATCGACCAGAATCTGCAGTGCCGGCGCACCCTGGCGGATCAGGCCATCACGCACCCGTCCGCGGAAACTGCGGGCATGCGCCAACAAATGCAGCGCTTCCAGCAGGCTGGTTTTGCCGCTGCCGTTATCCCCAGTGATCAGATTGAACCCCGGTCGCGGCGACAGGCGGGCGTCCTCGAACCGCCGCACCCCCTCCACGCGCAGCTGGTGGATCAGCATTCCTGCGCTCCCGGGAGAGCGTCAAAACGGCGACGCCCGGACGATGCCGGGCGTCGAAGCCATGTTCCACGTGGAACGATCGCGATCACAGGCGCAGCGGCATGACCACATGACGGGCGTGCTGGCTGTCGGCGCCGCGCACCAAGGCCGAAGAATTGGCGTCGCGCATCTGTAGCACGACGTACTCATCGCGCAGCGCAGTCAGCGCTTCCAGCAGGTAGGTGACGTTGAACCCGATCGCCAGGCCATCCACCACCGTCTCCGCCTCGACGTCTTCCTGGGCCTCCTCCTGCTCCGGGTTGTGCGAGCTGATCTTCAGCAGGTTCGGCGCCACTTCCAGGCGCACGCCGCGGTATTTCTCATTGGAGAGGATGGCCGCGCGCTGCAAGGCGGCGCGCAGGGCTTCCCGGTCCACCTTCACTTCCCGATCGGCGCCGATCGGGATCACCGCTTCATAGTCCGGGAACTTCCCATCGATCAACTTGCTGGTGAAGGTGACGTCATCGCGCTTGATGCGGATATGGCCCTTGCCGACTTCCAGCTCCAGCTGACGGTCGCCCCCTTCCAGCAGTCGCTGCAGTTCCTGCACGCCTTTGCGCGGGACGATGATCTGGCGCCTCCCGGCCTGCCCGCTGTCCAGCGCGGTTTCACACAGCGCCAGGCGATGGCCATCGGTGGCCACGCAGCGCAGCGCGCTCTCGCGCAGATCGAACAGCAGGCCATTGAGGTAATAACGCACGTCCTGCTGCGCCATCGCGAAGGCGGTCCGTTCCAGCAGCTCTTTCAGGGCCGCCTCGGGGATGGTGACGCGCTCGCTGGCATCCACTTCGTCCAGGGCCGGAAAATCGTTTGCCGACAGGCTGGAGAGGCTGAACCGGCTGCGCCCTGCCTGTACGCTGACCTTGTCCCCGTTCTGGGAGACGGTGACGCGGCTGCCATCCGGCAGGGAGCGCACGATCTCGAAGAACTTGCGCGCAGGAATGGTGGTCTCGCCATCCACCGCGTCCTCAACGCCGGTGCGCGCCACCATTTCCACTTCCAGG